>WNGK01000035.1_pt1 | contig 106107 bp, 83 predicted proteins | sample 5400601 | NCBI WGS metagenome assembly WNGK01 (sample SAMN13153376, study PRJNA577476) | soil metagenome | isolation source: 60 cm soil or saprolite under Garry oak tree replicate 1 | place: USA:California | collected 2016-06-15 | reverse complement strand
CGTCCATTCCGATATATTTGACGTCGTAACTCATTTGAGTTGCCTCCTTGGGGGGAGAGTATTCGTGCTAACGCTTGTCTTTCCCCTCAAGGTAAAAATGCCATTCTCCAGCCGATTTGCCTATGTCCTTCTGCAGTTCCCACCGCGTACACCACAGCAGTTACTCCCCAAGCGCCGCCGTAGCGGAGCGAAGCCCCAGCGCAGCGGAGGCGGCGCTACATCCGGCCTCGACTTTCTGCAGGGGGCGCTTTTTCATAATGCATTGTCCCGGCACCCTGAATGGCCGACCTCGCTGTGAGGGCCGCAAGGGGTAGCCGTTACCACTGCTTTACCACCACGCGGCCACTATTGCGTAGGTTTGCACAGGTGCGCACATAACAAGGTAGTGGGCAAAACTCCTGCAGGTTCAACAAAAGCCAATAAAAATGCGGCCCCGGACAACCGAGCCGCACGTTTAGAAATCCGGTGCTCTATCCGTTTGAGCTACGCGCCCATTTCAAGGCAAGCTATTAATTTGGCTAGGCTAATTCACGCTGCTGCTCTCGTCCTTCATGCTGGATTTCGAGGGTACTGTGCCACTACTGTGCCGTAGTTTTCGCTGCTGTGCCTTCTGATCCAGCTTTGCCGCAGCTTCCGCGAGGTCTTTCTCATTCACGATATTGTAGCGATCAAACACCGACCTTGTCTTCCAGCCGCCGATCTTCATAATCGTTTTCTCGTCCACACCCAGACGCCGCAGATTCCGGCATTTTGTTCGCCGGAGATCGTGTATCAAGAGGCCGACGTAGTGCAGGCTGCTACGGCCGCACTCACAATTGTCTCCCGTCACAGTTCGATCACAGACGCGACACGCCATCCTGCCGAGCCCAACATTGCAGCACATCTTGTACCAAGTTTTTCGACAGTCGCCGATGAATTTGCCATCTTCCCGTGTGAACACCTGCTCACCAGGCTCCTTGCCCTCGACGCACATCGAGAGGACTGCGTGGACTCCGTCTCGGATTGAGCCTAACCTCCGTTTACAGGTCCTACTAGCATCGCTTAGACCGTTGGCTCTGCGTAGGCATCGGGTCTTACGATTACTCGAATTACGATCAACCGATTCAGATCGCTGCCGTATACTGCCGATGGCGAATTCTCTCGGCGACCCATGCCCACGGCAGCCGCTGCTCCATCTCGCCTCTCCTACATTGATTGGATGCGCGGACTTGCCTGCGTCCTGATGTTTCAGACTCACTGCTATGACTCCTGGTTGAGTCCCGGAGCGCGCCCGAGTAAGTTTTTCATGTACTCGCAACTGGGTGGAACGTTTCCGGCTCCACTCTTTCTTTTTCTGGTGGGAATCTCCTTTGCGCTGGTGACTGAAAAGTTGTGGCGCAAAGGTCTATCTCCGGCACAGATTGCTCACACTACCGTTCGTCGCGGTGCCGAGATTTTCGTCCTAGGCCTGCTCTTCCGCTTGCAGGAATTTCTCATTGCCTGGGGATGGGCGCCGTGGAGCGACCTACTTCGCGTGGATGTTCTCAACACCATCGGAGTATCCATGATGCTGATGGGGTTGCTGTGCTGGTTGATTCTGTCGTTGAACCGCGGACGCAGGAGGCGGACCGCACTTGTACTTGCTGCCGCGGGAACAACGCTGCTCGTCTCTCTGCTCACTCCCCCGCTATGGACCACGTGGCGTCCGCGCTGGCTGCCTTGGCCGATCGAGTCTTACATCAACGGAGTTCATAATCTGGGATCTCCGCAAGCCTGGCTGTTTCCCATTTTTCCCTGGGCTGCATTTGCGTTCGCGGGACTCGCGATCGGATTGATCTTGCAAAGCGACTGGGCCCGGAGCCGCGAACCATGGATATTTCTCTCCGTGGGAGTCGGGGGAATCGTCCTTACTGAAGCCGCACACTGGTGGCACTTGCAACCCTGGCGGTTCTACGCCGTCGATGACTTCTGGCACACGAGTCCGAGTTTCCTTCTAATTCGTTTGGGTATGTTGTTAATAATCCTGGCGGGAAGTTATGCCTGGTGTCGCTGGGGCGCGGGGCAGTGGGGCTTCAGCCCTCTGATTCAGCTAGGACAAGCTTCTCTGCTGGTTTACTGGGTGCACCTTGAGTTTGTTTACGGGCGCCTCTCCATCCTACCCAAGCGTGCATGCAGCATTGGCACTGCATCGCTGGGCTTGCTGCAGATCTTCCTGGCAATGTTGGCCCTCGCCTTCCTTCGAACCAGATGGAAAGGTCGCGGCCCTGAGATATTGGGTTGGTTGCGACGCAATCCAGCCCGAGCAAGCTGAGGCTGCCTGAAGTTGTTGCCACCTGATGGAAGAGTTCTTCAGGCAGCGCGTTGCTTCACAAACTCGACCACCTCGTGCTCTGCCCAGCGGCCGTCGTCCCGCGTCCCGCCATTGATTTGTCCCAGAAACGCGCAATGACCTCCGTCTGCGGTTTCAATGTAAGTGATATTGGGATTGGCAAGGACTTTCTTCCGTGTCTCAGGCGACACTCGGATGAAAGGATCGTTCGCGGCGTGAATGATCAGCGCTGGCACGCTAATCCGATCTACCACATTGGCAGCGGCCGCACGGGCGTAATAATCCGTCGCATCGGAGAATCCACAATAGAACGCTGTAACTCGGTCATCGAAGCCACGCAGGCTGGCCACTCCCTGCAGGCGTGAAACCTCGAAGCGATGGGGAAACAAGCGCACCTTGCGGCGGAAACGGCGGAACAACTGCATGAGGAAATAGTATTCGTAAAGGCGATTCGCGGGTGCATGCAACGCGTCTGCCGAAGCCGCGAGATCCATCGCAGGGCAAACCGCCGCTACCGCACGGAATTGTTTCGGGCCTTCCCTGCCCCACTCCCCTGCCAGTTTCAAGACCAGATTTCCGCCCATGGAAAAGCCAACCAGGGCAAATTGCGAAACACCGTCACGCTCCACCACGTTGCGAGCCACCGCGGCCACATCCGCCGAAAGGCTTGAGTTATAAAGTGTGGCTGCATGATGATCCATGCCGCCGCAGTTGCGCTGGTTCATACGCACCACGTTCATGCCTGCAGCCAAGCCATTCCTGGTTACTCCCAGCATGTATTGCGAGTCTGCCGATCCTTCCAGGCCATGCACCACAATGAGCGTCGGCGCGTTGCGGCGATCGCTCTGCCAGTGACACAGGCAAAGGACGCCGATGCCGGATTCGACCTCGATCAATCGCCGTTCGGGGGGTGGCAAATGAATTCGCCGCTGCAGAAAAAAGCTGGCAAGGGTCTGTACATGGCCGCCCCGCAACCATCGCCGCGGTTCAAAACCCGGGCGGACGGACAACACCCCCCGGTCATCCGGAAAGGACTTCTCAGAGTCGGATGTCCTCCCTGCCGACTGCGGAGTTTGCAAAGTTCCCACAGATTGATTCTAATTGAGGAAGCAGGTTGTTTAGTGATTAGCCGAAAAACACCGTGGCGCCGGAGCGATAACGATGCCTATTTTTGAATACGTCTGCAAAGAGTGTCATCGCGAGTTTGAGGCCCTGATCTACGGCAGCCAAAAAGCGGAATGCCCAAATTGCCACGGGATCAAGCTCGATGCGCGGCTATCGCGGTTTGCGGTTTCCACCAAAGCCCCGGCGACGACGGCGCCTTCGGTCGGTGCCTGCGGCTCTTGCGGCGACCCGCGGGGGCCCGGAGCATGTTCAGTTGGGGACTTGGACTAACTGAGCAGCATCTCCGCGCGCGTGGCCTAGAAATGCCGTGCGCACTCCACAAAATCAATCCGAAATCGCTAAACCGCTGACATGATTGAGTATTGCCCACGTTCGCCACGCGGCGATTGAGCAGACCCATCCAAACTTTCGACACCTCAGTTCAGTGACGGCTGTTACCTATCTCTTCCGGTCAGGCGAGCCTACGATTTCCAAAGAACGCCCAAGGAGCAGCCATGGATCGGCGTCGCCAACAGCGCGTGTTCGTAGACTTGCCCGTACGAATATGGGGCTTGGATGTCCATTCCCGCCCCTTTACGCAGGCCGCCAGCTTGCGAACCATCAGCGGCCGCGGTGCTACCCTGCAGGCCGTCGATGCCCAGCTAAAACCCGGGGACACCGTCGATGTGCAATATGAAGGAACGAAAGCTCAATTTCGCATAGTCTGGTGCGGCAAGACCGGCACTCCCATGCAGGGAGAAATCGGAATCGAGAATCTGTCGGCGGAGATTAAGTTGTGGGATATCGACGTGCTCCACTGCGCAGTGGCCGTGGGGGAGGGGTAAAATTACATTATAAAGAGCACGTCATCTCTGCTGTCTCCACTGCGTTGAGCCAACTTCTCAAAGGCTAATCTCTAGCCCCGGCACACCACTCAATTTTTTTCAAACAAGTGACCCAAGATTTGCGTGAGCAGCAATCAAACTCATCGTCGAGCGCAAGGAATCTTAGGAAGGCACTTTTACTTGAAATCGCTGATACCGTCAAATGGGGAGGGTGGGGGAAGGGCTGAAATCGGTTACAGGGGACGATCCGCAGTATCTAACGTGAAACGTCGCCAATGCAAGCAAAAAGATCGCGGCAATCGCGGCAGGAGAGAAACCCCCGTCTGGTTGCAGAGATTTTCACAGTTTCTGAGGCCGCTTCGGAAAAAGTATGCAAGTTCTGTCATGTGGTGCGCAAAGCCGGCAGTTACCAGCAGCCCGAGGTCAACCACTTTGTGCCACCGGGGAAGTGGATCACCGAGCCCACGGTAGCCCCTTCATAGCCCAGGCGGCATAATCAAGCTGAAAACCGAAGTCTGCCGTCTCATCCACTCTCCCCGTTGTGCGCCCCAGCTTCGAACGGGAAGTAGAACTTGAGGCTACACGGAAGTGTCGGGGAGCGAAGCGTCGATCCAAATCGGAACGAGGATCGTTACGGTAAACTTCCTATATGCTCATTAAGATTCTCGGCTCAGCCGCGGGCGGCGGATTTCCGCAGTGGAATTGCGGCTGTGCCCACTGCCGCGGCCTGCGAGCCGGAAGCCTTCGCGGTAAAGCGCGCACCCAGACTCAAGTGGCGATCACTCAAGACGGCCAGTCTTGGTTTTTGCTGGGAGCATCCCCTGACCTGCGCCCGCAAATTGAAGCCACGCCTGAGCTGCATCCGCGCGACGGAGTTCGCCAATCGCCCATCTCCGGAGCAGTTCTCCTAAACGCAGACATCGACCATGTGCTCGGTTTGCTGCTGTTGCGCGAATTGCAACCGCTGCGCATTTATTCAACCTCGTCCGTCCGGCGCATCCTCCGCGATGACAACTCCATGTTCGCCATGTTGCAGCGCGTACCGAATCAGACCCAGTGGACTAACTTTGCCCCGCGAGAACAATTCTCACTTCGCAATGCAGACGGCGAAGACTCCGGCATGCTTTGTCGGACGTTGTCACTCGGAAACCACTATCCCGCGTACGTCGCGCAGAATCGGCAATCGGACCTGGTTGTGGGAGAATCTTCCTTGGGCCTGATGGTTGAATCTCTCTCAGGCGCGAAGCTCGCCTACATGCCGGCTGTGCCGCAGGTGGATGACCCGCTTCTCAAGGAAATCGCATCAGCGGATTTACTCCTGTTCGACGGTGCTTTGTGGAGTGACGACGAACTGATTCGCATCCAGGGCAGCGGGCAAAGCGCTCGCCAGATGGGCCACATCCCCGTCTCCGGTAACGAAGGCAGCCTAAGCAAGTTGGCGGGGTTAAGCCATCCGCGTAAAATCTATGTGCACGTCAACAACACGAATCCCATGCTGGATGAGGCGAGTGCACAGCATCGCCAGGTGCGCGAGGCGGGCTGGGAGATCGCGGAGGACGGATGGCAGTTCGAGCTATAGACACGGCGAAGCCGATGGCGACTTCGAACGACGACGGGCTGATCACACTCGACGAGCTACGTTCCCGTCTCCGGGCCGTGGGTGAGGAACGCTATCACCACAAGCATCCATTCCACCTGATGATGCACGAAGGGCGTCTCAGCCGCGGACAACTGCAAGCCTGGGCCCTGAACCGCTACTACTACCAAAGCATCATCCCCATCAAAGACTCGATTATCCTTTCGCGCGGCCCTGATCCCGCTTTCCGGCGCGCCTGGCGCAAGCGTGTGATCGACCATGATGGCGACGTCCATAGCGAAGGCGGCATTAAACGTTGGCTGAAACTTGCCGAAGCAACCGGTCTCGACCCGGAAGAAGTTCGCGCGGGAAAGGGTACCCTTCCAGCTACGCGCTTCGCCGTGAATGAATATCTCAACATGGTGCGAAGCCGCTCGCTGCTCGAAGCCGTGGCCTCTTCGCTGACCGAGCTGTTTTCCCGCGACTTGATCTCGTTGCGCATGGAGAAACTTCGCCAGCACTATCCGTGGCTTGCTGGCGGATTGGATTATTTCCAGGTGCGTCTGACGCAGGCGCCGGAAGACGCTCAATTCGCCGTGGCATTCGTGCACGAGAACGCCAAGACCCGAGTCGAGCAGGAACTCGCCATACAAGCGCTGCGCGATAAGTGCGACATCTTGTGGGCACAACTCGACGCGCTGTATTTCGCCTACGTTGAGCCGGGATGGCCGCCACCGGGAGCATTTTGCATCAAAGAAAAAAAAGAGGAGAAGGCCTGACATGCCTCCTCCGGAGGATTTGCGCCAGCCGCGATTGGCTGCCGGCTGCCGATGGGGCGGCAGCGAAGAAAACCGTGTGATCCTGTTTCCTGAAGGAGCCATTAAGCTCCAAGGTACAGGCCGGCAGGTGCTGGAACGCTGCGACGGCCAACGCACCTTCGGCCAGATCATCACAGAATTGCAGGCTCAGTTCGGCGACGCCGATCCGGCCAAGATTCGCGACGACATTGGAAAATTTCTGGAGCAGCTCAGGCAGAAGCGGATCGTCGATTACTGAACATGGTTCCCAATCCTCTCGCCCTCATTGCCGAAGTCACTCACCGCTGCCCGCTCCACTGCGTCTATTGCTCGAATCCCTTGCAGTTGGCTGGCACGACGGGGGAGCTCGCAACTGAGGACTGGATCCGCGTGTTTCAGCAGGCGGGCAAGCTGGCAATGCTGCACGCCCACTTCACCGGCGGCGAGCCGCTGGCGCGACAAGATTTGACGGAACTGATCGGCGCCGCGCGATCGGCTGGACTGTATACCAACCTCATCACATCCGGCATCGGACTGGCGGAAGAGCGCTTGCAAGCATTGGTTTCAGCGGGACTCGATCACATTCAACTTAGCTTTCAGGATTCTCGGGAAGCCTCGGCAAACTGGATCGCCGGCGCCAAGGCACACGCCCACAAAATCGAAATTGCACGAGCGATTCGCGGGCACAAAGTCGCATTCACGGTAAACCTGGTGGTGCACCGTCAGAACCTCGACCACCTCGAAGAGATGATCGCCTTCATTGAGCAGCTGCAGCCGGAGCGCATGGAGATTGCTCACACTCAGTACTACGGATGGGCGCTGGCGAATCGCGCAGCCCTTTTGCCGACTCGTGCGCAAGTCGAGAAAGCGGTAGAGGTTGTGGCAGCGGCAGAAAAGCGTTTAGCCGGCCGCATCCGTATTGACTCAGTCGTCCCCGACTACTACGCGAAATATCCTAAAGCCTGCATGGGCGGATGGGGCCAGCGCCTTATGTTGATCGATCCCGCCGGCAAAGCGCTTCCCTGCCATGCCGCTGGTGTGATCCCAGGACTCGAATTCGAGAACGTACGCGAACGTACTCTTGGATGGATCTGGCAGGAATCCGACTCGTTCCGCAGATTTCGTGGTGAAGAATGGATGCCAGAGCCCTGCCGCAGTTGCGACCGACGGTCGGAAGATTTTGGCGGCTGCCGCTGTCAGGCGCTTCTGCTCACCGGAGACGCCACCGCGACCGACCCGGCATGCACGCTGGCGCCGGTCCATTACATCGTTGAAGCGGCCCTGCTGGAAGCAAATTCCGGAGCGGCGGTCTCGCAGCCCACGTCTGCAGCGTCATTCAGTCAACTGCGGCAGCAAACCACCACACTGTGGAGTTACCGCACCAACCCGGAATAAAACAACCGCGCTCACCAGCGCACACCAATCGTGATCGGCCGCACGTCTGTGGTAATACCGATGTGCTTGGCGTGCTCATACCGGAACTCGCCGTAGACCTCGAGATTCCCGCGGATCTTCCGAGCAACACCTGCGCCGAAATTAAACCCCAATTCATTCTGGCTGGAGTTGAGTACGCTCCTGTTCAGCGGGATAATTCCGTTGAAGCACGATCCCCACCATTGAAAAAAGCCATTACAGGACGAACCCGGAACCACCGTGGTGGAGTCCAGCTTGCCCGAGCGATGATAAAAACCTGGCCCGAACAGAAGATATCCACTGTACAACTTCGTGACCGGAATGTTGATGATAGGGTCGACGGTGATTCCATAGACTTGGCTGCGGGACCCTGGCGCCTGAGCCAGCTCAAGGGCGGAAGAGCGGAGTGGAAGATTGGCATAGAGAAAGTCCGCTCTCAGCCCAAAATAGCGGCTAAAATCACGAGCTACGCCAGCAGTGCCGACAGCGCCGCCTCCCTTTACATACGTGCGAGTCGTTCCACTGGGCCAACCGACGCCGACACCTACGTTGAAAGTCCAATTGAGGTAGTCGTGAGGGCGCACTTTGCGTCTTCTACCAGTCTCTTCTTCTGGTGGTTCTTGACCTGTTGCAGGCTGCTGGGTTGCAGGCTGCTGGGTTGTGGGCTGCTGGGTTGTGGGCTGCTGGGTTGGGGGCTGCTCTTCTGCTGGAGTTTGCTGAGAGTACGCTGTCGCAGCCGCGAGCAACGCCCAAACAATCGCGAACCTACGAATCATCCATTTCCTCCCGTTACCGGCGTGGTACGCGGACCGTAGCGCTCGGCATCGAGAGGCGCTGGTCTGGTCTTGCTCAAGCTGGTGTGAATCAGGCTATGTCATAAGCCTGTCTGCTGTTACGACCCTCCAGTAGCCGTTGCACCTGCTCCTGACGCGAAGGCATCATATTATCAACTTTACGAGCTTTGATGCCGATTGCCGTCGTGACGGTGCCCACCGCGGCCCCTGCAGGATCAGATGGCGCTATTTTTTCCTTCGCAATAAAGCAGTTTTCATCTGCCGAGATGCTTCGCTTTCGATTTCACTGAGAATGCGTGTCCCACGTATTATGGCAGTGAGGAGTATTCCACCAAGAGAACAATCTTGAGCCGAACTTCATCGAAGCAGCTAGAAGATACCAGCGTAGCCGACACGCGTCCCGATACGACCGTGGTGGGCCGTGTCGCACTGGTAGGGTTCGGAACCGTGGGCCGCGCCGTTGCTAAGATTTTGTGTGAGACTGCCAATCCCTCGCTGCGCCTCACCCACATCTGCAACCGGAACGTGGAACGCAAGAAACAACCCTGGGTGCCGGCGGATGTAATTTGGACCTCAGATTTCCGTGAGGTCCTCTCCTCCGACGCAGACATCGTGATCGAACTGATCGGCGGCCTCGCTCCCGCAGAAGAATTCGTACGCGGCGCGCTGCTCGCCGGCAAGTCGGTGGTTACAGCCAATAAGCAACTGATCGCGCGTCACGGTCCCGACTTGCTGCAACTGGCGAATCGCGCCCGATGCCAGCTTGAGTTTGGTGCGTCCGTGGCAGGAGGAGTGCCGGTTTTGCCCGCGCTGCGGACCGGGCTGTGCGGAGATCGGCTGCATGGCATTTCCGGCATCCTGAATGGTACTTGCAACTACATTCTCAGCCGAATCGAAACTGCCAGGATTCCTTTCAGCGAGGCCCTTGAAGAAGCGCAGTCCCGAGGCTACGCCGAAGCGGATGCCTCCGAGGACCTCGATGGCGGCGACGCTCGCGCCAAACTCGCAATTCTCGCCCTGGCCGGATTACAGGCCCGTGTCTCTCCCGAGCAGATACGAGCCCGCACGATTCGCGCAGTCGAGGCCGTCGACTTCGATTACGCCACAGAATTGGGCTGCACAATCCGCCAAATCTCGCGGGCAGACTTGAAGGATGGCACGATGTTCGCGGAGGTTGGTCCCAGCCTGGTCGCCACTTCATCGCCGTTCGGGCGGGTGCAGAATAATCAGAATCTGGTGTTGACGTCGGGCAAGTATGGGGGCGACATGGCGTTTTTGGGCGCCGGCGCCGGTGGAGATCCGACGGCGGTGGCTGTCGTTTCCGACCTCATGTTCGTAGCGCAGAGCTTGTCTGCCGGCGCGCGGTTTCACTGGCCGCAACAGTTCCTCGCACCCAAAGTGAGCTGTGATTTTGAGACCCCGTGGTATTTGCGCTTTCTGGTCAAGGACCAACCCGGAATCATCGCGAAGCTTGCCGCGATTCTCTCGGCCTACGGATTGAATATCGATGCCGTGCTGCAAAAGCCTGGATACGAGAAGGCGGCGCTTCCCTTCGTGATCACTTTGGAGCCCTGCCGCGATTCGCAACTGCATCCCGCGCGGGAAGAGATGGCGGCGCTAGACTTCGCCATCAAGCCGTGCCTGTGCTTGCCGATACTGCGCTAGAGCAGCCCAGCCAGGAAACAGAAAGAATCTAATAAACCACGGGAGGACGCATGAAATACCGCAAGCTGGGCCGTACCGGTTTTGAAGTCAGCGACATTGCCTATGGGCTTTGGGGCATGAGCGGCTGGAGCGGATCCGACGACAGGGAATCTCTGGCGTCTCTGCAGTTGTCGGTCGATCTAGGCTGCACCTTCTTTGACTCCGCATGGGCTTACGGCGACGGCAAGAGCGACAGCCTGCTCGGCGAAATCATGTCTCGGAATAAGGGAAAGCGGCTCCATGCGGCCTCAAAAATTCCTCCTGGAAATTTACAGTGGCCGGCGCTGCCCAAATATAAGTACCACGATGTATTTTCTCCGGAGCACGTCTTCCAGTATACGGACCTCATCCGCAAGAACCTTCGCGTCGATTCAATCGACGTCCTGCAATTTCACGTGTGGGACGACACTTGGATCAACGAACCCGACTTCCCCTCCACAGTCGAAAAGCTCAAAAACAATGGACAGATCAAATATTTCGGCCTGAGCTTGAATCGCTGGCAGCCGGAGAACGGCATCAGGGCACTGCGGACCGGACTGGTCGACACCGTCCAAGTGATCTACAACATCTTCGATCAGTCGCCAGAGGATGAGCTCTTCCCGGTTTGCAGAGAACTCAACATCGGTGTCATTGCCCGAGTGCCGCTCGATGAGGGCAGCCTGGGCGGCAACATGACGGCGAAGACACGTTTCCCTAAAGATGATTGGCGTTCCCTATATTTTGGACCGGAAAACCTGGCCAACACCATAAAGCGCGTCGACAACCTTAAGAAGATCCTGCCGCGAGGAATGACATTGCCGGAGATGGCCCTGCGTTTCATCCTGTCGAATCCCACGGTCAGCACTACCATAGCCGGCATGCGCAAGCCCGAGCATGTGCGGCAGAACATCGCCGCCAGTGACGCAGGTCCGCTCGATCGAGCTCTGCTTGCAGAGCTAAAGAATCATCGCTGGGACCGAACTCCGCAGCGCTGGTCGGATTGAAGTCCACCTACCGGGATCCATTTCGATCGCCCAACTTTTCTACGACGTCTGGTAGTAGTCGTTGTTGTCAAGCTACTCTCGCTTGCTGGTGTAGACCGACTCCGGTCCGCAGCAATGCGACAAAGGCGCCAGCCGAAGGTGCTCCATGGCCTGGCTACCCTGTGCCGCCGGTCCATTTTTTAGGCGAGGAGTCTTCTGCTCAGAAAAGCCATCTGTGTGGTCGCGCTGATTATCGCCCTCGTCGCCGCACTATCCGCACAAAACCCCAAGGGATCGCTCCGTGGTACAGTTCAGGATTCCACTGGTGCTCGCATCCCTTCTGCCAAAGTCGTGGCTCGGTCGGTCGATTCCTCCATCCAGCGCGAGGCCAGCAGCGAGGATCGCGGAGAGTTCCGCATGGACGATCTGCTGCCAGGTTCCTACCAGATTACGGTGAATGTAGTGGGATTCGCACACGCCCAGGCGGAGGTTTCCATTGCTATCAGCTCTGTCCGCGATGTCACGGTCACGCTCAGGCCTTTAGCAGCGCCCGAGACTATCAATGTTCCGGGTCAAACTTCTTCAATCACGATGCAGCCCATCGATCTGGCGAGCGCCGTACATCAAGGAGTCATCAACCATCACGACTTGCAGACTCTTCCGCTCGCGGCCCGCAGCTTCGCCAACATCGCCTATCTCGCTCCCGGAACCGAGCCCGTCGAACCCTCCGATCCCACCAAAGCCCGCATCACGGCCGTCTCAACCGGTGGAAGCTCCGGACTTAACAACGATCTCTCTGTCGACGGTGGCGACAATTCGGATGACTGGATCGGTGGCTTTCTGCAGAATTTTTCTCCTGACGCCATCCAGGAATTCGCCGTTCGCACCGCGAATGAAGATGCCGATACCGGCGGCACAACCGCCGGCTCCGTCGTAATCACAACTAAGCGCGGTACAAATGATTGGCACGGCGACGCTGCCTTCTACGGCCGCGCCGCGGCACTCAACGCCCGGTTTCCAATCGAGAATCCCGCAAAGACGTGCATGCTGCAGGGCTGTCAGTCCAATCCCAAGCAGCCGTTCTCCCGCCAGAATCATGTGGCCACACTCGGCGGCCCGATTAAGAAGGATAAAATCTGGTTCTTCTCCTCCTTCGAGTACGTCCACGAGAACGCCAGCATTGCGTACAGCCCGGCCGGCACCAGACAGTTTCCGCGATTACATTGGCTCAATTCGTTTCGACTGGGCGCAGTCCACGAAGTCGCAGTGGCTCCTGCGTACCTCTGAAGACAGCTACCTCACCCGCAACGCGCTGGTGCAGCAAGCTACACTGCCGTCCACCGGACTTACCACGCACAACAACTACTGGAACACGGTCATCAACAACACGTACGCGTTTAGCCCGACTTGGCTCAGCACCTTCATCTTCGACGCCAGCGAATTGCACCTCACGCAGACCCGCAATTCAACTCTGGGCTTCGCTCTAGCATTTCCGTTTAGTTCCACCACCCTGACCGTCTCCGGCTTCGAGACTTACGGGGACAATCAGTTTGCCACGCCTATCACTGTTTTTCCGTCGCTGCGCAATCAGGAAAAATATCAATTCCGTTACGACGTAACTCACGCTACGGGAGACCACTCGTTCAAGTTCGGCGTCAACTTCATTCACGAACCAGTGCTCGGTGGCGCTTTTCCAGGAAATCAGGAGACGCTTTACGCGTTCCCTCAGGACCCGATCTTTTACATAAGTCAGCTACCCGCAGTTTTCGCCGCCGATCTCGCAGCAGGAGCCACCACCACGCCTGCGAGTGACGGCAGCTTCTCACAAGACGTCCAGCGACTTGCACTTTATGCTCAAGATTCGTGGCGAATCTCGCGCCACTTCACCCTCAACTATGGCGTCCGGTGTCAGACGACCTTCGGACTCTTCATCGCTTCCGGCCGCAGCCAGGAAGACAATCCTTCATTTTCTCTGTTGCCATCGTTTGGACTTCCCATGCGCGCGCCTCAGGACTACCGCCAGCAATTTGGACCGCGACTGGGAATCGCCTATTCCCCGGGCAACAGCGGCAACACCGTGATCAGAGCCGGCTTCGGACTGTTCTACAACGACCTGGCGCAGAACGGATGGGCCGCCGCCCTGCAAGCTGTAAACGGAGGGTCCAACCCTCCGGCCGCGCTGATCGATCCAAATTACAAAACGCCGTACGCACTCCACGCGACAGCCGGCGTCCAGCATGCATTCCATGCCGATTGGACCGTAAGTGCGGACTACACGCACGAAGAAGGGAACCACTCCTATCGCGCTTATCCGTTCACGGCCACGGTTTTTCGGTCCGACAATCGCTCCAGCTACAACGCGCTCATGCTGCGCGTACAGGGAAACGTCTCCCGCCGCTTCAATCTGGTCGCCAATTACACGCTCGCGCACGCTCAGACGTGGGGATGCGTCCTGGGGGAAATCTTTGACTACGTGAATGGAGTATGCGATCCGCTGAACGCCTTTGCTCCCGGCGACTACGGCCCATCCGGCGAAGACGTTCGTCACCGCTTCGTGCTGGCAGGCACGGTGTACATTCCGGGCGGTCTTGAACTGAGTACCCTGACGCAGGCTGAAAGCGCCCGCCCCTTTACGATCACGACGGCCGATAATAGCCGGCGCATTTCGGTGAATGGCGTTCCCACCAGCCTCGACGAATTCCGTGGCACGCCCTACATTCAGATGGATCTAAGCGTAAGCCGCCCTTTCAAGTTCGGCGATCGCTGGGAGATTCGGCCGTTCGCCGAGTTCTTCAATCTCTTCAACCGCAACAATCCCGGCGCCAACTATGTGGGCACTGTAGCAGCGCTTCCGGTTCAGCCTGCAGACGTGGCCTCCGGAAACGCAACGAATATTTGTCTCGACTTTCCCGCTTGCGCTCAACTCCAGCCCATCACCAGCCTGAAGCAACTGGAGATCCCTGCGGGCGGACTCGGGGATTTTTTCGGGCCGGGGACTACCGTGGGTATTCCGTTTGCCGCTCAATTAGGGGTGCGGGTGACTTTCTAGAAGATCACTCGCAAAGCGAACAATCCGGTAGGGCCAGCGCGATTTAGCGCCGCTCTTCGCGGCGGCGGAGGGACGCGGAGAGTCTCTTCTCCACGGGCTTATCGTAGGCCATCAGGACGTGGCGGACAGTGTGGCCGCTGACGACGTGGCATACTTCTTCGGCCAAATTCTTGGCGTGATCTCCCGCGCGCTCGAGCGATTGGGTCATGAAGATAACTTGCAGGCTGGCCTGCCGTGGCAGGTTTTCGGGGTTCTCGATGTGTCGGAGGAAAATCAGATTGCGCAGCCGATCCATTTCGGCGTCGGCGCGGAGCACGCCGACAGCCCGTTCGATGTCGCGAGTGGAAAATGCGCTCCCGGAATCGGTTAGCATTTTTTCCAGGATGGTAGCCATCTGCGTGAGATCGCGCATGTCCTGTGGATCGATCCTGCCACCGGCGGCCAGAGCGCCATTGGCAAAGCTGAGGAGAAGGTCTCCGATGCGCTCCAACCCGATCATGAACTTCATGCAGGCCAAAAGCTCTCGCGCTTCGGCGGGGCCGACTTCGGTGATTGCGGTGGTAACGCCATCATCGATTTCGCGGTCGATGGCGTCGAGTTCGCATTCGCGTTGACGCAGCGAATTGAGCAGGATGGTAGAGCCGGTGGCAATGCCCTCGGCCGCGGCGCCGGCAGCTTCCTTGGCCAAACGACAGGCCTCCACAGTGCGGCGCACCAGATGTTTGTGCGCGGGCTCGGTGGCGGGATTCTCGACGCCGGCACTGCTCATGAGATGAATGCCCTCGCGTCTAAGGATAAGGCATTTTTCACAGGATGTGGTTAAAAACACGTGAATTCTGGATTTTATCGCTGGCAGGAGGCAAAAACCTAGAACCTTAAAACGCAGAGGGCGTGGAGAAATGCCGCAGAGGCCGCGGAGAATGTAGGCAAAGTCGCGCAAAGCGCTGGTCAGGCTGTGGGGAGGGTAAACAAAAACATCGAGCCGTGGTTAAGTTCACTTTCGGCGCGGATCGAACCCCGGTGGGCGCGCACAATGTGTTTGACAATGGCGAGGCCGAGACCAGTGCCTCCCGACTCGCGAGAGCGTGCCTTGTCGATACGGTAGAAGCGCTCGAACAGACGCGGCAGATGCTCGGAAGGTATGCCCGCACCAAAGTCGCGGACATAGAATTCCACGGCTTGGGGGACGTGGCGCGCTCCCAGCTCAATCCGGCCCCCCGCCGCGCCGTACTTCAGGGCATTGTCGATTAAGTTGGCGAAGGTCTGGTGAATGGCTTCCCGGTCGGCCAAGACCGCTGTCAGCGTCTGCGTCGACTGACCGCCGGATTGTGTGTGGATGGCTTGCGGTTGCAGTTCTTCGATTTGAAGATCGATACCATGAGTCCGTGCAATCTCGCGGAAGCTTTCCTCGGCATCATGCAGTAGTTCGTTCGGCAAAACTGGTTCGATATCGAATCGAGTCTCCCCGGACTCAACTCTCGCCAGCGTAAGCAAGTCCTCTGTGAGTCGCGACATGCGGGTAGCATTCTTGCGAATGATTTCGATAAATTCCCTGGTGGGCCCGCCATTTTCCGAGGAGTTGTCAAGAAGAGTTTCGGCATAACCCTGAATGGAAGTGAGGGGAGTGCGCAATTCATGAGAAACATTGGCGATAAAGTCGCGACGGGTTTTCTCCACGCGCTCGGTTTCGGTGAGGTCGCGCAACACGGCCACCGCGCCACCATCAGGTAAAGGCGCTGCGGTCACGTCGAAGGCGCGACCGGGAATGAGGGAGGTGGCCCGTGCGGTCTTCACTTCGCGCGCTTCGGTGGCACTTTTGACAGCTGCCAAAAAATCAGGGTCCCGAATGGTTTCCACTACGGGCGCTTGTAAACGCGTGCGCCGCGGCACGAGACGGTCCATCGACTGGTTAGCCCACTGAACCAACCCATCGGCGCTGACGGCGATGACGGCATCCTGCATGCTGTTGAGCAGGGTCTCGAGCTGATGCTGGCTCGAGCGCACCGCGGCAAAAGTGCGCTCCAGGTGGCGGGCGGTCACGTCGATGGCGCCGGCAACACGGCCGATTTCATCCTGGGAGGCATCGTCGACGCGGGCCCGCAGATCGCCTTCCGCGATACGGCCCGCAATGTCCACGATGTGCTCCAGGCGGCGGGCAGTCCAGGTCGCTGCGACAGCCGCCACCACCAGGGCGACAATGAAAGCCAGCGCTGAGGATATTGCCAATCCACGAAAGACCCTTCCGGAGATAGCCTCCACATCCGAGAGCGGATAGGCCAATCGCACGGCTCCGCCAGAAACAGGCGCTGCCACGTAAAGAAAGGGAATACCCAAGGTCGCACGGCGACGCTCGTCAGTGCCGATGTTCCCTGCGAGAGCGGCGGCGAATTCCTTGCGTTGAGCCTGGTTTTCCATGGAGGCAGGATTGGACTCTGACGCGGCCAAAACTCTGCCGGTAACGTCGATGATGGTGGCGCTCGCGCCGGCTGCCTGACCTTCCTGGGCAGCAATGTCAGCAAGAGAACGATTGCGAACGGTTTCGACGCGGTGGGCGAACAAGAGGGTCTTCTGCGTGAGATTGCGCTCAATCTCGGTTCGCAGAGAAGATTCCCAGGAGCCGCGCAGGGTGAAATCAAAAACAACGGTAGCTGCGGCTATCACCACGACAAAAGCAGCTAGCAGCTTGAAGAAAATGCGATTCTTCACCTCGGCGCCTCGAAACGGTAGCCAGCTCCGCGGACGGTTTTGAGGTAGCGCGGATTTTCCGGATCGGGTTCAATTTTCTCACGGATGCGACGGACATAAACATCAACCGAGCGCGGGGTCACGTAAGAAGTATCGCGCCAGACCGAGTCGAGCAGGTGGTCGCGGGTGAAGACGCGACCGAGATGGCGCGCGAAATAGTCGAGCAGACGGAATTCGGTAGCGGTGGTGGGAACGGGTTTACCGCGCACGGTGAGAGTCATGGCTGAGGGGTCGATCTCAATTTCACCCACCTGCAAAGGACTGGGCAGAAGAGGGCGCTCGAAACGCCGCAGCACGGCCTTGACCCGAGCCACTAGTTCACGCGGACTGAAAGGTTTGGCGATGTAGTCATCCGCGCCGAGTTCCAGACCCAAGACGCGATCAGATTCGCTGCTCCTGGCCGTGAGAAAGATGACGGGGACCGAGGCGAGGCCAAGAGTCTGCCTAATGGTGCGGCAGAGTTCGAGACCATCCCTGCCGGGGACCATGATATCGAGGACGAACAACGCCGGGCGTTGGCGTTCAGCGTCGGAGATTACCGCCGTACTGTTAAGGTAGACGCGCACCGGGAAGCCTTCATTCTCCAGATGAAGACGCACGAGCCGGGAAATGTCCGGGTCGTCTTCGACAACAAATATGCTTGGTTTCACAGTGATATTGTAGCTGCAAGAAGTACCGCCGACCCAGAACTGAGCCATGGGAACTGAATGTTTTCACAGGATTGTAACAATCAGGTTGGCCGCAGGGTCTACATGGAAGCTATTGCCGGGTGGAATGACTGTGGTCGCGCTGTATTCGGTGACGATGGCTGGACCCGAATATTTCTTGCCGGGTTGCAGGGTGTCGCGAGAGCGGATTGCGGTCCAGACTTTTTTGCCGTCGAAGACGACCGGCGCTTTGGGTGTGAAAGGCGAGCCGAGCTTTGCTCGGCCTGGACGGCCGAGGGCGGCCGTCCCCACATGGACCATCTTGTTCACATGGGCCAGGTTGGCTTTCAGCGGCTGTGATTTCACGACGGCGCGGAGCCGCAGCGTAACCAGTTCGATCGCTCGACTGGGATGGGCATAGCCATAGCGTTGCTGATGCTCGCGCTGAAAGGCGGCGATTAAATTCTTCGTGAGCGGCAAGTTAAGTTCATATCCCTGGCCTTGGTAGCGAAGATCAACACTGCGTTGATATTGCACTCTTCCCTGCCAGCTTTCTGAGTGAAAATCCTTGACCGCACGGTTCTCGAGCAAGGCGAATTCTTTGGCCAGTGGCGCGGAAGGCAACTTACGCAGGTCATCAGCTTCGCCTGAAACGCGCCACAGCACGGTCCGGGAATAATCCTTGACCACATCGCTGACCAGTATGCCAAGGGCAGAAAGAGCTCCGGGCATAGCGGGTACGACCACATGTGGGATGCTGAGGGATTCGGCCAAGGCCGAGGCGTGGAGACCTCCAGCGCCGCCGAAGGCGACCAGGGCAAAGTCGCGCGGATCGCGTCCCCGTTCAATGGAGACGACGCGGATGGCCTTCTCCATGGTGGCGTTGACCACGCGAATGACTCCGGCGGCAAACTTTTCCAGCGTGAGGTTGGATCGATTTTTTTTCAGCCAATCGCGGCTGATGCGGCGCGTGCGCTCCAGGTCGAGCGTGAGATCGCCGCCGAGGAAACAGTGTGGCTGCAGGCGTCCCAGAAGCAGGTTGGCATCCGTGACCGTGGGCTGCAGGCCCCGGCCGTAGCAGATCGGACCAGGATCAGCGGCCGCCGATTCGGGGCCGACGTGCAGCACGCCGGCTGCGTCGAAGCGGGCGAGAGAGCCTCCTCCGGCGCCGACCGTGTGAATGTCGAGCATTGGAACGCCGACCGGAAACCCTGCGACTTCGGCCTGACTGGCAGTGGCAATGGCGCGGTCGACGAGGGAGACGTCAGTGGAAGTGCCTCCCATATCGAAGGCGATGATGCGCGCGAAGCCGGAGAGACGGGAGGTTGCGGCCGCGGCGACTACTCCTCCGGCGGGGCCGGAGAGCACGGTGCGGACAGGTTCGCGGGCTGCGGAGGCCAGGGCGGTGATGCCGCCGCTCGACTGCATGACGAAGATGCGGGGGCTTCGGGGTCCGGGGCTCCGGGAGGAAGAGACGTTGCGAGCAGCGTCTCTACGGGCGCGGGTTTCCAGGTTTTCCAAGTAATTCTGCATTACCGGCTGCAGGTAGGCGTTGATTACCACCGTTGAGGTTCGTTCGTACTCGCGAAATTCGGGGAGGATTTGGTGGGAGATGGAGAGCGGGACTTCGAGCGAGGTTAGGGCTTCGGCGACGGTTCGTTCGTTTTTCGGATTTGCGAAAGAGAAGAGCAGCGAAATGGCGATGGATTGCGGTTTTTGGGCAGCGGCCTGGAAATACATCGAGCGTAGGTCTTCTTTGGCTGGCGTTGTGAGAATTTCGCCATCGCTGGCGGTGCGTTCGTTGATGCCGAAACGGAGATCTCTGGGGACCAGCGGCTCGAGGCGATCGAAAAAGAAGTCGTAGAGCTTGGGGCGATTTTGGCGGCCAATCTCGATGGCGTCTTCGAAACCGGCGGTCGTGACGAGAGCAGTGCGTGCTCCTTTGCGCTCGAGCAGAGTGTTGGTGCCTACGGTGGTGCCGTGCAAGAGGACTAGTGCGCCTTCGTGGGTGATTTTTTGTAAGGCCTCAACTATGGCCTGCGAGGGATCGGCGGGGGTGGAGAAGACTTTCAGCATGCGAATATGGCCGTGCTCGGCCCAGACGCAGTCGGTGAAGGTGCCGCCGGTGTCGATGGCGATGCGGAGAGGTTGGGGGCGGCGGAGCATGGAGGCGAAGAAGGGTTAGGGTAACATCTTCGCGCAGGTGCAGTGACGGAACGCCCAGGGGCTAAAGCCCACATAAATATTGACAAGGAAGCATAATTCGCAGCGTGGAAAGCCCCACCCGAAAGCAAACTCGCTGCGATCTTGTCGGACCGCTTTGTTGCGTTTTGTGTAGTTGCCCCATCGAAGGCTTTGTGGACGGGGGGGCCGCGCCACATCGGGCCTTCGCTTCGCTGGCCGGACGGCCCAGCTGTCCGTACGTGGTTGGCGATCCCCCTCGTTCTTAGTTAAGCTTTCGTCGTGAAGGCTAGAGTTAGGAGCGTTTTCTGCTCGACCTCGTGGGCTTTGGCACTGCCGGTGGAGGGGCTCGCACTTGCTGAGCGCTTCACCGACAGAACGTGGCCTTCGCCGGCGATGCGCCGCAGCCGCGGAAGCATGTTGAAGAGGGCTCCCATGTTGGCGGGCTCCTCCTGGACCCAGACGATGTCAGTTCCGGGGCCGTGGCGGGCGAACTCTTCTGTCAGTTGCTTCTCCGGAAACGGATACATCTGTTCAAGGGCAACGATGGCGGTGGATGAATCTTTTCTCTTCTTTCTTTGCGCCCGCAATTCGTGAACGATCTTGCCGCTGCCAACGAGAATCCGCTCGGCTTCGCCGACTTCGGTGTCGGGCAGCACGTTGAGGAAATTTGAATGAGTGAAATCTTCGATCGGCGATGATGCGTCCGGGTGCCGCAGCATGCTCTTGGGCGTGAACACGATCAGCGGCTTGCGCCAGTGGCGTAACGCTTGCCGCCGCAGCAGGTGGAAATATTGGGCGGCGTTTGACGGCTGGCAGATCTGAATGTTGTCCTTCGCGGCGAGTTGGAGAAAGCGCTCGATGCGGGCGCTGGAATGTTCCGGTCCCTGGCCCTCGTAGCCGTGGGGCAAAAGCAGAACGAGGCCGGAGAGCAGGTTCCACTTGGCCTCTCCGGCGGAGATGAACTGATCGATGATGGCTTGCGCGACATTGGCGAAGTCGCCGAACTGCGCCTCCCAGAGCACCAAGGCTTCGGGATAGTCGCGGCTATATCCGTATTCAAAGCCGAGCACACCGGCTTCTGATAGCGTCGAATTGTGGACTTCGCAGCGCGCCTGACCGGGCGCGATGTTCTCCAGCGGAACATATTCATATTCGTTTTCTATGTCGGTGAGCACGGAGTGGCGCTGGTTGAAGGTACCGCGGCGCGAGTCTTGTCCGGAAAGACGAACTGGCACGCCTTGCTTTGCCAGGCTGGCGAAGGCCAGAGCTTCCGCCATCCCATAGTCGACCGGGCGCTTGCCGGTACCCATCTCGGCGCGTTGGTCGAGCAATTTCTTCACTTTAGGGTGAATGTGGAAACCTTCCGGATAAGACGTCAGCGATGTAGTGACCTTCGCCAGCTCTTCGAGAGAGATTCCAGTCTCCACTTCAAATTCCGGCTTGTAGCGGCCGCCATAATATTGGTCCCAATACTTGGGCAGGTCGCGCATGGTCGGTTTCTTCTTGAGAGAGCCGGCCTTTTTCTGGGCGGCCTCGAACTCGGCTTTGACTGCGGCGGCTTGGGCTTGGGCGTCGGTTGCGCCGATGTCATCAGCGTAAATTTCCCACAAGGGCGGATGGTTTTTGATCTTTTCGTAGAGCAGCGGCTGCGTGATGGTGGGATCGTCCACTTCGCTGTGGCCATGGCGACGATACCCGATGAGGTCGATCACCACATCAGTGCCGAAGGTGTAGCGGTATTCGGTGGCCAGGCGAGCCACGCGCAGCACTGCGTCCACATCCTCGCCGTTCACGTGGAAGATGGGAATGGACTGGCGCCGAGCGATGCATGCTGCGAAGCGCGTCGAATGCTCTTCGAAGTAGCTCGTGGTGAATCCCAGAAGATTATTGACGATGACGTGAATCGTGCCGCCCACGGTGTAGCCCTTGAGGTCGGCATAGTTCATGGTCTCGGCGAGAATGCCTTGCCCGGCGAATGCCGCGTCGCCGTGAACGATCAAGGGAAGATATTTTTCACGTCCGCCTTCGCCGGTGCGGTCTTGCTTGGCGCGAGTGCGTCCGACCGTAACCGGATCGACCGCCTCGAGATGACTGGGGTTCGAGACGAGGTGAATGTGCACCTTGGCGCCACTGCGGGCGATGTATTCGCCGGTCGCTCCCATGTGGTACTTAACGTCGCCGCTCCCCAGAACGCTGCGCGGGTCGACATCTTCAAAACCGGCAAAGATTTCCTCTGGGGCGCGCCGGGCAACGTGTGCCATAACGTTCAGCCGGCCACGATGGCTCATACCCATTACGAGTTCGATAGCACCACGTCGCGCGGCTGTGTCCAGGATTTCATCCACCAGCGGAAGGCCCGCGGTAACACCTTCGAGCGAAAAACGTTTGCTGCCCAGATAACGCTGTTGCAGAACCTGCTCGAAAAGATCGGCACGGATGAGCAAATCGAGTGCACGCTGCTGGTCTACTTCTTCGGCTTCGGATTCCAGGCGTTGGTAAATCCAGTTGCGGCGCTCCGGATCGGAGATGTGGTTGATTTCCACACCGATGGTGCTGCAATAAATCGCCCGAGCTTCGCGAGCATACTCGTTTTCAATCTGAAGATCGGGGTGCGGTCGCGGACGCAGGAAGCCGAGTGGATCCAGGTCGCCTTCGAGGTATCCCCATTGGCGGAAGGCGCTGAAGACGCGTTCGCGCTCAGGGTTGGAGCCGTTGGTCGACGCAGGGCGTAGCGCGAGCGTCTCACTTTGGTTTTTGTCGATGAGTGCGGCACTGGTCGTGCCAGTTTTCGGAGTAGCCATAGGTCGAGTTACTAGGATAAAGGATGCTGGCCGATCTGTGCAGGATTCGGGTCGAGCAGAACGGCCGCTCGACATAGAAGCCTTCGGAGGAATGAGTCGCCGGAAGCGCGGGAAATTACGGCACGTAGGGATTGCTCTTCGTCGCCTTCCGGTTGAAAGGACGCGTTGTCGCGGCAGCAGGCAGCGAGAATACTGGTGTCAACCGCCGACAAGCTTTGCCGGCTGACACCAATCAGGCTGGCGTTTACTCAAGGGACGGTACGATTGCTACAGCTCGAGACGGCTTCTCGACGCTTCGGCTGATAGGTGGCGAACACGTGATCGAAGGTTCGATTTTTCTCCGATGATCACGATGACATGCTTGATGGGCGTGGCTGTACCGGAATGCTTGGGGAGTTCTTGAGCGGCGGATGTGACCGGCGCTCCCAGGTTGACAAGCAGAGCAAACAGGCTCGTGCCAACCATAAGGTGCTGCCTGGCTTGCGCCGGCAGGCCGGACAAAGACATAGACTTCCTCCTTGGCGGTCAAAGGATGGTTAGCAATGCAAGTTAATGGCCGCAGAGTTACGGTTCGGTGAAGCGCGAATGAATTCCAGAAGAAAAGAAATCCACATGGACCGGACGCGTTGAACCTAGAGATACTAGTTACGGCCCAAATCGTGGCTGGAACCAAGTTAAATGAAATTTGGGTCAAAAGAATTTCACAGAAGGTCCATGGGCATACAGCGATTCCTGACAAACATTTTTGGAGGTAGACCCGCCCGCGTAGCAACGAGAAGAATGCTGCGAGCACAGCCATGCCAACTCTGATAGGGATTCCCTTCGACGCGAACTCTTCTTACATGCGCGGAGCGGCCGGCGCTCCGGCGAAGATCCGGGAGTCCATGCACTGCGACGCGTCGAACATGTGGAGCGAGGTGGGTGTTGATGTGGGCGCGCTAGGAGCGTTCGCGGACCGTGGCGATTTGCGGCTACGCGATGAAAATGCTTTTGCCGCAATCGAGCAGACTTTAGATGGCTCACTGGCAGAGGGCGAGCAGCCCGTCTCGGTTGGCGGAGATCACTCCATCACATACCCAATCCTCAGGGCCTTGGGGAAGCGCTACCCGGACCTGACCATCGTCCATTTCGATGCGCATCCCGATTTGTATGACGAGTTTGAAGGAAATCGGCTTTCGCACGCGTGCCCATTTGCGCGCATCATGGAGGAAGGGCTGGCAAAAAAGCTAGTGCAGGTGGGAATTCGCACGATGAACGAGCATCAGCGGACGCAAGCGAAAAAGTTTGGTGTTGAGCTGGTGGAGATGCAGTCTCTACCCGCTTATGACCGGCTCAAGCTGCAAGGGCCTGTGTATATTTCCTTCGATGTGGATGTACTTGATCCCGCGTTCGCTCCCGGCGTTTCGCATCGCGAGCCGGGTGGCATGTCGGTGCGGGAGGCAATTGCTCATCTGCATGCTATTCAGGGGAGGATCGTGGGGGCCGATCTCGTGGAGTACAACCCGGTGCGCGACATTTCGGGAGCGACAGCAACGGTGGCTGGGAAAATCTTGAAGGAGATTCTGGGTAAGATGATTGCCGGATAAGAGATGATGAGCTGTGGAATAATGCTGCCACAGATTTCGCCTGACTTCGACGGCAATCAACGAGGCACGAATCCATGGCCACAGATCTGAGAAGGGCCGATCAGGAAAAGGAGGCAGCCGCAAGGGCCAGCCTGCGCTTTATTAAGAGTGGCCAGGTGGTTGGGTTGGGCACAGGTTCCACTGCGGCCTCGTTCATTCGTCTGCTGGCGGAGCAGGTGAAAAACGGCCTCCTCATTCGCGGTATTCCCACTTCGGTGCGGTCGCGGGAGCTGGCAGAGAGCCTCGGCATCCCACTGACCACACTGGATGAATCTCAGGAAATTGATGTCACCGTAGACGGCGCTGACGAGGTCGATCCGGAACTGCGGCTTATCAAAGGGGGTGGCGGAGCCCTGCTGCGGGAAAAAGTTGTCGCTTCGGCGACGAAGTATTTGGTAATTGTGGCCGATGCCGCCAAGCAAGTGCCGAGACTGGGAAAGTTTCCGCTGCCGGTGGAAGTGATTCGGTTCGCACAGGCATTGGTGGCGAAAAAGATTGCGGCGCTGGGGGCTGACGTCCGCCTCCGGCTGCAGGCCAATGGGACACCCTATGTGACGGACGAGAGTAATCACATTTTTGATTGTCGCTTCGGTGAAATTGCCGATGCGGACAACCTCGCGCGCCAGCTCAGCGACATGCCAGGCATTGTTGAGCACGGACTATTCATTGGAATGGCAAGCACTGTGTTGCTCGCTAAGGGCGGCGAGATCGTGGAGTTGCACCGCAAGCACTAGCAACACAAGAAAGAGACAAATGAGATGGCGGCAGGAGCAGGGGCACAGAGTTCCGGCGAGATGGGATGGGATCGCCCGTCCCGCCGTCGGCTTCCGCGCTATCGCGTACAGGCGCCGCTGGATGTGACGGTACTGCGCTCGGGAATTCCTGACACGGTTCCGGGCCGGTCAGTCAATCTTTGTGAGCGCGGAATCGCGGCAATGCTCGCAGGAGAGCTGTCGCCAGGGGAGGCGGTTGGAGTTGAGATTCGACTCTCTTCAGCAGCGGCCCCGTTGCGGACACGGGCTTTGGTGCGCCATCAACACAAACTTCACTGCGGAATGGAATTTGTTGGCCTCTCAGTCGCCCAGCAAATGGCGATCCGCCAGTGGGCCACGGACACGAATGCAAAGAGAGAAGAGACAACGAAGAAAACAGTTCGTAGCAGCAGCGGTGTCGGAGCAGGCTCTGCCAGCGAAGCGGGAGCCGCTACCGGAGGGCCGGGACCTCCAACCCGCATGCGGCACCGAGGATGGGCTCTTTGGCTGCTCGTGGCCGCGGTTCTGGTCGCAATTTGCTGGTGGCGCTGGAATCGCGGGTGGGAGGAACTGGAATCGGGACTCCCGATGAGCGAAGCAGCGACAGGGCAACCTCGCGTGCAAGTTCCGACGGAAGTGATGGAGAAGCTTTTGGTCCATCGGGTCGATCCTGACTACCCCGAAGCAGCGCGTTCGGCAAAGCTGCATGGCGTGATCGTTCTGGACATCGTAGTGGGCCGGGACGGATCCGTCGTCGAGATGCGTCCGTTGTCTGGGCCGGAGGTGCTGGCACGTGCCGCAATGGAGACGGTGCGGTGGTGGCGCTTCGAGCCCTATCGGGTCAACGGCGAACCAGGGGTGGTTGAGACCACAGTGGCGGTGGAGTTTAAGCCGTAATTAAAGACTCAACCGCCGTACGGCGATGGGTGCCAGGAGCGCACCGCCGTGGTCCTCATTCCGGAAAATTCCTAGTCCTAGTGCGGAGATCAGGGGCCCCGCACTTCACGCGAGAAATGGAAGTCTGACGTCGGAGCTCAGGTGCGCTGTTTGCGCATGGCGGCAAGGACAACGACGCCACTGGTCGCGAAACAGAGGACCGCACCTAGTGCTGTTATCAGAGTCAGTGACGGGTTCAGACGGAGAACATCCGCAAAGACCGCTGCCAGCGCCAAGATAATTCCCAGCACATTTAGCCACAACGGGGCCCGCCCAGAGGCGGTCGAGCCCTGCCGCAGGCGGAACTGCATAAGAACGGCTGCGAAACCGATCGCGGCCACTACCACCAAAGCCACTGGACTGAGGAATGCGCCCTGGCTCGTGTAAATCACGACTACGCCCAACGCAGCAATCAGAACAGCGGCTCCGAATATTCTCCACCGGCGAGGCTTCAGGCGAGGGTTGGACGCAGCGTCGGACACAAGTTTCGTCCCGGCAGTTATACAGGGCCTGGCGTTCGTTTTCAAATTTCGCAGCGGTTCCGGGAACCTGTACTCGACCAGTTTTCCACAGGTCTCGACTGCCGCTACCCCAAACAATTGCAATAGCGAAGGAATAAAAACGGTTCCGCTGTCCGTTCCCCATGATCCGGTGGGAAGCTATAGCGGAATCGACCAAGAAACCAAGCGCGTGTGAAGCCGCTGCCGCGCACCAACGGAGGACGGGATGGATAGAATCTGGCAAGGCATAAAATTGAACTTCGCGGTATGGACGGGCTTAGCCCGTCTTTTTTTATTACAATTGAGCGTTCACTTGGCAGGTGACAGCCTCGGGGCATGACCGCGTTGGTCGCCTCGGTGCAGACCTATATTGATGCGGCAAACGATCTTGGTCACCGGAGGAGCGGGCTTCATCGGCTCCAACTTCATTCTGCAAAGGATGGAGCAGGGCAGGGCACCAGTGGTAAACCTGGACAAGCTGACCTATGCAGGAAATGTACGGAACCTTGATCGAATCGCAGGGTACAAGCGATACGAGTTTGTGCACGGCGATATCGGGGATCGGGCCCTGGTGCAGGCACTTCTAGGACAGCACCAGCCACGCGCGATTGTGCACTTTGCTGCGGAGAGCCATGTCGACCGATCCATTCGAGGGCCCGAGGATTTCATCCGTACCAATGTGGATGGAACTCTCGCCTTGCTTGAAGAGGTTCGCGCCTATTGGATGGACCTAACTGAACCGGCGCGCACAGACTTCCGGTTTCTCCACGTCTCAACTGACGAAGTTTATGGCTCGCTGGGCCCGGACGACCCTCCGTTTTGTGAAACCAAGTCCTATGCTCCGAACAGTCCATATGCGGCGTCGAAGGCGGCGTCGGACCACCTTGTTCGTGCATATCATCACACTTACGAACTCCCGACCCTCACGACGAACTGCTCGAACAACTACGGGCCGTTTCAATTTCCAGAGAAGCTCATCCCGCTAGTGATCCTCAATGCGCGAGACGGAAAATCGCTGCCGATTTACGGTGATGGGCAGAACGTGCGGGACTGGCTCTACGTGCAAGACCACTGCGAGGCTATCGCCGCCGTGCTGGCGCAGGGGCGGGTGGGTGAAACTTACAATATTGGCGGCTGGAACGAAAAACGGAACATCGAGATCGTGGAAATCATTTGCGGCATTCTGGACGAGATGGCGCCGCGGACCGGGGCACGCCACCGCGACTTGATCACCTTTGTGAAAGACCGCCCGGGGCACGATCGGCGATATGCAATGGACGCGCACAAGATCGAACGCGAACTGGGTTGGCGTCCGAAAGAAACGTTTGAAACAGGGATTCGGAAAACCGTGCGTTGGTATCTGGACAATCAAGATTGGGTTCGCGACGTCACTAGCGGGAGCTACCGGCAATGGATTGAGACTCATTACTCGAACTAGATTTGGCAGGATTCAACACAAATTATCAGCAGCACAAAGCGTCGGGACGATCAGCATCATGAAAGCTACTGGGAGCGCGCAGTACAAGGGCATAATTCTGGCTGGCGGATCCGGAAGCAGACTTTATCCGGTGACGCAGGCCATGGGAAAAAGCCTGCTGCCTGTTTACAACAAGCCCATGATCTACTACCCGCTATGCACGCTCATGCTGGCGGGCATCCGAGACATCCTTGTCATTTCGACGCCGGACGACGCTCCAAAGTTTAAAGTGCTGCTGGGTGATGGCGGCCAATATGGCATTCGCCTTCACTATCAAGTACAGCAGCGGCCAGAGGGAATCGCGCAGGCGTTTCTGCTGGGCGAGGACTTCATCGGTGGCAGTGCCTGCGCCCTCGTGCTTGGAGATAATATTTTCTATGGGCACGACTTCGCCAAAGACTTACGCGAAGCGGCAAATAAGCATCACGGGGCGCGAGTTTTCGCCTATCCCGTACATGATCCAGAGCGGTACGGGGTGGTGGAATTTGACGGCAAAGGACGCGCCTTGAGCATCGAAGAAAAACCGAAAGAGCCGAAGTCGCGCTACGCCGTTACCGGCCTTTACTTCTACGACAATCACGTGGTGAGCATTGCAAAGTCGCTCAAGCCGAGCGCTCGCGGAGAACTAGAGATCACTGACGTCAACAAAGCATACATGGAGAGCGGCAACCTTGAAGTAGTCGTGTTAGGACGTGGCATGGCGTGGCTCGACACCGGAACCCATGAGTCATTGATGGACGCGTCGCTCTACATTCAGGCCATTGAAAAACGTCAAGGATTGATGGTGGCTTGCCCTGAGGAAATTGCCTATCGCTCCGGTTACATAACGGCGGAGCAAGTGCAACAGATTGGACAGTCCATGCCGAACAACGGTTACGGCTCTTACCTTCTGCAACTGCTACGAGAGAAAGTATTCTGACTTGGATGTAAGCGGGGCTTGCCTGCTCGATGGACAATATCAAGACAATTCCGGTTTCGCTGCCAGGAGTATTCCTTCTTGAACCGCGCGTTTTCAGCGACGATCGAGGCTTTTTCTTCGAGAGCTACAATCAGCAAGCAATGGCCGAAGCGGGAATTCAGGAACGATTCGTACAGGACAATCATTCCTGTTCGCATCGCAATGTGTTGCGCGGTCTGCACTATCAGATAAAGCAAGCGCAGGGAAAACTTGTGCGGGTGGCCGAAGGCGAAGTTCTGGATGTTGCTGTAGACCTTCGCAGAAGTTCCCCGAGCTTTGGGCAATGGGAGGCCGTGCGGCTTTCTGACGAGAACAAGCGCATGCTGTGGATTCCCGCGGGCTTCGCCCACGGATTTCTGGTGACAACCGAGAAGGCGCATGTGCTGTACAAAGCCACCGATTACTACGCACCGGAATACGAACGGACGCTTGCCTGGAACGATTCCGATCTGAAAATCAACTGGGAATTGCAGGGCGAAGCCCAAGTCTCAGCGAAGGACCAACGCGGCGTTGCCTTTCGCAATGCTGAAACCTTCGAGTAGCGTTAGGACATTCATAAATGCGAGTCGCGATTTTCGGCGCTTCTGGCCTTCTGGGTAAGGCGCTCATGCGCGAATGGAGCGGCGACGCCGTAGTTGGTTATAGTTCGCGAGATGTCGATATTCGCGATGCATCTGCGGTGCGGGTCATCGCGGAGGAGACGGAACCGGAGTGGATTGTCCTGGCGGCGGCATACACTGATGTCGATGGCTGCGAGAATAATCCAGATTTGGCATTTACGGTAAATCGCGATGGCGCGGCAAACGTGGCGGAGGCGGCAAAGAAAACTGGGGCCAAGTTGCTGTTTCTTAGCTCGGATTACGTTTTCGATGGAAAGAAAACGTCGCCTTATGAAACCAATGATGCGCGACATCCTCAGAGCGTTTACGGGCAATCAAAGGCCGAAGCAGAGATCAAACTGCTCGAGTTGATGCCCGAGAGTTGTATCGTACGGACTTCCTGGCTATTTGGCGTGGGCGGCAAGTGCTTTCCGGAAACGATTTTGAAGCTGGCGGCAAGCCGCCCGACGCTTGACGTTGTGAATGATCAGCGCGGTTGTCCTAGCTACACAGTGGACTTAGCACGCGCGATCATCCGGCTATGTTGCGAAAGTGCGAGCGGAATTGTCCACGTGACGAACGCGGGCGAGTGCACCTGGTTTGAATTTGCATCCGCAATCGTGCAGCAGGCCGGCCTCGCGACGGCCGTGCGTCCGGTAAGTAGCCAGCAAATGGCGCGGCCGGCACCGCGCCCTGCGTATTCGGTGCTTTCCCCGGAAAGTTTGCGGCGTTTGAGAATCGAAATGCCGACCTGGGGCGATGCTCTACCGCGTTACTTGCGACAGCGCAATGGCTAAAAGGCTAATCGCCGGGATTGCCTCCGGCTGTGGCACACTGCTACGATTCGGGCGAGAATCGAGAGACGCTGCGAATCATGCGCCGTCTCTGTTTTTCAGTGCCATACAATTCTGTCGATGGCGGTCACGTCACACCGCAGGAAGCCTTCGTGAAATCAATCCTGAACTACATTGATGGCCAATTCGTGCGCGGGAAGCAACAGTTCGCGGATGTGAATCCTGCGGATGGTACGGTGATTGCGGAGGTTGCGGAAGCCGACGAGGGTCAAGTCGATGAAGCGGTCGGCGCGGCCCGAAGCGCGTTGAACGCGGAATGGGGCAGTCTGAGTGTGCGCGACCGAGCAGAGCGACTGCATAGGGTCGGTACCGCAATTGAGTCGCGATTTGATTGTCTCGTGAAAGCAGAAGTCACAGACACCGGGAAGCCGGTGAGCTTGGCATCCAAGTTGGACGTACCGCGCGCGGCAGCAAATTTTCGAGTCTTTGCCGATCTCGTCAAGATGGCGGGATTGGAATCGTTTCAGACTGAAACTTCCGACGGAAAGAGCGCTCTGAATTACGCTGTGCGCAAGCCGCTGGGCGTGATTGGAGTCATTACGCCGTGGAACCTTCCTCTGCTTCTGCTCACCTGGAAAGTCGCGCCTGCGTTGGCTTGCGGGAACACGGTGGTCGTTAAGCCCTCGGAAGAAACTCCAGCCACCGCGACGTTGCTGGCGGAGGCCATGCATGACGCTGGAATTCCGAACGGAGTCTATAACGTGGTTCATGGCTTGGGGTCAGGGTCGGCAGGAGAATTTTTGACGCGCCATCCTGATGTGAACGCAATTACATTCACCGGTGAATCGCGAACGGGCGCGGAAATCATGAAGACGGTTGCCTCCTCGGTGAAGCCAGTCTCGTTTGAACTCGGGGGCAAAAATGCCGCAATCGTGTTCGCGGATTGCGAATTTGACGAGGCGATAAACGGGCTGAGTGACGCCATATTTCTAAATACGGGACAAGTTTGCCTGTGCGCCGAGCGTATTTATGTAGAACGTGGGATCTTCGATCGGTTTGTCGCGGCCTTGAAGCGCAAAGCGGAAAGCCTTCATCCCGGGTGGCCGATGGATAAAGATACCGACATGGGGCCGCTCATCTCCGCCCAGCAACGCGACAAAGTGGTTTTTTACTACCGCCTGGCACGGGAAGAAGGAGCAGCCGTGGTGGTGGGCGGGGGTGTTCCTCAATTTGGAGATGCTCGCGATAACGGATTCTACGTGCAGCCGACGATCTATACTGGGCTGCCAGAGTCAGCACGCTGCATGAAAGAAGAAATCTTCGGCCCGGTGTGCCATATCACGCCATTTGACTCGGAAGACGAAGCGGTTGCTATGGCAAATGACACGAAATACGGATTGGCGGCGTCGATCTGGACAACCAATCTCACGTGTGGGCATCGGGTGGCGCAGAAGATGAATGTGGGGATCACGTGGGTGAATTGCTGGTATCTTCGTGATTTGCGAACGCCGTTCGGTGGCGTTGGGCTGTCCGGCATCGGCCGCGAAGGTGGTATGCACTCGCTGAATTTCTACTCTGCGCTGAACAATATTTGCATTCGGTTGTAGTGCGCTAAGTATCGGCTGGACTGAGTTATCAAGTAGGAGCGGGATGCGAGGCAAAGTTGTAGAGGGAAAAGCCAAGCCGCGGGGCAAGTTTCCTCACATCAAACGTGCGGGCGACTTTCTTTTTGTCTCGGGCACAAGCGCGCGCCGGCCGGACAACACAATCGCCGGGACGGAGGTGGACGAGTTCGGCACGAGCCGGCTCGATATCCGTATACAGACTCGCGCCGTTATCGAGAACATCCGCGATATTCTGCAAAGTGAAGGAGCCCAACTGCAAGACGTGGTTGAGATTTCAGCTTACCTGGTGAACATGAACGACTTCGCTGGGTATAACGAAGTGTACGGCGAATATTTTGGCCATGAGGGTCCAACGCGCACGACGGTTGCCGTGCATCAGTTACCGCATCCGCACTTGCTGATCGAGATTAGAGCCATGGCGTACAAGCCAGTGAGACAGGAGGCGTAGATGCCATCCATAAAAACTCTGAAGGCATTCGATCTTCAAACCTGGATTGAAGAGAACAAGGCAAAATTCAAGCCGCCGGTCGGTAATGCTCAGGTTTGGGAAGACGGAGAGATGATGGTGACCGTTGTGGGTGGACCAAATCAGCGGCGAGATTACCATGACGACCCGACCGAGGAATTCTTTTATCAGCTGAAAGGGAATATCTTTATTCGCGTGATGGAAGCGCCGGGCAACCCCCCGCTGGAAATTCCAGTCCATGAAGGCGGCGTCTTCCTGCTGCCAAAACACACGCGGCACTCGCCGCAGCGACAGGCGGGAAGTATCGGCGTCGTCGTCGAGATGCCGCGCCCCGAAGGAGCTCTTGACGGTTTCGAATGGTATTGCCCGAACTGCCACCAGTTGCTGCACCGCGCGGAGGTGAAACTGAAGAGTATAGTGCGCGACCTGCCGCCGCTGTTTGATCAGTTCTACAACAACGAAACTCTGCGCAAATGCAAACGCTGTGGCACGGTTCATCCCGGCAGATAAAATGCAGGCGATAGACATACATAACCATTTCTTTCCCCGTTCCTGGCCTGACTTTGCTCAGCGCTTCGGCACGCCAAACTGGCCTTGGATCAAGCACACAGAGGCAGGCAAAGCGGACATCATGGTGGGCGATCGTTTTTTTCGCCATATTTATTCGGCTTGCTGGGACCCGGAGGTACGACTCCAGGAAATGGACCGCGATGGCGTCGACCTGCAAGTGATCTCGGCGACGCCGGTGCTGTTTGCGTATGAGCGTCCGTTGCAACATGCGTTGCAATCCGCGCAATTGTTTAACGATGCGGCGCTCGAACTTTGCAGCCAAGGGAAAGGCAGGTTGAAATCGTTGTGCCAGGTGCCTCTGCAGGATATTGACGCAGCGTGCAAAGAACTGAGCCGCTGCATGCGCGCAGGACATCTCGGAGTGCAGATCGGAAATCACGTTGCGGAAAAGAACCTGGATGATCCCGGCATGGTGACCTTCCTTCATCATTGTGCCGATGAAGGCGCTGCCGTCTTGGTCCATCCGTGGGACATGATGGGCCAGCAGCGCATGCCGAACTACATGATGCCCTGGACCGTGGGCATGCCGGCCGAGACTCAACTGTCGCTGGTGGCGCTGATTTTAAGCGGAGCTTTCGACAGGCTCCCTTCGACATTACGGATCTGTTTTGCGCATGGTGGTGGGAGTTTTTCCTTTCTGCTGGGTCGGCTGGAGAACGCTTGGCACCATCATCGAGTAGCGCGAGGGGCCTGCCAATTTCCACCACGCCATTATCTGAATCGTTTCTATGTTGACTCCGTCGTCTTTGACGAACCCACATTGCAATTCCTGGTGTGTACGATGAGTGCTGAGCGGGTCCTGCTTGGTTCGGATTATCCGTTTCCCCTTGGGGAAGAGCACGTCGGCACGCTGATCCGCGAAAGTCATCTATCCGGTCGTGCGAAGGCCCAGTTGCTAGGCGGTAACGCAAAACAATTTCTCCGCTTGGAATTAGGGGCGGATGCGCGTGGGGATAATGACGCATTGACCCAGGAAGGGGGTTTGTCGGCCGGTCACTCGGAGCGACTCAGCTACAGCTCCTACCTTGAGGTTGCAGAGTTGCTGGATTTGCAGCATCCTCAATCTTCGCCGCCCCATCACGATGAGCTGCTCTTCATCATCGTGCATCAGACCTACGAATTGTGGTTTAAGGAGTTGCTCCACGACTTGGACGCGGTAGTTGCGAATCTGCAACGGGCCAGTGCGAATCCCGAGTCGCGAGACGAAGTGTACGAGGCGGCGCGACTGTTGCGACGCTGTACAGAAATCACACGAGTACTGGTGGAGCAGTTCACCATTCTCGAAACTATGTTGCCCACGCACTTTCTGGCGTTTCGCGACAAGCTGGAGCCGGCGAGCGGATTTCAGTCTGAGCAATTTCGTGAGTTGGAGTTCTTGTGCGGTCTAAAAGACGCTAAGATGCTTGCTTACCACAAGCCCACTCCGGAAGCTCATCGGCGGCTCGAACGCAGGCTGCGCGAACCATCACTACACCACGTTTTCTTCGAAGCCTTACAGGCGATGGGAACACTTCCGGCTCCGGAGCCGGGGGCATCGGAAGAACAGGAATTCGAAACTCGCTCTCGCGCTATTCTGTCCCTCTACAAAAATGAGCAACACTACCGTTACTGGATTGACGTGTGTGAGCGCCTGACGGAATTTGACGAACTAGTGGTGAGTTGGCGTTTACGACACATTCAGCTGGTCGAACGCATTATCGGAATTCGAATGGGCACGGGCGGAAGTGCCGGGGCATCCTATCTGAAGCACACGTTGGACAAGAAGTTTTTTCCTGAATTGTGGGAAGCGAGGACTTTGCTGACGGAGTAACCCCAACATTTGAGTTGAACTTCTGTAATACTCACTCCTGCGAATGCTTAGTAGGCCCCAAACCATCACAATTATCGGCGCTGGACTTAACGGCCCGCTGCTAGGCCTCTCCTTGGCGAAGCGAGGATTCCGGGTCGAGATCTATGAGCGGCGTCCGGACATGCGTCGCGTTCGCATCGAGGCTGGACGATCCATCAATCTCGCGCTGTCTACACGCGGCATTCATGCCTTGCAGACAGCTGGCCTGTGGGACTCTCTGCGCAACCTCATCATTCCCATGAAAGGACGGATGATGCATTCGATCGCTGGGGAACTAACTTTTCAGCCCTACGGCAAGGACGAAGCAGAAGTCATCAACTCGATCTCGCGCGCTGAATTGAATGTCGCGTTGATGAATGCAGCCGAAGTGCAAGGCGCAGCCATTCACTTTGATCAGCGCTGCATCGGATTTGAATTGAAAAGTGGCGCGCTCCGGTTGCGCCATGAAGAGTCGCGTCAAGAAACAACCCTGGAGTCCAACGTTGTGATCGGATGCGACGGCTCGGCTTCGGCCATTCGCCACGAGATGTTGAAACTTAATCGATTCAACTTTTCTCAGCAATACCTCGATTACGGCTATAAAGAGCTCACCATTCCGTCGAAGCTCAATGGCGGCCATGCTTTGGAGAAGCATGCGCTGCACATTTGGCCTCGTGGCAGCTTCATGCTGATCGCGTTGCCCAATGTTGACGGCACGTTTGCCTGTATCTTGTTTCTGCCCTTCGAGGGACCGGACAGTTTTGCCACGCTGACAAGGCACTGGGATGTGGTTAAGTTTTTCGAGGGTCGCTTTCCTGATGTAGTTCCACTGACACCCCATCTCACGGATAATTACTTCACAAACCCTACGGGAACGATGGTCACGATCAAATGCTCGCCGTGGTACGTGGAAGGCAAGTCTCTTCTTCTGGGTGATGCGGCCCATGCCATTGTTCCGTTCTTCGGGCAAGGGCTTAATTGCGGCTTCGAAGACTGCACGCAGCTCTTGGAACTGCTGGACCGTCATGGCGTAGACTGGCCGCGCGTGTTTAAGGAATTTGATCAAAAGCGCAAGATCAATACCGACGCGATCGCCGATCTGGCCATCGAAAACTTTGCTGAGATGAGGGACCGTGTCGCGGATCCGCGATTTCTTTTCAGAAAGCAGGTTGAGCTGGCCCTGGAGGCGCGGCATCCCCGCCAGTTCGTGCCAAAGTATGCGATGGTGACGTTTCATCGAATTCCATACTCGGTTGCCCTTGCGCGGGGAGCGATTCAGGACCGTATCTTGTCGGAAATTTGTGATCATATTGGACGCATTGAGGATCTCGACTGGGCCAAAGCAGGGCGCCTCATCACGACGCAACTTACTCCCTTGGAGCAGGAGCAGTGAATCGCATGACCTTTGAGGACACCGACGACTACGCGCGAGCAATGGACGCTCGTGATCCTCTGGCGATCTATCGCGAGCGTTTTTCATTTCCGCAGACGGCAGCAGGGGACGACTGCCTATATTTTGGCGGCCACTCGCTTGGCCTGCAGCCAAAACGAACAAAAGATTACATTGAGCAGGAGCTGCAGGACTGGGCGCAACTTGGAGTTGACGCCCACTTCCGAGCCCGGAACCCGTGGATGCCCTACCACCGGCTACTGACTGAACAAACGGCTATGCTCGTGGGAGCAAAGCTGGGAGAAGTCGTGGTGATGAATTCGCTCACGGTGAATCTTCACCTGATGATGGTTTCGTTTTACCGACCAACCGCAAAGCGGCACAAGATTCTGATCGAGCACGGCGCATTCCCATCGGACCGATATGCGGTTACGTCGCAGATGCATTTTCATGGATTCGGTCCTGCCTCTTCACTGATCGAATTGAAGCCGCGCCCGGGTGAAGAGTGCATCCGCGACGAAGATGTCACATCGACCATTGAACGTGACGGTAGCTCCATCGCTCTGATTTTGTTGGGAGGAGTGAACTACGCCACGGGTCAGGGGTTTGACATGGCAGCCATTGCGCGAAGCGGGCAAGCGCGAGGGTGCGTCGTGGGCTTTGATCTCGCTCATGCTGCCGGAAACTTGCTTTTGAAACTCCATGAGTGGGGTCCGGATTTTGCGGTGTGGTGCGGCTACAAATATTTGAATGGCGGTCCCGGATGCGCGGGAGGCTGTTTTGTCCACGAGCGGCACTCGAATGCCTGGAACCTGCCGCGTTTTGCGGGGTGGTGGGGCCATGATGAACAAACGAGATTTGAAATGGGCCCTGACTTCCAACCCATGGCAGGAGCTGAGGGCTGGCAGTTGAGCAACCCCCCGATTCTTGCCCTGGCTGCATTGCGCGCGTCGATGGAAATTTTTAGCGAGGCGGGCATGGACCGCGTACGGCAGAGGAGTGTTGCACTGACGGGCTACCTGGAGTTTTTGCTTGGCCAGCACTCCTCGCCGATTTTCTCGATCATTAGCCCGCGCGAACCAGAGCGACGTGGTGCCCAACTTTCGCTACGAATCCTGCGCCACGGCCAGTCTTTGTGCGAACGACTTGCCGCACAAGGAGTAATTGCCGACTGGCGCCACCCTGACATTCTCCGGGTTGCTCCGGTGCCTCTCTATAACTCCTACTTGGATGTTTACCGATTCGTGCAGCGGCTTACAGCTTCACTTTCATAACTCATCATCGCTAAATTGGCTAAAAGTGGGTTCTGGCACTATCTGGGTTACTCCCGTAACACTGACGCTCCTCGCTCCAAACATACAATCACTACCGTGAGGCTTGTTCCGGTTCAGTACGCCAGGAAGTGGACAGCCGTGGTGTGCGCGGTCGTGTGCGTATACATCTTGGTGTCTCTGGTGGTGCCGCGGAGTTTTGGGCTCACCGCCTTTGGCGACCTGACGCAATGCGTCCTGTTGGCCTGCTGCACACTGTCCGTTCTCCCGAATGTCGCGATTGCTCATAAGAAGGCAAGATTCTTTTGGTTACTGATGTCGATTGGCTTCGGCATGTGGCTTTGTGCACAGGTGCTGTGGACCTATTTTGAAGTGCTGGGGCGTGAGGAAGTGCCTAACCCATTCGTCGGCGATGTGATCCTGTTCTTGCACATCGTTCCCATCATGGCTGCAGCGGCCGTCCGGCCGCACATCCAGCAAGACGACTTGTCGGTGCGCGGGGGACCTCTCGATTTCTTTTTGCTGCTCACCTGGTGGCTTTATCTTTATCTCTTCATCGTTATTCCGTGGCAATACGTTTACTTCATCGAAGCTACATACGGCCGAAGTTTCGACGTGCTTTATGCCGTCGAGCAGATGGTGCTGATTCTGGCGCTCGTCTTGGTGTGGCGAAAGAGTGCGGACCCGTGGCGAGGGATCTATGCTCAGTTCTTTGGGGCGGCACTTCTTTACGGCATCGGTTCCACCCTGGCCAGTGCAGCCATAGACGCCCATCTTTACTACACCGGCAGTCTTTACGATGTTCCGCTGGTTGCTGCCATGGCATGGTTTGCCGGAGTTGGGCTGAGGGCGCGCAAAACATTGCCGATGCAGCCGAGGGAAAATGCGCCCATGCAGGGTCACGGCATATGGACTGCGCGCCTGGCGATGCTCGCGGTTTTCTCCACACCACTCACGGTGGCGTGGGCGGTGTTCGGCGGACACGCGCCGCAGGCGGTTCGCACGTACCGTTTGGTTCTGACCGTGGCCGTAATGATTGTGCTGGGCGCCCTGGTGTTTCTCAAGCAGCACCTGTTGGACAGAAAGTTGCTTAGCCTGCTTAACCTGTCACGAGAGAATCTGGATGAAATGTACAGTCTGAAGAACGAACTGGAGAACAAAGAACAGTCTCTGCGATGGCACAGCCTGGAACTCCAACGAAAAAACCTCGAGCTTCAGGAAATCTCGTTCACTGACGTTCTGACCGGTGCCTGGAATAGGCGTTATCTGGAAGAAATTCTCGCGGCCGAGGCTGGGCAAGTACTGCGAAACTACCAGCGCAAGAACAGCCATGAAGTTCACGGGGCAGATCATCGAGATCTTGTCTTCATAATGGTGGACATGGATTTTTTTAAACAGGTAAACGACCTTTACGGCCACCCCGCTGGCGATAGACTTTTGCAACGGGTGGCGGAACGGCTCTTGACCGTCGTGCGTAAATCGGATGTGCTGGTTCGTTGGGGCGGCGAAGAGTTCTTGATAATGACGCGTTGCTCAGACCCCTTAGGAATTCCCGCCTTTTGCAGCCGCATTCTCGAAGTATTGGCCTCCCAACCCTTCAACCTCGGGCACGGGATCGGGGTACGAACAACTTGCTCGATCGGCTGGACACCTTACCCATGGAGCCGTGATGCCTTCGAGGCCATTTGCGCGGAGGAAGTGATTGAACTGGCAGACTGGGCTCTTTACCGCGCCAAAGCATGGGGAAGAAATCAGGCTGTCGGTGTTCTACCCGCGGAAGGCGCGGCGCTGACGGAGCCTTTCGATTTGCGGGCGCTTCGAAATGAGCGTAGCAGTTTAATTCGGATCGTGAAAACTGACTGCCCCCACAATCCAAAGGGTGCAGCGCAGGCCTCGGCGCCAGTCGAGGAGCCAAGCCGCTAGATTCTTGATTGCGAACCTGGCTCCGGAAGAGTTTGGCGAAAACAGCCGCTTGAAACACTCTGCTTGACCCGAACGAGCAGCGTTGAATACAGTGAAAGGCCGAGTTCAACTAAACTACACGTCAAGGACGAGGCACACCCGACGATGAACGCCAAGAACCCCTCCCGCAAGATGGCCCTTCGCCAGAAGGCCCAGTTGATGTCCGCATCCGAAATTGAACGGACACTGGTACGGTTGGCATACGAGATCGTAGAAAAAAACGGTGGCGTGGATGCGCTTGGATTGGTCGGTATCCGCCGTCGCGGCGTGCCCATAGCTGAGCGGCTTGGCAAGATTGTCGCACGCATTGAGAACGCGAAGGTTCCTGTGGGTACGCTGGATATTACCTTCTATCGCGATGACCTCTCGACGCTGGGCCCGAAGCCCGTGGTGCTGGAAAAAGAGATTGGTTTTTCGATCGAAGATAAGAACATTGTTCTGGTAGATGATGTTCTGTTTACCGGCCGTACGACGAGAGCGGCGATGGATGCTCTTTTTTCCCAAGGCAGGCCGCGAAAGGTTCAATTGTGTGTGCTCATTGATCGCGGACATCGCGAGCTCCCAGTCGAGGCCAGCTTCGTGGGACGCCACGTTCAGACCACCGCAAACGAAGTGATTGAGGTGAAATTGACCGAAGTTGATAATACTGACAAGGTCCTGCTGATGGAGAAGTAGGTCGTTCGGGGCGAACGATCACGAAGAAAGAAAATCAGAGGACGGCAGACAAGACCCGCCGTCCTCTTGCTGGATTCCAGGATCCCTACGCCAACCTGGTGCAGACTGCCTTAGTTTGAGTGTAGAGCTGCAGGACGTCGTGCCCCATCTCGCGACCCCATCCGGACTGTTTGTATCCTCCGAATGGCAGAGCCGCGTCGAAGATGTTGTAACAGTTAATCCAGACAGTGCCAGCCCGGAGATGCTCGGCCATACGATGGGCCTTGCTGATGTCCCGCGTCCACACCGCAGCAGCCAAGCCGTAGTCGCTGTCGTTCGAACGAAGGACAATTTCCTCCGGGTCCTCAAAAGGCATGGCGGTCACGACCGGCCCGAAGATTTCCTCCTGAACAACCTTCATGTCTTCGCGGGTGTTCACGAGCACGGTCGGTTCGACAAAGTACCCCTTATCCGCCGCCTTGTGGCCGCCGCTCAAAGCGGTAGCGCCCTGGGAGAATCCGGACTCCAGATAGCTGCACACCCGGTTCAATTGCTCTTCTGAAACCAGGGGCCCCATCTGCGTTTCCGGATCAAGGCCGGAACCTACTTTGATTTTCTTGGCGTGTTCGGCCACACCTTCGACGACACGGTCGAAAATCGGCTTTTCGACGTAGAGACGCGATCCGGCGCAGCAGCACTGGCCATGATTGAAGAAAATTGCGCTTGCGGAACCGGGAATCGCGGCGTCCAGATCGGCATCCTTGAACACCACGTTCGGGGACTTGCCGCCCAGTTCAAGCGAAACTTTCTTCAGGTTTCCAGTAGCCGCATGGACAATTAACTTGCCGACTTCGGTCGAACCGGTGAACGCGATTTTGTCCACGTCGGGATGAGCGGCCAGCGCAGCCCCCGCGGTCTCGCCATACCCCGGAACAATGTTCACCACACCGTCGGGAAACCCGGCTTCCATGATCAGTTCGCCGAGACGCAAGGCGGAAAGTGGTGTCTGCTCTGCCGGCTTGAGCACGACGGTGCACCCCGTTGCCAGCGCCGGGCCCAGTTTCCAAGCCGCCATAAGCAGCGGGAAATTCCAGGGAATAATTTGTCCGACTACCCCGACAGGCTCCTTTAGCGTATAGGCCAAATACTTGGCGCCCGGCGTATAAGGAACCGAAATCGGAATGGTGTTACCCTCGATTTTGGTCGCCCAGCCCGCCATGTAGCGAAACAAATCGACAGTCAAGGGAACATCTGCGGCCTTCGCGATAGTGAGAGGCTTGCCATTGTCGAGCGACTCGAGGTAGGCAAACTCCTCGATATTTTTGTCCAGCAGATCAGCAAGTTTCCAAACCAGCCGTCCACGTTCGGACGCGGTCATACGGCGCCACGGGCCCTGGTCGAAGGCCTTGCGCGCGGCCTTAACAGCCTGATTAATATCTTCGCGGTCGGCTTCCGCCACTTGTGCCAGAACTTCTCCCGTGGCAGGGTTGTAGCTAGGAAAAGTCTTGCCGGAAGCGGCATTCACCCACTTGCCGTTGATCAACATTTTTCGGGGTTTGTCGATGTAATCCGCGACCCGCGGATCTATTTGAAACGGGGAAATTGCGATGCCCATACGGTCCTCCTTGAATCAAGGGAAAAGTTGCTTGGTGTGCGAACCTGAACGACCGAACCATGCTAGCCCCAGGCCTGGACAAAAGCAATCGTCATCCCGGCCCGCCCGGCCCGCTAGTTTCCACCGGCCGTTCGTCGCATAATGCTGAGTGTGCAAGCCACCCTGAGACCACGAATTAAGATTTGCTGTATTTCAACCGCGGATGAAGCCATGCTTGCAATTCAATGCGGAGCCTCTGCGGTGGGACTAGTCTCCGCCATGCCCAGCGGCCCCGGAGTGATTTCGGAAGAACAAATCGCGAACATCGCAGCCCGCGTGCCGCCGCCGATTGCGTCGTTTCTTCTAACCTCTCTGCAAGATAGCGAAGCCATTATTGCGCAGCAGCGACGTTGCGGAACGAACGTTGTCCAAATCGTGGATCGCCTGGTGCGAGGCTCCTACGCGGACCTGCGCCGGGCACTTCCTGGAATTTCGATTGTTCAGGTGGTTCATGTGACTGGTCCGGAATCTGTGGAAGAGGCGGCTGAAGTCGCGCCGCACGTTGACGCCATTCTGGTCGATTCTGGGAATCCGAAGCTTACCAAGAAAGAGCTTGGCGGAACCGGACGCAAACACAACTGGGCTTTGAGTCGGCAGATTCGTGAGCTCATCGGCGTTCCACTTTTTCTCGCGGGTGGCCTGAATCCCGAGAACGTCGGTCAGGCGGTTGATGAAGTCGGCGCTTTCGGACTCGACATCTGCAATGGTGTACGCACGAGTGGAAAGTTAGATGGAGAAAAGCTGCGCACTCTATTCACGAACGTCGCCAGCTTGCAGGAATCGGTTCGATCTGCGAATGAGGCGCTCCAAGAACAATCCTAGCCTGCTTGCCGCCGTTCGCGGACGATGGCCACACCGCTGCTCGTACCCGCGTGGCCCCGGCGGCAATCATGGCCAGGGCGTCTGGTGCCGAGTGAATACCGCCGGAGGCTTCAATGCCGATGTTTGGGCCTCCGGTCGGCCCTTTCAGCCATAGAGGTTGAATCTTACAACGCGGGCGTGCCGGCTGACGACTCGAGCAGCCTCTCTCAAATACTTCTTACAAAAAGCGCCACTGTCAGTGGCAAGGGTTTACAATGGCGCACGATTTGTCGATTTACGTCCGATTTTTTTTGGTTTATGCAGAAACAAACTGTTCCAGCCGCCATGCGAGAGGGGTTGTTGCGATCCGCGCGCAAAGCCATGAAGAACGCCTATGCGCCTTACTCGAAATTCCGGGTCGGGGCGGCGATCCTTACGGCGTCGGGCGAGACCTTCGTCGGATGTAACGTGGAGAACGCCTCCTACGGCATGACGAACTGCGCCGAGCGCACTGCGATTTTTGCGGCGGTCGCGCAACTTGGACCCAAGATTGAAATTCGCGCGGTAGCTGTGACCAATGACCACGGAGTTCCGTGCTCGCCGTGCGGCGCGTGCCGTCAGGTGATCTACGAGTTCGGGCCGGACGCCATGGTCTTTTTTCAAGGCAAAAATGGTCCGAAGCAGGCCCACATTACGGATCTTCTTCCGGAAGGATTCCGTTTACAGTGAGCCAGCCGCCGAATTCTCCTCCGACAGCGTACCGTGCCGTTGACCTGATCCGTAAGAAGCGGGATAACGGCGAGCTGTCAGCCGCCGAGATTGAGTTTTTTGTGGCAGCTTATACTCGCGCCGAGATTCCTGATTATCAGGTCGCGGCCTGGCTGATGGCAGTTGTCTTGCGTGGCATGACACGCGCCGAAACGGCCGCGCTGACTGATGCTATGCTGCGCTCGGGCGAAGTGCTGGATCTTTCTTCTCTTCCCGCAAGAAAGGTGGACAAGCACTCGACAGGCGGCGTAGGCGACAAAACCTCTTTGATATTGGCGCCTTTGGTGGCCGCTGCGGGCCTCGTCGTTCCCATGATCAGCGGTCGCGGCCTTGGACATACCGGAGGTACGCTGGACAAGCTCGAAGCCATTCCCGGCTTCAATGTAAATCTTTCGGTGGAACGTTTCCGCCACGTGCTCGAAGCTTGCGGATGCTCCATGATCGGGCAGACAGCTGAAATCGCCCCCGCCGATCGCAAACTTTATGCCCTGCGCGATGTCACCAGCACCGTGGAGAGCCCCTACCTGATTTGCGCTTCTATCATGAGCAAGAAGCTAGCCGAGGGTGTCGACGCGCTGGTGCTTGACGTAAAGACTGGCTCTGGCGCTTTCATGAAGAAAGAAGAGGATGCCGCGTTCCTCGCGGATCTCATGGTCGAAACCGGGGAACGTATGGACAAGAAGATGGTCGCCCTCATCACGGATATGGATCAGCCCCTTGGCAATATGGTTGGCAATGCGCTAGAGGTTGTCGAGGTTATTGAAGTCTTGCGTGGCGGCGGACCAGACGATTTACAACAATTGTGCTTGGAACTCGCTGGATGGATGCTGTATTTGGGTAATGTTTCGACGACCGTCGCGGCCGGAAAACAACGGGCAGCAGAATTACTTTCTTCGGGCAAGGCGCTGGAGAAATTCGCGCAGATGGTGGAGATGCAGGGAGGCGATCTGCGAACTCTGGATGATCCGAAGCGGCTGCCTCAGGCGCAACACACCCTGAAGGTTCGCAGTGCGCGAGGAGGATATTTAACATCGCTGCAGTGCGAGCAGTTCGGCACGGCTTGCGTCATTCTGGGCGGGGGACGCGAGCGCAAAGAAGACTCCGTGGACCCGGCCGTGGGAATCGTTCTGCACAAGAAAGTCGATGATCGGGTTGCGGCAGGAGAGGTGTTGGCCACCATCCACTACAATTCCAAGGCCCGCGCGGCGCGCGCGGAGCAACTTTTGCAAGAGAGCTACCGGATTGCCGATAGCCCATCAGCAGAGAAACGGCCACTCATCCATCGCGTGATCGCGAAGCCTGGAGAAAAAAACTGAATGGGACGCTTCACAGGAATTCTCGGGCTGGTGACTATGCTAGGACTAGCCTATGCCTTCTCCACCAACCGTCATGCCATACGCTTGAAAACAGTTGCCTGGGGTCTGGGATTGCAATTCGTGTTCGCCGTATTCGTGTTGCGCATCGATGCGGGGCGTCAGGCCTTCCAGAAAGCCGGCGACGTGGTGAACCGTCTCCTGAGTTACGCCTTCGCCGGATCGCAGTTCGTGTTTGGCGAACTGGGCAAACAGGGTTCGCACCTGGGATTTTATTTCGCGTTTCAGGTGCTCCCGACGATCATTTTTATCGCTGCATTCTTTGCGGTGCTCTACCACTACGGGATTATGCAGTTCATCATCAAGATCGCGGCCTGGGTGATGACACGAGTCATGGGTGCCAGCGGCGCTGAATCGCTCAATGTCGCCGCCAGCATCTTTATGGGCCAGACGGAAGCTCCGCTGACCATTCGGCCATTCCTGCCGGATCTGACCCGTTCCGAACTTATGACCGTTATGACCAGCGGTATGGCGCATGTGTCGGGCGGAATCATGGCTGCCTATATCGCGTTTGGCATCGAGCCCAAACATCTGCTTAGCGCGGTGATTATGACTGCGCCGGGCACGCTGCTGATGGCGAAGATGCTTGTTCCCGAGACCGAGAAGCCGAAAACCGCCGGACGCGTCGTCATGAGCGAAGACGAAGAAAGAACAGAGAAAGAAGAGAATCTACTCGGCGCCGTCGCGCGTGGCACAACCGACGGCTTGCACTTGGCGCTGAACATCGCCGCGATGCTGATTTCTTTTCTCGCCCTGATTGCGCTCACCAATGGCGTCATGGGCGGAATCCACAACTGGCTGGGTAGCCATGGCATCTTCTGGTTTCCTGAAAGCTTGGAGAAGATTTTTGGAGTCTTGTTCGCACCGGTGGCATGGGTCATCGGTATTCCATGGCACGACTGTCCGATTGTCGGCAACCTGCTCGGCACACGCATGGTGCTGAACGAATTGGTGGCATTTTCGATGTTGGGTCCACAACGGGCGGTGCTCGATCCGCGGTCGTTCACAATCGCAACGTTCGCACTTTGTGGATTTGCTAACCTGAGCTCGATCGGAATCCAGATCGGTGGCATTGGCGCCCTGGCGCCAAACAAGAAAGGCGAACTCGCCCGGCTCGGCATTCGCGCCATGCTGGCTGGCACAATGGCAAACCTGATGTCAGCTTCGATTGCAGGGATGCTGTTGTAACGACTTTCGATTCGGTGTGGACCGCAATTTATTGGACTTTGCCGATGCCCTTTAGCAGTCGCTCAGCTTTCCTCTTTTCTGCCATTGCTTCAGCAGGACGACCGGTAAGGGTATAGATTTCGGCCATACGCCCGTGAGGCTCCGGATCTTGAGGGTGTAGCTTTTCGGCTTCCAGGAAATAACGAAGTGAATCGGAATATTGACGGGCTGCCTGGCTCTTCCGCGCCAGCCCGAGGGTGGCGATGTAGAGCAGGTCCACCGTGCCCGACTCCTGCGGGTTGAGTTGGTGTGCGTGGCGGAGCGCCTGATAGGCGGCAAGGTCCTCACCCAGCTTTGACAGGACGGCTCCGTAAAGGGCGTTCAGTTGAAATAAGTCAGGCCATCGTTGGATGGAATTGGCCAAGGGCCTGCGCGCTTCTTCGAACCGGTTGAGCTGGTAATAGGTCAGCGCGAGATTGTATTGCATTTGGGGCGATTCCGGGGCCAACTCCGCGGCCCGACGCAAGGGCTTCAGCGCTGCTTCCAAGTCACCATGCTGGCCATAGATCGTTCCCAGCGCGGTCAATTTTTCGGCGTTGTCGGGATCATACAACTGTTCGCAAATCGTGCGCGCCTCCTCAGGGAGACCCTGGTCCAGCTTTTGCCCGCATTCAACTCTCAGCCTGCCTTCGCGGTCGTCACGTCGGCGAAGCTCCTCGGACAGTTCTAAGGCCTTCTTCGCTTCCTCCTCGTGCCCTTGTTGGCGATACACGAGGCCCAGCTGATACGGGATGCGAGCGTCTCGCGGATTGAGCTGAGCAGCCTCCTTCAGCCACTTCTCAGCGGCGGCCAGATCACCCTGTTTGAAGTAAGCAAACCCAAGATAGTAAGCGGTGTCGGGAAAGGGCGGCTTGACGACCGCCTGGTTCAAATTCCTAATAGCCTTTTCAAAAGAGCGGTTTTCCAAGTCCAACCTGCCCAAGTAATACAAGACGTTGGGATGCTCTCCCACTTCACGCTGCACGATTTCAAACTCCCGGCGCGCTTCATCTGATTTATGTTGTTCGAAAAGCGCAACGGCCAAAGGAAATCTTGCCCGCAGAACCAGCTGGGGGTCGATCTGCAAGGCAGCGCGAAATTCGCTGACGGCCACGTCATATCTACCTAGCTTCAAAGCGTCGTAACCCTTGCCTAGGTGGGCTGCCGGCGTCTCCCCGGTGGTTGCGTTCGCGCCGGGGACTTCCTGAGATGCGGCCGGAGGCGCGGTCCTGCCCAGCCCTGAGAACACCAGCGTCAGCGTGGCGGTCAACACCGCAATGCGTCGCCCGATTTCCCGACGACATGCTGGCAGGCGCTCCGGGGTCTGGTTCATATCACAACCGATCCGCCGCTTTGGCGATGAGAGCGCCCGCCACCTGCTTGAGGTCGGTCACTTCTTGCGCCGTCGCGCTGCTCACGTAATCGCTCACCAACTTCTCACAGCGAACGCGGACCTGATCGTGAGCCGCCGAGTCCTGGCCCCGAAGAGCGAACAGCTCTTTAAGCCAATGTTTACCGTACCCGGCGTGAATGGTTTCGTCCGCCCAATCGAAGTCCATATCGTGCTCGCTTAAGGCGTCGCCGTAGGCGTGGAAGAGTTGCGCGCGGGCCGGTTTGTGCCGGATGTTTTTGGTTTCAAAAAAGTAGAGCATCCCCAGAAGGTAGATCGGTTCTTCGCTCGATGCGCTCTCATAGATGTAAGTACCCAGAGGGATCTCGGCCGGCTTGAGTCCCCACGCCATCAGGCGTTCATAGCCCATCCGGCAGTGGCGCGATTCGTCATAGGTCCAGCGAGCAGAATTGTGGATCCACTCCCACGGCAGAATATCGGCGAAGGCGCTCAAAATCGCGCCGCCAGCCTCGATCGCCCAAACCTCATTGAGGTGGCTGATGGCCGAGCGCAGTTGCAGTTGCATTCCTTCGCCGTAGGGATAGGTGGGATCGACTACGTCCGGCCAGTAGAAGCGGCAAGGCCAGAAACGCGGGTCTCTGGCTGGCCGGTGGGGAATGGCGTAGCTCTTTGATCCCGGTAGGGCTTGTTCGCCAGCCGACGAGGGGCATGGCCCCACTCCCACGCCACCCAGGTGGGAAAGCCGATCCGCAACCGCTTGCGTCCAGGCGAGCGCGTATTCGCGCAACTCGGGATTTCCAGAGAGTGCGAACTCCGCCCATGGCTCGAAAGCGCTGATCTGTTCCACCTTTTCAGCAAGCGCCAGAAAAAGAAACCGGTGAGTGGGACCATCCGCTATTGAATCCGAATCATGGAGATATGCCCGGTAAGAATCGCGAAGCGCCGGCAGAAGGACCTTTCCTACGCTTAGCAGGAATGCCGGAACCGAAGGTGAGTCCTTAACCCCACTGAAAAGGTCAATCAGCGCATGATCTGCTCCTTCCTCATCCAACAGACGGCTCGGGAAACGAAGCTCGAACACCCGATTCCGCAGGGCGTGCGCGGTTTCTGCGTTTTGCCAGATAAAACGAGCCAGACCGGTTTTGATTTCGAGAGGTGCGATTGCGGGGATCCACGCCGCCTGGCTCACCAGCAGCGCGCGCTCGCAGAAGAAAAAGCGTTTGAGAAGTTGTGCCGTATCAACCCGCATCCAGCGCGCCCGAGGCTGCCGGCTCAACAAATACTCGGAAACCTGTGACATGGTAGCCTTTGCGCACCCAGATGTGAAACGCACCGGTCTGAGTCGAGCTTGGTATTCACAATTCTACGATGGGCGAGGACAAAACCCCACCAGCCCATCGAAATGAAAGAGGCCAGCCATCGTTCAGTGGAGGACGGGGGTTGCATTCGTGGCAACGCACGACCATTTGCCACCTCTATCAACCCAGGTATCAACAAAGCGCTCCCGCCGCACGTAGGACTTTCCAGCTTCGACTCCCTTGGCTCGAAATACTCCGGTCGCGATGGCAGTATTTCCGAACACACGCACGTTCATCGATTCGGGCGCGAGCTGCTGCTCCTGGGACTTCGCTGGGTGCACGCTGGCAAGAAATTCTGCTTTGGTCTGAATAGAGCCGTCGTCGTTAATCAGCACAATCCGATCGTCGAGGATTCCCTCCAATGCTCGCGTGTCCCCCAGCTTGTACGCTTGGTTCCAGGCTTTCTCCAAGGCAATGATTTTCGATTGAACCCCAGAATTTGTATCGTTTTGCGCTGAAACGAGCAAGGACGGCGCGCATATCAAAGCCAGCAACAGCCCCCTGGTCATTCTCATGGTGCAGCTCCTCTTGCGCAGTATATGGGAACCGGCCCTCGACAGTTCGTCGAGCAAGAGTTGCTCAACAGTGCATGCGGAGGAACCTACGCTGGGAATCTAACTGCCCGCCGGATCCGCCAAAAACCAATTCGGAGGCGTCAGCCCGTGTTGCCGGTAAAACAGCAGGACTTTATCGCGGTGTGGCAAAGAAGGAATGACGCCGTCCTTTGTAACTGCCAGCGCGCCAGTGGCGACGGCGAACTGCACAGCGGCCTCGAGATTCGCACCGCTAGCGAGTGCCACGGCCAGACCGGCATTGAAGGCATCGCCTGCGCCGGTGGTGTCCAGCGCCGATACTCGCACAGCGGGGATGTGAGTTGAGGAGGACGCGCCTACGATCAGCGCACCTTTTTCACCCAGCGTCATGACCACCTGTTTTATGCCGGTCCGAATCAATTCGCGGGCAACGGCTTCCGGCTCGCTGGGCGCGTCCGGACTTCGACCGGTGAGCACTCTGGCTTCAACTTCATTGGGCGTGAGAACATCTACCATCTGCAAGAGGGAGTAAGGTAAACGCCGGACAGGTGCAGGGTTCAGAATCGTCATCGCGCCACACCCGCGTCCGCGCAACAAGGCCGCTTCGGCCGCTACGACGGGAATTTCAAGCTGGGTGAGCACCACCTGGGGTGAATTGAATGCTGCGTCGCATTGGGAAATGTCAGCGGCGGTCAAGAGCTCATTTGCTCCGGGATCAATCGTGATGCAATTGTGACCGTTGGCAGCCTCGACGATAATAAATCCCACACCGGTGGGGGCGTTGGCGGTTTCTGTGACATGGGAAACATCAATCCCCTCGTCGCGGTAAAGCCCCAGCGCCATTTCTCCGAAAGCATCCTTTCCGATTCTGGCGACGAAACTGACTTTCGCGCCGAGCCGCGCACAGCCCACGGCCTGATTAGAACCCTTCCCGCCATAGTCCACGCGATAACCAGTTCCCAACAGCGTCTCGCCGGCGCTCGGGAGGCACTGAACTTTCATGGTCAGGCCGGCTGCGTAACTGCCCACCACAGTAATGCGAGGAACGCTCAACGGCAGAGTCTCCGGAGTATGAGGGTTGACGCTTGAGACCCGTAAGCCTATCACATGGCCGAATTACTCCGGATCCGCCAACCTTGACCGGCTCCAGTGTGACTGCTAGATTTCAGCTCTACACGTAGATATCTGGGGGGCATTGGTCTGAGTCGGGCAAAGAGGACGTGGCATTTGGTCGATCTTCGCCCCGGCGAACTTGATCCAGTCGATCCCAGTCGGCGTGACTTTGTCGTCCGCTGTTGCCAGGGAGCGTCCGGGGCGCTAGTATCCACAGGCCTGCGCGGTCTCGCCTTTCCTTCGCTTTCGACTCTCGATTCTCGAAACACGGTCTCATCCGACGGCGACTTCCACTTACACCCTCACTATCGAGCCCATACCCCACTCGACTCGACGCTTCTCAAGACGCAGGCAGGTCTCGACAAGTTCGTCACCGAAAAATATCACGACCAGATCGCCGCAATTCTTGCGAAATGGAGCTCTGGACTGTTGCGATCTCCGCAAGAAGTACAGGAATTTGAGAAGGCTCTCGCCTCGGATTTCTCGGCGTCGTCGTTCCGGCCAATCGAATCGCGGCTGCTGCGTTCTGGCCCGTCGCTCGAGATCCGTAAAAACAAGTTCACCCGGCAGATTGTTCTGGGAAGGGAGGCCTTTCTTCAGGAACTGCGATCCGCCCTGAGCCCCTTTTCGAAGATTGTGACCGCTGAACTCCAAGTAACAGCCATTGACGTCGCGAGTATTGGCGTAGGCCTTGTGACCCCATCGGCGCCTCGTGTTCCTAATCGGCTGAAGACTAGCGTCCGATACGATTTGGTGGGCTCTGGGCGAAGCTTCTACCGCGAGCAGCGCGTGGGGAATTGGGAACTCGAATGGGAAGCGTCGATGTCATCACCGGCTTCTCCAGCGAGTGAATTCCGCCTGCGAAGTTGGCAGGCGCTGGACGAGACGCGAAGCCGCTCCGCAGGACCCGTTTTCGTGGACATCACAACGGCCGCATTCAGCAGCAATCTGTCTTACTCGTCCCAGTTGCTTCGGGGAGCTGACTACTGGCGGACGGTTCTCGACGGCGCGTGTGGCATTGACGTTTACGGACACAATGGAGTTTCGGTCGGAGACATCGACGATGATGGATTCGACGATCTCTATGTGTGCCAGCCAGCCGGCCTTCCCAACCGGCTCTATCGAAACCGGGGAGACGGGACCTTCGAGGATTTCACGGAGGCATCCGGACTCGGGATCCTTGAGAATACAGCCTGCGCACTTTTTGTGGATATCGACAATGACGGCCGCCAGGATGTGATCGTCGTGCGCACGAACGGTCCTCTGCTATTTCTGAATGAAGGTGGTGGCAAGTTCCGCCGGAAGGCTGAGGCGTTTCAGTTTGCCACCCCTCCGCAGGGGACCTTCACGGGTGCCGCCGTGGCCGACTACGATCGCGACGGCTGGCTGGACATCTACTTCTGCCTCTACCTCTATTACCAGGGCACGAACCAGTACAAATACCCCTCCCCTTACTATGATGCTGAGAACGGTCCTCCCAACTTCATGATGCGCAACAATCGGGACGGGACCTTCCGCGATGTCACTGCGCAGACAGGCCTTAACCAAAACAATACTCGTTACAGTTTTTGCTGTGGTTGGAACGACTACAACCGCGACGGCTGGCCCGATCTTTATGTCGTGAACGACTTCGGGCGGAAGAACCTCTACCGCAACAACCACGACGGAACTTTTACCGACGTCGCTCCGCAAGCCAGCGTTGAGGATGTGGGCGCGGGCATGGCTGTCTGCTGGTGCGATTATGACAATGACGGAGTCGAGGATCTTTACGTCGCTGACATGTGGACCGCGGCCGGAAAGCGTATCTCGACGCAGGAACTCTTCCAGAAGAATACGCCTGAACAAACACGAGCACTGTATCGCAAACACGCCATGGGCAATTCCTTATTTCGTAATAAGGGCGACGGCACTTTCCAGGATGCGAGCGCTTCCGCCGGAGTGGAAATGGGCCGCTGGTCGTGGTCGAGCGACGCATGGGATTTTGACCACGACGGCTTCCCCGATCTCTACATCGCGAATGGCATGATCTCCGGACCGATGCGCCCAACCCGAGAAGAAGATCTGAACAGTTTTTTTTGGCGGCAGGTGGTTGCCAACTCCCCCGCGGAAGCCACGCCTTCTCCCGATTATGAACAGGGATGGGCCGCTATCAATGAACTCGTCCGTTCCGACGGCACGTGGAGCGGATTTGAACGGAACGTGTTCTACGCGAACAATAGGGATGGGACTTTTTCCGATGTTTCCGGGGTGGTGGGCTTGGACTTTCTGGAGGACGGTAGGGCCTTCGCCCTCGCCGATTTCGATGGGGATGGGCGGCTGGAAGTATTCCTGAAAAATCGTAATGGTCCGCAATTGCGGCTTTTGAAGAATGTCATGACGGACCTGCCACCTTCGATCGCTTTCCGTCTTCGCGGCCGCAAGAGTAATCGTGACGCCATCGGTGCGGCGATTACGGTGGAAACTGAAAAAGGCCGGCAGACACACACACTTCGGGCGGGGTCGGGCTTTCTTTCGCAGCACAGCAAAGAAGTATTCTTCGGCTTAGGTGACGCCAAAGGTCCGGTGAAGGCGTCCATCCGCTGGCCGAGCGGGTTGGTGCAGGAACTCCACCCGCTTCCGCTCAACCATAGGGTGCGGGTTGAAGAGGGTTTTGAACCGTCTCGAATTGAGGCCTTCAAGGCTAAAACCGTGCCCTTCTCCAAGACCATTGCGCAACGAGAGGAGCCACTCGGGGAGAGGGTTGAGACCTGGCTGCTCGCGCCCGTGGCGGCGCCGGATTTTTCTCTTCCCGACTTGACGGGGCAAGCTCGCACTCTGGCCGCATTTAGCGGCAAGGCCGTGTTGCTTAATTTCTGGGTCAGTGGGTCAGCGAGTTGCGAAGAAGACTTGAAGGTCTTCAACGCGCTCCACTCGCGGTGGGCAAGCCAAGGCCTTCAACTGCTCGCCGTGAACCTCGATGGTCTTAGCGAGGGTAATTCTGATGGTGCCGACAAGATTCTGGCGCTGGCGCGAGAGCGCCGCCTGGCATTCCCCATCCTTCGCGGGACAGATGACGTGGCCGGCATTTACAACATTCTCTATCGGTACTTGTTCGACCGGCACCGTGACCTCAGCCCTCCAAGCTCCTTGTTGATCAATGACAAAGGCCTCATCGTCAAGCTTTATCGAGGATCCATGGATCCGGAGCACCTCGGACGAGACTTCGAGAACATCCCCCAAACCGACACGGAACGGCTAGCAAAGGCGTTACCATTTCCCGGCGTGATCGATGCTCAGGAGTTTCGGCGCAACTATCTCTCGTACGGAGCGGTTTTCTTTCAGCGGGAATATTTCGATCAAGCTGAAGCGTCTTTCCGGCTTGCGCTTCGCGACGATCCCTCGAGCGCCGAGGCTCTCTACGGCTTGGGAAGCGTCTACTTGAAGCAACAGAAGACGGGTGAAGCGCGGGAGACTTTTGAGCGCGCGATCAAACTTCATGCGAGCTATCCCGACACTCTGCCAAACTCCTGGAACAATCTCGGCCTTTTGGCCACGCGGGAAGGGCGAACCGCGGAAGCGATTCCGTACTTTCAAGAAGCACTCAAGCTGAACCCCGAGCACCTGATCGCCCTCGAAAACCTGGGGAATGCTTACCGCCAGCAGAAGCGATGGGATGAAGCTCGCGGAGTGTTGGAGCGGGCTGTTCGAGTCAGCCCCCAGGATCCTGAGGCGAACTACAGCCTGGGGATGGCCTTTGCGCAACTCGACGATGCCGAGCGTGCTTTCGAATACTTGCGGAGAGCCTTAGACTCCCGTCCCGCGTATCCAGAGGCGCTGAACAATCTCGGAGTCCTCTATCTACGGACCCGGCGGCGGGACGAAGCGGTCGCAATTTTTGAAGAATGCATCCGCGTCGCGCCCGCCTTTGATCAGTCTTACCTGAACCTGGCGCGGGTGTATGCGGTCGAAGGCGCACCCGAGGAGGCTCGGGCCGTGCTGCAGAAACTGCTCAAGCAGCATCCCGACCATGTCCAGGCCGAGAAAGCACTCGAGCAACTGCCACGATAAAGGTCAGGCTTATCGGGCCGCCGGGCAGCGAGCTCGCTCCCCGTTCTAAGGCGTGCTGCTGTGAGTTTGTGGCGTGGGTGCAGTCAGCAGTTCCACAAACATCGTGTAAAACCTCTCTGTGTCGAGCTCATCCTGCAACTCGACCGACTGGACTTGGAGTTTAGGCTTATCCCGGTCCGTCCAGGTCAGCGTGTTGCCGTAGCCTGCGCCGTGGTGCAGTTCCACGTCCATGAAGCGCGCTTCCTTTTTCGTAATCAAGCTCGGATCGAGCCACGCCGCCGCTGCTAGTTCATCCCACAAATAGTTGTATTCGCCATGCAGTCGCGCATAAGTGCCGACATAGCGTGCCGCCGGCGAGTCGCCCGCCTTGATTCGGTTGATCAGCTCAATAGTCATTTGCGTCTTCACCGAAATATCCACCGGGGTGCAGACAATTTTCCTCCACGGGGTTCGTAGCACAATGTGCGCTGCTTCCGGGTCGAACCACAGATTGAATTCGCGACGCGGAGTGTTGATGAATTCCGGATCAGTGGTCTCTGGGTTCAGGCTGGCTCCCATGAACACCAATTCTTTGACCAGTTTCGGAAATTCGGGATCGATGGAGATGGCAAGGGCCAGGTTCGTCATTGGGCCGCCTACATAAATCGTCACCTGGTTCGAAAATTTATGGACCATCCGCACCAGAAAATGCGCGGCATCCTCGTCGATCGGTGTGGTACTGGGCTTTCCTTCAGGCATATCTCCCACCTGGTCCGGCGGATGATATAACCGCGGCGTCCAGGCCCCCAGCCATGCAAAAGAGCCATACTGTTGCTCCCAAAGCTCTGTCTCCTCCTTTCTCCTCACCAGCGGATATTCCGCGCCCTGCACAACTGGAATGTCGGTCCGCCCGATGATCTCGAGCATGCGCAAGGTGTGCGCCACCTCCGCTTTGAGCCACTGATCGCCAGTCACCACCGTTATGCCTAAGACTTCCGTCTTCGGAGATTGAATCAGCAGCAGTGTGGACTGGAGGTCAGTTCCGGCGGGTCCGGCCGCGTCCTGATCGATGATGATCTTTCGTTTGTCTTGCCCCCACGACGTGAGCCAGGTCGTCAGCAGCACGGCTGTCAGAAGCCAGAGCTGGCCAATTTTCATCGTTCACCTCAAAGCTAGAGACCTTATTGAAAAACGTCGCTTCCTGTCATCCCGAGAAGCGAGGCCAACGAGGAATCCCTACCCCCAACACATATGCTAGCGGTTGGGATGCTTCGACGGCGACCGCGGTTCGCGAAGTGAAGCTCGGTCTTCGCTCAGCATGACAGAGAAACCTGGCTACTGCTTTCCCGATAAGCGACCAATCAGCAGGTCGAAGAATCTCGCGGAATCCACGTCCGTGGCCACGTTGGAATTGGGCACAAATTTATCGCGCAAGATCGGAGACGTTCTAGTACTGCCAAGCGTGGGGGCCGATCCGCGAATCGGCATGGTCACCCCCACTTGTTTCTCCATCCCCGCGCGCCGTAAATCGCCGGCGTTGGGACTGTAGCCCAAGGTTTCGCCCGCGGTCAGTTCGCCTACGGTTTCGACATCGACATAATACTGTTTCCATTTCAGGAGCGATGGATCGAGAAATCCCGCTACGGCGAGCGAGTCGTGCATATTCGGTCCCACGAGAAATCCCCGCTCGCGGTTGTGGTTGATCGCGTTGCGGGCGATCTTCGCCGCTGCCTGGCTGACGGGGTTTTGCGCGGCCTCGAGCAGGCGCACGTGGTCCTCGGTCAGAGATGTCTTGCGCGTGACGTCCAGACCGACCATCGTGATGGGAATGCCGGATTGAAACACAATGCGCGCCGCCTCCGGGTCCACGTAAACATTGAACTCCGCCGCGGGCGTGATGTTCCCTCCCGAGAGAGACCCGCCCATCATGACCACGCTCTTTACCATCGCGGCAAGCTCCGGATCCGAATTCAATGCGGTGGCGACATTGGTTAGCGGCCCTATGGTGATCAATGTCACGTCACTGGGATACCTCCGAACTAATTGTTGAATGAATTGTGCTGCCGGTTCAGCGATGGGTTTGATTTTCGGTTCCGGAAAGACCGCGCCGCCCAGTCCGTTCTCGCCATGCGCGTAAGCGGCCGTCACCAAACGGCGCACCAGAGGCGCCTTGGCGCCCGCCGCTACGGGAATGTCCGTGCGGCCGGCGATTTCGACCATTCGCAAGGCATTGGGCAGCGTCAACTCCAGCGGCACATTTCCGGCGACCGCAGTAATGGCTTCAATCTTCACCTCCGGCGAGCGCATGGCGAGCAGCAATGCTAGAGCGTCGTCCACGCCGGGGTCGGTGTCGATGATTACTCGGAAAGGAGCATGATGGCCTTGCCGGTCTGACTGTTCACTCGGCGGTACTCCGGCGGCCTGGGCATCACGCGACAAGGCAGCCGTAAGACCTCCGGTAGCCAAAGCGGAGGCGGAGGACGCCACAAACTGGCGCCGCGTCATGCCCAAGGGTTTTTGCTGCGACTCCATATTGGCTGCTCCTTGACCCGGCGCTGCTCGCTAACCCACACATCAGCGCTGCGCACGCGCAAGATCGCGAATCTGGTTTAAGTACCTAACGTAAACCGGGATGGGAATATCTGGCGAATCGCCGTCATTGAGGAAGTGTGCCAGCCGGACTTCGTTCGGAATAGAGCTGATCACCTCGCGGAACCGAGGCATCTGGAGATATTTCACCTTCCAGATTTCCAGCATCAAAGAGCGGAATCCCTCGCTGATGAAACCCATCCTGCTCTCATCTAAGTAAACAGCGTCAAAGTGGCGATCGGCCAGCGTCTTGCGAATGGGATCCTCGGGCGCAGAGAACGTGTAAACCAAGTGGAACAAATCGGCCAGATCGCCCCACAGAACCTTTTCTTCATACGCGCTGAAGCGGAAGGGTTTGCCGCCGCGTTGCTGAATCGAGCGCGCGTGATCACTTGCCCGCAAGTCATGACGGCCCAGTTCATTGCGAAACCAGCGAAGCCGTTCCGGTGCTAAGCTGTAGCGCAGAAATTCCACGGCGTAGGCGTTCGGCAAATAGATCCTAGGATCGCCATCAAGACGTCCGAGCCACGGGCTCCAATCCCTGTGCTCCAGAAGACTGAGCAACTCCGTCAGCCCAGCCACGGTCATCTCAGGGTGATACTTCACGGCTTGCCAGAAATGCTCCGTCGAATCGTAAGTGGCGCCATAGAGTTGGATGCCTTCCTCAATCGGATACCAATTGGAGAGTACCCGTCCCGGAATTGATGGTGAAGCACTCCAGCAGTTCAATGAATGCTTCCATTTCTCCTGCACGGCCAGAAACTCCTCGGCGTAACTGGGCGGCACCGGCTCTTTCACGTGCGCGAGCGCTTGCCGGAGTTCCTCGCTGGTATGCGTTATCAGCGCTTCGAGGGGGCGCTCGTCGGCCATCGAGACAACGCGACTCTCAATTCCACCGCGCAGCAACTCGCGCGCCAAGCGCTGCTGCTCTGCGTGGTCGAGACCGCCATTCGCCGGCCAGCGTCGAGTCTGGGACTCGATGTAAGGGAACAGCTCGGCGAGCGATTTGAACTCGATGAAACCGTGAACAGCAAAGGTGACCACGCGGCCATCTTTCAAAATTGTTGTGGAAGGTGTAACGATCGCCTGCAGTGAAACCTGTTCTGCCCGCACAGATAATGTCAGGGTCATCGTAATGAGACCTATCCCGATCATCCATCGTGCTACGCCACCTCGTTTTCTCAGGAGGGCATGCATGTCAGGCCCCAACTAATTGAGCGCGGAAAGGAGGGTTTCCTTCCACCTTTTCGTGTCGATTGTCCAACACACTTTCGCCTTGCGTGCCTTGTCCAAAACCGGGGTCCAAACCGCCTTGTTCCGGTCGTCGTCGGCCACACTGAGGCGATCCACAACGGTCATGCCCCGTGTCAACTCACTGTGGGTTTCCACATCCACATAGTGCGCACTCCACTCAGTTCCGACGCTGGGGTCGAGAGCAATGGACATGGCAATTGGATCAGGCAGTGAAATACCATCTTCTCCGGTTTGCTCCATATAAGCCTGTCGCGCGCGGCTGTTGCACTCGACGGCAAACCGGGCCAGTTCGTTGTTGAATCCCTGAATGTGCGCGATATCGTCCTTATGAAGGACAGCGTCGCCGCGCGAGAGTTGCCAGCCGATAAGTTCCACCGGAAGGCCGCTGAGCAGGACGGTGCGGGCGGCCTCGGGATCGACCCAGATGTTGTATTCGGCCGCTGGCGTCACGTTCCCTTCACAGCACGGTGCGCCCCCCATGACCACACAGCGCCCGACTTTGGCAGCGATTGACGGCTTTTTCGCCAGAGCGAGGGCAAGATTAGTAAGCGGCGCGAGTGTTACCAGTACGACTCCGGGGTTTGCTTCGATCACCTCAATTATCGCCTCGACTGCGTGCAATTTTCCGGGCGATTGATGGGGCGGCGGATAATTGTGATCTCCGAATCCGTCACGGCCATGAAACCACGTCGCGCTCTGATGGGCGCGGAGCAGTGGCTTTTCAGCTCCCGCATAGACCGGGACGTTGGCTCCACAGAGTTCAACTGTATACAACGCGTTCCGGGTGGCCTGTTGAACTCCGACGTTTCCGGCGACGGTCGTGATCGCGACAACCCGGACTTCAGGGAATCGGAGAGCCATGATGAGAGCGACCGCATCGTCGGAGGCTGTATCGGTATCGATCAGAAGGGCGCGGGCCACACTGTAGGATAACAAACCGAACTGGTCCGGGCCGGCCGTATCGTAGTGAAGCAAACTGTTCGACGCGATTGTGAATGGCGGCTCGAAACGACTAAAATGGCGGACCAATAGACACATTTCTGGTTTTGCTTTTACCGCTCCGATTCACTTGTCCTATGAGCCGCTTCCGCGTGAACGCACATCAACCCCGATACCTTCGTACTGCGACCTGCCTCCTGGCAGTGATGGCCTCTCTCGCTCCGTCGATGGTTCACGGGCAGTCTGCGGACCGCATGGAATCCGCCAGTTTGCAGGGATTGGTCCGGGATTCGCACGATCGGCCGGTTGCCGCCGCCAAAGTTTACTTGCAGACCGAGATTGGAACCAAGACCTTAACCGCAGTCACGGATTCGGAGGGCTTGTACCACTTCGCAGCGCTTCGAGCAGGAGTTTATATCCTGCGTGTGGAGAAGGCGGGATACGACGCTGCAATTTTCGGTCGTTGTGCGCTGGGAGGGAAGGAAACGAAGAAGATTGACCTGACTCTCAAGCCTGCAAAAGCTTCCGCGCAAAGCGGATCGACGGGGACACCGGAGTTTTACGACGAACCACAATTCACCGTGGCTGGGGTCACGGACACCACCCAACTCGGCGGCCACGGTTCAGATACGGTTGTCCGAACCCGAGAAGGGCTCGCCAGAGAAACCGCTTCCCTTAAGCCGTTGGCGGATGTTTCACCGCACACATCGGCGGCCACCGCGGCGGAGAAATCGCTGCGTGAGGCGGCTGAACACGAGCCCGCAAGTTTTGACGCAAACTACCGCTTCGGAAAACAGCTGGTCGACGAGGGCAAGGCTCGGGAGGCACTCCCCTATCTCGATCGCGCGTCTCAGCTCAGTCCTGGGGATTACGCGGCCTCCTACGCCCTGGCACGCGCCCACGCGGACGCCGGTGACTACCCAGCTGCTCGCACCCGCCTTCGAGCGCTGCAGACTGTTCAGGACAAAGCGGGGCAGGAAGAAGCCGAACTACATCACTTGCTGGGCGACGTTGAGGAGAAATTGGGTAATCCTCTCAAAGCCGTTCAGGAGTACGAGCGCGCGGCGGAAATGAGCCCGAGCGAGCCCAACCTCTTCGATTGGGGAGCCGAGCTGCTGATGCATCGTGCCATGGAACCGGCCATTGAAGTTTTCACCAAGGGAAATCACCTCTTTCCGCATTCCGTCCGAATGCTGGTCGGCCTCGGAGTGTCTTGGTACGCTCGCGGTTCCTACGAGCCGGCTGTCCAGCGTCTTTGCGAGGCGTCGGACCTGAATCCCGACGACCCCAGTCCTTACCTGTTTCTGGGCAAAATCCAGAGCGTTGAGAAGACGCAGCCTGACGCCTTGGTAGAGAGGCTGCGTCGATTTGTCACGCTTCGACCTGAAAATGCAATGGCCAACTATTACTACGCGGTCAGTCTTTGGAAAGGCAGGAAGGGCCCAGAGGACGGCGAAACCCTGGCGCAAGTGCAGTCCCTTCTGGAGAAGACCGTGCACCTCGATCCCAGGCTGGGCCCTGGGCATTTGCAACTGGGCATTCTCTATTCGGAGCGGAGAGACTTCTCCGAGGCCATCTCTGCCTATCAACAGGCGATCGAAGTCAACCCATCGCTCGAAGAGGCGCATTATCGGCTGGCACAGGCCTACCGGCAGACTGGACAGAAGTTGAAAGCTCAAGAGGAGTTGCAAGTTTACGATCAGATATCAAAGAGCAAGGCGGCGGACGCCGAGCGCGAGCGGCATGAGATCCAGCAGTTTGTGTATACCTTGCGGGACCGACCTTCTGCCCTGCAGCCGCAATAGCGAGTTAGAACTGCCGGGGCCGAGATCTAAGGAGGCGACGCCGACTGCTGACGCAAGAGGTCAACGTAAGCAACGTGAATCAGATGGTTCTCCATGATTTTGAATTCCTTTGCGAGCGTTTGGGCAATGTGCAGGCCTTCGGCGTCACTTTGCTGTTCCTTCAAAACCACTTCGATTTCTAGGAAGCTTCCCAGGCCCTTCACCTGGTCTATATGAATTCGGGTCTGACCCACGATGTACAAACTGCGCACTTTTTCAACCATGCCAGAGACGCCCGATACATGCTGCAGGATTTCCAGCAACGTGTAAGGATCCGCCGTCCTCGCGATCTGGTAATGGGAGCGGCGCGGGCCGGGCGCATCAGCCCGTTCGTAGAAAATTAGTTCGCCGTGATTATCGTCAAAGATCCTCAGTTTGAGCCGGCCATGAGGGCAGGGGAAGAACACATCCGTCTGTCGAAGGATTTCCGGTCCCTTCCCACTGAGGTTTCTGGCAGTTGCATGAGCCGATTCGAGGTCTATCAACTCGGCTTTAAATTCGATATTTGCCGACACGACATATCTCGCTGAGCGAGTCAGTGAACCGCAGGCGTAGACACGCTCATCAAGCTTACGAACATTCGATAAAACTTTTCGGTGTCCAAATCTAATTCGATCTCGACCGGCTGTGCGGTGAAGTTCGGCTTATCCTTCTCAGTCCAGGTTAGCGTATTGCCGTATCCTGCTCCGCGGTCGAGATCGATACCCATGTAGCGAGTCTCCCGCTTGGTGATGAGGGTAGGATCGATCCACGCGGCCGCCGCAAGTTCATCCCACATAATGTCGGGCCCGGGAGTAAACATGGCAAAGCGCGCGACGTAGTGAGCCAGCGCAGTCCCGCTGGCTTCTATCTGTTTCATCATCGCGGGCGTCACGTGCGTTTTGATCGAGATGTCCGTCGGCGTGCAGACGATCTTCTTCCACGGGGCGCGGAGGACGATTTGTGCCGCCTCCGGGTCGAACCAGAAATTGAACTCGTGACGAGGGTTGTTGACGAACTCCGTGTTGTCGGTCTGTGGACTAAGGCTTCCTCCCATAAAAACTAGTTCTTTAGCCAACTCGGGAAACTGTGGATCAAGTGAGATCGCAAGCGCCAGGTTCGTCATGGGGCCGCCCTCATAGATCGTCACTTGATGCGGGTACTGGCGCACCATCCGGATCAAGAAATGAGCTGCGTCCTCCTCAGCAGGCTTGATCTTGGGCTGCCCTTCGGGCAGCGGCGGAACGACGAAAGGCCCGTGCCACCATCGGTCATCCCAAGCACCTGCGTAGGCTACTTTTCCGTAACGCTCTCGCCACAGTTGCGCTTCTTCGCGGCGGCGTACCAGGGGGAAAACTGCTCCAGGCACCACCGGTATATCAGTGCGGCCGATGATCTCGAGCAGGCGCAGCGTGTGCGCCACCTCTTCATCGCGCCACTGGTCTCCGCTCACCACCGTGATTCCCAGCACCTCTACCTGGGGAGACTGAATCATCACCAGAAGTGTCTGCAGGTTGCTGCCGCCGGGACCGGAGCAGTCCTCATTGATAATCACCTTGTGTCGCTGCTGAGTCTGGGCGAAAGAACTTGCCAGAAGCAGCACCAGGATTGCCGGTAAGAACCTGCTGCTTTCCGTGGGGCGCAGAAAGATCATTTGCTGTGTGGAAGGCGCGTCATCAAGTTTATGTAAAGTTTGTAGAACTTCTGGGCATCGATATCAAATTGCACGTTAGCCAGGCGCAAGTAGGGTGGAACCTTAGCGGTGGAATCCCAGAAGACGGTCTTGCCGTAACCGGCTCCATGATCTACGTCGATGTCCATGTAGAGCTGCTTCTGACCGGTGATGATGGATGGATCGATCAAAGCCGCGCCTGCGATTTCGTCCCACATATAGCCGGGCAACGAATATTTATCCAGGTATTGCGTAACCGGAGTGCCTGCCTTGGAAATAGTAGCTTGCATTTCCGAAGTGAAGCGGGTCTTGACCGAAATATCAATCGGCGTGATGGTAAGTTTTTTCCAGGGCGCACGCAGGACGATGCGAGCCGCTTCCGGATCAAACCACCAATTGAACTCGCGCCGGGCGTCGATAGCGCCGCGATCAATCGCTCCTTTATCCGCGTACAATCCGCCGCCCATGAGCACGAATTCTTTCGCGAGCGTCGCTACCTCAGGGTTAAGCTTCAGAGCTAGAGCATAATTGGTGAGCGGTCCGCCCGCCCAAAGCACGACCTGGCCTGGATACTTGTGCACCATCTGCACAATAAATTCCGCAGCTGTACCGGGAAACGCTTTGATGCGCGGCTCTCCTTCGTGCATGGGCGGCACAACGTCGGACGAATGATAGGGTTCGTCGTAAATTGTAGACCGATTCGCCTCAAACCTGTCCGTCCAGCATCCCTTGTATTCCAGCTTGCCGTAAAGAGCTTCCCAGCGCTCGGTCTCTTCCTTGGAATTAAGCAGGGGGAACTCGGCTCCTTGGATCACGGGGACATCAGTTCGCCCAGCGATTTCCAGCAGGCGCAGGACGTGCTGTGTCTCTTCCTTCACCCACTGGTCGCCGCTGACCGTGGTGATCCCGAGCACGTCAAACTTTTCCGACTGTAGGAAAACCAGAATTGCTTGCTGGTCGCTGGTACCGGGCCCGCGGGCATCCTGGTCGACGATGACTTTGATTTTCTGGGCCAGCGCCGTGGAACAAAGCAAAATCGCCAGGATAGAGACGTGCGAGACCTTCCCTGTGAACTCCCGCATTATTCCTCCTGCAGATTTTCGGATTGCAAATTTAAGGGCAGGCTGAGTCGACCAGTCTGCCCAGAGTTAGGATTGCGATTGGCTCGCCCTAAAAGTTGAGTTTGAGGGCGAACTGAATTACACGGGGGTTGTTCACCGTCCCGCTTACCACACCGAAACTGCTCGATGCGTTTACATCCTGCATGCCGCTGCTGCCACCAGGCAGATAGAACTGTGCATGGTTAAATAGATTGAAGAACTCAGCACGGAAGTCCAGCCTTACACTCTCGTAGGGAAGAGGGAAATGTTTGATAATTGAAAGATCGGTGTTCACAAACCGAGGGCCGTATAATGGTGCGCGATTTGAATCTCCGAGCTCTCCGGGAGCAGCGTGAGTGTACGCGCACGGATTGAACCAATTCGTAAGCGTGTGCACTTGGGAGGGTGCTTGGCAGCCCGGGTTGGCAGCCACCGGCCCTGCCTTGTTGGGATCACCCACCTGATCAGGCCGATTTAACCCATTTCCGTTCCAAGAGAAGGCTACCCCTGATACGCCCGGGTTTCCGGGGGTGCCCGCGTTCGCGCTGTCGACCACAAAGAGAGGAAATCCGGTAGTCACCTTCTCAATCAGGTTGATGGTCCAACCTCCTAGAATCGAATCGACCGAGCCGGACCAGGAGCCACCATAGGTTTTGCCTTTCCCGAACGGTAAGTCATACAGCACGCTGGCCGTGAACTGCTGATTGAGATTGAGTGCCGAGAGACCCCAATCCGCCTTTTGATATCCCGGCAGAGGGAAGTAGGTCGCGCCTGGAAATGTTCCTAGGCCGTCAGCAAACCCTGAGTCGAATGTGCGCGAATAGGTGTAGCCCAGAAGGGCATAGAGTCCTTGGCGTGTACTTCTGGTTTCAGCTTTAACCTGAAGAGAATCGTAGTGAGCCCGGCCAATGTCGTTGTTATTGTTTATCGTCAAGGGGAAAAGGAATGTGGGTGCGCCCCACTTAGGCCCGAAAGCCCCTCCGCCGGGACCGCAGCCCAACGTATAACCAGGGACGACTCCGCATGCCGCGGGTGATCCGACGTTCAGATTCAAACCGTCCACTAGAATGTGGGAACTGCGTGAGCCTGCATAACCTGCCGTCAGAACCACATTAGCGGGCAACTGATGCTCGATGTTCAGGTTGAACTGCTGCACTCGGCCCTGCTTGTAATTGAGATTCTGCGACTGAAGGGCACCCGGAAACGACTGGGGACTGGGAGGCGAGGTAATAGGATTTAACGTAGAGTCGAGGAATAGATATCGATTGCCGCAGTTCTTAGGGACCGCCTGTCCCGAATTGTTAAACGGACAAGGGCCAAAAAAGTTGTCAGACTCTGCAAAATACGGCGGATTCTCCCACAAGCCTTGGGCACCCTGGTTCCAGGACGAATCGTGGAAGATGGCATAGCCAGCCCGCACTGCCGTTTTCTGGGAACCTAATGGCTTCCAGGCGATTCCGATCCGAGGCTCTAAGGCGGTCTTGTCCATCTGGATGCCAACGTGTCCGTCCGAACGAACGCAGATCGTACAAGAGCCAAACGGTGCCGAACCGGCAACAAAGAACTTACCGCTGGCAAAGTCGAAGTTTGCTTGCCGATTTTGGGCTTCGGTGATGGGTGTAACAAGCGCCCACGCCAGACCCAAGGTCAAGGTCAGATCAGGGGTCACGCGCCATTCGTCATCAACAAAAGGACGGAACAGTTTCCAGCGACGGCCGGTCGTGGCTCCGAAGAACGTCTGATCGTGAATTCCTCCGCCCAATTGGCCAAGCAACAGATCGGCCGTGGCATCGCCTGTAAGACCGAAGTTAATAAAGAAACCATCCTGGAAGGCATTAGTTTCAACATTCATCTGCTGGTCACGGAACCCGGCGCCGGCGCGGATGTGGTGCTTCCCGCGAATCATGTCAAACGAATCGGAAATCGAAAAAACGTTGGTGCCGCCTTGGAAGGGAGCGAAACCCCGGTCACCCAGAGCCCAATAGTTGTTCATCAGGGTGGAAGTCAAGCCGCAGCTTATGCAGTCTTTTGTAGATTGCGTAATCACACCAGCAGGAGCATTCGGGCATTTGCTATTCAGATCCGCGCCGAGGATGCCGATGTTGGCGGCTTCGCACGTGCCGTTTCCGAACGATAGAATGTGATTGAAAATCCGGTTAAAGCCCGCAGTGAATTGGTTCAGATTGCGGTCGGAGAAAACGTGAGTCTCCGAGACCGCCACGTTGCGGCCATGATTGGTAATGTCTTGGCTGCTTCCAAAGGCATTCGCTTCTGCAAACCCCGGGGAACCGCCCGGGACGAATGAAGTCGCCTGATCGTAACTGAAACGAGCAAATGCAGAATCCTTACTCGAGAAAGTGTGATCGAGCTTCACGTCGAACTCACCCTCGTTCAGTTTTCTGACCGGCACGTTCGAAAAGTTAGTCAGCGTGCTCGTATTGACAATGTTAGGCTGCGGATAAAGCTTCATCATCGCCAAACCTGACGGATCGACAGACGGATTGACGGTCGGATCGAACATGGCGGCGGGAATCTTGTTGCAGTTTACGCCGGGATTCTGGGAGCCATCGGGGTTTGGCGCGATGGGATTTCCCGCGCCGTCGCATTGGAAGGGAGAGAACGTGTAGGGACTATTAATGTTGGGGAAACTGTCAATATTCAAAGCGGGAGCGCCGGGAGCAAAGCCTGGTCGGGCCACGCCAAGAGGATCGTTCGTGTAGTCCCCGGTCAGCATCGCCGGCGTGGGAACCAACCCGCTGAAGGGTATCCCATGCCGCTGCATCTTCGCTTGGTAGTCGACAAAGAAGAATGTTTTGTCCTTTTGAATTGGGCCGCCTAAAGCGGCGCCAAATTGGTTCAAATTGAATTGCTCCCTTGCCGAGGCGAAGTAGCTGCGGGCGTCCAGCTTTGTGTTTCGGAAAAACTCAAAAACTGATCCGTGAAAGTTGTTCGTGCCTGATTTTGTCGTCACCAGCACGGTTGGACCCGCGCGAGTTCCGTATTCCGCTGAGTAGTTGTAAGTGAGAACTTTGAATTCCTGGATGGCGTCAATCGAAGGCAGAATCGCGATTCCGCCAGCAGTTAGTTCGTTGTTGTCGACGCCATCGAGTAGCCAGTCAGTGCTCTGGGCGCGCGACCCGCCCACTGATAATGAATAAATTCCGCGCGCCGCAACTTCGCTGCTTGCCGCGCTGGTAAAGAAGCTGCCCGGGTTGGTTTCCTGTGTCGTACCGGGCGTGAGCGTCGCGAGCTGGACGAAGTCGCGTCCGTTCAATGGCAGGTCCGCCACTTGCTCAGAGGTGATCACTTGGCCCAAGGTTGCATTCGTCGTTTGCACTGACACTTCCGTCGCACTGACTTCTACTGCGGTTGTTACCGATGCGGGCGAGAGGGCAAAATCCAACTCGCGCTGCTCATCGACTTGCAGCCGAACATCTTTCTGTTCTGCGGCGCCGAAGCCTTGGGACTCCACTCGGATCGTGTACATCGCGACGGGCAACAGCGGGATCAGGTAATGTCCTGAATCGTCGGTCTTCGCCTCGCGAGAGACACCGGTGCCTTGCGAGGTAGCTTTCACTGTCGCTCCCGACACTACCGCGCCCGCTTTGTCGGAGACGGTGCCCGAAAAACTACCAGTCGCCTGGCCGTACACTACTGGGCTAATAGAAAACAGCAGCGAAGAGACAGCAACGATTAGCTTCCGTTTGGTGAGCATCAACGCCCCCTTTTTCGACCTCATTGACGAACGACGGAACTTGGCCCTTGACCATCGAATTTCGACGTCCCTTGGAGCGCGGCCCTTCGTACAGATGTGCGCGTCTCCACAGTCGCGACTGCTAGTGCGAGGCTGGAAAATGATGTAGTTAATTGATCTCAGCTTTATATTGCTGTCGACAACTGAATAGTTGTTTTCAACTATCTGGGTGACAAACCATAATGCCATTCACCCTCTGTTGTCAACCGAAACTGACTTTGCGACTTTGCGCGAGTGGACCGGACCAGCTACTGAAAGCTCATTTTCCTGCCCGCATGGCTTCTCAAAGGCTTAAGGCTGAGAATAGGCATCGCTGAAGCGAAGTCCAGATAAATCATTAGTTTTTTCGCAACCTACGGGTGGAGAATCCTAATCTCGAAGCGCTGAGGGATGCTCGGACCATCCTACAAGTCTGGGCTCAACCGGCCGTAGCCGCTAATCGAGCCAGAGCTTCGTCGGTGGTGACAAAGTTCGCGCCCAACGTTGCCAGTTCTGAGATGGTTCGTTTTTCCGCTTCGCGACTCAGAGTTTCAATTGCATCGTTCACCACCCAAACCTTTCGGTTTCGTTCCAGCAGCCCCTTGGCTGCGAACCTGACGCAGTATTCCGTCACCACTCCGAAGACGACGAACTGCGCGTTTCGATCAAGACGTTCGAGCAACGCATTGGCATGCCGACTTTCGAAGATATCGAGCGTCTGCTTTTCGAGAATGACCTGCTGGTGTCGCTGGAAATCTTCGGGCAGGAATGACCCGGGCTCGTTCAAAACCCGCATGTGATCCTCAGACAGTGCTTCAGGAACGAAGTCGGCGCCGGCTGTTCCTTTGACGCAGTGGGGCGGAAACGTTTTGAACTCAGGGTCGTCCGCGATATGAAAGCAGCCGTGCGAAACAAGGAAGGCGCGGCCGTCACGCGCCACGTCGACAAGCCGACGAATATTGGGGAGCAACTTCTCGGCACCGGGCACGTAAAGCTTGCCGCCGGGCAGCATGAAGTCTTTCTGGGCGTCTACACACCACAGGATGGTATCTGGCGATCGCATGCTTGGCCTCGCTCGGACCCTGACTAGTCAGAATCGGGATTCTACTTCTAAAGTTCGAATTCTTCCATGCCTTTGGCTGCCTGGGTGCGGTGTTTTTGCTGAACCAGAGCCGGTCTGTATACTGGCGCGCATCAAAGATTTGTTGCGGAAGGTGGCGAATGGCTCAAGGGCAGACAAGCGAATCTGTCGCTCCGGCTCGGCTCGTGATCCACAACATAGGGCTGCTGTTGAGCGGAGACATCGGAAATCCGATTCTCGATGCCGACACGGTGGTCGCCGTTAACGGCAAGATTAGCGCAGTCGGCAAAGCAAAGGATCTCGATACCGCAAGCGCGACCATCCGAATCGACGCCAAAGGCACAACGCTCGCGCCGGGATTGATCGACAGCCATGTGCATCCGGTAGCCGGAGACTGGACGCCGCGTCAGAATCAGATTGGCTGGATCGACAGCTATCTGCATGGCGGAGTCACCACCATGGTTTCCGCAGGTGAAGTGCACACCCCCGGCCGCCCGAAAGATGTAGTTGGGCTGAAAGCCATGGCGATCTTTGCCCAGCGGGCCTTTTCGGCCTTCCGTCCCGGTGGCGTGAGAATTCATGCGGGCGCGCCAGTGATCGAGCATGGAATGGTCGAGGAGGATTTCAAAGACCTTGCAGCCGCCGGTGTCACTATGCTCGGCGAGGTTGGCTTGGGCAGCGTGAAAGACGGCGCGACGGCCCGCCAGATGGTCGCCTGGGCGCGGAAGTATGGCATTCAAAGCACGATTCATACCGGCGGGCCTTCGATTCCGGGCTCCAGTTTGATTGACAAAGACATCGTGCTTGCCACCGACGCCGATGTCATCGGCCACATCAATGGCGGCCATACTGCGCTGCCGGATGCCCAGATCGTCGCCCTGTGCGAGAAGTCGCCGCGAGCTCTCGAGATTGTTCACAACGGCAACGAAAAAGCGGCGCTGCTTACTTTGCGGACGGCAAGAGAACTAAAGCGCCTTGATCGAGTGATTCTGGGCACGGATTCGCCAGCCGGTTCTGGAGTGCAGCCGCTCGGCATCTTGCGCATGATCTCGATGCTGTCGTCGCTCGCAGGTGAGTCGGCCGAGGTTGCCATCTGCTTTGCCACCGGGAATACCGCAAGAATCCGAAACCTGGACTGTGGATTGATCGAGCGGGGGCGCGTCGCGACCTTCGTGATGATCGACAAAGCCCAGCATTCGCCGGGACAGACTGTGCTCGAAAGCATCCAGAGGGGAGACTTGCCGGGAATTGGGATGGTAATCATCGACGGAATGGTAAGCGCCCAGCGCAGCCGCAACACCCCGCCCGCGACGATGGTGCCAGAAGTCGTAAAACAGTGAACTCTCGCCTCACTGCTCTCGATCACGGCAGGCCCAGCGATGCCGCGATCGTCTTCCGATAATCGCGCGCCCTCGCCATGACTTCTGTTTCGTTCACCGTCAGGACTTTGCGGTCGCGCATGACCACGCGCCCGCCAATCACCACCGTCTCCACATCGCTGCCCTTTAGTGCATACGCCAGTTGTGCGTAGATGTCGTACATCGGGACAGCATTCGGTTCATCCAAGCTGATCAAGACGATGTCCGCTTTCTTTCCAGCTTCGAGCGAACCAATCTCTTTTTCCATGTGCAGGGCTTTCGCACCATCGATGGTCGCCATTTCCACAACCGCTTTCGCATTCAACGCCAGTGGATTCATCTTCGTAATCTTTGCGAGCTTCGCTGCCAGGTCCATCTCCTCCATCAGGTCGAGGTCGTTGTTGCTGCCCGCCGGTCCATCGGTTCCGAGGCCGACGGCCACTCCCTCAGCCCGCATTTCCGGGACGGGAGCAACACCGCTGGCGATCATCATGTTGCTCGACGGGTTATGTACGCAGCCCACTTGCCGTTGCGCTAGAGTCTTGCGGTCGGCTTCGTCCACAAAAATGCAGTGGGCGGACACCACGTCTGGACCCAGCACGCCGATCTTGTCGAGGTATTGCACCGGCGACATTCCGTTTTGCTTCTGGCTGTCATCCCACTCCTTTTTCATCTCCCCGGTGTGAATCAGGATCGGGGCGTGATATTTCCTAGCCAGCGTCGCGGCGTCCTGAAGCGTCTTCCTGGAACAGGTGTAAATTGCGTGCGGCGCCGCTGCGGCGTGAATCAACGGATCGCCCTGCCACTTTTTCAGGAACTTCTCGGTATAAGAGAGCGCCTCGGCTTCGCTCTTGTTGTCGGGCGCGGGAAAATCGATAAATGTCTCGCCTAGCAGGCCCCGCATGCCTGCGGCTTTGGTTTCTTCGGCCACCGCGTCTTCGAAGTAGTACATGTCAGCGAATGTAGTGACGCCCCCGCGAATCTGCTCCGCTGCCGCCAGCCGCGTGCCCCAGCGTACGAATTCTTCGTTCACGTTCCTCTTCTCGGCAGGAAAAATGTATTTATAGAGCCAATCATTCAGCGTCACATCATCGTGAATGCCCCGAAACAGGGTCATGGGCACATGGGTGTGACCATTGATGAACCCGGGCAGAACCAGCCCGCCTTTGGCATTGACCGTCTCCGAGGCTCGATACTTGCCCTCGAGCTCGCGGCGCGGCCCAACCGCAACAATCGTGTCACCCTTCACAACGATAATTCCGTCGTCGTAGATGGATCGGGCTCCATCCATGGTAACGACGGTTCCGCGAGTTACGATCAGATCGGCCTTCTCTTTTGTCGCTTGAGACCAGAGAGAGGTGAGAACAAGGAATTGGAAGGCGAGAACAAGAGCCAAAGATCGACACAAGGTCATTCGTTACCCCAGCGGCTGGAGCCGCGACTCATTTTAAGCTTTTAAGACAATGCTGCAGTGTGTACCAAAAATCGCAGCACAGATACCGGCGCCACAGGATCGAATCCCGGCTACCGTAAGCCGTCTTCACCCTTGATCTGATCCTTCGTCAATCCTCCGACCCGCGCGAGCGGCCGGCCGCTGTCGGTCACCGCGACCGCCACGACGATTTCGTTGGCCCGGGGAGCGTCATTGATTCGCACCTCCATGCCATCGAAGTGGCTGCGGACGAAAGCGGCGTCTTTGTGCCCCAGCGGCACATCGAGGGCGACACCCATCCCGCCTCGCTTCTTCGAAGATGGGATGAGGGCGGCGCCTTTGCCGAGCACTCGTCTTACTGGCGTACCAAGTTTGGGATGGAGAATCGCCGCGGCGTGCTCGATCTCACCGTTTTCGCCCACGGCCGCCGCCTTGCCATAGCTCTCGACGCTGGTCGCCGGTATGCCCAGAGCCGCGACCGCGCGCAGCGTGAGCAGTTCACCCAGTTCCTCGCCGATCAGCATCAGCTCAGACAGCTCTTCCACATATTTTCCGGCGTAAGGATTTTCAATGACGGCGACCGCGGCGGCACGCCGAGTTGGCGGATCGATGGTCCGGCCCATCTCGGTTCTCGTCTCTTCGACGAAGGTTGCAATCTTGCGAATCTTCGCTCCCTGTGGGACTTTCATCGCAGTCCGTCCTCTCCCTTGATCTCCGAGGCTTTGAGGCCGCCGACGCGGGCGTGAACGCGGGGACCGGTGGTCATCACCAGCGCCAGCAGAATCTCATCGGCCCGCGGAGCATCGGCCAGGCCGACTTCCATGGCATCGAAATGGCTTCGCACGTAGGACGCATTGATGTGGGTGACGGGCACATCGAGCCGCGTTCCCGGTCCGCCGACTTTCTTGGTGGACGCCACAATCGCTTTCGCTCCGCCGAGAACTTCCCGCATCGCATAACCGCCGGGAACATGCCAGAGGGCTCCGTGCTCCAGTTCGCCGGACGAGCCTACGATGGCGCCCTTCCCATAGCCCTCCACAGATTTGATGTTGCCCCCAAGCGCCGAAACCAGCGAGTTCGCCAGGTCGAGTCCAAGGGGTTTCAGGTCGTCCATGAACTCGGCAATCTCTTCCACGTAAACGCCAGCAAACGGATTATGAATTACGGCCAAGGCGGCCGCTCGCCGCAGCGGCACGCGGGAAACAGGACCCCCTTCATGAAAGATTTCTTCCACGGCGATCAACTTTTTTCGGAGCCGAACGTCAGGCATACGCCAAGCTCCTCTCGCCGGATGAGAGAGCCATTTTCGGAGATTCGACCAAGGGCACGACGCGAATTGTCCCTTGCAGGTTCAGAGCCGCGGCAGCAATCAATCCCGAGGCGATCAAGCGTTCGGCACAAGCCGAACCGCGACCCAGAGCCTCGCTTACTTCCGCGGACGTGAGTCCTCCGACTGCGGTGGTCACAAGCCTGTCACCCAGATCGCTGTCGGGCGAGAGTTCGCGGGCGGCAATGTGCGATATGGCTGGATGCCCCGGGAGGTCCACGGCATTGGCGACGATGGTTGCAGCAGCATCCGCCATAGCTGCAGTCTTCGCCAGTATGGTGACGGCATCAGCGATGCCCAGCGAAAAACTGCGGCCCCGCCACCCACTGGTTGCGATGCCTCGAACCGGCTGGTTTGAATCCAGGGTCATACTTCCAAGTAGCGATCCAAGCAGCGTCGGCCGGTCCGGCAGATCGACCATGCCGATGACGAATCGTTCTCCGGAAGCGATGTGCAGCGCGATGTCACCACCGTCATTCACATAAGCCCGCGAGAGATCGGCAACCGCAGTCATCGCCGCCAAAATCTCTTCCGCAACAGCGCCCGCCACGGCAGCCATGGGAGTGATGAAGTTCTCTTCGGCGTAAGGCACCACGGCGGCGAACATGCGCCGAGCGACGATACCGTCAGGTTCCGTTCCGCCCAAACGCACCTGTTCCCTCAGTAGCGGGAGCTCGCTGCAAAGCTCGTCGAGCACCGTGACAAAGCGATCGGCTGCAGTGCGGTGAGCGCGGCGGATTTGATCCTCGGCGCCCAATGCCTGCAGCACGATGTCAATGGGCCCATCCTGCAGATGCAGTCGCCGCCCGTCGGGCAGAACTCGCACTTGCGCTCGGGCTCTCACGATTGGGATCTCCTACTCTTGTCCTCGAATGGCCAGGGATTTTCGGCACGTGCCGACACGTGACGGCGTCCTTCATCATTCAAAAGCGAGCTCAGCGGGCGCACCCGATCCACGTAGCCGCCCAGAGCCGAGTAGTCATCGAGCTTAAGCGTGAACTCGATGGGCGCGACCAAAGCGGGAGTGGGCACGTACCCGAACGCATTCTCCGGCATCCGGCTGACGTCCACCATGAGCGTGATTCCACCCCCCGGCCAGACATAAACAGGTGCGCCGCCGCAAGTGACGCGAGTTAATGAATCTCTCACCGAGCGCGTTAGCTTAACTGGATTCGCAGTGACCCCCGCGCGCAACGAGCCTCCGGCCCCGCCCATAAAGAGAACGGTTGAGAGTGCGGGTTCGCAATTCTCTTTGATTCTTTGCACGGAAAGCCGCAGCGAATCAGGCAAATCCTTTTCCAGGGGACGGAGGGCATCGTCCAGTTCGTAGTATGCGTGATGCTCGCCAGTGGTGCTCACCATCAGCAGCCGCAAACCGGGCCATGCAATTTTGGGATTGAACGGTGCGAGGATTGAGAGCGGGTCGGTAATTTTCGTACCACCCCACGCCGTGCCCGGCTCCGCGACCCGGAAGTAGCGGCCCGGTGTGGAGCGACGGCCCTTCATCTTGATGCCGGTTTCAGGGATGCCGAGCATTTTCCCCGCCTGGTGCTCGGAGAGGACCCCTGTGATGTGATCGTCCACCACCACAACGTCGTCAATCTTTTCGTGCCACTGCTTGGCGAACATGCCGATCGTTGCCGAACCGCAGCCGACGCGCATGCGCTCTTCCACCACTCCGTTTACGACGGGAGGCTTGCCCGCCTGCACGACAACATCTGCCCCTTCATCAATCGTTAGCTCGGCCGCTTTGCCGTTGCATAAGTTGAGCAGGGTTTCGCAAGTAGCATTGCCTTCGTCGCGGGTACCGCCGGTGAGATGACGGACGCCGCCCAGCGAGAGCATCTGCGACCCGTATTCGCTGGTGGTAACGTGCCCCACCGGTTCGCCTTTCGCACGCACCAGATTGCGCTCCAGCCCCAAGTGACGATCGGTATCGATCTTTACCTTCACTCCACAGTAGCTGAAGATGCCCTCGGTCACGACCGTCACCATGTCCACACCTGCGACTTCAGAAGAGATGATGAATGGAGCAGGTTTGTAGTCGGGATAGGTCGTGCCCGCACCAATGGCGGTGACGAAGGTTGCGGGACCGCTCACGATGTTGCCGTCCCAGTCGCGATTGCGCTCCAGGAAGGGCACAACCGAGTCACCACGCGACACAGCTCGATCCAGCACGACATGAGGATCCAGGCGAACGAGTTGACCATCCTGGTTGCCGTATCGATCGCAGGCACCGGTGCGGCCGGGCTTAATGTAACAGAGGACCGGGCAGGCATCGCAACGGATGGCGTCGTGGTCAGGCACGACTGGCTCCACCGCCGTCACCGGAAGTGCGGGCGAGGATGGCCTCGCGTATGCGGTCCGGGGTTGCGGGAATCCGGCGCATGCGTATCCCGGTCGCGTGGTGAATCGCATTCAGGATCGCCGGCGCCGTCGGGATCACGGCCTGCTCGCCGATGCCTTTCGCCCCGAATGGCCCGATGGGAGACGGGTCTTCAATCAGGATCGATTCGACCGGAGGTATGTCGCCGGCCGAGGGAATCAGGTAGTCATGCAGGTTTTCGCCTTTGCCCGGAAAGAATTCCTCCATTAAAGCCATGCCGAGCCCCTGGGCGACGCCGCCCTCGATTTGACCCTCAATCAGGGTGGGGTTGATGGCTCGACCCACATCGTGTGCGGCAGTGACCTTCACCACCCGCACCGTTCCTAGCTCAATGTCGATAGCGATTTCCGCCATGTGGGCGCCGAATCCGTAGACAGCATACGGGTTGCCCTGCCCGTCTTCGTCTAGCGGGCTGGTCGGTGGATCGAAGGTCTGCTCCGCAGTTAGCACGTAGCCGTACTTATCAAGCGGCAAATCTTGCAAAGGAAAATCACGCGGTTTCCCGCCTTCATGGATGGTTAGCACCCCCTCGCCGAAAACAATGAGGTTGTCTTCGCAATCCGCGCGCGTATTCGCGAGTCGAAGAATGGCCCGGCGGAGTTCTTTTCCGGCCATGTGCGCCGCTTTGCCGGTGACAAATGTCTGCCGCGATGCCGAGGTCTTACCGCAATCGGGCGTAACTGCGGTATCTCCAGAAATCAAATCGAAGCACTCGACCGCTGCGCATAAAGCGTCAGCGCAAATTTGCGCGACGATCGTATTCGATCCCTGGCCAATGTCGACCGCCCCCTGGTGCAGCGCAATTCTGCCATCCCGCTTTAGCCCGATGCGCACGGTGGAAGGGTTTGGCAGTGACGTGTTCCCACACCCGTACCACATTCCCGCCACGCCAACACCCCGGCGAATCGGCCCGGCGGTGGTTGTATTGAATTTCACGGCCTCGGCGCGCGCCGCATTCCACTTAGGGCGCAGGGCTTCCAAGCAGGCGCGAATACCTACGCCTGCTCCCATGATTTGCCCGGTGACCGTGGGAGATTGATCGTCGAGCGCGTTCAAGATGCGAAATTCGAGAGGGTCGATCCCGAGTTTGATTGCGAGATCGTCATAGAGTTGTTCTTGCGCGATTGCCATTTGCGGCACGCCGAAGCCACGAAATGCGCCAGCAGGAACAACGTTGGTGTGGATGGCCCGCGTCAGTGCCCGGTAGTGCGGGACCGCATACGGTCCGGAAGCATGCACCGGAACGCGCGCCGCAACCGTAGGCCCCCAAGACGAATAGGCGCCGGTGTTGAAATCGGCGGTGAAATCAAGCGCAAGCAATTCGCCGTCCTTGGTTGCCCCGGCGCGGCAGCGCATGCGTGCGGGATGGCGCTTGGTCGTGGCCATGATGGACTCGATGCGCGAATAAACCATACGCACCGGCCGCCGCAAACGCCACGCAGCGAGTGCGAGAAATGGCTGAACCGACAGGTCCAGCTTTGTGCCGAAGCCGCCGCCGACAGCGGTTGGAATAATCCGCACCGCTTCGACAGCAATTCCCAGAAGCTTCGCGATATCCGCCCGGTCCATGTATGGCGACTGGGTGCAGGCCTGGATCTCGATCTGATCGCCCACGCGCCGAGCAAATCCGGCTTCAGGCTCGATGCAGGCATGCTCGACGAAGCCGGTTTCAAATTCGCCTTCAACGACTGCATCCGCCTCAGCTAGAGCCTGCTCTACATTCCCTCGCGCCACGCGTCCGCGAGTCAGCACGTTCTCCGGGCGATGAGCATGGATGAGCCGAGCACCGGGCGCGAGAGCTTCATCAATGGTTCTGAGCAAAGGCAATTCCTCCCAGCTGGCTGGGAAGGTTGCCGTATCAAGCTCTTCGATTGCCTGTGCTTCGCCGACAATCGCAGCGACGGCTTCACCCCGATGCCGAGCTTCCTCGTGCGCAAAAATCGGCTGATCCGCAAAGCTTGCAATCACGCCGTAACAATCTTCACCCGGCACGTCTTTGGAGGTAAGAATCGCCTCCACGCCGGGATGAGCCGCAACGAACGCCTCCAGATCACCGAAGCGAAACTTCGCCCGATGATACGGGCATCGGACGACACGTAGGGCGAGCGCGCCAGCCGGTATCTCGTCTGCTCCGTAGATCTCCGTGCCTTCAACTTTTGGCTTACCATCCAGGCGGACCAGTCGCTGACCAACCGAAGCTCCCGCGGTGGGACAAGAAGGCTCTGCGGACTCTGGGCCAGTATTGAGAACCGCCGCGTCGAGAACGGCAGTGATTATCTTTCTATATCCCGTGCAGCGGCAGAGCACACCGCCAAGCGCATCCGTCACTTCGCTTTCGGAAGGCGAACTATTGTGCTCCAGCAGCGCGGTGGCCGAGACCAGCATGCCCGGCGTGCAGGCCCCACATTGTGCGGCTCCGTGCCTAAGAAATGCATCTTGCAGGCGGTCAAATAGTGGAGGTCTGGATTTCAATCCTTCGATAGTCGTGATTGCATGGTTTTCGACCTGGCCCACCGCCACCAGGCAAGCGCAAACCGCTTCTCCATCCAGCAGAACGGTGCAGGCGCCGCAATCTCCGGCATCACAACCAACTTTCGTTCCCGTGAGTCCGAGTTGTTCCCGCAAAACGCGCGAAAGCCTTTGGACGGGAGGAGCGACCACCGATAGCTTGCGGTCATTCACCACCAGCTTAAGCAGACACTTTGTTTCCGATGCGGGAGCGATGCTGGCCATCATGAACTCCCCGCGCACGCATCCAGAGCGCGCTGCACCAATCGTAAAGCAGCGTCGCACCGGTAAGCAGCCGTGGCGCGAACGTCGCTGACGGGTGACAGGTCCTTAAGATGATCCGCAGTCGCAAGTGATCCCAAGGTGGGTGATGCCCCGACAGAAGCCACAGACGCGCCAATCAGCGCGTGCTCCAAGTCCGGAAGCCGTCTCGCCACGACGGAGCAAGAGCCGATAGCGACACGCGCGTCTGTTACCCGACCACCAGAATCCATCCGGATGACAGCGGCAACCATCGCGATCGAGATCACCAGATAACGTCGAGCTCCCAGCTTCAGAAATGTTGACGCAGCATTCTCAACTCTACGCGGCACGAATATCTGGGAGAGGATTTCGCCCGGCCGCCGCAAGGTTTTCCGATTGCCCACTATGAAGTCCGCCAGCGCAACTCGGCGTACCCCCGCCTGCGAAACAAGTTCGACGTCAGCGTCGAGCGTGAGCAAGGGCGGAACGCTATCAGCGGCGGGGGATGCGTTGCAAAGATTCCCAGCCACGGTCGCACGATTCTGAATCTGAATCCCGCCGATTTCCCGTGCAGCGGCCTTCAACCCGTCAAAGCCCCGCGGAAGTGGAGTCTTGACGACTTCGGTCCAGGTGGTCAGCCCGCCGATCCGTATATGCTTCGGCTGCTTGACTACACCTTTCAGTTCACCGAGCCCCGAAATATCCACCACGGTCCCGGTAACCGGCCGATCACCAAGGGAAGGGAAAAAGTCGGTGCCGCCCGCCAGGATTTGGCCTCCGGAGCTGGCCAGCACGTGAACCGCCTCGTCGAGCGTGTTGGGCCGGAAATACAAGAAATGTCCCTAGAGCGCAAAAATTGAAGATGAAGCCGCAAACTCGGGGCTGAAACGTAATTCTTATACAAGCGGCTGGGTTTGTACAGGGGCGGTGAGATAGAAACCCTTCACACGCTTCTCAGTCGGATCCTTCATTCCGTTGTGAAGTCGCATCTTTCATTCCGTGGCGAAGTTTGGTTATCAGAGCCGGCCCCCGGGAGCTAGGACCCACACCGTGCCGCCCACTCTGCATCGTAGCGCGCACGATCATAAAATGATTTTTGAGTCCCCACACCGGTGGTCGAGAGTCCGGCGTAGAGATTAGCGCGGCGGACGGCTTCGCGCTCGGGCAGGCCTTCTCCGAGGAACACGGCAAAGCTGCCGATGAATGCGTCGCCCGCGCCGGTGCTGTCAACACTTTTCACGCTGAATGCGGGGACGTGCTCCATGCCGTCGCGGCCTGCCAGCAATGAGCCGTTCGCTCCCAGCGTCAGGATGATCCGCTTGACGCCGCCAGACAGTAACTTTTTCGCACACTTCTTCGCATCGTCCACGTTTCGTACCGGCATTCCAGTGATGCTCTCGGCTTCACTCTCGTTGGGAACGAAATAGTCGAGTCCAACTAGAGCACTCATATTTATTGACTGAGCGGGGGCAGGGTTGAGCACACAGCGAATTTTATTCTTACGCGCGAAACTGACGCTGTAGTAAACGGTCTCGAGCGGGATTTCGAACTGGAGAACCATGCAATCGATGGTCTTGAGCAGGTTGGCTGCGGCATCCACGTCCGCAGGCTTGAGCAGATCGTTCGCTCCTTTGACCACGAGAATGCGGTTCTGGCCGTTGGGCTCAACAAAAATCGGGGCCACACCACTGGAGACTCCTTCAATCTGCTTGACGTAAGTGGCATCGATCCCAAGCTTCTTGAAGTTCGCAATCGTCGCAGGACCGAACAGGTCGCTACCCACCCGGGCGACCATGAAGACGTCAGCACCGCACAGTCGAGAAGCCACGGCCTGATTCGCACCCTTGCCTCCAAAGCCGAGATCGAACTTCTGGCCAAAGATTGTTTCCCCGGCCTTCGGGAAACGATCACTGAAGGTAGTCAAGTCAATGTTTGCGCTTCCAATCACCGCGATGCGAGGACGCTTGGCCATAAAGTTTGCGGAACTCTGTTGAGGAAGGCCGAGTCTAGTCAGCGTTCTCGATTCTTGTCAATGGATTTCAGAAGCCTTGGATTTCAGAAGGCTGTCACCACAGAGACCCATAGAAAACCTCCCCGGTTTCTTCTTCTTGCCTCTGTGACTGTGGTCGACAAGGGTGTCCTGATCACTCGCCATACGGGACCCAGATGTTCTTCACCTGGGTGGCGTGCTGCAGAAACCATCGGCCCTCGCCTTGCTTTACGTCGAACCAGTCAATCACGCGACCTTCGTTGGTGAAAACCTGCTTCAAGTTTCCAGTTGAGAATGATTTCGCCGCGAAGGCGCTGCCTTCGTCAGCGAAGCACCAGATCGCGTCCACATCATCGTGCTCGGCAAGAGTCTTAAGAAGTTGCGATGCGTACCCAGTGACGATGTTAACTACACCGCCCGGTAGATCGCTGGTGTCGAAGAGCTGGTACAAGTCCCCGGTAATGAGCGGATAAGTTTCCGAAGGAACAACGATTGCCGTGTTGCCAGCGGCCATCGCGGGCATCAGCAGAGACAGGAAGCCCAGCAGAGGCGCTTCCCGTGGGCAAATGATGCCTACGGTCCCCATTGGCTCGTTCATTGCGATCGTAATGCTGCGGAATGGCGGATTGTGCACGGCACCCTCGAACTTGTCGGTCCACGCGGCATAAGAAAAGATGCGCTCAATACTCGCGCTCACCTCCGCTGTGGCTTGTGGTTCTCCAACGGCAGCCGCTAGTCGATGCTCGATCTCCCGGCGACGCTGCGACAGGTTCTCCGCCATGTAATAAAGAATCTGGGCACGGTTATGCGCCGCGGTCCTGGCCCAGCCCGAGGCTTTACGCGCGGCTTCGACCGCGTTGCGAATGTCCTTGCGGTTGCCCAGCCCTACTTCGCCGATTAGTTGGCCACGGTTACTTCGGACTTCCATGCTGTAGCCGGAATCCGGTCGCGCTTGTTTGCCCCCGATGTAAAGTTTTACGGTGCGGTCAATATCAAGGGCCGGAGTCGCGGACTCGGTTTCATCGTTCGAAGGTTCAGGTGGGGCCGGCTTCGCGGCAGGTAATGCCGTCGCGTTCTTGAACCAGGCTGGTTCCAGATATTCCAGCAAGCCTTCCTTGCCGCCCTCGCGGCCGTATCCGCTTTCACGGTAACCGCCAAAGCCGCAGGAGGCGTCAAACAAGTTAGTGCAATTCACCCAGACCACGCCGGCTTTGAGCTGCGCCGAAACGTCAAGCGCAACATTGATGCTCTCGCTCCACACGCACGCCGCAAGGCCGTACACGGTGTTATTGGCTAGCTCGACTGCTTCACTGGGAGTACGGAAAGTCATCGCTGCCAGCACGGGACCGAAAATTTCTTGCTGTGCGACGATCGAAGTGGGATGAACATTGCTGAGCAGAGTCGGAGGGAAGTAAAGCCCGCGCGATGGCATTTCCATTGGAGGCTGCCAGCAGGTTGCGCCGTCAGCCACGCCTTGATCCACCAGTCGCTGAATACGATCAAGTTGGACCCGAGCGACAATCGCACCAATGTCGATCGCTTTATCGAGTGGCGGGCCTACGCGGAGGGTGCTCATGCGGGCGCGTATTTTTGCGATCAGAGGTTCGACGATACTCTCCTGCATGAGCAGGCGGGAGCCGGCGCAACACACCTGCCCCTGATTGAGCCAGATTCCATCCACCAGACCTTCGACAGCACTGTCGAGGTCGGCGTCTTCAAACACGATAAAAGGAGATTTGCCGCCCAGTTCGAGAGAAAGCCGCTTGTGGCTTTGTGCGGTCGAGCTCCGGATCGCGCGCCCAACTTCGGTTGAGCCGGTGAACGCGATCTTGTCGACGTCCGGATGTTTGACCAATGCCTCGCCGGTGGAACCATCTCCGGTGACGATGTTCACCACGCCGGCGGGCAGCCCGATCTCATGACAGATTTCGGCAAACGCTAGCGCAGTAAGCGGCGTGAACTCGGCGGGCTTCAGGACGACCGTGTTTCCCGTCGCTAAAGCGGGCGCAATCTTCCAGGCCAGCATCAGCAGTGGAAAGTTCCACGGAATGATCTGTCCCACAACGCCGCAAGCCGTGTAATCCGGAAACTCCTGAAGCAGCAGTTGCGCCCAGCCGGCATGATAGTAAAAATGTCTCGCCACCAGCGGAATATCGATGTCGCGGCTCTCGCGAATCGGTTTTCCATTGTCCATGGTTTCGAGCACGGCCAGGCGGCGAGAATGCTTTTGCACTTGTCTCGCCAGCGCATACAAGTAACGAGCCCGCACATGAGGAGTAAGCGCCTGCCACTTGGGAAGCGCAGCGCGCGCGGCTTTGACAGCGGCGTCAATATCCGCGGCTGATCCTTGCGCCACACTCGCAAGTTTCTCGCCGGTTGAAGGGTCAGCCGTGTCGAAATATTCCCCGGCAGAAGGCTTCACCCAAGCTCCATGTATGAAATGGCCGAATCGGCGCTGGTGATGGTCGAGCCATGCCAGCGCGTCTTTCGAGTCTTCCGGCGCCGGGCCGTATTCCATGGCTACGAATTTTTCAGCGATGCTCATTGGAGTCCATAGGTCTCTGTGTCGCTAACCACTACGCGATGGGATGGCGATAATCGGCAGAATACCGCCCAGTCGCGTGATGCTCCAGTTGCCGCTCAATATCGTTTAACAGCCCGCTGGCACCGAGGCGGAAGAGTTCTGCCTTCATCCATGAGCCGCCAAGTTCCTCTTTCATCAAGGCTAGCCATTCGATGGATTGCTTGGCGGTACGAATTCCGCCGGCGGGCTTGAAGCCGACAGCCATGCCGGTTTCCTGCGCATATTCCCGTATGGCGCGGGTCATCACGAAGCCAACGGGTAGCGTGGCGTTGGTGGGCTCTTTTCCAGTCGAGGTTTTGATGAAGTCGGCGCCGGCCATCATGGTAACGAAGCTGGCGCGGGCAACATTGCGAAGCGTGAGCAGATCTCCCGTCCCCAGGATGACTTTCATGTGGGCGGCGCCGCTTGCTTGTTTGAACGCGGCGATCTCATCGTAAAGTTCTTGCCATCTGCCGCCAAAGACGTGCGCGCGTGTGATCACAACGTCAATATCTTGTGCCCCGGCTTCGACCGAGCGGCGGATTTCCGCTACGCGCTCGGGCAAGGGAGAAAGTCCTGCGGGGAATCCGGTGGAGACAGCGGCAACTCGCACACTGCTGCCTTCAAGCGCCCTTCTGGCTGTTTCCACGAACCGGTGATAGACGCAAACCGCTGCAACCTGGAGGTTGAGATCTTCGATACCCAGGCCTTTCACGAGTTCGTACAGAATCGGTCGCCTGGCCTTCGCGCACAGGCGTCGGACGCGCTCGTCTGTGTCGTCTCCCGAAAGGGTGGTAAGGTCCATGCACGTGATGGCCCTCAACAGCCATGCTGCTTGCCAATCTTTTTTCACCGTGCGACGCGCCACATGACTCTGCTGCCTGCGTTCCACGGCGCTGGTATTCACTCGAACCTGCTTCACCCAGTCCAGATGGAGTGGTATGCCCTGGTTAGATAACAGCGGGCGCCCATAAAGCGTCGCCAGGGGAGCGCTGGAGGTTGGCAGCAAGCTGTCGGTTACGGGGCTCTCGTCGCGCCCATGGCCAGTCGCGACGACGACTCTGTGAGGTTTGCTGTTCTCCACCGACACTTAGATGTTCTCCGGAAGAACTGCGATTCTTGCCCTTCATCGGCCGGGACCTCAAGCCTAGCCAAGGGCCGATGTTGAGAGGCAATTGTACGGCAGAATAGGAAAAAAGGAAGTGCAGGCACCTCCGAGAAATGCGACTTCAATGGAGGAGGCGTCGCGCTCGAGTGTTGGCCGACATTTGCTTTGGTCGAGGTATTTACTTTGGTCTTGACACTCACAAATCTCGACGCTAGGCTTCGCTAGTCTTTCGGGAACAAATGACAATCCCCCAGTCTGCCACACTCGCAGGTTTTCGACGCTCAGTCTGCTCTATTTCCCCCGTACTTGTGCTGGCGCTTCTAGCCAGCTTTTCTGTGCCAGCATCGGCGGCAAAAAAAATTATCTTCGACACTGATCCGGGTACTGACGATGCGCTGGCGCTGATGCTCGCCCTCAACTCGCCGGAACTGGATGTGCGAGCGATCACCGTCGTGCCAGGAAACGTCACGGCGGCAATGGGCCTGGAGAACGCGTTGCGCATGGTCTCGCTGGCAAACCGGTGCGACATTCCAGTGGCGCGGGGCGCGCAACATCCTCTATTCCAGAAGTTGATCACGGCCGAGTTCTGGCATGGCAAGAACGGACTAGCCGACATCGAATTACCTGCGAGTAAATGCAAGGTTGATTCCCGCTTTGGTCCCGACGTCATCATTCAACTTGTCCACGCCTCGCCACATGAGATCACTCTGCTTCCAGTTGGTCCACTCACCAACATCGCACTCGCGGTGGAAAAAGATCCTTCCATCGTGCCACTGGTGAAAGAAGTCATCCTCATGGGGGGCTCGATCAGCGGCGGCAACGTGAATGCCGCAGCTGAAGCCAATATCTATAATGATCCCGAAGCCGCGCAAATCGTCTTCCAGGCGGGATGGCCGTTAACCATGGTGGGTCTTGAAGTCGGCGATCAAGCGCTCTTCACGCACAAATATCTGGATCAACTCGGACAAACTCACGGCCAGATCAATGACTTCATTTATTCGGTTCTGAAATTCCTGCTGAACCTTTCGGGAACGTTTGGCGCTCCCGCATCCCCAATGTACGATCCGTCCGCGGTCGCAGTGGCGGTCGATTCAACGCTGGTCAAAGTGCAGGAGATGCACGTAGACGTCGAGACTCGGGGAGAGTTCACGCGCGGCGAAACGGTGGGAAACCGCCGCGGACAAGTTGAGCGCAATGTCCTTCACGGAGACCGCTATGTGATCGAGGGCGTCGACAAGATTACGGCCAATGCAAGAGTCTGCGTAGATGTTGACGCTGACCGCTTCTTGCAGCTTTTTGTATCGAGAATTCGCGGTAAGTAAGTCCGACGATTCGCACACTTCGCAGAGAAGTGAGTAGCAACGTTTCCCACATCAACCGCTCAAGGAGAAACGATGTTTACACCGCATAGTCTGGGCATCGCTTTGATGATGATGATCACTAGCGCCATCTGCTGGGGCTCATGGGCCAATACTTACAAGGGCGTCAAGAATTATCGCTTCGAGCTCTTCTATTGGGACTATGCTATCGGCATCTTTCTGATTTCTCTGATTTTGGCGTTCACCATGGGAAGCATGGGCGATCCGAGCACAAGTTTTCTAGCCAACGTGCGCACGGCAGATCGCAGCAACATCGTATATGCGCTGATCGGCGGCGTGATCTTCAATGCGGCGAATCTGCTGCTAGTTGCTGGGATCGAGATGGCAGGCTTGGCGGTGGCCTTCCCCGTAGGTATCGGGATCGCGCTCGTGGTTGGAGTCGGGTTGAGCTACGCTCTGCAGCCGAAAGGAAGTCCACTTCTTTTGGGGCTTGGAGTGTTGTTCGCCATAGTGGCCGTACTCATGGATGGCAAAGCGTACGCGGCTCTGGGTTTGGCGGGGCGGGTGACTACGCGGAAGAGCATTGTCATCTGCGTAATTTCCGGCATTTTGATGGGGCTTTTTGCGCCCTTTGTGACACGCTCTCTCACCACCGGCAATGCTCTAGGACCTTACAGCATCGCTGTATTCTTCACCTCGGGAGCACTGCTCTCCTGCTTTGTCATTAACGTGTATTTTATGAAGCATCCGCTGGCCGGCCAGCCCGTGCAGTTTGCGGACTTCTTCAAAGCTTCGGGACGCGATCACCTTCTCGGCCTTCTCGGTGGATTCATCTGGGGCACGGGCACAGTTTTCAATTTCGTCGCCGCCAGCTTTACGGGTGTGGCAATATCGTATGCGATTGGGCAATCCGCGCCCATGGTAGCGGCTCTCTGGGGCCTGTTCGTGTGGAAAGAATTCGCCGGTGGTGGCGCGAAAGCGACGAACTATCTAGCGCTGATGTTCCTCTGCTACGTTCTCGCCATTGTGCTGGTGGCGCGGGCGTATACGACTGCGTCTTGAGCTGGGCTTGCTTATCCTGCTCTGTTTTTCTTGTGATGGCGGCTTCCCTGCTCTCCTTTTCCCACGCTCGCAGCCAGTCGTCAAAGAAATGCATCAAGCAGCACGGCTGCTGCAAACTGGACAGTTCCCAGCCACGACTGAAGCCTATTCGCAAACCCTCATACTCACCTCTGGCGATGAGGCCGCGACGCTCGGATTGGCTGCGGCTTATCGTGGTGTCTACTAATGCCGGCCCATCAGCGCGGAGCGCAAGAATTACACAAGCTTGCCGGCTTCAAAAATGCTAAAGGCCTTCTAAATCAGTGAAGTACATGTTTGGCATTGTCTGTGCTCACTAGGCTGCTAACACCCGTACATTCCAATGACCCGAGATCGGGCGCAACGGCCCGGAGTTTTGTTGCGGGCTTGCGGCGCTTTTCCACAAGAGTTTCGCAAAGTGATGGAAGTATAATGTTCTCTAGGGAATGGTAGCCGAATGGTCAGCAGCCAAACGAAGCAAAATAGCATCAAATGCAGGTCGGGAAAAGGTACGAGGCACAATCACTTTTGAGAACTGGCCAGCTTTTTAGATAATGCAATAGCGGTGCGGGTAAACTGGGCGCGTGCATTGCTCGCGTGAATCGCCAATTACTGCAGTTCCCAGACCCTTGTGGCCTTTGCCAGACGGATGCCGCTAGCCCGTTTGGAGGAGCTGTCGCATGCGACTGTTGAGCGCTCGGCTAATAGTCTCTCTCATTATCGGCGTGACGCTCGTGTCGCTATCGTCCTCGTACTACGAGGTCTTGGTGCAGAAGCAGAGCCTGCGCAGAGATCTTCAACGACGTGCCGAGGTGTTGGGGGAGAGTCTGGCGCGGAATGTTGAGCGCGAACTCGACAGGGATTCAATTCAGGCCCTGCAACGCACGGTGCAGCGCTTCGGAAACCGTGAACACTTGCTGGGCCTGGCCGTATACGACCGTCAAGGCCGCCTCATCGCAATAACCAAAGATCTCGCTCCACTCATGCCCACTGCTCCACCCGTAATGTCCCAGGCGTTGAACGGGAATCATGGAGCTGACGTCTTCCAGCGGTTGGGAACTGCCCCGGTGAACATCTATGCTTTGCCCCTGCATCGCCAGGAGGACGTCAGGGGCGTTCTGGCGATCGTGCATGATGCCGGCTACATCAAGGATCAGAGTCTTCGTATCTGGCGAGAAACATTCCTCAGCGCCCTGGCCCACGTATTTCTCATAGTCCTCATCACGTTGTTGATAGTCCGTTGGAGCATCGCAGGACCAATTGCCCGCACCGCGCAGTGGATGCGAGCACTGCGCACCGGTCGCGCATCTTCGACGCGCATCAAGGTGCCGGACATGGAACTGTTCCGCCCGCTGGCACGCGAGGTCGCAACCTTTGCGGAAACACTGACCACCGCCCGATCCGCCGCGGAAACCGAGGCTCGGCTACGCGAGGAGGGACAATCCCAGTGGACGGCCGACCGGCTCGCCATTCATATTCGCTCCCGTTTGGGAGACGGGCGACTTTTCGTCGTCTCCAATCGTGAGCCCTATATGCACACCCGGCGTGGCAAATTCCTGGAAGTTAGCGTTCCGCCCAGTGGACTGGTAACGGCGCTCGAACCGGTGCTCTGCGCCTGCGACGGAACATGGATCGCTCACGGCAGCGGTGACGCCGACATGGAAGCGATTGACCACCATAACCGTTTGCGCGTACCGCCAGAGGATCCGCAATACACGCTGCGGCGCGTATGGCTCACCAAAGAAGAAGAGGAAGGCTACTACTACGGGTTTGCCAACGAGGGTCTTTGGCCTCTCTGCCACATCGCGCACACCCGGCCGATCTTCCGTGCTAATGATTGGCAACACTACCAGGCTGTCAACAACAAGTTCGCTGACGCTTTGCTCGAAGAGATGGAAGGCACGATAAACCCGGTCGTTCTGGTGCAGGACTACCATTTCGCGCTGCTGCCCCGGCTGATCAAACAGAGACGACGCGATGCTCGAGTGGCAATTTTCTGGCATATTCCTTGGCCCAACCAGGAGGCATTCGGCATTTGCCCTTGGCAGCGAGAACTAGTGGATGGACTCCTGGGCGCCGACCTGATCGGTTTCCATATACAGTCGCACTGCAATAACTTCCTCCAGACCGCCGATCGAATTGTGGAATCGCGCATCGATCGAGAACGTTTCTCCGTACAACGCCACGGTCATCTAACCATGGTGCGGCCATTCCCGATCAGCGTGGACTTCGCGGACGCAGGTGGAGAAACTGCGCAGGAGCCACCCTATGTGGAGCGTTCGGCCTTGCTAAAGGCATTGGGAATTGAAGCCGCGTTCCTGGGTGTGGGCGTCGACCGTTTGGACTACACAAAGGGCATTTTGGAGCGCTTCCTGGCAATCGAGCGGTTTCTCGAGAAGTATCCACGGTATCAGAGCCAATTCACATTTATCCAGATTGGCGCTCCCAGCCGCAGTCACATCAAGCGCTACCATGATCTGCAAGCTGAGGTCGAGGCAGAAGCCGACCGCATCAACTGGCGCTTTCGACTCGACAGGTGGAAACCGATAGTCTTACTGAACTGGCAGCACAGCCATAAGGAAATTCAGGCTTACTACCGGGCCGCCGATCTCTGCCTGGTAACCGCGCTCCACGATGGCATGAATTTAGTGGCGAAGGAGTTTGTGGCGGCACGGAGCGACGAGCGGGGGGTTCTGATCCTTAGTTGCTTTACCGGTGCGGCGCGAGAATTGACCGACGCGTTGCAGGTAAACCCCTACGACATCGACCAAACGGCAGAGGCCATTCACGCCGCCCTGGAAATGGAACCGGAAGAGAAGCAGTTGCGCCTCCAGCGTATGCGGAAAATAGTCCGAGAGCGCAATGTTTACCACTGGGCGGGAACCCTGATAGCGGATCTTTGCGAACTCCGTCTGGACGTTCCTGAAAAGGCCCGCAAGGCTCACCGGGGCGCATCGGTCGGATGACTGTGAGGAGGAGGATGTTGTTGAGCACTGTTGATGAACACGAAGTTGAACCGTTCCTGCGCTCTGTAGCGCAATCGCAGAATTCTGCGCTGCTGTTGGATTATGACGGTACGCTGGCGCCATTTTCTATTGATCGCAAACGGGCTCTTCCCTATGCAGGGGTGACAACCCTGCTTCAAGAACTTGTGGATACTGGCCGTACTCGCGTTGTGATTATCAGCGGCCGAAATGCTTATGAGGTGGGTCCTTTACTTGGCGTCAAGCCGTGTCCCGAAATCTGGGGGTCTCATGGCCTGCAACGCTTGTTGCCCGATGGAACCTGTGAGATGCCGGAGATAGATCAGGACGCCATCGAAGCCTTGGCTGATGCGGGTCGCTGGTTGACGTATCAGGGACTACAGCAAATGGCAGAGCCCAAGCCGGGAAGCATCGCGGTCCACTGGCGCGGACTCGACGAACCGTCGGCGATTAAGCTTCGTGGAAGAATTTTGCTGGGCTGGTCCCCTCTGGCGGACCGCGCTTCGCTCACTCTTTTGGAGTTCGACGGCGGAGTTGAACTTCGTGTTTCCGATCGAGACAAAAGTGATGCCGTTCGAACCATCCTTGATGAAATCGGGCCCGACGCTCCCGTTGCGTACCTGGGGGATGATGCGACTGACGAACTTGCTTTCCAAACTCTCGAGAACCGGGGCTTGACTGTGCTGGTGCGGCCTCAGCGTCGGAATACTGCGGCCCAAGTGTGGCTCAAACCCCCGGCGGCATTGCTGGAGTTTTTGTTCCGTTGGCTGGAGGCATGCCATACCGGTGAATTAGAGGCGAGCGCAAATTTGAGGTAGGATTCCTGAGCCCGGGGCAGAGTCAACCAGCGCCTCCTCGCAGCCCGGAAAACCGCGGTGTTCTGGTGCATTCCGTGGAGGGATGCGCCTTCCAGATACGCTATCTGCTTACGCATGAATTTGCCTGCCGCATCGGCATGAATGGCAGAGAACACGGGAGAGAGAATTTCCTGATTGCCAGTGACGTAAAGCGCTGGCTGCTTCTATTCCGCACTCTCTGTGGTCAGCAACCGGCGTGAGCTACGATGGAGGCGGCAACCGGATAGACAAGCCTTCACCGAGCTCATGTCGTAGATTTTCTTGTCATTCCTTCGAGCTTCAGAAGCGCCCGTCAGTCTCCCTTTCGACTGGACAAACGAAAGAGAGCGATATAAAAAGAAATGGCAATCAAAAGTCGCGTTGAATTCCGAACAATCCTGTCCTGAAGAATAATGTGCTAAACGAAGAGCGTCGCCGTGCCATTCTCGAGATTCTTGGTCGCAATGGGCGGGTGCTGGTGACGGAGATGGCGCACCAATTCGATACCTCTCAGGTCACCATTCGAAAGGATCTCGACGTTCTGCACGCTCAAAGACTGGTCCATCGCACTCATGGGGGTGCGCTGCCGGCCCGCGAGGGGGCTCTTGCAGATCCCACGCTTCGGGAAAAAGAACAGCTCCAGCGACAGGAGAAGCTCCGGATCGCGGCGGCGGCGGCACGTCTGGTGAAAGAAGGCCAGGTTGTGATTCTCGACTCTGGTACTACCACGACCGGCATCGCCAGAGCTTTACGCAACTTTCATAACATTACGATTATCACGAACGCCGTAAACATTGCCGCGGAGCTGTCAGGAGCCCCTGTGGAAGTCATCCTTACCGGTGGTACGCTTCGCAAGAATTCGTTTTCTCTGGTCGGTCCGATCGCGGAAGAAACCCTCCGCCGGTTGAACGCCGACATACTTTTCCTCGGCGTGGATGGTTTTGACGTCCACTATGGCCTGAGCACGCCAAACCTTCTTGAAGCCAAAGTCAACCGGGTGATGGTTGAAGTTGCAAAGCGAACCGTGGCGGTCTGTGACTCGAGCAAGTTTGGCCGTCGAAGCTTGTCGTTGATCGTTCCACCAAGCGCCTTGCAGGCGGTTATTACTGATCGCGGCGTCCCGAAGTCAGATCTGCGGGCGCTCAAGAAAGTCGGGATAGAGGTAAACCTCGTCTAATCGAAAAGGCGCGAACTCCTTAGTTTCGGCCCCTGGCGCGCATTCCCTCGCCGCTTTCCCAGCCACAATTCTGGAGTGGTTGCATAACTGAGCTCGAGCGCAGCGGTACGATGGCAAACCTGCGCCAGGACTTCGGATCCGCAACTGAATGGCTGTTCATTGGCTGCGGCTCCAGTTACTACATCGGCCTCGCAGCGCAGTGCCATCACCGGAAAAAGAGCACGCGCCATTCCAGCATCTGAGCTCCTGTTGTTTCCGGATCTCGTTCTTGCGGGTTCACAGGAGATTGCGGCCGCCGTAATCTCGCGTTCCGGTCGTACCTCCGAGACGTTGAAAGCGGCCCCAGTTTCTCGAACGCGAGAAAGATGTGCGTACTCTGGCCATCACCAGCACTGTTGGTCAACCTCTCGAGCAGATCGCTACCAGCACTCTCCCGCTGCTTCCTTCTGACGAGGAAAGCACGGTGATGACGCGTTCTTTCACTTCCATGGTACTGGGGTTGCAGTATCTGTCAGCGTTCTTGGCGGACGATCACACCCTTTGCAAATCGCTTAGCGCTCTGCCCGCATTGGCGGATACCGCCCCTGGCAGCTTTGCACCCACGAATCCGGGAATTTCTCAGCGCGCGGCAGTTCGCCGACTACGTCTGCCTGGGGCAAGGCCCTTTCTACGGCTTGGCCTGCGAAACTGCGCTTAAGATTACCGAAATGTCAGCCTCTGACGCTCAGAGTTTTCACACTTTGGAGTTCCGTCACGGGCCGAAGGCTATTGTGAGTCCCGAGACTCTGGTGATTTTTCTGCTCTCCGAACGAGGCTACGACGCCGAGTGTGACGTGCTGGAGGAGATCAAGAGCTTGGGTGGAACCACTTTCACGCTCACCATCCAGGCGGATGAGCGCGCTCGGGCTGCATCCGATTTGCTAATCGAGTTTGGTTTCGAACTACCCGAACTGGCGCGGATGGCGCCGTACGTTTTCGCAGGGCAACTCATAGGTCTGTTTACGGGGCTGAAGAAGGGCCTCGATCCTGATAATCCACGCAATTTGAGTCGCGTAGTCATCCTCAACGAATAGGATTCGCGGGATGCGGCACACCGTTTCAGGCTTTAGCTCGATTCCCGGCGAAGTAAATCTTATAATAATGCCGTTATCTCGACATTTCCAGTAGCAGATGGTCCTTGAAATCGGTCCTTAGTCGTGGTGCATTGTCGGCTGTGGCCTCGACTGTACCCAAGTCTTTGCCGTTCGCGTAGTCAATTACGTGATATGAACCGGGTTTAAGGCCGCGCAATTCTACTTCGCCTCTCCATTCTGCAGCGGTCGGAGCGAAGAACGCGTAATACATCTTGCCGTCCTTCTCAATCGCGTACCCCTCGGGCAGGTCATAACCGTCGACGTAAAGATTGCGGAAGATGCCTTTGGAAAGCATCTTTTCGTTGTAAATCCCGATCCATTTCTTCCAGTGAGCTTCTTTCTCGGCAGTAAGCAGCACAGCTTTATACTTCGGGCCGGGGTCCGGCCACACGAATTTTGTCCCCACCACACCGCCGGCCCCGATGGTCGAGGCAAAATCGCTGCCGTGCTCCGACCACTCGTTGCCCACACGAGTCATCTCTGAAAGCTCCACATGATCGCCGTATACAGCCGCTTCGGGTCCGAGCAGCGCTTTGTACATCTTGATGCGGCGACGCACCTGCACGGCGCCGACCGGGTCAGCAGTCACTGCCTGGTCCATGTAGGGCAACCACGCCAGGGATGGCGGAGTTCCACAAGGGCAGCTTTGCGTCACACTCTCAGGTTTTATTGAGCGCGTGGTCTGAAAAATGACCTTGTACACATCAGCCATTGCATTGACGGAGTCCTGCGGCGACTTGTGATGATGCGCCGGGTTGTAGCACATGGGCACGCTGTAGATGTTGTCGAGCTTCGAGCCGTCGAAACCCCAGTCGCGAATAAATTTCTCAGTCAGCTGCCTATAGTAGGCCTGTACCTCGGGCACTGCCGGACACAGCGCGGCCAAGTTGCGGGTCATACGGGCACGCTTGCCGTTCTTGTCGAGGATGAACCAATCGGGATGCTCCTGCGCCACCTTGGAGACGACATACTTGTGCGACTCCCACTTGCCCTGACCGTCTTCGGTGGCCAAAGGCAGCCACCACAGTTGAACCAACTCTCCCTGCTGGTGGAAGTCGTCGGTCATCCTCTTAATGGAATCGCCCGGAAATGTGTCCGGTCGCGGATTCCAGTCGCCATACGTGTCGAACCAGCGGTCATCCAGCGTTGCCCACTTGATGCCGAATTCTTTCAGCTTAGGCACTGTGGCCAACATTTGTGCCGGCGTCACATTGAATTCGTATCCCCAGCCGCACCAGCTCACGTTGTATGCCTCACTCGACGGCTTAGGAATTTCCCAGCCTTCTTTTTGCAGAACGCTTGACCACAGACGCAACGGCTCATAAAAGTCCCCGGAATAAATCGCGACAAAACTTCGGGGAGTAGAGTAGTTCTCACCTGGCTTGAGGGTTGTGTCCGCTGGGATACTAACGGCTGTGCTTACTCGTCCGTCGCGCTGCACTTTGACCGGCAACGAGAGCGATAAAGGAAGCGTTTCGACGTGGCCAATGGCTTCTCCGACCGATGCTGTCCAGAACGCCACCACTGGAATGCCCCCGCCGTAACCGCCCTTTACGATTCCACCCATCAGGTTTGGCTGGGAGAACCCGCTCCTGAGCTTGACAACGTCGTCCTTGCCCCATTCGTAGCTTGAGCCCTGATACGACCACATGTCGTAGGGATGCTCTTTCACCATGTGGGAGTTGAACCTGTGTTGCTGTTCGATAATGAGGTCAAGGTGATACTCGGAGTTTCCCGTGTTTGTGTAGGCGACACTGCTGAGCAGAATATTTGGGAAGTCGTCATAGACTTCGACATGCAATGTCCGTCGAAGACTTGTGCCAGAAGGCCCGATGGGCTGGGCTGGAATTTCTACATGCTTCCCGCGTCCGAGCTTCCCGATGGATTCGGTAATTTTTGTTTGGCCGAAATCCAGTGTGAAATGAATTTCTTTGCCATCCTGCACCAGGTAGTCGCTCTCCTCGGGGTTGCCCTGGCGCGGGTCATCGAGGCTAAGTCGCTGTCCACCTTTCAATAGCAAGGCTTGGATATATCCAGAGGGCAAAATTTGGAATTCAGCGGTGCTGCTGGTTAGCACGACCGGACCGCCGGGTGTTACCACGACCGAGATCTTGGAGGGTTCTGAGTGAGGTTGAGCCTGCTTCGTCGCTGTCCGGGTGCAACCTGCGAGCAGCAACATCGTTCCCATGGCGACAACGATGAGTTTCCGCGAGCGAGCGCAGCTTATAGTCCGATAGTAGAGCTGTTTCATTGGCTTGCCTTTCGTTCCTGTGCTCCGCCTCTGAACTGATGGAAGAGCCGCTTCGCATTCAGGGGATAAACCTTCTCGAGCACGGTATCAGGCAATTCCATCCCGTATATTTTCCAACCGCCCTTGTCCGGGATATCCCCAATAGTCAAAATATTCATCTGCTGTTTCCAGCCAGCGAAAGTGGTTTCGGTACATTTCTTCGTCCATGCCATTGTCGGTGCCGAACATGATCCGGTCCTGATACTTCAAGAAAAACTCTCGCGCCCTCCGCGGTTGCCGGCCTAATTCCGCCTCGCGCGCGCCGAATTCGACCATCATATTGGGATATCGGTCCAGTTCGGCGGAAACGTAGTCGAGATTCTCGGGCCAGTTGGCCATGTGCAGTGCGACGACGGTGGTATGCGGATGCCGCGCAAGGATACGATCCCGCGCCTCTAGAATCGATAACTTGCTGGGAAACTGTGAGCCGTAGAAGCTCCAGTCGGGATGCGCGATCAATTCTTCATATCGCTCGTTGGTGTTGTCGATGGGATGGAAAAATGCCTCAGGATCGCTGACGTGGAGTGACACCGGAATGCCGAGCCGGCCACACTCTTCAAAGATCGGGTCCAGACGAGGATCGTCGACGCTGATCAACTTACCGGTTTTATCCTTCACGCCCAGACCCAGATCTTTTAAGATCTTCAGGCCGCGCGCGCCTCGCGATACAGCGTCATCAAGCTGCGCTACCATCTCCTGGCTGAAGTTGGGATCGTCTATTTTTGACCAGTTGATCTGCGAGAAAACAATGAAGCGCCCGGGATAGGGCTTGACCATCGTGTCCAGTACTCTCTGAAGCTTCTCGCCCCACCTACCGGTGAGAATCACAACCGTTTTAACTTTCGTGTTGTCCATTACCTCAATTACCCGTCGTGGAGGCATGGGATCGTCGATTCCCTGCGCGTCGTTGACGTGATTGTGTACGTCGATCACGTAATATTTGGCCCGCTCGACTTTGTGGGCAGCGGCATGCAGCATCGAAGTCGGGTTAAAGTCTTTCAGGAGCAGCGTCTTTTTCTGATCTGCATCGGCAGCGGACTTGTAACCGATCTCTGGAGACTGAGTGGGAGACGGTCGAGTATCTTGTGCTCCGGCCCACAAGCTGAGGAAGATCACGCTGAGGGATGTGGTTTTATGCAGCATGCTCATGCTTCGCCCCCGAGCAATCCGACTTTCGAATTCTTTTCATTTCAGCGTGCCATCGGTTCCTACTCCTTCCGCTTCTGCGAAAGGGACACGGAGTTCCCGCACATAGCTTCCATGCGTGACCGTGTGCGTCCAAGTTTTTCCGTCGGGCGATGTCGCCCAGCCGGGTTTTGCCAAGCGTGCCCTTTTTTACCTTGACAAGGGTTATATAACGAAAGTAAAAGTAAGCGTTCGTAACTATACCAGCAAAATTTGTTCGCGCGGAAAAGGATTCAGCGCGCCACTTCCACTTGCAGGGACGTCTGCCACAGCTTCACTATACCGCTCAAGGAGGATCGCGATGCCGAGGTTGGCAAGTTGCCGCCTGATAGTTTTCGCCGTAGTCATTCTTTTGCTTGGTCTCCCGACCTTCGTGCGAGCGCAAAAGGATGCCGGCAGATCAACACTACCACCTTCGGCACCCCAGAATTTGGATTCCTGACGGCGGCCCGCGACCCCCGTCAGATTCAGTTCGCACTGAAGCTTTCGTTTTAAAGGCTGAACAGAACGGAAGGGATATTCAACAAATGCAGCGAAAACATAAGTGCGTAAAGCTCGTGCTGTGTCTTGCCCTGATTCTTTTGGCGCGGGCTTTCGCCTCTCCCCAATCTTCCAACCTGACTGAACTGGAGAGCGGCTGGAGGATAGCCTCCGCCAACAATATTTCAGGGGATGAAGCTTCGATCTCCCAGGGTAGCTACGACGCTTCCCGCTGGTACGTCGTCAAGCACATGCCCGCCACAGTCTTGCAAGTGCTCGAAGACAACGGAGTTTACAAGAATCTGTACTACGGAATGAATCTCACCGCGCCGGGAGACCTTTGGAAGCAAGACTGGTGGTATCGCACGACCTTTTCTGCGCCTGCGGGGCGCGACCTGTACTCCCTCATCTTCAAAGGCATTAACTATCGAGCAGACATCTGGCTCAACGGCCACAAAGTCGCGGATTCGTCGCAGGTTGTCGGCATGTACGACAGATTTGAGTTTGATGTCACGCAATTTATTCGTGTGGACGGGCCCAATGTGCTGGCTGTGAAGATCACTCCGGAGAGAGGAATGCTCTCCGAAGATGGCTTCGTAGTCGGTGACCATCCGGTTGAGTTGGCTGACAGCTGGCTCGACTGGATCAATTGGAAGTACATCGGCTACCACGATCCTGCGCACAAGGTAAACATTCCGTTCGTGCCTGATCGCAACGCCGGAGTCTGGAAGCGTGTTTTCCTGAGCACAACCGGCTCGGTTACGATTCGCAATCCTTATGTCGTCACCGATCTACCCTTGCCGGCGCTCACTCCTGCTGCTCTTACGGTGTACTGTGATCTGCACAACCATAATCAGAAGCCCGTGTCAGGGGTTCTTAAAGGCGAGATCTCGCGAGCAGGGAAGACGACAATCGTCTTCGAAAAAAACATCACGTTGCGGGCGTCGGAAACGGCCGAAGTCGCATTTACGCCTGCCGAGGTAGCTCAGCTCTCGGTTCCGGATGCTGAGCTGTGGTGGCCTTACCGCTGGGGCAAGCCGAACCTCTATCACCTGAAAATGGATTTCGCGTCGGATGCGAAGACTTCTGACTCTCAGGAAATTGATTTTGGGATTCGCAAAGTCACGCAAGCCCGTGATCAGGACAACAGCTTCCCTGATATTGGCAGCGGCGGAGGCAATTTCTACCTTCAGATCAACGGCCGCGATTACCTGATCCGCGGCGCGGCCTACACTCCAGATCTCCTTTTCAAGAACGACCCCGACCGGGACGCTGCCGTCATGAGCTATATCAAAGACCTCGGCTTGAATCTCATCCGGTGGGAGCTGAAGATTGCGGAGGAGACCATGATCGATCGCGCTGATCGGGAAGGTATCCCCGTCATGCTGGGCTGGATGTGCTGCATGCAATGGGAGCACTGGAGTTTGTGGAGTGCCGAAGATCAGTGGGTTGCCCGGGCCAGCTTGCGCGCGCGCCTGAATGAATTGCGCGCACATCCGGCGGTCGTGCTTTGGGCAAATGGGAGCGACAGCCTGCCTCCCGACCCGGTTCTCCATGACTATCACCAGATAGAAAAAGAGCTCCACTGGCAGAACGCCATTGTGGATACGGTGGCGGAGAGAAACCGCACATGGAGCGGCATTCACATGGTCGGCCCTTACGTGTGGCGGCCGCCTTACTATTGGTTCAGCGATATCTACGGCCCTGCCCGGGGATCCTCTGCCGAAGAAGGCGACAATGAAACCATCCCGCCTCTGGAAAGCCTAAAGAAGTTCATTCCTGCCGATCACGTTTGGCCTCCCGATGACTACTGGTACTTTCACGCGGGCGGAAATGAGGGGGGCAACAATACGCTGGCGAATATTCGTAGAGCAATCGATCAGCGGTACGGCCCGACCGACAGCGCGGACGAACTGTCAAAGAAAGCTCAGTTGGCCTACTACGAAGATGTTCGCGCGCAATACGAAGCGTACGCAACCCACTGGTCCAACCGAAAAATGGTGATGCATTGGATGATGAACAGCCCCTGGCCATCCTTCTTCGGACATCTCTTCGACTACTACTTCAAGCAGGGCGGCGGTTATTTCGGGGCCAAGAAGGCGATGCGACCGGTTAGCGTGGTGTGGGACTACTATGCGACCGCCGACCGCAGCACTGCTCAGGTGTACGCCGTGAATCAAACTGCTGAGGCTCTACGGCACGTCAATGTGTCGGTGGCTTTTTACAACGTCGATGGAACCCGCAAGTATGTGAACGAAACGAAAGATATAGAGGTCGCTCCTTATTCGTCGCTCGTAGCGATGTCGGTGGCGCGGATTTCAGGTCTCAGCTCAACCTATTTCGTCCGTTGCCGCATGAGCGCAGCTGACGGCAGCGTTCTCGCCGATAACACTTACTGGGAATCTACAACGGACGACGACCTGGGCAGTCCTAAAAACGACGACCAGTTCACGACAAAGCTCGTGAAGTGGGCCGACCTGACCGCACTAGATACCATGCCCCGGAGTGAAGTAACAATTGCGAGCGTCATCTCCGCGGCGAACGGGGAAAGCACCGCCAAAATCACCCTCACAAACCGCACCAATCACATAGCCTTCTTCCTGCGCGCAGAGGTTACAAAGGGAGCCGATGGCGAGGAAGTCCTGCCCATCACCTACGGGGACAATTACATCACCCTCTATCCTCACGAAGCACGAACACTCGCGGCCAAATTTGCAACTTCCGCTTTGGACGGTGGCCGTGCTTCTTTGCGGGTTGAGGGTTACAACGTGGTCAAGAAGATCGTGCCGCCGAGTCAATAGCGTAAGAGCGAGATGCGCGCGGTGATCCAGAAGTCGGAGCAACTTGGTCCGTACGACATCAACTGCGAGGCTGGCCTTGCCCTGGGTGAACTGGAGATCGAACTTAACTCTCCCTCGGGCCGCGCTTAACTCATCTCCCCGGCAGCGGAGACTCGCCGTCGCGCGCCCCTCGAGCTCGTCGCTCGACAGCCGGCATCACCAGGCCCAATGTCGTGGTTGTTGCCAATATGCTGGCACAGTAATTTCAGCGCTGACCTGAAAGCGCGACGATGATGGCAGCTACCCGAAGCCTGGACAGATATTCAAGCTGCTCATGCCTTCGATTGGTCCAGGTAATGCGTGTCCGATACTCCGCGTAGGAGTTTGGCGGCGGCCTCGGGCGTGATGTCGCGCTGCGGCATCGCCAGCATCTCGTAGCCCACCATAAACTTTCTCACCGTCGCTGACCGTAGCAGCGGTGGATAGAAATGTGCATGCAAATGAAATTCCACGTGAGCATCGCCATCGGTTGGCCGCTGATGAAAACCCATGGTGTATGGGAACGAGGTTTGGAATAGATTGTCGTAGCGAATGGTCGTCTGCCGCAGTATCTCGGCCAAGCCCGTGCGCTCCTCGTCGGTCAGTTTGTCCATCGCCGTAACAGCTCTTCGACTGATCAGCAGAGTCTCAAAAGGCCATACGGCCCAGAATGGCACGAGAAGAACAAAGTGATCGTTGGTCAAAACCAGTCGTTCTTTCTGCTCTAGTTCCAACTCCAGATAATCCGCCAGCAGGGTAGAGGCATGCCTTTGCTGATATTCGCCAAGTGACCGCAACTCTTTCGCTAATTCGTTGGGCAAAAATTCGTTGGCCCAAATCTGCCCATGCGGATGCGGATTGCTGCACCCCATCATCGCCCCGCGATTCTCGAAGATTTGCACCGATCGGATGCGCGGCTCGCTTCCCAGTTCAGAAAACTCGTCGCACCAGGTGTCCACCACGCGTCGTAGTTCCACCACTGCCATTCGTGCAATGGTCAGATCGTGACGGGGTGAAAAACAAACTACGCGACATCGGCCGGCTTCGCTGCGGGCAATCAAAAGTCCCTTTTCCTCAACCTCCCAAGCCTGGGTTTCGGGCTTCAACGCAGCAAAGTCATTATCAAAAACAAAAGTCCCGGTATAAGGCGGGTTCTTCTCGCCGCCAGCGCGCACGTTGCCAGGGCAGAGATAACAAGCGGGATCAAAGGTCACTTGGGCAGGGCTGGAAATGTTTTCGAGCTGGCCTTCCCAGGGTCGCTGGGTGCGGTCAGGCGCAACCAGCACCCATTCCCGAATGAGGGGATTGAAACGACGATGCGGAGATGTTGTCGATTGGATTCGATTCATCGAGTCGCGCGCATCCATGCGGCAATGCCTGTCAAAGCGTCTGGCCCACTCCATCGGCAGCGGTACAGACGTAAACGTCTGGCTTCATACCTGTGGATTGCTCGTAAGCCTCGCTTACAGTCAACTTGAATGATTCAACGTAATCGGAACGGACCAGATTGATGGTGCAGCCGCCAAAACCTCCGCCCATCATGCGTGCTCCGTATACGCCCTGGGCTTGCATAGCGAGCTCCACCATAAGATCGAGCTCCCGGCAACTTACTTCAAAGTCGTCGCGCAGGCTCCCATGCGATTGACCCATCAATTCGCCAAAGGTCTCGAGATCTTCTTGCTCCAGTGCCGCGGCGGCTTCGAGGACGCGGATGTTTTCCTGGATGACGTGACGGCACCGGCGCAGAATCGTTTCCGGCAACTCTGAGCGACACACCACAAGATCGGCAAGTGATGCGTCCCGTAAGGCCCGCACGCTCGGATGATGCTTAGCGATACATCCGACTCCGGCCTCGCACTCGGATCGCCGCCGGTTGTACTCCCCGGTGGCATGATTGTGTTTAATCATGGTGTTACATATCACCAGGCGCGCGTCTCCGCGCAGGGGCAAAAGGCGATATTCCATAGAGCGGCAGTCCAGCAATAATGCATGATCGCGTTTTCCATGACAGGCAATGAACTGATCCATGATTCCGCAGCGCGCTCCGACAAACTCATTTTCGGCTTGCTGGCACAGTCGAGCGAGCTTGGCCAGGTCTATGGTTTGACCAGTCACCTCCAACAGCGCATAGCCGACGGCGACTTCCATAGACGCGGACGAGCTCAACCCAGCGCCCTGTGGGACGTCGCCAGCGATGAGCAGGTTGGCACCGGATAACCTGCTTTCCGACGCCTCGAGCATTTTCGCAACTCCGATTGCGTAGTCGCTCCACTGGCCCACGCGGGTTGATGGCAGGTCATTCAGGTCGAACTCGGTACATGCTGAAGAATTCTCCGAGTGAATGATGACTTTTCGGTCAGAGCGTGGAGCAATCGCGGCCCAAGTGTAAAACCCGATTGCCGCCGGCATCACCAACCCGTCGTTATAATCGGTATGCTCGCCAATCAGATTCACTCGTCCGGGTGCTTGATAAATCCGCGGGGATTCCCCGAATATGCCAGCAAATTTCCGTGCCAGCACGTGAGCCCGCTCTTCGGCGACTAGATTCGTTTCATGCATGCCGAGGCTCAACGAGGATCGCCGGTCTCCAGCCATCCTAAGCAAACCTTGAACGTGCTATCGTTGCAGCGACCATTGCCGGGACTTAGCTCTTCCGTGGCGGGCCAAGCCTCTGCTTGGCCTGCAGCCTCGATCCGCGCCGCGCCAAGAGCAGCATAGCCAGACCGAATGCCAGCATCGCCATTCCCCACCAAAGATTCACGTTGATGCCTAGCGAATGGCGGGCATAGATATCACTTCCTCGAGTCGCTGCACCGTATGCGGCCAGAAGCAGACCGAAGGTACTAAACATGATTCCGATTGGTAGTCGAATGTCGAATCCCACAATTAATTTTGTTGCACGACCGAATCCGTCCCATCCTCTCTCTATTCGTCAGCTGCTACCAGAAGATCCAGTTAAGAATCAGCGCAGCCGTCAGCACCACTCCGGCTAGAGTCGACGGCTGCTGATACCATTTCAGTCCCTGTTCTTTGAGCTTCGGCGTCAAAGAGTAAACCAAACCCAGAAGTTGTTCGTCGGGACGAGGTTTGGTCAGCAGAGAAATGATGACTGTCAGAACAAAACAAGTCGTCCAGGCAAAAATCGCGGTCCAGAAATTCTGCGCCATCTCGCTGGGATATCGATGAAGGACCAATCCCAGGAACCCGCCTTTGATACCGGGCACGGAGCCTGCAGGAAGGGTTAGACCGTGGTGTGCTGCAGCGGCGAGTGTACCCCCCAGCAGTCCGAAGAAAGCACCGTTGCCAGTCGCGCGCTTCCAGAACATGCCCAGCAGGAAGGTGGCAAACAGTGGCGCATTGACGAAAGCGAAAACCAACTGCAGCACATCCATAATGTTATTGAACTGCCGTGCGATGTAAGCCGCCGCCACGGAAATCGCCAGTCCGAAGACCGTAGATGCTCTTCCCATCCACAAATAGTGCTCGTCGGAGGCGCTGCGATTGATGTAGCTCTGGTAGATATCGTAAGTCCATACGGTATTGAAGGCGGTAGTGTTGCCCGCCATTCCGGACATGAAGGAAGCTAATAGAGCGCACAATCCCAGGCCGAGTATTCCGGAGGGGAAATAATGCACGAGCATCATGGGGGTCGCCAGATCAAAGTCCAGCACTACGCTTCCGTTCTTAATTATGGGGCTACCATTTTCGTCCAGTTTCGCTGGAATCAGCCCTTTTCCGCGCGTCGAAATGCTGGGCTTCACCTCGGGCGCCTGGAGCACTGAAGCTGAAACAGCCTTAGGGGAAGCGACGTTATCCCAATTGTCTGCGGTAACGACCCCGGCAATCATTCCGGGAAGAACGACGAGCACGGGGAACAACATCTTCGGAAACGCAGCGATCAAGGGCGTACGGCGGGCCGCATTCATCGAATCCGCCGCCAGAGCACGCTGAACTACCAGGAAATCCGTGCACCAGTATCCGAAAGACAAGACGAAACCCAGCCCCATCACCATCCCAAACCATTCCACGCCCATCGGGTTCGCGCTAGCTCGTCCCAAATACTTCCAGGAATGCACCATTGGGTCGCTTGCCAGCCGCAGCTTCAGCCCACCCCAGCCGCCGACGTCCTTCATTCCTAAGAACACGAGTGGGATAAAGCCGATCACAATCAGAAAAAACTGCAGCACCTCGTTGTAAATCGCGGATGTGAGGCCGCCCAGAAAAGTGTAGGCCAATACGACGAGCGCCGAAACCAGGATTGCCGCGTTGAAATTCCAGCCCAAAAGTAGTTGCAACAGTTTTCCCATGGCATACATGGAAACGCCCGAAGAAAAGACAGTCATCACGGAAAATGAGATGGCGTTAAACCCCCGCGTCTTTTCGTCAAAGCGAAGTTTGAGATACTCCGGTACCGAGCGGGCACGAGAGCCGTAATAGAACGGCATCATAAAAAGTCCGATAAAGACCATTGCCGGGACTGCGCCGATCCAATAGAAATGCGATGTCGCGATTCCATACTTGGCCCCGCTCGCCCCCATGCCGATTACTTCCTGTGCACCGAGATTTGCGGAAAGAAATGCCAGACCCGTGATCCACGCTGGGATAGAACGGCCGGAGAGAAAGAAGTCAGTACTGGTCTTAATATTCTTCTTGAGGAAAAACCCGATTCCCACGACGAACGCGAAATAGATGCCAATTACAGCGTAATCAATCCATCCGGGCTGTGCGCGCACGCGGTCGCCTCCTTGGATCACTGAACCTGGTACACCTCGACTAAGGGAGGCATTCGCCGACCTGTCGCGCTTAATCTTTGCACATCGGTCACTGGCGTCATCGCCGGTTGCGCGTCACCGCTTTAGATTAGCGGCTTGCGACAGTTTCACGCCAATCCGAGCACCAAGACGTCTCCGTCGTACGTGGTCAGGAATACTCGATCACTGAATTGCATTCGGTAGCTTTCAGGTCCTTCTCGTGCATCCTTTTCATGGCGTCTTTCATCCCCTGCCTAGCCATTTGAAGCTGTGCGCGTACCAGGTTGCCGGAGAGACTTTCTGAAGGGATTGACACGCGCAGTGAAACGGCGAGAAGGCGACCATTGGATTCCTCCAAGCAGTTGGAGCGTCTTCAGGGTTTGCTAGGCTGGCTGGCCATGAGCGGATGATAGCTTGCGTTCCCCCAAGGCGAGAAATTTATTGGTCGGGGCGAGGAGATTTGAACTCCTGACCCCCTGCGCCCAAGGCAGGTGCGCTACCAGGCTGCGCTACGCCCCGACATGTACTGCACGATTGATTCTAAAAGACTTTCCATTCATATTCCACTCCAGACCTCGTTTTCAGGGCCCGGACTGTGCACGAACTGTGCACGAATACGGTTACTGCATCATGACTGTGCACATTGGAGCCGGACTAGCAGGCACCATTTCGTTCGCCCGACGGTTGAGCTTCTCCAAAGCTTCGCGCTTCATCTGCAGCTTCATCTGCGAATACTTCTTGAAGACATGCGCGTCGCCCTGGCGAAGCATCTGCGTTACCCACTCATCGGCTACACCTCCGGCACTTAGCCTGGTGGCATAGGTGGAACGAAGGTCGTAGATCCGGAAGTAGGGAATTTTTGCGCGCCGCAGAGTTTTGCGCCAAACAGTCTTGAACGTCGTTTGGTGTCCACTCCTATTCCGATCGCTCGGAAACAGGAACGGCCCCTCGCCGGTGATCGCCATCTGGCTGATAAAGGCTTGGATGGCAAGCGAAGAGAGCGGAACTTCGGCAACACCGTTCGGAGTCTTGGAGTCTGGTATCCAAACAACAGCGTTTTGGATATCCACTTGGTCCTTCCTCACGGGAGTTAGTTCCTTGTAGACCCTCAGCCCGGTCTCCGTAATGATGCGAACCGCATTCCGCAAACATTCGGAAGCATGCGATTCAATTCGTTGCTGCTCCGACCATGTGACGTAATGTGGTCGGAACAGTCCTTTCACGGACACCGGGAACTCTACACCCGAACAAGGATTCGCAAGCAGGAGCTTTTTGCGAACCGCCACATTCAGCATGCGGCGGAGAACTCTAAACTCCTGATGCACCGTAGTGGACTTGATAGGTCCCAATTGCCGATAACCAATCTTGACCTTGACGCGAACTCGCTGACGAAGACGGTCACGGAGGTAAGACTCGATCGAATCGGCGGTGATATCCCCGAGCTTGCTCATGCCAAGAGCAGTTTTGAGGTGCATTATGCATCGCCCGTTCGCTTCGTGTGTTTTCGCTGCGCGCATGGGTGGCTTGGAATAGGTGTCCAGAAAAAAATCCGCCCATTGCCCGTACGTCAGAGTCTCGCCCTTACGTCTGATTTCGAGGAGGTTGTCATCCCTAGACTGAAGTCTTTCTCTTAATCTCTTGTTTGCTTCTTGCCAGTCCGCGGTCAGGCTTGATTCTCTCCGGGGAACTCCGTTGCGGTCCCGATATCGGATCCACCAGATTGAGGTACCAGTCCGCGGATAGACAACTCCGTCGTACTTGCGTGCTCTAGGCATTCTCCATCTCCTGTTTGAATGAAGCGCGAAACGTTTCGAGATCCGATTTCAAGAATCGGATATTTCGACCCATTACGCGGAGATGGGGGATCTGCTTTCGCTCAACCCAAAGATACACAGTTTGCGGGCTGACACCAAGATATTTTGCCGCTTCTCGTACGGTTAACGGGGAGCCCTCGGGAAGAGCCGAATTCCCCTGCGGAAGGTCAACACAAAGACCTTGCTTCATGGAACACCCCTTTTGTTCTTCGAACAACCCGTTTCCTGAAGGCATTGACTTGGTTTTCAAAACTGTGTCGGGCCACCCGATGAACACGGATTGTCTCGCTAAGCACTTCAGGTCGATTCTTGAGGTGGCTCGTTTGCCGAGGATCAGACTCTATGATCTACGGCACACGGCAGGCCACACTAGCACTGGCAGCCGGAGTGTCGCCAAAGGTGGTATCAGAGCAATTGGGACATGCCAGCACGGCGTCTACATTGGACTCTTACGCTCACGTGCTCCCGCACATGCAGGACGAAGCGGCCACAAACGTAAGAGGCGTTGCTCTTTGGGAAAGAAAGCGTGGTCGCTAACTGAGCATCTGCTGCTCGGCACTCGATACCCCCGGTCGCTCAACCGAGGGTTGGAAAATCGGGTGCCGAGAGCGCTA
>WNGK01000384.1_pt1 | contig 106405 bp, 100 predicted proteins | sample 5400601 | NCBI WGS metagenome assembly WNGK01 (sample SAMN13153376, study PRJNA577476) | soil metagenome | isolation source: 60 cm soil or saprolite under Garry oak tree replicate 1 | place: USA:California | collected 2016-06-15 | reverse complement strand
TCGCTTTCTCGCGTCTCCCCGGGGCACCGCTAAACCTACTCTTCCTCAATTGAATTTCCATAACACCCGCGTCCGCCGCAACCCCGAGCGGCTTCCTTCAAGTCGCTGTATCGAAAGCGCGCAACCCACCGAGCTCGTGTGCGCATCTTGCCTGCTCGCGCTTCCGATACAGCACTAAGACTTCTCAGGAGTCGAAAGCAGGTGAATGATCAATCCGATCGATCCTTGAATTCGATCCTTGAATTCTTGACCAAGGGCTGGGCCTCCTATAAACTCATCGCGCATGAAGTTGTAGTTTCCCTTCCAGGTGTAAAGGCCCCACTAAATCAGGTTCCGGTTGTAAGAGAGGAGAATCAAGACGATGAGAAAATTCGGCAGGTTTGTTGTGGCATTGTCACTCGTGGCCACGTATGCGTGTGTGACAGCGGCGCAAGAGACGCCTTCCGGCAGCTCGTCAATACCCAAGGTGCTGCAGATCACTCGGGAATTCGTCAAACCCGGTAAAGCAGGAATGGTTCACGACAAGACGGAGAGCGCGTTTGTCGACGCGATGACGCGTGCCAAGTGGCCCACGCACTACATTGGAATGACCTCGCTTTCCGGCAAGTCGCGCACCTTGTATCTCACGTCGTATGAATCATTCGACGCTTGGCAAAAGGACACGGAGGCGGTGACAAAGAACGCCACGCTTTCTGCAGCCCTCGAACGTGCTGCGGTGGCGGATGGCGAACTGCTCGACTCCTTGGATCAAGGCGTATTTTATTTCCACGAAGAAATGAGTTTGCACCCGCGTGCGGATCTTTCCCAGATGCGCTACATGGCACTTGTGCTCTTCCACGTGCGCCCGGGAAAAGAAAAGCAATGGACCGAGGTCGTAAAGATGGCCAAGGCCGGTTATGAGAAGGGCGTGCCTGGTGCGCACTGGGGAATGTTCCAGCAAATTTATGGAGGCGACAGCGGCACCTACCTTCTCTTGATCAGTCACAAGACTTTGGCTGAAATCGACAAAGGCTTCACGGAAGATAAACAATTCGAGGCTGCCATGGGTGAAGATGGCATGAAGAAATTCGGAGACCTCTACGCGGAGTGCTGCGAAGCTTCGCAGGATCAATTGTTTGCCTTCAACCCGCATCAGAGCTACGTGCAAGAGGAATGGATCAAGGCCGATCCCTCATTCTGGAAGCCCAAACCCGTTGCCGCTTCGGCCAAAGCACCTGGCGAAGGCAAGAAACCGAATCCATAGGACTAAAGGAGACGTCCTCAAGTCCTGATAAAACGTACAAACCGGAGACGTGGATCCAGGAGTGTCACACCTCAGGATAAGTATGCACGTCGGTATCTTCGCCGGGTTTCACTCCACAATAATCCGGTCTGACCACTCCACGAGCGAGACAAAGATCGCTGGACTTCCGAATTTTGCTCCCCACTGATTCAAGTCTGTTTCCGTGACCCCACGGGCCCGGGAGCAGGCTCCTCAAGCAAAGATCGGAATATGTTTCGCTACAACCTTTTCGAGGGTTTCGCTCAACGGCGGCCAGCCAACCGGCAGGATCGCGTTCACCATCGACTTTCGCAGCAAAGAGGTGGCCTCAGCGAGTAGGAAGATTTGTACTTCGTGGCCGGCTTCTGCGAGCGCGAGTCCGTGCGCGAAAGGGAATGCTGCCCTTGTTGGGTCATCGGGTCCCCACGCGCTCTTCATCATGATCTTCAGAGGCTTTTTAGACTCCTGCGCCTTTGTGCCCAATGCCAGAAAAGGCAAGCCCGCCAGCTGCGCCAAGAACATGCGTCGCGCCATTTTTTGCCTCCTGAGTTGGGATTCGGACAAAGCAAATGTCGCAAGTCTATACCTCTTTCTCTCTCTTGGCCCAGGTATCAATCACGCTAAGAGGCATCGCTAACCGAGCGCCACCCCGAGAGGTCCCGATTAACGCTAGCGCTTTACCTGAGTGCAGTTGTGAAGTCTGAGACGTTTGTAGGAGTCTTGCTCTTTACAGTGATCGGCCGGATGCCGCTCGTTGGTTTTGTTGCTTCGCTACAGTGGCATGCGGACAAGTGACGTAGTAGCCGGAAAGTTCGATAGTGCGGTCCGCAGTTGGCAGACACGGCTCAAGAAATTATTTGAGATTGCGGCGATTGCGAAAGGACACGCACATCGCTTCAGGGACACGTTCGGCGTGGAATTTACTTCTCGCCGGAGTTCCAATTGAGCGAGTCTCAATTCTACTTGGCCATCAGAGCGTCAGAATAACTGAGAAGCACTACAACCCTTGGGTTCGATCTCGGCAAGAGCAATTGGAAATGGTGCCCGGGGTGGGAGTCGAACCCACATGAGGAAAAATCCCCGGAGGATTTTAAGTCCTCAGCGTCTGCCATTCCGCCACCCGGGCGCTGGCTTTACAAATCTAACCAACACAAGCGCGTACTGCAACATGGCTGCAGGTTCCATGGTTCGCGGTGCTGGTTTTCTGCAGCAACTTGCTAAAGCAACTGCCCCTTACATTTCGATGGTTCCCGGTATAGGCGCGAAACGCAGCGCGATGTTTTTATTAGCTCCAATCCCGGAGACTAACTAAATGCATATCTTGCGACTTGCATCTTTTGTGTTGACGGCGGCAGCAAGCTCCATCGCTGTCATGCAGATTCACGCGTCGCCTTGGCCTGGTCAGAATTTGCAAGGACCACAAGGTGAAACCAGGCCAGTTACGCAGGATCGAGACTCTCGGCAGGACCGCACGCCGCAAAATCCTGCCGAGTACCAGCCGATTACGTTACCGGAGGGAACCGTAATCCCTGTGCGCGTCGCGGACGATGTTAGTTCCAAGCACGATCGTCCCGGCGAATTGTTTAGCGGAACAGTCGATCCTTCTGTACTCATCAACGATATCGTGGTGATTCCCCGCGGCACCGAAGCGCACATCCGCATGGTGCACAGAAAAAAGGGCGGACATATTCATGGAAAAGCGGAGGTCACGCTGGAACTGGTCAGCCTGATCATGAACGGCCAAAGGTTCGAAGTTGATAGTGACGTGAGAACCAAAAAGAAGGGCGCAGCTTCCGCCAAATCCTCGGCCATCGCTAAAAAAGGAGAAAGCAGTGGCGGGGCGGCGGTTGGTGGCGATCCGGCGGCCGCCGCTGGTCCAGTAATCGCGGCGTTTACAGCGGCAAAGGCCGAAGTGAAAGCCGGCAGCCGAATCGAATTCAGACTTGAATCGCCATTCACGTTTGAGAAACCGCCCATCAATAATTCTGACCAGCGTTAGGCAGCGAGCAGAAGACCATCTGCAGGATTAGTCCAGACGCGACGCGAATCCTACCTAGTGCCTGGAAACGGTAAAAGCGCGTATGGGATGCCCAAGCTGATGCGCGGGCCCATCGACGGCGGTCCATCGGAGGTGATGATTTCGGATCAACCGATCAATAATTTTGCTTGCTCGCGGGCGCCGGCAACTATCTGCATTTATTCTCTGCTATCCAGCACGCAGATGGTGTTTTCGGTATTTGATCCAATAAAGGGAAATCCACACGAGGTAGTAAGACTGCAAGAGGAAACCGGTAACATGAATTCAGGACTTTCTCCCGACGGGAAGATACTCGCAATTACCAAAAGTGGCGAGAACCGCATCCGATTGCTGTCACTTTCGGGCCAGCCAACTCGCGAGCTGGTCTTAAAAAATTGGAACACTTTTTCTTCCGTGGATTGGACGGCGGATTCGAAAGGGCGGTTTGTCACGAAGCAACCCGACCGGCTGGCGGACCAGCTTGCTGTACGTGGATCTGGCCGGCAATGCGCATGAAGTTTGGCAGGCTAGGAGCGCTGCACCAACCTGGGGAATCGCATCGCGAAACGGAAAGTATGTGGCCATTCGAGCGCCCACGACGGGTAGCAACGTGTGGATGGCGGAAGGTTTTTAGCGACATTTGAAGCGGACAGCCGGTCGCTGCGCTTCGAGATTCATCACCTCAAACGAAGCTCTAGGGTCCTGCGGCGAGAGAATTGGCACCGGCCGAGCGCCGCCAATGTGAAGATACCATCACGAAACGGTAGGACTGTCGCACCCTTGCGCTTTGCGAATTGAACCTGTATATAACGTGTCAGTTTAGGGTTTGTAGATTCAGAGCCTAAGGCTCGTACTCTTGCACCGCTTTCTACAAAGATTACAAGGCTGGAATGTCCCACAACGTTCTGGAGACCGATGGACAAGATTGTCATAAGTCCTAATGAAATCACGGAGATAAAAGAAGTTCCGGAGCAGCCGGCACGGATCGAGCCGAAGCTGCCGCCGGCGATTCCGTGGTGGGCGCGGCTCTCCGTGGGGATCCTGGTTCTGTTTCTTCCGTTGCTCTGCCTGGTAACAATCATTCTGCGGGTGGCGTTCCGGGGGCAGACTCCGCGGATTCGTTACGCCTGGACGGGCTTCCTTTCCACACTCTTGATTGTCAGCGGATTTTTGACATCGGCCGCATCCGTACTTTTGTTTTCATTTGGGTCGGTCCCCGCGATTGTGGCGACCGGTCTTTCTGAACTTGACGAACGCACGGACTTCCCTGCCCTGCCTGCGAGCAAAGATCTGAGCGGAGCCGACGCTTCCTCGGAATTGAAACCGCTGGTAGCGGTGATTGCACCGACGGCACAATCTTTTTTCAGCAAGCGAGAAGTGCTTTCCAATAGTTTTGGCGCCGGGCTCCTTCTTGAAGCAGATGACAAGGGATATTTGTTTGCGACCGCGCGACACGTCATCGGTTTGGGTAGTTGGAGTCTGAAAGAGCGGCACCGCGCAATGCTTTCGCTTTCTTCCGGAGTTTGGGCGGGAGCGGAGGTGATTGCGCGCCACACGAACCTGGATTTGGTGCTGATCTGGATTCCGCGGCACTCGGGAGCCGCGGAGTTTGTGCAGCCGATCGCGGCTCCGAAAGAAGGACAGACAATTTTTGTGATTGGCCATCCCGAAGGTTTGAAATACACGTTAAGCACGGGAATTATTTCGCGAATGGAAAACAGCACGCTGCAAATTTCAGCACCAGTGAGTCCCGGAAACAGCGGCGGTCCTGTGTATGACCTGCAAGGAAATTTGTTGGGAGTGGTCAGTTCAACGCTGGACAAGAGTTATCAGCCAAATGCGGAGAATTTGAATTTTGCGGTTACAGCGCAGGCTTTATTGAAGGAAAGTGGCTGGGAATTCGCAAAGGATGGGCGCGAGCGTCTCGAAACGTATTTAAAGGCCGTCAGCGCGCAGCAGGAAAAAACGAAAAGAAATAAAACCCATTTTTGAACTCAGGGTTTGTAAGTACAACTTTTCACCTCAGAGCCTTTAAGTACAGGCCCTGAAACCCGCTAGGACCGGTAAACGATGGCCACGATCAACGTAACAGTGTACGACTCGACAGAAAACAAAAGAGTGCCGGTGGAGTTGCCGGACGACGCTCCGTGCAACAAGATTATCGTGGTGCTGATTCAGAAATTGCGGCTGCCGACGAACGGACCGGATGGCGCGCCGCTCAGCTACAAATTCCATCACAAAAATTCAGGGCGACAAATCCAGGATTCGCAAACACTCGCGGAGGCGGCAGTGAAGGATGGGGACATCCTGCGACTGCAACCGGAAATCACGGCTGGCTGAGGATGACGCCGCCGATTCCGGTACGCATCGGCGAAGAGGAAGTCCGTGAGGACCGGTTCAGCCGGTTCCGGCTGATTCCGTGGTGGGATCAGACGAAATTGCAATCCGCGCGAGTTTTGGTGATTGGCGCCGGCGCGCTGGGAAACGAAATCCTGAAAAATCTGGTGCTACTGGGATTCGAGCGAATCGTCGTAGTGGATCTGGACAAGATCGAGGAGTCGAATTTATCCCGCACGATCTTGTACCGCAGCAGCGACGTCGGCTCGTTCAAAGCGGACGTCGCTGCGCGAAGTGCCGCGGCGCTGGCGCCGAATGCGAAGGTGAAGCCGCTGGTTGCGAACGTGGTGCAGAATTGCGGCCTCGGGATTTTTGCGTGGAGCGACGTGATCATCGCAGGGCTTGATAATCGCGAGGCGCGGCTGTGGATCAACCGATGCGCTTGGAAGATGAACCGGCCGTGGATTGATGGCGCGATTGAAGGCATCAATGGAATTGCGCGCGTGTTTGTCGCCGGATCGGCACCGTGCTACGAATGCACGCTGGGCGAAACGGACTGGAAATTATTGGAACAGCGAATGTCCTGCAATTTATTACTGCGCGAAGCGAATACAGAAGGAAAGATCGCCACGACGCCGACGATTTCTTCCGTGATTGCGGGAATCGAAGTACAGGAAGCGGTGAAACTTCTTCATGGACTGCCCACGCTGGCGAGCAGTGGCTTTGTTTTCGAAGGGCTGAATCACACGTCGTACAAAGTGGAATACACGGCCAATCCGGATTGCATGAGCCACTTTACGTTCGAGAATGTAACGGAGCTGCCGCGGAAATCGAGCGAATGGACACTGGAGGATTTACGTCAGTGCGGTGCAATGGATTTGGGAACGCAAGATGTCGTGGTGGAGTTCAGCCGGGACATCGTGCACGAACTTGAATGTCCTGAATGCGGAACAAAGGAAGAGCTTTTCGCGCCAGTCGGAAGCATTCGTTATGAGCAAGGGCCCTGCCCGAGCGACGGGCAGATGCGCGTGGTGAAAACGATTCATAGCTACGACGGCACGGAAAGTTTTGGCAAACGCACGATCGACAACCTCGGTCTTCCTCTGTTTGACGTGTTTACAGTGCGATCGGCGGACCAGGAAAAGGCGTACTTGATGGCCAGAGATAAGAGCACGGTTTTGGGAGACGAGGTCTAGCTGACCCCAGCGCGATGGCTAAACGGAAACCCGATCAGCGGCAGCCGCGAGTGAATATCGAAGGCGAAGTGCTTCGCCAAATCCGGCAGCACGCGCGCTCGAACAGCAAAACGGAAGTTTGCGGAGTGCTGATTGGCGAGGAAAACGGCAACGGGGTGAGCATCTCCGCGCGCATCCCTGGACTGAACGCGGCGCAAGCGGGGACTTACGTCACGTTCACGCAGGACACCTGGGAACACATTTACAAGATCAAGGATAAGGAATATCCAGACGAACGCATCGTGGGTTGGTATCACTCGCACCCGGGGTTCGGCGTATTTCTGTCGGATCATGACACGTTCATTCACAAGAATTTTTTTTCCTCGGCGCTGCAGGTGGCATGGGTGTATGACCCCCACAGCGATGAAGAAGGTTGCTTCGGGTGGGCAGGCGAGCGGCTGGAGCGCGTTTCTGAAATTCACGTGAAGGATGACAAGGGCGGCGAAGAAGCGGGCGAAACGGGAAAGCCCGAGCCTGTTGGGAGCATCGACGAGAACGAAGAAATTGCGGAAACAGACCGCGAAACAGAAGTTGGACCGCCGGTCTGGCTCAAGTGGATGTTGGCGGTAATGTCCCACGTCTTAGTGTTCGTAGTTGGATTCGTGATCGCATATTTATTTTTCCCGCAAATTCGATTCTTCGCGGTCGATCCCTATACGCACAGAATTTTTGGCGAAATCAAAAGAGGCGAAATAGCGCCGGTGCCGGACAGCGTGAGCGAGCCGAGGCCACCTGACTTGCAACCGCCATCCTCCGATCGAAATCCAAAGCCGTCCGTGCCGGGCAGCACACCGCAACCGGCACCGAAGGCCCCCGCACCGAAAACCGATGGCGGGAAGGATCAAAATGCCCCCAGAAAATAAAGACAAATCAATCAAGATCACGTTGGACGATCTGGCGAACGTTTCGATACCGGAAGCGGGTGCGCTGCTGCCGGCTGTACAAACAGCGGGCGGAGCCAAGGTGTATGGATCGATCAACGAGGCATCCGACCCGCAAGCACAGGTTGCGGAAGAGAAAGGCAGCTTTCTGCTACAAGGCTGGTTCTACCTGGGCGCCGCCGGATTGCTGGGCGCGATTATCGGGTGGGGAATCTGCGAGCCGCGATTTGTGGATAGCCTCGACGGTGGTGGAGGGCGCCAATGGGGGAATCTTTTCATTATTCCGCTGATCGTAGCGCTCCTCTGTGTCGGCTTCGGAATTGCGGAAAGCATCGTGGAAAGGTCGCCCAAGAAGGCATTGATTCGCGGAGGGATTTGTTTGCCGCTCGGAATTGTTTTCGGGTTCATTTTTGAGTTCGCGGCAAATTTGATTTACACGATTGGGCTGGGGATCTGCGCGGAGATGGGAGTACAAACGGTGCGAAATCCCGCGGTGTGGATTGCGCGCGGCGTCGCCTGGATGGCGTTCGGCGCTGCGGGCGGAGTTGTTTACGGCATCGTTGGCATGTCCTCGAAGAAGACGCTTTACGGAGTGCTGGGCGGCGTCATCGGCGCGGGGCTTGGAGGAATTCTCTTCGATCCGATTGCGCTGCTGACTCATGGAGGCGCAGCGAGCCGCGCCGTGGGTTTCGCGCTCGTGGGAGTTGTGACGGGCGTGGCCGTTGGATTAGTCGAGAGTGCGCTCAAAGACCGCTGGCTCTACGTCACGGCAGGTCCGCTGGCCGGCAAACAATTTATTTTGTACAAGCCGCGCACAATCGTGGGCAGCGACCAGAAATGCGACATCTACCTATTCAAGGACAGCAACATCGCGAGGGAACACGCAATGATTGAGCTGGCAGGTTCGCGCATCATGCTCCGAGCCATTGGCGAGACTTATGTGAATGGCCAGCCAGTGCGGCAGCAGGTGCTGATGACCGGAGCGGTAGTGCAGATTGGGCGCTACGCGTTCCGTTATCAAGAAAGGCAGCGGAATTGAATCCGGTCTGCCCCTATTGCCGTACCGAGGTAGGCGAAGCCGAGGGTGAACGGAAGGATTGCCCAGGCTGCGGAACCCCGCATCATGCGGATTGTTTCGCTGAGAATGGTGGCTGCACGGTGTTCGGCTGCGCAAATGCGCCGTCCGATGAAGCGAAAGTGACGGTCAGCGGAACGGACTTGATGGGAAATGTGGTCACGCGGCAGGCGCCGGCACCTGTGGTGAGGCCGGGATTTTCCCTGGGGGCGGGTTACACAACATTTCGCGCACCTGCGTTAGGCGCGGAACAGCCTGGCCCGCAAAGGGTTCCGGAAGCGAGCGGTACGCAGCTGCCGCCACCACCGCCTCCTCCGATCGCTGGAACGGGAGTCGCGCCACCGCCACAAAGCGGGCCGGGACCACAAGCTCAGCAGGCACCGAGTTCGTTGGCGCACTACTATCCGCCGCCGCAGCCAAAATCCCGGGTCGTCTTTGTGCTTCTGGGAATTTTTCTGGGCGCTTTCGGCGTGCACAATTTTTATGCGGGCTACGTGAAAAAGGGAACGATTCAGCTTTGCGTGACGCTACTGACATGTTTTTATGGGGCCCTTGCAAGCTTGGTGTGGGCGATTATTGAGATTTGTGTGATCAATCAAGACGCGGACGGAACGCAATTCGTGTAGTGCGAGTTGCGAAACAGGAGCGACGGAATGAACTACTTCATTAAACGGGACGACAAGGAATACGGGCCGTATTCGCTGGCCGATTTACAGAAGTATGTCGCTTCGGGAAACGTGCTGTTGACGGATCTCTGCCGCAGCGAAGGGCTGATGGATTGGGTGCCTGTTTCGCAGGTGATCGGAAATATTCCCGTGCCAGTTGCGGCGACGCAACCTGCGGCGGGAACAGTTTACGGAGCGCCTGCTGCCTACGGGGCTCCAGCGGGCTACGCCGCGCCAGCGGTGTCGCAGTATCCACCGCCGCCGTCGCTGCATTGGGGAATTTTGGTTTTGCTTGGCGTGTTGACCTGTGGAATCTTCGGTTGGGTGTGGGCGTTCATTCAAGCTGCGTGGGTAAAAAAAGTGCAGCCTGAGAGCAAAGCGCTGATCTATTACGGAATCGCCGTCGGATTGTTTGTGCTGATATTCGGAGGCGCTTTCATGGCAGGAGTTCAGGGACAGGCAGGGGCCAGCCGGGAACCAATATTCCTGCTTTTGCGGCTGGGCGGTGGAATCATGTGGCTGGTAGCCGCATTCAACATGCGAAGCTCCATCGAAGATCATTTCAATTCGGCTGAGCCCATCGGCTTGTCCTTAAACGGCGTGATGACGTTTTTCTTCAGCATCTATTATTTCCAATACCACTTCACGCGGATCAATGAGATGAAGCAGCGGCAAATGGCGGGCTATCCACGATGATTTCTGCGCGCGCAGCGGCGAATTGCGTTGCAGCGGCTGGCCTGGCCGGCACCGCGGTGCTATTTCGATTTTCTCCGCAGGAGTACTCATTTTATCCGCGCTGCCCGTTTTACGCGTTGACAGGTCATTACTGTCCGGGTTGTGGCGCGACGCGCGCGATCGCAGAATTGCTGCATGGACACATGGCGGCGGCATTGCATTTCAATGCGGCAGTGACATTACTCTTGCCCATCCTGCTTTGGTATTTTGGAACGATGTACTGGACGGCGCTGCAAGACAATCGTGTGAAATGGCCGCAAGTCCCGCAGTGGTCATGGAAAGTCGCGCTTGCGTGCGTCTTGCTCTTTGGCGTAGTGAGAGATTTGGCGTTAACAATTTTTTGAGGAATACTGAAACCGAATCATGCTTTCGCCGCGCATTCGACGATTGAAACTGGATCATGATCAGCTGGTGCAGAAGTTTGCGGGCTGGCCGCTCATCCAAATTACCGGCACGGCCGGAATGCCGCCTGAGGTCTACCGGTTTGTCTACAACATCAAGGGATTGTTTGTTTCGCCGACGGGAGAAATTCAGGAACGCGCGCAGCATCACCTGGAAGTGAATCTTTCGCTCGGTTATCCGCGGCGTGCGCCGCAGTGCCGCATGCTGACGCCGGTGTTCCACCCGAATTTCGATGATTCGACGGTGTGTATCGGCGATTTCTGGGCAGCTTCGGAAGGATTGGATGACCTGATCATTCGCATCGGGCGGATGATCGCGTATCAGGAATACAACACAAAAAGTCCCCTGAATGGGCTGGCCGCCAAATGGGCGGAGCAGCACGCACGATTTTTTCCGGTTGATCCGCGGGATATTGCGCCGCCACTGGAAAAAGCAGCCGCGCCTGCCGAAGCGGTTTCGGCACCACTGGCGCCCGATATGGAAGCATCGATCGCCGGCAATGGGACAAGCTCTGCTGCACCGCTTCAAACTCCCGCGTCGCCGCAGAATGGTGACGCAAACGCTTCGGCATCGCCCGATCCCTGGGCCGAACGAATCACGATCGAATAAGTCGATCAATAAGAGGTTACGGCTTCAAACGGACGCCGCTTGGTGGACAATTCTGCATTCAAAGGCGAGTTGACGTAGAATTCCCCTACCCGGTACGTATCCCCGGTGCATCTAAATCCTGACTTTCCTGCGGGAGCCCTCCTACCCGCACAGGAGCTAATGTGAGCCAGCAGAGCGCGGTTGTGAGTCAGCAGAACATCGACCAGTTGTGCGTCAATACGATACGAACGCTTTCGATTGATGGAGTGCAGCAGGCAAATTCCGGGCACCCGGGTGCGCCGATGGGCCTGGGTCCTGCGGTGTACGAACTTTGGCAAAAATATTTGCGGTATGACCCGGCGAATCCAGTGTGGCCGAACCGCGATCGTTTTGTGCTGTCCGCTGGCCACGCTTCGATGCTGCTGTACTCTACGTTGCACTTGACGGGCGTCAGGGCTGCGACGGCGGAAGGCGAAGTGCTGAACGAGCCGGCGATTTCCATGGACGAGATCAAACGATTCCGGCAACTGGATAGCAAAACGCCCGGGCATCCAGAGTCGCACATCACATCAGGAGTCGAGACAACCACAGGCCCGCTGGGCCAGGGCGCGGGGAACAGCGTCGGAATGGCGATTGCCAGCAAGTGGCTCGCAGCAAATTTCAACAAGCCAGGTTTTGAAATCTTCGATTTCAGGACCTATGCAGTATGCGGCGACGGCGACTTGATGGAAGGCGTTGCAGCGGAAGCAGCTTCTCTGGCGGGACACTTGAGGCTTTCCAACCTGTGCTGGATTTACGACAACAACCGGGTGACGTTGGATGGGCCGGCTTCGTGGTCGTTCAGCGAAGATGTCATGACGCGATTCGTCGGCTACGGCTGGAACGTGACTCGGGTTGCGGACGCCAATGACCTGGCGATGCTGGCGCGGGCATACGAAACCTTTTTGAAGACGACGGACAAGCCGACGTTGATCGTTGTGGACAGCCACATCGGTTACGGTTCGCCGCACAAACAGGACTCGTATGAAGCACATGGTGAGCCGCTGGGGGAAGCGGAAGTAAAATTGGTAAAGAAATTTTATGACTGGCCGGAAGAGGCAAAGTTTTTTGTGCCGGACGGCGTTTATCAACACTTTAAGGACGGCATTGGGAAACGCGGCGGCGAGGCCCACGCACAGTGGGTAAAGATGTGGGGGGACTATTCGAAGCAGTTTCCCGAGCAGGCGGCGCAGCTGGAGTTGATGCAAAAGCGTGAGTTGCCGGATGGCTGGGATAATAATTTGCCGACGTTTCCGGCGGACGCAAAGGGTATGGCGTCGCGCGAGAGTTCTGGCAAGACGGTGAACGCGCTGGCGAAAAATGTTCCTTGGCTGGTTGGCGGTTCAGCGGATCTGGCGAAATCGAACAAGACGAATCTGGAGTTTCCGGGCGCAGGCGATTTCTTGCCGGGAGAGTACAAAGGACGGAATTTGCATTACGGTGTACGCGAACACGCGATGGGCGCGGCCATGAGCGGAATGGCGCTGAGCAAGCTGCGGCCGTTCGGTGGAACGTTTTTCAATTTCAGTGATTACGTCAAGCCGGCGGTGCGGCTTGCTGCGCTGATGGAAGTTCCGGTGATTTACGTGTTCACTCACGACTCGATTGGACTGGGAGAGGATGGGCCGACGCACCAGCCAATTGAACAATTGGCGGCATTGCGCGCAATGCCCAATATTTTGGTGCTGCGGCCCGGCGACGGAAATGAAGTTGTGGAGGCTTGGAAGCTGGCAATAACGCACACGCACGGGCCCACGGCGTTGGTGCTCTCGCGACAAGCGATGCCGACGTTTGACCGGACAAAATTCGCACCGGCGGCGGGCGTAGCCAAAGGCGCCTACGTTTTGAGCGATGCGCCAGGCGGAAAGCCGGATCTAATTTTGATCGGAACGGGCACGGAACTGTCGCTGTGCGTGGCGGCGCAGGAAAAGCTTGCAGGAGATGGCGTGAAGGCAAGGGTTGTGAGCATTCCGTCGTGGGAGTTGTTTGAACGGCAAGATCCGGCATACAAAGAAAGCGTTTTGCCGGCCGCAGTCACGGCTCGCGTCACGGTTGAAATGGCCTCGACGTTTGGCTGGGAGCGTTACGCCGGACCCAAAGGAAAAATGATCGGCATGCGGACGTTTGGAGCGTCGGCCCCATTGAAGGACCTGCTGAAAAGATTCGGCTTCACCGTCGAGAACGTGGTGGCGGCGGCAAAAGAAGCGGCCGGAAAGTGAACCGGTGATGAAAATCGTGATTGGGTCGGACCACGCGGGGTTCGCATTGAAGAATGCAATGGGAGACGTGCTGCGCGGGCTAGGTAACGCCGTGCTCGATGTTGGAGCGTTCAACGAAAATCCATCGGATTATCCAGACTTTGCGGAAGCAGTGGGCCGCGCAGTGCTCGATGGAAGAGCGGAGCGCGGCGTTCTGATCTGCGGCAGCGGAGTTGGGGCCAGCGTTGCCGCGAATAAGCTTGTGGGAATACGCGCGGCGGTTTGCCACGATACGTATTCAGCGCATCAGGGCGTCGAGCACGACGATATGAACGTGCTGGTGCTTGGTTCGCGAATTATCGGCGTGAAGCTCGCCGAAGACCTTGTGAAAGCGTTTTTGGGGGCGCAATTTACGAATGAGGAGCGGCATAAGCGGCGGCTAGCGAAGATTGCAGTTCTGGAGCAGAAACGAATGCTGTAGGAATTCCTGCAAAATATTGTTAGTGAATCGGTTTTACGCAGGTGTAACGCCCGGCCGTCGACGCGGGCGTACAATAGAAATAGAGTTACCGGCCATAACGGAATTTGAGGAGAACTATTATGACAACGACAACAACTCTGCCAAATGTAAGTGCGGTGCAAGGTGGAAATCCGCTCAAGGGATTGCTTGCCTACGGACAGTCTCCGTGGCTCGACTACATCCGGCGAAATATTTTGCTGAACGGCGATCTGAAAAAGATGATCGCGAACGACGGGCTACGGGGCATGACTTCGAACCCGACGATTTTTGAAAAGGCCATCACGGGAAGCGACGACTACGCCGATCTGCTGAACGCGCCCGAAGCGAAAACGTCGAACGCGAAGGGGCTCTACGAACGGATCGCGATTCGGGACGTGCAAGCGGCGACGGATATTTTCCGCAGTGTCTACGACGAGACGAAAGGGCGCGACGGCTTCGTGAGTCTGGAAGTTTCGCCGACGCTCGCAAACGACACGCAGAGCACGCTCGAGGAAGCGCGGCGGCTTTGGAAAACCGTAAACCGTGAAAACCTGATGGTCAAGGTACCGGCGACAAAGGCAGGCATTCCCGCGATTCGTCAACTCCTGGAAGAAGGCATCAACATCAATATTACGCTGCTGTTCGCGCAGTCGGCCTACGAGCAGGTGGCCGAAGCGTACATCGCGGCGCTCGAGGCGCGCGCAGCGAAAGGTCAAGACGTGAGCAAGATCGCGAGCGTGGCGAGCTTCTTCGTGAGCCGTATTGATACGCTCATCGACGGGCAGATCGATGCGAAGCTGAAAACGGAAACGGACGCGAAGAAAAGGGAACTGCTCAGCAGCGTGCAGGGCAAAGTGGCAATCGCGAACGCACGCAGAACCTACGCCAAGTATCAAGAACTCGTCGGCGGACCACGGTGGAAAGCGCTGGCAAGCAAAGGCGCGCAAACGCAGCGCCTATTGTGGGCGAGCACTAGCACGAAGAATGCAAAGTATCGCGACGTGCTCTACGTGGAAGAACTGATCGGCGCGGACACGGTAGATACAATTCCTCCGGCGACATTTGACGCGTTCCGGGACCACGGAAAATTGCGCAACAGCCTGACGGAAAACGTGGAAGGCGCGAACAAGACGATGACGGACCTCGAGACCGCGGGGATTTCGATGAAGGAAGTCACCGAGAAACTTGTGGTGGACGGCGTGAAGCTCTTTGCCGACGCCTTTAAACAATTGATCGCAGCCGTCGAGAAGCATGCCGGGGTGCGTGAGTGAGCGTAAACCGCCTGGCCCACAAACTACCCAAGGAATTGAAAGCGGCAGTCGACGCTTCGCTGGACGACTGGAAGAAAAACAACAAAGTCGCGCGGCTGTGGCAGAAGGACGCCTCGCTGTGGAGCAACACGGACGAGGGCAACTGGCTTGGCTGGTTGACGATCACCCAAGAGCAGCTTGCGAACCTCGACACCTTGAAACAGTTTGCCGCAGAAGTAAAAAAAGCGAAGTTCAAGCATGTTTTGCTGCTGGGGATGGGCGGATCGAGTCTCTGTCCCGAAGTGCTGCGCATGACGTTCGGAAAAGTGGCCGGCTTTCCCGAACTTCATGTACTGGACTCCACCGATCCGACACAAATCAAAGCAATCGAGAAAAAGCTCGACCTGAAGACAACTCTGTGCATCGTATCCAGTAAATCGGGCAGCACACTCGAGCCAAATATTTTCAAACAATATTTCTTTGAGCGCGTGAAGAAGGCTGTCGGCGAAAAGCTTGTTGGCAGCCGCTTTATCGCCGTGACCGACCCCGGCTCAAAAATGCAGCAAGTTGCGGAGACCGACAAGTTCTGGAAGATTTTTGCGGGCGTTCCGAGCATCGGTGGGCGCTACTCCGCGCTTTCGAATTTTGGGATGGTTCCCGCAGCCGCGATGGGTTTGGATGTTGGCAAATTCCTGAAAGGCACGCACGAAATGGTGAACGCGTGCGGTGCGAATTCCGCAGCAGACGCAAATCCGGGCGTGATTCTTGGAACGATTCTCGGCGTAGCGGCGAATCACGGCCGCGACAAAATTACCATCATCACGTCGCCCGGAGTTTTTGATCTCGGCGCATGGCTTGAACAACTGATTGCCGAATCCACGGGCAAAATTGGCAAGGGCATCATTCCCGTGGACCGCGAGAAACTCGCCAAGCCCGACACCTACGGTAGCGACCGCGTTTTCGCATATCTTCAGCTCGCGAACAAAACGAACAAGGCACAGGATGCGGCCGTTGCGGCGCTCGAAAAGGCCGGTCATCCCGTCATTCGAATCACGCTCCCGAACGTGTACACCCTCGGCCAGGAATTTTTCCGCTGGGAAATCGCTACCGCCGTTGCGGGCTCGATCATCGGCATCAATGCATTCAACCAGCCCGACGTCGAGGCCAGCAAGATCGAAACGAAAAAACTCACCAGCCAGTATGAATCCACGGGAAGCCTGCCCGCGGAATCGCCGTTCTTCACATCGAAAGACGCCAAACTTTTTGCCGACGAGAGAAATACCGCCGCGCTTTCCGGCGGGAAGACTCTCGGTGAGGTTCTGAAGACGCATCTTTCGCGAATCGGAGCCGGCGACTACTTTGCAGTTCTTGGCTACATTCCAATGAACGCTGAAAACGAAAAGGCGCTGCAGGCCATACGGCATTCCGTGCGCGATTCGAAGAGAGTCGCCACGTGCCTCGGCTTCGGCCCGCGCTTTCTTCATTCGACCGGACAGGCCTACAAAGGCGGGCCCAACAGCGGCCTCTTCCTGCAAATTACGTGCGATGACGCATCGGATCTAGCCGTACCAGGGCAGAAATATACTTTCGGCATCGTCAAAGCAGCGCAAGCGCGTGGAGACTTCGCGGTGCTGGCAGAACGAGGGCGCCGGGCGTTGCGCGTTCACCTCGGAAAAAATCTGAAGTCGGGATTGAATGCGCTCGCAAAAGCCGTAACGCAGGCCTTGTAGGCGATTTTTCGCCGCGCCGGGATTTTCTTTTTACAATTTGATTCAGGGGAGCAGACGGAATGCAACTGGGAATGATCGGTCTGGGGCGTATGGGTGCCAACATGGTGCGGCGGCTCCAGAAAAATGGCCACACTTGTGTCGTGTATGACCGCAGCCCGGAAAGCGTGAAGCAACTTTCCGGCGAAGGCGCAACGGGCGCCAACTCTTTCGACGATTTCGTGCAGAAATTGCAGAAGCCGCGCGCGATCTGGCTGATGGTGCCGGCGGGAGTGGTCGACGCAATGATTCATGAACTCGTGCCGAAGCTCGAGTCTGGCGACATTCTGATCGACGGCGGCAACTCTTACTACATTGATGACATTCGCCGCGCGAGGGAACTTCAGACGAGGGGCATCCATTACGTCGATGTAGGCACCAGCGGCGGGGTGTGGGGGCTCGACCGCGGCTATTGCCAGATGATCGGCGGAGAAAACGAAGTTGTGAAGCGTCTCGATCCAATTTTCAAGACGCTAGCGCCGGGACGCGGCTCTCTCGACCGCACACCGGGCCGCGAAAAAGCCACCGGCACCGCCGAAGAGGGATACTTACACTGCGGTCCAAACGGCGCTGGCCATTTTGTGAAGATGATTCACAATGGCATCGAATATGGCTTGATGGCCGCATACGCCGAGGGCTTCAATATTTTGAAGCATGCCAACGTTGGCAAACAACACCGCGAAACGGACGCCGAGACCACGCCGCTGCGTGTGCCTGAACATTATCAATACGATTTCAATCTCGCAGATGTGGCGGAAGTCTGGCGTCGCGGAAGCGTTGTGGCGTCGTGGCTTCTCGACTTGACTGCCATTTCCTTTCTCGAACAGCCCACGCTTGAGCGCTTCTCCGGCAGAGTTTCGGATTCCGGAGAAGGACGCTGGACAATTCTCGCCGCGATCGAATCCACCACGCCCGCTCCTGTGCTCAGCGCATCTCTCTATCAGCGTTTCACTTCGCGTGGCGAAGATGATTTCGCCGGGAAGATTCTTTCCGCGATGCGCTTCCAGTTTGGCGGGCACGTCGAAAAGAAATCAGGCCACTAAACGTTTGCGGCCATGCCGCGGCGAATTCTCCTTGGGAAAACCGAATGCCGACCCTGCACTCCAACGAAGTCCCGCAAAAAGCTTCTCCCTGCGTCATGGTGATTTTCGGGGCCAGCGGTGACCTGACCAAACGAAAACTCCTTCCCGCTCTCGCGAATCTTGCGCAGGAGGGATTGCTCTCGCACCAATTCGCGATCATCGGCTTTTCCTTTGACCAGATGACGACAGAGGCGTTTCGCGACAAGCTGACGGCGGAGATGAAGGAATTTGCGCCCTCATCGCTAAACGATGAATTGTGGAAGTGGTTCGTCGAGCGAATTTACTACGTCCAGGGCGATTTCAGCGATTCTGCCGCGTACCAGCGGCTGAAAGATCAAATCATTGCTGTGGAGAAAAATCACAGCACACAGGGCAACCGCTTCCACTACCTTGCTGTGGCGCCGAAGTTTTTTTCGCCGATCGTCAAGAAACTCGGTGAAGCGGGTCTCACCCAGGAAACAGATGGAAACTGGACTCGCGTGATCGTCGAAAAGCCGTTTGGGCACGACCTGGAGTCAGCGATTCAGCTGAACAAAGAGCTGAAAGAGATCCTGAGCGAGAAGCAGATCTACCGTATCGACCACTACCTCGGTAAAGAAACCGTTCAGAACGTGATGGTGTTCCGGTTCGCGAACAGCATCATCGAGCCACTCTGGAACCGCACGTACATCGACCACGTGCAGATCACCGCGGCCGAGACCGTCGGTGTGGAACATCGTGGAGCATTTTACGAGACGGCAGGCGCGCTGCGCGACATGGTACCGAATCATCTTTTTCAACTCTTGACTCTGACGGCCATGGAGCCGCCGATTTCTTTCGAAGCCGACGCGGTGCGCGACAAACAGGCCGAAATCCTGCATGCGATTCAAATGCCGACACCGGAGGAAGTTTTGCAGAACATGGTGCGCGGCCAGTACGGCGAAGGGGTGATCGACGGTCAACCGGTTCCGGCGTATCGAAGCGAGCCGAATGTCGCGCCGAACTCCAACACGGAAACTTTTGTCGCGCTGAAGCTGAAAATCGATAACTGGCGCTGGGGCGATGTGCCATTTTATCTTCGCACCGGCAAGCGGCTGGCCAAGCGCGTAACCGAAATTGCGATCCACTTCCGCCGCGCGCCGTTTATGCTGTTCCGTAAAACTCCGATCAAAGATCCGCGCACAAATCAGCTTGTCATTCACATCCAGCCGGACGAGGGGATCTCGTTGCGTTTTGGCGCGAAGATTCCTGGCTCCGTCATGAAGCTCGGACTTGTGAACATGGATTTCGACTACTCCCGTGATTTTGGGACTTCGCATAGCACGGGTTATGAGCGCCTGCTTTACGATTGCATGGTAGGCGACGCCACCCTCTTTCAGCGCGCGGACATGGTCGAAGCCGGCTGGAGCGTGATTCAACCGTTGTTGGACGTCTGGAAAGCCTTGCCGGCGCGCGGATTCCCAAATTATCCGGCAGGTTCGTGGGGCCCGAAGGAAGCCGACGACTTGCTGGAACGAGACGGCCGCGCGTGGCGCGACATTGAAGTGGAAGAATTTGGCGCGAAAATCCCCGCCGCAGTATCGTAGGGGCGTGAGGGTTTCCAGCGGAGGATGTGTTTTGGTGGCAAGTCGAACCGTAGAATTGTTTGCCAATGGAATGGAGATCGCGCGCCGTGCGGCTGCCGACGTTGTGCGCATCGCCGGTGACGCGACATCCGCGCGCGGCGTGTTCTCCATAGCGCTCTCTGGCGGTTCAACTCCCAAGGTGCTCTACGCGCTGCTCGCCGAACATCCTTCGCTGCGCAATTCCCTGCCCTGGGATAAAATGAAAGTGTTCTTTGGAGACGAGCGGCACGTAGGACCGGGCCACGCCGACAGCAATTTTCAGATGGCCACGGACACCATGCTCTCCAAAGTGCCGTTGCGGCCCGATCAGGTTCATCGCATCAAAGGGGAGTATCCTGATACGGCGCAAGCGGCCGCAGAGTACGAAGAAATGATTCGCCGGGAATTTGGTCTACAAGCTGGCGCGTTTCCACGGTTCGATTTGATTTTGCTCGGTATGGGCAGCGAAGGGCATACGCTGTCATTGTTCCCGGGCACGAAAGCGCTGAACGAAACGCAGCGGATCGTGACGAGCAATTGGGTCGGCAAGCTTTGCGCTGACCGGGTAACGTTGACGGCTGCGGCGGCAAACAACGCGGCAAACGTCATCTTCATGATCACTGGCGCCGACAAAGCGTGCGCGTTGAAATCAGTGCTCGAAGGCCCGCAAGAGCCAGATCAACTGCCCGCGCAGATGATTCAGCCGGCGAACGGACACTTATCGTGGTTGGTGGATGAAGCGGCGGGATCAATGCTCTCGAAAAGAATTCTGAAGTAATTGATCGCTTCGCGGTCATGTATAAAATTGATCGACTTGCAGTCATGTCTGAAACTGATCGCTTTGCGGTCATCTCTCAAGACGAGGAGAAAGTAAGCAATGGCTACCGCAACAACTAGTTCTATTCAAACCTACCTGGGTGCGAGGGCGGATTCCCTGCTCGGATTCAAGTCTCCGAAGATTTCGAAAGATCACTTGCACTTGCCGGGTCCGGATTTTCTGGACCGCATCTGGTCCGTCTCCGATCGCAACCCGCGCGTGCTGGCCAGCCTGCATCGCATGTTCCACACCGGGCGGCTCAGCGGCACTGGTTATCTTTCGATTTTGCCTGTGGACCAGGGCATCGAGCATTCGGCAGGCGCAAGCTTCGCGAAAAATCCGGAATATTTTGACGGCGAGAATATTGTAAAGCTCGCGATCGAGGGCCAATGCAATGCCGTCGCGTCCACACTGGGCGTGCTGGGCTCCGTCGCGCGCAAGTACGCGCACAAGCTTCCGTTTCTCGTGAAGATCAATCACAACGAGCTGCTCACCTTCCCCAACAAAGCGGACCAGATTCTTTTTGGCACCGTGAAGCAGGCGTACGACATGGGCGCAGTCGCCGTCGGCGCCACGATTTATTTCGGTTCAGACCAGAGCGGGCGGCAGATTGTCGAAATCAGCCAGGCGTTTGCGCATGCACACGAACTCGGCATGGCCACGGTTCTGTGGTGCTACCTCCGCAACAACGCATTCAAAAAGGACAAGGACTATCACCTTTCGGCGGACCTGACAGGGCAAGCGAACCACTTGGGCGTAACGATTGAAGCCGACATCATCAAGCAGAAGCTGCCGGAAAATAACGGCGGATATGCCGCTCTGAACATGGGCGATTCGAGCTACGGCAAATTCGACAAGCGGATTTACACCGAACTTTCGAGCGATCACCCCATCGATCTCTGCCGCTATCAGGTGATGAACTGCTACATGGGCCGCGCAGGACTGATCAACAGCGGAGGCGCGTCCGGCGCGAACGACTTCGAGGAGGCGGTGACGACCGCGGTCATCAATAAACGCGCTGGCGGCACAGGTCTGATTTCCGGCCGCAAAGCATTCCAGCGCCCAATGAAAGAAGGCGTGCAACTGCTTAACGCGATTCAGGACGTCTATCTGAGTCCGGAAGTCACCGTCGCCTAAATCTGACCAACTACGGTTGTCATTCTGACCCGAGCAGGCCGATTCCGTCTTCCATTCGCGGAGCGCATGTCGGCCTGCGAAGTCGAAGAATCTCTCTTCCAATCTCGTCTACAACCCGCTTGCCATCCGCGATTGCACTGCACGAAACTCTTCGCACGTTTTCGTTTCGCACGCGCCGCTCTGCTCTATTCTGAAAATAACCTGGATAAATACATGTCTTTTCTGGCGGAGGAAGAATCCGTGAAAAAACTTCTCGTAGCGGTCGTGGCGCTCGTGATTTTCGCATCTGTCTCGGGGTTTGCTCAAAACTCGGCGAGCGACGAAGGCGGCCGCGTTCTCGGTCTGGAAACTGCCTGGAATCACGCCATCGAAGCCAAGGACACCAAAGCCCTGGACATGCTGCTTGCAAACACTTTCATTGCCGTAGAGATTGATGGAAGCGTCTCCTCAAAGAGTGAATTTCTTGCCAGCATCAAAGCTCCGGAATACCAACCCTCTCAGGCGGTAAACGAGCAAATTAACGTGCAGGTCTACGGCAACGCCGCAGTGGTCGTCGGAATCTTCCGCATCAAAGGTACGGAAAAAGGCAAGCCCTACGTTCATCGTGAGCGATTCACCGATACGTGGATCAAGTATGATCAGACCTGGAAATGCGTCGCCAGCCAGGCCACATTGATCGCCGCCAAGTGACTAGCGCCAGACAGGATCAATAGGCTGCCGAGGCAGGCTTCCGGCCGACGCTGGTGTCGCACGGTTAAAACGAGACCTCTTTCAGACTGATGCTTTTCGTTGTACCGCTGAATCGCACGACACATTCGTGCCGGCACACAGTAGTCGCGTTCCTCGCCACATAACTGTTTTCGTGCAACTATTTGCCTGTACCCGTATCTGACAGCGTGAAAATGACGGGAGGCGAAATGGGTAACAGGCTCGCAGGAAAGGTGGCCGCGATCACAGGTGGAAGCCAGGGCATAGGGCTGGCGATTGCGCAGCGATTTGCCGAAGAAGGAGCGGACGTCTCGTTCTGCTACCGGTCAAACAAGGCAGGTGCCGACGAAGCCGTGACCAATATTAGAAAGACCGGGCGCAAGGTTGCGGGATTTCAGTACGACGTCAGCAGCGTTAGCGACGGACAGAAATTTATCGCGGACACTGCGGCCCAGTTCGGGAAAATCGATATCCTCGTCAATAACGCCGGACTCGAGCGCCGCGCCGATTTCTGGGATGCCACGGAAGCGGATTTCGACGCGGTGCTCAACGTCAACCTGAAAGGACTGTTTTTCATCACGCAGGCCTTTGTGAAGAATCGCATGGCGGCAAAGGCAGGCGGAAAGATCATCAACATCAGCTCCGTCCACGAGGAACTTCCCTTCCCTCATTTTGCTTCGTACTGCGCCAGCAAGGGCGGCGTGAAAATGCTTACGCGTAATCTTTCCATCGAGCTTGCTCCTCTCGACATCACCATCAATTCAATCGCGCCAGGAGCGATTGAAACGCCGATCAACAAGAATTTATTGAACGATCCCGCAAAACTCAGTGCGCTGCTGGAAAACATTCCGCTGAAACGCCTCGGCACGCCGGACGACGTAGCGTCGATGGCCGTGTTCCTCGGCTCTGAAGAATCAAACTATGCGACGGGAACGACATTCTTCCTGGACGGCGGGCTGACCTGGAATTACCAGGAACAGTAAAGAAATCTCGTCGGCTACGCGCGCATAAGCGTCGCTGCTCGCGCTGCATCCAGCAATTGCTTTGTATTTTGCTTGGCATCACCGTGGCCAAAGACGGCATTTCCTGCGACCAGTAATTCCGCGCCTGCGCGCACAACGTCCGCAACAGTATCGAGCGCCACGCCGCCGTCTACTTCAATGCGGAAGTTCAAACCACGCTCGTGTCTAATTCGTGCCAGTGCTTCCATCTTCTTTAGCGAATTGCGAATGAATTGCTGCCCGCCGAAACCTGGATTCACCGACATCACCAGAACGTGATGGACCAGATCAAGCACGTCGGCGAGCGTGTCCACCGGCGTTGCGGGGTTCAGCACCACCCCAGCCTGGCATCCATGATCCGTAATGTGATGCAGCGTGCGATCGAGGTGAATGCAAGCTTCCTGGTGCACGGAAATCCAGCTTGCGCCCGCTTCGGCAAATGCGGGAATAAAGTCATCGGGATTTTCGATCATCAAGTGGCAATCAAAAATCGTTTCGGGGAGCGCTTTGCGCAGCCAAGCTACCACCGGCGGACCGATGGTGATGTTTGGCACAAAATGGCCGTCCATGATGTCTACGTGCAGAAGCGAACCTCCGCCATCTAGCGCTTGCTGAGCGTGCGCTGCGAGGTTCGCGAAATTCGCGGAGAGGATGGAAGGCGCGAGCTCAATCGTGCGTGGCAAGATTTGTGCTCCTGGACTCTTCATTCATTATACGTGGAACCTGCCCGTCACTGTCTCCTGCCGGTTGGTCCTCATGCACTGAATGCCCACGGCAGTGGCGCGCGTTTGCGGCTGCTCTCTACGCACAATTCGAGCGTATACATCAAGCGCAAAGCCTGCTCGGGTGTTACGGGAGGGATTGCCCGCCCTTCGATGGCATCACGCACCTGCGCGTAAAAGTCGCGGTAATCGCCGCGCAACGTCGGCACCTTTGCATGCGCTAACTCGCCGTCACCCCACAAGGTCATCGTGCCCCAATCTTTTTCGGGCTCCACGCCCCAATCATCTCCCGTCGCCGGATGATCCGCGCGAAGCAGCGCTTCCTGCGGATCCAAAGTATGTTTCACGTAAGCGCCGCGCGTCCCCTGAATACGATAATGCGGGCGTGGATCAGGAGCCAGCATGCTTGCCGTAAGGATCGCGCGCAGCCCGTTTTTGTAATACAAGGTCACGTCGAATGCGTCCTCAGTGAGGCTGCCTTCGCGCTCGATACGGATGTCCGCAAGCACGTGTTCCGGCGGGCCGAAAAGCTGTAGTGCCTGATCGACCAGATGCGGCCCAAGATCAAAAAACACGCCGCTGCCCGGCGCAGGCTTTTCCTTCCACGAATTCGTCCTGATCTGCGGCCTACAACGGTCAAATGCCGATTCGAAGCGAACAATCTTTCCGAGTGAGCCTCTGGCGAGCAGTTCTTGCACGGTGCGAAAATCACCGTCGAATCTTCGGTCTTGATATACCGTAAGTACTCGATCATGCTTGCGAGCCAACGCAACGAGCTCAAGCGCTTCCGCAAGCGTGCTTGTAAACGGCTTGTCGGCGACGACGTGGCGCCCCGCTTCCAGGCAACGTTTCGCGAACGGAAAGTGCGTCTCGTTCGGCGTGGCGATCGCGACCAGCGAAATAGATTTGATCGCCAGCAACTCTTCAATATCACGGACGATTTTCGCGTCCGGATAGATTTCCCGCGCCGAGCTTCTGCTGCGTTCAACGATCGCCGCCAGCCGCAAGCCCGGCACCGCATGAATGATCGGTGCGTGGAACGCGCGACCGCCAAGACCGAAACCCACAACACCGACATCGATCATTCGAACCGTCCTCGCTCACAAGAATTCTTCCACACCAGCACACGTGAAGCGGCATTGCGCGGATGGTCCTGCTCCTGCAAAATGCCATGATGCCCTCAGAAACGCAAATTCTCCCTGCCAGGGAAAAATCGGTCCAGAATCTGATTTTCCTCCTTCTGTGTGGCGGCTTTATCGTCAATGGAATCGTGATCACCTTCATCGGGCCCATGATTCCCGTCCTCAAGGCGAAATGGCTGCTCAACGATAGCCAGGCAGGACTTTTCTCTCTCGTGCAATTTTCCGCATCGCTCACGGGAGTTTTCTTTTCAAGCGCGCTTATCTCCGCGAAGGGATTCAAGCCCGCCATCACGTTGGGACTTGCCATGTTGGGTATTGGATTCGTCTTGCTCAACGCTCCGACATTTCCGCTAGCTCTCGTTGCGAGCGGCATCTATGGCCTGGGCTATGGCCTCGCCACTCCGGGGACAAATCTGTGGGTGGGCGAGTCGTACGGAGACCGCCGCGCGACGGCATTGAATGTCATGAATCTCGCCTGGGGAGTTGGCGCGATTTCTTCTTCGCCGCTCGCGATGTTGACGGTGCGAACAGCGCAGGTTCCCCTGCTCCTCTATGTCGTCGGAGCAATCTGCGTCTTGCTGGCGCTCGCACTCTTGCGAATGCGTTTCGGCAAGCCCCCGCACGAAGAAGAGTCTTCTTCTCAAGGACCAACCGCCAAGGCCGCTGGACTTGGCGTTGCGATCATGCTCGGGATCTTATTTTTTGTCTATGTCGGAACAGAAAATGGAATTTCCTACTGGGCCGCGGACCACGCGCGCAGAGCGGCAATGTGGAGTACCAACACGTTCACTCTCGCGCCCATGTTTTTCTTCGCTGGACTGCTCAGTGGCCGCGGAGCAGCAGCGGCAGTTCTTCTCCGATTGAAAGAAGTGCACGTCGCCGTGGGAGGAATTCTGCTTGCGGCAACCGGCCTGTCTGTTTTTCTTGCCGCACACACCCCATTGATGTTGTTTGGCGGCGCATTGTTCGCAGGATTGGGCCTGGCGAGCATCTATCCCATTTACATCGCGTGGCTCTCCAAGTGGTTTGGCGCTCGCGCGCGCAAAGTAGGCGGCGTGATGTTTGCTGTGGCCGCTGGAGGCGCCTCCACCATGCCCACGTTAGTTGGCGTGGCCTCACGATATTCAGGCAGCTTGCGCATAGGGCTGCTTGTGCCGCTCGTTGGTTGCGCTGTGATGTTGGCAGTAATCGCGTTACTTCGCCCGCAGACCCGCAACTGACTCCGCCGCACCGCGATTCTTTTCAATGTCGGGTTTGTCAGCACAAACCCTAAAACCCTTGCGGATCATTTCGGCGGCTGCGTCATCTCCATCGCCCAGATCGCTGCGGGCCGCATGTACATCGACGCGCGATAGTTTCCCGTGATGTCCCACGCTTCCGGTGTACGGAACCAATAACCCTTCGTTTCGTAGCTCACGTGATAAATTCCCCACGCAGTCTGAAACGCTTCTTTCTTCATTCCTTCACCAAGCATAAATCCCGCCAGCGCCAGCGTCGTGCCGGTCCACACTTCCTGCACTTGTTCATTCGTTTTGATCAGCGTTCCGTCGGCCGCCATACCGTTCACCGCGCCTATTTCGCCGTTCGCAAATTTCATCACGTTGTTGTCGTAGATCGTCTTCAGCGCCTTGCTGCGCATCTCTCGCGGCACGATGTCGCCAAGCCCTGTCACGTCCGCATACCATTGCCCGGCAAGTTGATCCGCCTGAATGTTGTCTTTGTATTCGCTTTCCGTGTCGTAGCGAAAGTACGTCCCGTTCCACAATTTCGCGATGTAGCTCTTTTGTCCCTTCGCAAAAAGTTCTTTGTAGTGAACCGCGGATTTCGCGTCACCAAGCTCTTTCGCAATCTCTTCCGCTGCGCGTAACGAAGCAAGCCACAGGCTTCCTGAATACGCACTGTCGCCGCGCACCACCCATTCATCGTACGTCTGATCCGGATAACCATCGTTGTCGGGAATTCCGTCGCCATCGCGATCAAATTTTCCCAAGTACACCAGCGCTTCCTGAATCGCCGGCCACGTGTAGCGCAAGAATTCTTTGTCTTTGCTTCCGGTCAACACATAGTCACGATAAATCATCAGCACGAATTTTGAGTTGAGGTCTTTCCAGCCATTCGTGTCCTGCCAACTGAATTGGTTCACCTGGAAAAATGGATCTTCGGTCGGGACGCCCATGTCATGCGGCACCGCGCCCTTTGTCTTGCGCTCACGGAATGTCGCCTGCCCAGAGTGAATCGACTTCCAGATCCACACCATGCGATCGCGCAGATCCTTCGGCACCGTGTCGGCGAAATCGCGCATCACCTGTTTGTCGATGTCCGGCCAGAATTTTACAAGTGGCAGCGAACCATAAAACCGCACATCCAACGTTTCGTAGTACGGATAGTCAAAGCACTCCATGAACGAATATGTCGACGGTGTTTTTTTGTCCGCGCCAACCGGCCGTCCCCAGAACGAACCGCCATCCGCAAAAACATAAAGCTCATTGAACAACATTCCACGATACCACTCTGGTTTCGCTTCATCGTTGACGTAAGGAGCCTGCCACGCATCGATCGCGTCACTCCACTTCTTTGCATTCTGCAGTCCGTCGCGCGCAATCGCCCACGCATTCTCGCCGTTCTTCCCGTAAAAATCCGCGTAATGCCGGTTCCACTTCCGTCCTGAACCAAATTCTGTCACCGGCAAATCCCAGGCGATGACCATTGGCACAGTTTTCTTTTCGCCCGGCTCCAACGTGAACTTTACTGCAATCGCGCCCGCCAACGGCTCACCGCTGCTTAGCCACGGCGCATCTGTGTTCGATAGGTTTCCATCTTTCGCAAACGAGTTCCATACTTCGCTGCCATCTCCTTGCGGCGAGTACGTCGTAACATACGTCACTTCGACCCCAGGTGATTGCAGCGCCGCAATCGTCATCTGGCCGTCCCACGCATTCAGTTCTTTTCCGCCGCGATTGCGTTCGAACATCACGCCTTTCATCGTTTCGCCGCCCAGGTGCTCAGAGTTGTAGCGGTTAAAATTTCCTTCGTTTAATCCCGCACGAAAATCACGTCCATATCCTCGCATCCATCCAAGCATGTTCGTCCACGAAAGCAGCACGCTGACCGTGATTTTTTTCTTCGTAGGATTTTCCGCATGCCAGCGGTAAACCGCCACTGGGTAGCTCGTCTCCTTGTAGTTGTCAGGAAGCACCGGTGAAAATTGCTCGAGAGTCACATGCGCGGGAAATTTGTCCCAGCGATAATCGAACCACGCCTTCGGATACAGCGCCGCGTAGTCTCCAGCACCAACCGGATAATCCCAGCTCCAGCTTTTCAGCGAATTCCCATCGGGATGCCCGGTGAACAAAACTTTTGCCATGCCGCTTGTTTCGTCTTGCGCTTTCTGAAACATCGCGAACTGGTTCGCGTACACCGTCTGAAACTTGTGGACGCCAGGTTGCAAATGCCATCGCGAAAAATCGCCACGATAGCTTCGCGAAAACGTACCCGCTCCAAAACCGCCAACTGGTGCGCCCTGCCAGTAGCCGTCATCAATATGGCCGGGCCCCAACGCGGGCTTGCTCGTGCCTGCATTCGGCAGCGGCTGTCCGATTGGGCGCCTCCATGCGGCCTTTGGAATGTCATCGCCGAACGCGGGAGAAACACGGCAAAGTAACAGCACACAACCGGCGGCAAACAACACTCGATGAAACTTCATGATGCCTCCTGACAAGAGAAAGGGCAGCCAAGAAGCTGCCCAAGGTGAACCGCCTGCTTGGAACAAATAGTATAGAAAATCGTTATTCTAGGCAACTCTCCCACGCTTACTTTTACGTTAGAGTTATGAAGAAAGTTCGATTTCTCACCGCAGCATGCCTTTCAATTTGCCGCCAACAGTCGCGCAGGTTATCCTCTGCGCGTGCGCAAAGCTTCTTCCGCTCAGTCTTCACCCACCACCGCCCTGCTCCTGGGCTTGGTTCTGACGCTGACGGCTGTCCTGGTTTATTCGTTCTATACCCGTTCTCAACTCGCCGGCCTGCGCGCATTGCAAAGTGATATGGTGGACCGCAACCGCCGGGACTCTTTGCAATTGCTACGTGTACAAAATGATTTGAACTCGCTCGGTCTTGCCATGCGGGACATGCTCGACTCGCGTGAGCCGTATCCACTCACTGCGTGGAGCGCGCAGTTTCAGAGAATCCGAGAAGACCTGGACGCCGCGCTCAAATTGGAAGAACAGTTTTCGCCCGCCGCTCGCACCGCGGATCAGCGCCGGTTCCTCAGCCAGTCCCTGGCGCAATTCTGGGACGCCGTCGACCGCATGTTCGAATTGGCAGGCTCAGGAAAAGAAAAAGAAGCGCGCGACCAAATCCAGTTCACGCTGCAAGCTCGTCAAGCCGCTCTCAGCACGGCAGTGTCACGGTTGCTCGTGCAAAACAACGAAGGTGAAGAACAAGCCGCCGATCAAATTGCAAAAATCTACGATGGCGTTCAGCGGCAGCTCTATCTGTTGCTCGGCGCGACGCTCGTCGCTATCGTTCTCACCAGTCTTTATCTCATCTTCTCAAACCGCAAAATCTTCGCGCGCCTAGAACTTCTTTCTGCACAACGCAGCGAGCTTGCGCAAAAATTGATCCATACGCAGGAATCCACCCTACGCCATATTTCGCGTGAGCTTCACGATGAATTTGGCCAGGTACTCACCGCAATCGGTGTTTTGCTTGGCCGCGCGGGCAAGCAGGTTCCGGAAGCATCTCCACTTCACACCGACCTGAAAGAAGTCCGCGGAATCGCGCAGTCTACGCTGAATAACATCCGTAGTCTCTCGCAGGCCTTGCATCCTGTATTGCTTGAAGAGGCCGGTCTCGAGAGTACGCTCGATTGGTATATTCCTACCGTCGAGCGGCAGCTGGGCTTGTCGCTGCATTACGAAAAATCGGGGACGCCCTTCAACGTAGAATCGGGAGCAGGCGTGCAGGTTTATCGCATCGCGCAGGAAGCGCTGAACAACGTCAGCAGGCACGCCGGAGTTCAGGAAGCGTGGGTGCGACTGATGTACAAGCCGGACGTCTTGGTTCTTGAAGTGGAAGATCATGGCAAAGGCATTTCCGCGCAAAAGGACGAACGCGGCATCGGGCTGGTGGCAATGCGCGAGCGCGCCGAATTGATTGATGGAAATATTGAATACCTGCAGTCTAACGGACGTGGCACTCTGGTGCGCATGATCGCTCCGCGGGAAAAAGTGGAAGCTCATGCCGGATAAAATCAGCGTTCTCCTTGTTGACGATCATGCCCTCGTTCGGCGCGGCTTTCGACGTATGCTGGACGACGATGAAACGCTCGAAGTCGTCGGCGAAGCCAGCAACGGCGCGGAAGCGGTGCAGCTCGCGGAAAAATTGCATCCTCAGGTGATTGTGATGGATTGTGCCCTGCCGGAAATGACCGGTCTTGAAGCCACGCGAAAAATTCTTCAATCCCGTCCGGAAACGGCAATTCTCATGCTCAGCATGCATTCAGAAGATACTCTCGTTCGCCAAGCTCTCGACGCCGGTGCGCGCGGCTACGTGCTGAAAAACGCGATGGATCTTGACCTCGCAAGCGCTATCAAGAACGTGGCCGCAGGCAAATCCGTAATCGATCCACAACTTGCACGCACGGAATCATTGAAAGGCGAACGTGATACCGCTCTCACCAACCGCGAACTGGAAATTTTGCAGCACATCGTTGCCGGCAAATCGAACAAGGAAATTGCTTCCGAGCTCGATCTGAGCGTAAACACGGTTTCCGTGCACCGCGCAAATATCATGGATCGCCTCGGAATTCACAAAACCGCGGAACTCGTCGTTTACGCCATTCGGAACGGGCTGGTGAATCTGCCGTGAACCGGCGCTCCTTCCTGGAATTCAGCGTTGGCGCCGGCCTAACCACTTTGTTGCCTTATTGGGCAGTGGGCGCGCGGAACTCAGTCGAGCCGTCCTTCCAATTAAAGGATGTTACGGCACAGGCGGGAATCGATTTTCGTCACAACAGCGGCGCATACGGCGGAAAATTTCTTCCAGAAACGCTCGGTTCGGGATGCGCTTTTCTCGACTACGATGCGGACGGTTACCAGGACATCCTTCTCGTGAACTCAATGGATTGGCCCGGACATAAACGCGGCCACGCCACGCTCAAGCTCTATAAAAACAATCGCAATGGAACTTTCTCTGACGTCACTCGAGTCGCCGGTCTCGATGTCGAACTCTACGGGATGGGAATCGCCGTCGGCGACTACAACAACGATGGCTTTCCGGACATCCTCATCACCTGCGTTGGCCAAAATCGTCTTTTCCGGAATACTGGAAAAGGCACGTTTCAAGATGTAACGAAACAAAGCAGGCTGGCTGGTCGACAAGCGTTCAGCACTTCGGCGCTATGGTTTGATTATGACCGCGACGGACATCTCGATCTTTTCGTCTGCAACTATGTGAACTGGTCGCCCGAACACGACGTCTTCTGCAGCCTCGACGGAAAAAATAAATCCTATTGCACGCCCGAAGCGTTTCGCGGCGAAACTTGCTGGCTCTTTCACAATCGCGGCGATGGCACATTCGAAGACGTCACTGCGGCAAGCGGAATTTTCGACACCAGCTCCAAATCGCTTGGTGTGGCGATGCTCGATTTCGATCAGGACGGCTGGCCCGATCTTTTTGTCGCTAACGATACGCAACCGAATAAACTCTATCGCAACTTGCGCAATGGAAAATTCAAAGATGCCGCCGTCGAAGCGGGATTAGCCTTCAGCGCCGAGGGCAAAGCGCGTGCCGGAATGGGTGTAGATGTCGGCGATTTCGAAAATTCCGGTCGCCCCGGCATCGCCATCACCAACTTCGACAATGAAATGGTCGGCCTCTATCGTTCGCCTTCCGCAGGACAATTCGACGATGTCTCGATCTCCGCGGGGGTAGGTGGCCCTTCCAAAACCACTCTCGGCTTCGGCTGCGGTTTTGCCGATCTCGATCTCGACGGTCGGCTCGACCTTATCGTTGCCAATGGCCACATTGACGACACCGTTCGCAACATTCGCGGCAACGTGGGCTACGCCCAGCCTCCGCATCTTTTTCTGAATCTTGGCAACGGAAAACTTCAGGACGTAGCAGGCACACACGGCGGCGACTTTGCGACCCCGCGCGTCGGCCGCGGACTCGCCTTCGCCGACTTCGATCGCGACGGCGACGTGGATCTGCTTCTCACCACCAACAACGGGCCGGCCTATCTTTTTCGCAACGATATCCGTTCCGGAAACCGATCGTTGCGGCTGCATCTCACTGGCACGAAAGCCAATCGCGATGCGATCGGCGCCGTTGTTCGCATCTATCACGGCGGCGAAAGCCAAATGCGGACCGTGCACGGCGCCTCCAGCTACCTGTCGCAATCCGAGCTAGCCGCAACCTTCGGTGTAGGTAAAGCCGACCGCATCGACCGTTTGACCGTGGAATGGCCCAGTGGAGGCTCCCAAGAATTCAAAAATATTCCTGCCGGAAGAGCTTATGAAGTAGATGAAACCAAAGGACTTATCGAGGTTCCTAGATTCTAGTATGTTTCCATTATTGTGTGCTTTCGCGTCCGCCTCTATAAATTGCTTCAACAAAGTAACTTGCGCTGCCCGAATTTACGAGTTTTTTTAACACCTCGGGAGCACCCCTTAACGACGCGGTCGGATACCCCAAACTATTCCGGCCGCGTTCGTGTTTCTCGGGGATTGGCGCGTCGAAAAATTTGTTTTCCGGGGTAAACGGGTTATGAGCCGCTGGCGGTTCGCTCTTCTTTTCCTTCTCACGCTCTCCGCGATTTATCTGTACGCGTTTCCGTCGGCCACAATTATTTACGCTGGCGGCGTCCTTCTCCATGCTGGCGCCGGAATTTTGCTTGCCATTTTGTTGGTTCCGATTTTGCGGCAAGTCTTTCGCGATTGTTCGTGGGAAATTCGCTTCGGTTGGCTTCTCATCGCTGCCGGAACTTTGCTCGGCCTCGCGCTGATCAAGATCGGCACACCGCACCGCTTGCGCGGTTGGCTTTATCTGCACATCGTTCTATGCGCCGTCGGCGTTCTATTCCTAGGAACTTCCTGGCTCGCAAAGCGCGGCTGGCTTGGCAAAGGTTTCGCTGCCGGAGCAGCAAGCTTCGCAGTTTTGGCCTTGACGCTGTCTGCCGTCGCTGCCGGCTCCTGGTGGGTGCGAGAAATTGCCTGGAAGAACAGCTACCGCGTAACAAATCAAAAAATGCCTTCAGAAACGATGGACGGCGAGGGTGACGGCCCCTCCGGGAAATTTTTCCCCAGCTCCGCGCAAACCAAAGACGGCAAAAACATCCCCGCGAAATATTTTATGCAGTCGCAGGCTTGCGAGCGCTGTCACAAAGACATCTACAAACAATGGAACAGTTCCGCGCATCACTTTTCTTCCTTCAACAATCAGTGGTATCGCAAAAGCATTGAGTACATGCAGGACGTTGCCGGGGTGAAGTCCTCGAAGTGGTGCGCGGGCTGCCACGATCCCGCATTGCTGTTCAGCGGAATGTTCGATACGCCGATTCGGCAAATTGAAAATACTCCGGCGGCGCAAGCCGGCCTCAGCTGCATGATGTGCCACAGCATCGTCGAAGTGAAAAGCACCATGGGCCAAGGCGATTTCGTTCTCGAATATCCGAAATTGCATGAACTCGCCGCCAGCGAAAATCCCGTGATGCGCACGTTGCATGACTTCATGGTGAAGGTGAATCCGGAGCCGCATCGCCGCACGTTCCTGAAGCCTTTCATGCGCGAACAGACCGCGGAATTCTGTTCTGGCTGTCACAAAGTCCACCTCGACGTTCCGGTGAACCGCTACCGCTGGGTTCGCGGCTTCAATGAGTACGACAACTGGCAGGCCAGCGGCGTTTCCGGACAAGGCGCGCGTTCCTTCTACTATCCGGCAAATCCGATGATGTGCGCGGACTGCCACATGCCCCTGCTGCCCTCGAAAGATGAAGGCAACCTCAACGGCTTTGTTCACTCACACCGCTTCCCCGGAGCCAACACCGCGGTTCCTACTGCGAATCTCGACTCTGACCAACTTACACAGAGTGTGAAATTCTTGCAGGACAAACAAGTCACCGTCGATGTCTTCGCGATTTCGCCAGCGGGCAAAGAGACCAAAACTCCGTCGCCATCTCCGCTGGCGAATGGTCAGGAACTTTCGACGACGTTCGCGGTTGGCGAAGAGGCTGAGGTCACCTCACCGCAAGGTCCTAAAGGCGAAGTCCGCGCGATTACGGCGCCACTTGGACGTTTGCAAGCTTCCGTACGTCGCGGCGACGATTACCGCGTGGATGTTGTCGTCCGCACACGCAAGGTAGGACACTTTTTCCCCGGCGGTACCGTGGACGCATTTGACGTGTGGCTCGAATTGCAAGCGACCGATGAGAAGGGACAAATTCTTTTCTGGAGCGGCAAAGTCGAAGATGACGGCAAAGGCCCTGTCGAGCAAGGGGCACATTTCTATCGCTCGCAGCAGATCGACGCCCACGGCAATGTCATCAACAAGCGCAACGCGTGGTCAAACCGCGCGGTCGTTTACGTTCATTTGATCCCGCCAGGCGCGGCGGACACCGTTCACTATCGAATTCACATTCCCGAGGATGCCGGCGAGAAAATTAATTTGCACGCGAAACTCAACTATCGAAAATTCATGTGGTTCAACACGCAATTTGCCTATGCGGGCGAAGAAGATCCCCACCAACCGAAAGGCCAGACCACTCCCGACTACGATGATCGTAAGTTCGCATTCCACGGTGATACTTCGGGCGTCGCGGGTACGCTGAAGAAGATTCCCAACCTGCCCATCATTACTGTCGCCGAAGACACGAAAACCCTCGCAGTGCTTGCGAAGTCGAATCCCATGCCGGCTCCGAATGCAGTCGCCGCGAAAGAAGACTGGATGCGCTGGAATGACTACGGCATCGGACTATTTCTCCAGAACGATTTCAAAGGAGCCGAAGCCGCCTTCACAAAAACAATCGAAGCCGAGCCCGCAAACGCCGACGGCTGGGTAAATATTGGCCGCGTTCGCACGCAGGAGGGCGATACCGCGGGCGCGTTCACAGTTTTGGATAAAGCACTTTCCCTCAAACCGGATCTTGCGCGCGCAAATTATTTCTACGCGCGCAACCTCAAGGAAGAAGGCAAGTACAACGAGGCCATTACGAAATTGCAAAGTGTGCTGAGGCAATATCCGCGCGATCGCGTGGTACGCAACGAACTTGGGCGAATTTATTTTCTCCAAAAGAAATATTCCGACGCCGTGCAACAATTTGAATACACGCTTACCATCGATCCGGAAGATTTGCAGGCCCACTACAATTTAATGCTCTGCTACAACGGCCTAGGCGACGAAGCCAAAGCTGAAGCGCACAAAATCCGCTACCTGCGATTTAAGGCGGATGAATCGTCGCAGGCGATCACCGGACCGTACCGGCAAAATCATCCTGAAGACAATAATGAGCGCCAGTCGGTTCACGAGCATGTTTCAGTCTTGTTAAATGCCACAACGGCGAGTGCTGCAAAGACATCCGGCGATCTCGCAAATCATCGGCGGGAAAAGATTGATTTCGAAATTCCACAAGGAACGAAAATAAAATGACCTGGATCAAAACAGTTTCGATGTGGGATGACGAGCGCGTAAAAGCTGCGATGGAAGCGCAGCGCAAGCTGTATCCCCAGGAGTACGCGACTCCCGTGCCCGCAGTGGATCACGGGCCGGAAGCTGGCATTGTGGCGTCGCACACGTTGCTGCCGGATGTGCTGTTTCATTCCTTCAGCGCGTATGGCGCGATGATAGCGCCGGAGTTGCCGCTCGCGCGCAGGCAGCACGAAATGATTGCCACCATGGTGTCGGTCACGAACCGATGCCACTATTGAATCGAATCTCACGCAGAGTTTCTGCGTCGCGTGACGTTAGACGATTCGCTGATTGAGGCGCTGCGCCGCGACTATCGCTCTGCGCCCATCACCGAGCAGGAACGCGAGATGTGCGATTACGTCGTGAAGCTTACGAGGGACGCAGTGCAATGCAGTCCGCAGGACTTGGATAAGTTACGCGCAGTCGGATTCGACGACAAAGGCATTTTGCAGATCACATTGATTGCATCCTGGTTCAATTACATCAATCGCGTTGCCGATGCGCTGGGCGTTGGCCGCGAAAATCCCGCGGAGAAACCTTGAAGAAATATTCTACAATCAGCCGACCGCTGGCAATTTTGATTTCGTTCCTGTTTTTGTTTTCTTCTTTTGCAAACGCGCAAAGCGCTGAAGCCGGCATTACATTTCAAGACGTCACCGCAAAATCTGGAATTCATTTTGTTCATAACAACGGGGCCTTCGGAAAAAAGTTTTTGCCAGAGACGGTGGGGCCGGGCGTTGCATTCATCGATTATGACAACGACGGGTGGCCAGATATTTTCCTCGTGAACGGAACGGGCTGGCCGGGCCACGGGCAAAAACACACAACCCCGAAGCTTTATCACAACAATCACGACGGCACGTTCACAGACGTTACGCACCAAGCGGGACTCGACGTTGAAATGTACGGCATCGGCGTGGCGGTCGGCGATTACGACAACAACGGCTACGACGATCTTTTCGTCACTGCGTACGGGCAGAGCCGGCTGTTTCACAACAATGGCCCAGACAAGGCGGGCAACGTAACGTTCACCGACGTCACGCAAAAAGCTGGACTGTCGGGAGTGAAGGAATTCAGCACCAGCGCTGCCTGGGTCGATTACGACAAAGACGGCAAGCTCGATCTGGTCGTTGGCAACTATGTGCAGTGGACGCCAGAGACCGATCTTTATTGCACGATGGACGGCAAAATCAAATCGTATTGCACGCCGGAATCGTACAAAGGTACTTCGGTACGGCTGTGGCACAACAATGGTAAGGACGGCGGTGGCAACGTCACGTTTTCCGATGTGACGCAGAAAGCTGGGCTCGGCGAACCAACTTCGAAGACGTTGGGCGTTGCGATGATTGACTACGACAACGACGGCTGGCCCGACTTGCTTTTCTCCAACGACACGCAACCCAACAAGCTTTATCACAACAATGGCCCGGACAAAGGGGGCAACGTAACGTTCACCGAAAAAGCGGTTGTCGCTGGAGTAGCGTTCAGCGAAGACGGCGTGGCGCGCGCGGGAATGGGCGTGGATACTGCCGACTACGACCACAGCGGAAATACGAGTTTGCTGATCACCAACTTCTCGAACCAAATGCTTTCGCTCTATCACAACGAAGGCAAAGGATTGTTTGTAGATGAAGCGCCACGCAGCGAAGTGGGCCGCGCTTCCCTGCTCACCCTCGGGTTTGGATGTTTCTTTTTCGACTACGACCTTGATGGCTGGCCGGATATTCTGGTGGCGAACGGCCACATCGATCCGGACATTCAGAAGGTGCAGGTGAATGTGAAGTTCGCGGAGCCGCCGCATCTTTTTCGAAATTTGGGCAAAGGAAAATTTGTGGAGGTCACGAAATCGGCGGGAGCGGAGTTTGCCGCTGCGCGCGTGGGAAGGTCAGCTGCGTACGCTGACGTTTTCAATGATGGGCGACTCGATGTCCTGCTCTCCACAAATGGCGGCGCGGTGCATCTTTTTCGAAATGTGGCCCGAAACGTTGCCGAAAAAGATGCTGCTGCCAATAAGAGTCTTCGTGTCAAATTAGTTGGCACGAAGTCGAATCGCGATGGAATTGGCTCCGTGGTACGCGTGACTTCGTCGGACGGAACACAAACGCAAATGCTGAAGAGCGGTTCGAGCTACCTTGCGGCCAATGAGTTGGTGCTGACGTTTGGTCTGGGACAATTGAGCAAAGCCGACGCGGTGGAGATTCGCTGGCCGAGCGGTCAAGTCGATCGCCTATCGAACGTGAACGCCGGGCAGACTGTCATGGTGACCGAAGGCAAGGGAGTGACGGCTGCGAGGGTCTTCGGGAAGTAAGCGAAACCAGCGAGGTGGTGGACGGCTAAACATCACGCAGGCGCAAAAAGGAACAGGATGACTACCTGAAGGTAGCCGCTACAAAGACGAGATTCGAGAATCAGATTTCTAGAGTGCGAAGGTAAGGGACGCTGGCTTTCATGAGCTCCAGGTTCATTTCGACGAAGTAGGTTGTGACGCCCGCGGTTTTAGCCGTTGTAAAGATTTTTTTCCAGTCGAGCGAATCGTGGCCTACTGCGACGATTTTCTTTTCCTGAGCGGACCAGCCTTGTACGTGCATTGAGAAGAAACGACCGGGGTATTTGGTGAAGTATTCGGCGGCATCGTAACCGCGAGAGATGGTCGAGACCTGGAATTGGAACTTGACCAGCTTGGGATCGAGCAGGCGGAGGAGGATGTCGTAGGTGCGTTCGCCATTGACGGTGGATAACTCGAATTCCTCGTTGTGCAAGCCTTGCTGGATGCCGGCCTGGGCTGCTCGTTCGGCCATTTTGTTGTATTCATCGGCGGCGCGCTGCACGTCATCCATCGTAGGATTCTTGGGACCGTTAAGAGTGGGCACGATCATTTGCGCCAGGCCGACGTCTTTGGCCCAGGCAATGCGATCCTGCTGGTTAGCGCGCAATTCTTCAATACCGAAATGAGAGCTGACGCAACTGAGGCCGTTATCGGCGAGAATTCTTTTGAGTTCGGAACCTTTGTATTTGGCAAGACCGCCGAAGCCGAATTCCTTGTAGCCGACAGGCGAACACAGCTCGATCGACTGAAAGCCGGCGTCGGCAAGCTGCTTGATGGTGCCGGGAAAATCTTTGGCAATCATTTCTTTTACGGGCCAGGTCTGGCAGCCGATCGAGAGACCGAGCGGATTTGCGCTGAGCTTGAGAGCGCTTGTTCCCAGGAGGCTGACTGCGGCGGCTTGTGTTCCGGTGTGCTTCAAGAACGTTCTCCTTGATGTCAGAGTCATTCGTGGCTCCTTGTGATCTTCAAAAATTCCGTCAAAAATAGCCGGTCAGAGCTCCCAGTGGGAGCGTCGCTCAGGGCGTATGAATTTTTCAGCCAGGCGAGAATTGCTGACCTTCAGATTTGAACGGTCCCAATCGAGCCTGCCGCCAAGCATGGTAGCGACGTTGCCGAGAAGCAAGGTTTCGGTCACCATACCGGAAAATTCAAAGTTTCCGCCGGGCTTGGTTTTGCTCCCTTTGCAGGCGTCCAGCCATTCGCGTTCATTGCCCGGCGAGCGGGGCAGCGTTTTCGGCGGCGGCACAAACGTTTTCATTTTAGACTCGGGGATCAGCTTGGGGCTGCCGCCGTGGAACGAGCAAAGGATTTTACCGCGATCGCCGACGAACAGTAGGCCTTCATCATTTTCTTCGCCATCGCCGCGCAGCGGAAGGTTTTCCGGGAGCTCGTCCGGGCGCGCGGGTTTCAATCCACCATCGTACCAAGTGAACTTAACGGGAGGCATTTCGCCGCGAGCGGCAAAGTTGTAACGGATGATCGAGGCCAGCGGGTACGTCTCGTCATAGCGATCCGTGGAACTTGCCTCGACACTGGTGGGCGCTTCCAACTTCAACACGCGAAAAATTGTGTCGAAACTGTAGGAACCCATATCGCCCAGCGCGCCACAGCCGAAGTCGCTCCAGCCGCGCCAGACGAATGGCAAGTAGGCGCGATTAAAAGGCCGCTCAGACGCGGGACCGAGCCACAGATCCCAATCGAGCCCTTCGGGAACAGGCTCGGCCTGCGTCGGACGCTCAAGTCCCTGTGGCCAGAACGGCCGGCTGGACCAATTTAAGACTTCGCGAACCGGGCCGATGGCTCCGGCCCAAATCCATTCGCAGAGCGAGCGAGTGTCTTCGGACGCTTGATTGGCAACAGCGATCTGAGTGGCGACTCCGGTCTCGCGCGCGATTTCGGCAAGGCGACGCGCTTCGTAGATCGTGTGGGTTAGTGGCTTCTGGCAGAAGACGTGTTTGCCCTTTTTCATCGCAGCGGCGGAGACGGCGGCGTGCAGATTGTCGGTGGTACAGACGACGACGGCGTCGAGGTCCTTCTGCTTTTCAAGCAGCTCGCGGAAGTCGCTGTACGCCGAACAGCCGCGATATTGGCCGGAGCGTTGCTGAGTAGCGTAATGGGCGTCCACGATTTTTTGGCAAGGTTCGCGGCCGGAGACTCCACTGGGTGCGCGGAGAGAATGGGTCAGTTGGAGAGGCTGGTCTGGGCTGAGCCAGTCCCAGCCGCTGTTGGTGCCGAGCAATTTACGGACAGAATTGCAAAACTCGTGCGTATCCCATTGTGGATGGTTGAAGCCGATTCTATTGGGATCACAGACTGCTACGCCCTGCACGTCTGGTTGCCGCAAAAAGTGCAGCATGACGCGGAAACCCTGGGAGCCGACCCCGATGAAAGCAATGTTGAGCTTGTCGCTTGGCGCGACGTAATTTATGCCGCCCAAGACCCGGCGCGGAACGATGGTGAGACTCGCAGCCGCCGCGGCTTGCGCCAAGAATTTGCGTCGCGAAGGCGGGCGCTCGAGAGAGCTGCAAGGCTGAAGCCAATTCTTCACTGTCCCTCCCTAACCGCGGCTTAGACATAACGCATGAGTTTGCCTCGGTCGGATAGTGCAACGGTTCAAGAGAATATCGGTTTACGTCGATACTGTAAACGAACTTGCCATAAGGTCCGCGAAGGATGCGGCGTTAGAACTTTTCCAGGATACTCTTGCTGCTTGGTTGCGAAGGGATCGACAGGTTTATATATGGCTCGTTACTGCTAAAGAATGTCGCGCATAATCTGGGGCATTCTTTCACCAGCTTGATGAATTTTGCCGGTACCGACTATGCGATGGGCCCTATTCTCCGGTTTGCGCGGCAGACCGGACACGATACTTTAAGAATCAACCTGGTAACGGGCGAAGCTGAACCTCCGGAGCTGTTAGCACCACCGATTACAGAACTGCCCGTCCGCTACATGCAGTTGTTTTGGTATCTGGTCGAGCGGCACGGCTCCGATCGTTCGTTCGTGCAGGATGCCAGGCTTGCTGCTTCGATACATCGCAAGCGCGCCCCGCGCAGGTCGCACCACAATTTTAGGAAAGTCCCTACACGTGCGACCTCACACTTATCGACGTGCGAGGCAAAGAGCATCTGGCGCACTTCGAGGGATGGTTGTTTCCAGAGGACATGCATCATACAGACCATCGAGTGACGATTAAACTGCGTTTATGGTCACGGCTGGCGCATGATGCTCCGGCGCAGAATCCGATCCAATCAACAGCGCTGAGAATATTTCCTACAAGCGGCAGATGAGGAGTTCGCGTTCGTAGATCATTTCTTTGGGCAAGTGGTCGTGGAGCTGGATGAAGAGCTCTTCATGATCGATGACTTCGCGGTACCAGGATTCGCGCTCGAATTTTTGGAGCTCGTTGAATCTTTCCTCGGGAAAATCGAGCCCGCTCCATTCCATGTCTTTGTAGTGGGGCATCCAGCCGATGGGAGTTTCGCGGCCAAGAGCGCGTCCGCGGACGCGATCGACAATCCATTTAAGGACGCGCATGTTTTCGCTGTAACCGGGCCAGAGAAATTTGCCTTCGGCATTTTTGCGGAACCAGTTCACGTGGAAGATGCGCGGCGTGACGCTGAGTGTGCGCGCCATCTTGATCCAGTGACGGAAATAATCGCCCATGTGATAGCCGCAGAACGGCAGCATGGCCATGGGATCGCGACGAACTTTGCCGACGGTGCCTGCCGCGGCGGCGGTCATTTCCGATCCCATCGTTGCGCCGGTGTAGACGCCGGCGCTCCAATTGAAGGCCTGATAGACGAGTGGCATGGTGGCGGCGCGGCGTCCACCGAAAATAAACGCGTGGAGCGGAACGCCGTTGGGATCTTCCCAAGCGGGATCGATGGTGGGACATTGCGAGGCGGGCGCGGTGAAGCGCGCGTTGGGGTGAGCGGCTTTCGCGCCGGTCTGTTTGGCGATTTCGGGCGTCCAGCGATTGCCTTGCCAGTCGAGACATTCGGCGGGAGGCGTGTCAGTCATTCCTTCCCACCAGACGCCGCCATCCGGAGTGAGCGCGACGTTAGTGAAAATTGTGTTTTTAGAAAGCGTGGCCATGGCGTTGGGATTTGTTTTTGCGGAGCTGCCGGGCGCAACGCCGAAAAAGCCGGCCTCGGGATTGATGGCGCGGAGGCAGCCGTGCTCGTCGGGGCGAATCCAGGCGATGTCGTCACCAACGGTCCAGACTTTCCAGCCTTCGAATCCTTTGGGCGGAATGAGCATGGCGAAATTTGTTTTTCCGCAGGCGCTGGGAAATGCGGCGGCGACATATGTTTTCTCGCCCTTGGGATCTTCGACGCCGAGGATGAGCATGTGCTCGGCCATCCAGCCTTCATCGCGCGCGATGTTGGAGGCGATGCGCAATGCGAAACATTTTTTGCCGAGAAGAGCGTTACCGCCGTAGCCGGAGCCGTACGACCAGATTTCACGCGATTCGGGAAAGTGCACGATGTACTTCTCTTTATTGCAGGGCCAGGGAACGTCCTTTTGACCGGGAGCAAGCGGCGCGCCGACGGAGTGCATGCAAGGCACAACGCGGGCGCCTTGATCGATTTCGTCGAAGACACGCTGGCCGATGCGGGCCATGATACGCATGTTGACTACGACGTAGGGCGAATCGGTAAGTTGAACGCCAATTTTTGCGAGCGGCGAACCGATGGGCCCCATGCTGAAGGGAAGAACGTACATGGTGCGGCCGAGCATTGCGCCGTTGAAGAGGCCCTTGAGCTTGCGGCGCATGTCGTAGGGATTTTCCCAATTGTTGGTGGGGCCGGCAGTGTCCTTGGAGTAGGAGCAGATGAAGGTGCGATCTTCGACTCGGGCGACGTCGTTGGCGTCAGAGCGGGCATAGAAGCAGCCGGGCCAAAGTTTCTGGTTGAGCTGGATGAACGTGCCGCTTGCGACCATCTCTTGGCAGAGCTGGTCGTATTCGAATTGAGAGCCGTCAACCCAATGGATTCTGGCGGGGCGGGTGAGTTCAGCCATTTTTTCGACCCAACGGAGAAGGTGGTCGTTCTTACTGAGAGGAATTGCGGGATTGCGGGAACTTATGCTGGTGGAACTCATGCCGAGCGGTGCCCTCCCAGAGTGTCTTAAGCGACTCAACGCGGCGATGCGGATTCGAGACGCAATCAGGCTAGCGAAATGGTAGCGATACCGGGATTCGAACCCGGATTTTTGCCTTGAGAGGGCAATGTCCTAACCCTTAGACGATATCGCCAGAGAAACTCGACCGCGTGTTGTTGAGCGTGACGGCGTCTACCCAGAGCGCCGGCAAGCTCAGGCAGGAGATAGTATATCGCGAGGGCGTCGGGTTTGTCGCGCGGGGCACCGGATGGACACAATCTGAGGGCTTAGCTGGCGATTTTGTACTCGTTGTCTTCCACATGTTTGCTCAGTGGAAGGAGAGTAAAAAACTTGTGGCGGCAGGGAATGCAGCGGAATGCAGGGACGCTGAGAGAACGCCAGAGGGGAGCGCCGAAACCTTCGGCGAGCTCGGGGGGGATGCGTTTGACTTCAATGTTGCCACAGATGGAGCAGTGCGCGGAGAGCAAGTTGGCGAAAGGTGTGGCGCGGGAGCGAAAGCGCTTGGAACAACGCGAACAGCGCCATGGAATACAGCCAAGGACGCTGGCGAGGTAGTCAAAGAGAGTCCGTCGGCGCGAGCGGCGGCACTCCGCGGAACCACATGCTGGGCAAATCATCAGAGTGAGCAACCACCTGGCTGACTTTAGGGCTTGGGCTATGCTATGAGAATTCGCAATTTCAGGCAAGAAGGAAGTCTGTTAAGGATGCAAAAAAACCAATGGTGTCTGCGCTAAGATAAAACGCAGGAGAACCCATGGCGGACTATACAGACGAACATGCCCGGGCAGGAATCAAGACGAAGCTGCCAAAGCTCGAAACCTGGCCGAACCAGTTTCCGGGATATGTGATTACGACGCGGTACCCGGAATATACCTCGGTATGCCCGAAGACAGGGATGCCAGACTACGGGACACTGACGATCGAATATATGCCGCGAAAGCTGTGTATCGAGTTGAAAGCACTGAAGATGTACCTGCTGGCATACCGGAGCCTGGGGATTTTTTACGAAAACGCGGTGAACAAGATTCTGGAGGACATCATTGCGGCGATTCAGCCGGAATGGTGCACGATTCGAGGGGAATTCACGCCGCGAGGCGGGTTGAATACCACAGTGGAGGCGCGGTGGCCCAGGCCTAAGGGGAAAGTTAAAAAGTAGGCGACGAACGCGGCGCCTTGCACCTATTGCCGGGTTCGCAATTAGCGACGGAGCGGAAGCCGCGTCTGGACAGGCCAGACCGCAAGAGACATAATCTTTGGCATATCATTTAGTGAATGTAGTGGATGACCGAATGCGTTTAGGCCCGTGGCTTGCAGATTCCGGGCGGTGAACCATTTTCTTTTTATTTCAGGGTTGCAAGTACAAACCCTGAAACGTGTTGAACTCAGGGTTTGCAAGTACAAACCCGGTTTGCAAGTACAAACCCTGAAACGTGTTGAACTCAGGGTTTGCAAGTACAAACCCTGAAACGTGTTGAACTCAGGGTTTGCAAGTACAAACCCTGAAACGTGTTGAACTCAGGGTTTGCAAGTACAAACCCTGAAACCCTGGGGAGGGAAGATGAGCATTTCTCCGAACGTGCCGAGTCCGCAAGACTCGTATCATTATGAAAATACCGGGACGCCGCGCTGGATTGCGGTGCTCTTCGGTGTGCTGTTCGTCGCCCTGGCGGCGATGGGATTTTTTGGGTACACGTCGCAATCGCGGCTGTCACAGCAGCTTTCGAAAGCTGAAGATCAGAACAAGATGCTTTCGCTGCAACTGGCGCAGGCAAATTCGAGCTTGGCCGACTTGAAGGGTCACGTCGAAGTGACGGAAGAAAAAGTACATATGACACAGTCGGAACTTGCGCAGGCCAGGAGCCGCGCAGAATCGATTCGCAAGGACCAGGTGGCCGCGGCGCAGAAGCTGAATACACAGCTGACAGAAGTACAAAAGAACAGCGAAGAAAAGATTGGTGCTGTCGCGACGGATCTGGGCGGAGCGAGAAAGGATATCGAAAGCACGCGGAACGACCTGGAAGCCACGAAAGGCAAGTTGGACCGCGCGCAGGGCGACATGGGCGTGATGAGCGGTTTAATTGCGCGAAATCACGATGACTTGGAGGACCTGAAGCGGCGCGGCGATCGCAACTACTATGAATTCACCGTGCCGAAGACGAAGACACCGCAGCGCGTTGGTCCGGTGCAGCTTTCGTTGAACAAAGTGGACCCGAAGAAGTCCAAGTACACGATGACCGTTTTCGTGGATGATCGCACGATTGAAAAGCGAGACAAGACAGCCGGCGAACCGGTGCAGTTTTATGTGAAAGGCGGCCGGGGGTCAGCGCCCTATGAAATAGTGGTGTTCGATGTGGGCAAGAACCAAATCACGGGATACCTCTCAACGCCGAAGGATGCAGGAACTGGCGGATCGTCAACGCCTGCTGCCACGCCAGCGGCTCCTGCAACGAAACCGTAGTTGTTCTAGATCGATCGATGGGAAACAAAGAGGCCCTGTTCTGCGTTCTGGAAACTGGACGCGGAACAGGGCTTCTGCCGTTTTTATGGCTGACCTAGGATGGAATTACGCGGGGAATTCACGCAATCTCAGGACGGAAGTCAGGGAGCGGGACTATGAATGAGCCGAAGTTGATTCGGTTGTTGGCGGTTATGGTTTTTGCGCTCGCTCCCGTCACCGTCTTCGGCCAATCGAACCTTGATCCTGGACGATTGCCGAAGTCCACCGCGTTCTATCTGGTCTGGCATGGCACGCCGCCTGTTAACGCGCGAAGCGCCAATTCCCTGCTGGCGCTGTGGGACGATGCCGATTTTGCGCCGGTGCGCGCCGCAATGATTGAAGAGATCATGCAGGAGTCCGCGAGTTCGCAAAAAACGCAAACTCCATTGACGCGAGAGGAGTTGGCGCAATATGCGTCGCTCCTCGACAACGAATTTGTGTTTGGTTATATCGGCAATCCAAACGCCAGCAAGAGCGGAAATGCGGCTTCTATGTCACCCGGAAATACGTGGAATGGCGCTTTTTTCGTTTACGACCGCACGGGAAAAGAGGCGACCCTGGCGAAGCTGCTGCTACGCACAAGAATGGGTGAGAAGGATCCTCCCAAGATTTCGGCCGCGACAATTGCGGGAATCTCCGCGATAAAGATGGAACGCAAAACCGGCACATCGTACTGGATGGAAGACGGAAAGTACGCGTTCACCGCGTCCGAGCCGGCAGTGTTTGAGCAGATTGCAGCGTGGACCAGGCATGCGGGGCCAGAGTTGGCAGGACTTGCGCAGACCGCCGCATATCGCGAAGCCGGCGACCTGCTGAAAGGTGGAGTGGCTGAATTCTTCTTTCATTTTCCGAGTATTCGAGAAATGACGGGTGATACGAGCGCCAGCGGGTTTCGTCTGCGCCCCTTATTGCAGAACCTGAAGATTGAAGCTGTTCATGCAGTGGCGGGGCGTCTTTCGCTTGACGGCGCGCGGACGCGGATGGAGGGCGGAATTTTAGGCGAGACAAACCCGGGAACGCTTTTTGACATCTGGGATGAAGGCACTGCGACGCCGGAGTCCTGGCGTTTCGTCAATGCGAATACGGTTTCCTATCACGAGTCGCGAGTCAACCTGATGGGAATCTACGCTGTGATCAAACACGCGTTGCAATCGACGACAGGCGCTGGACAGAAAAGTCCCATGGATTTTATTGAGACCGCAGCCGCCACGCGGCTTGGCATGCCGTTGCCGACGGCTCTCGGCCTCTTCAGCGGTGAGTTTGCGACGCTGCAGACAAGCGCCACGCTCGGCCCGGGCAAGCAGGTCTACGCTGTGGGAATCCGGAAAAAGCCGGAAATGTTGAAGCTGCTACGCGCTGGTTTTGCGGACCGCGTGTCCGGCGAGCGCACAGATGGCGACACTACTTTTTTTAAAATTTCAGAAGGCGGCATCGAGAGCAGCGCGGGAACAGCATCGTGGAAGTATTACCATCTTGGAGTGACCAACGATCTGATCGTCGCGGCGAGTCGAAACGATTCGGTCCGCGAGATGTTGGCGGAACGTAGTAGCGGCGCGGTCGGGCCGGCTCCGCCAGCGTGGCATGCAGCGCGGGCAAAATTCCCCGCGACCATCAATGGATTGAGTTTTCTCGATTTTCAGAAAATCGATTGGAGCGTCGCAAAGGCTCGCTGGAATACGGAACATAAGAAAAGCTCGACGACTGCCCGGGCCGATCAAGCCGCGCATCCGGGCGCGTTGACGAATGCGCTCAAGGACTTAGATCCGCAAGTTTTCCCTCGCCATTTGCACCTCGCCGCCGGTGCTTCCTGGAAAGACATGCATGGTATGCACTTCGATGGATGGATTGAATAAATCTCTGCGTGCATTGTCCGGCACGCTGGCGCAACAAACCTCACTGACTCTCGCGTTGTGGCTGCTTACCAGTGGAAATACACTCGTGGCGCAAGATTTGCCTGCGCAACAAGGCCCTTCGCTGCGGGCCACGGTGAACCGCGTGAATGTTGGAGTGACAGTGACAAATCCTCGCGGAAGATTCGTCTCCGGGCTCCGCCGAAAGGATTTTCGCATTTACGACAACGGTATCGAACAAGCGATCGCCGATTTTTTGCCGGTGGAAGAACCGGCTCAGTTCCTAGTGCTTATTGAATCAGGACCGTCAGTATTTCTTTTCGGAAAAGGACACATTCTTGCTGCGGACGCGTTGCTGGCGAGCGTTGCGGACGATGATCGCGTGGCAATTGCAACCTATTCGAGACATCCGCAACTGGTCCTGGACTTTACTGCGGATAAGTCCGCGGCTCGATTAGCGCTGCGCTCGATTAATTTCCATGCTGGATTCGGCGATCTCGATCTGTTCTCAACCATTTCTTCAGCAATCGATGGACTCGCGCCACTGGCTGGAAAGAAGACGATCGTGCTGCTATCGACCGGAGTGGATACGTCGCCTGACGTCGATTGGGACTCACTACTGCCAAAGCTGCAAATTTCAGACGTAAGGATTGTTGCGGTTTCTCTTTCCGGAGACATCCGGAAGCCGGCAAAAAAGAGAAAGCTCTCGGCAGAGGAAAAGATGGACCGGGCGGAGCTTAAGAAAGGATTCGCGGAAGCGGATACGTCGTTGCGGCAAATCGCATCGGCGACCGGCGGCAGAGTTTATTTCGCGCGAAACATGAACGAATTCAGCAAAGCGTACGCGGAAATTGCAGAATTGCTGCGCCACGAATATAGCCTGGCTTTTGCGCCGGCAGTTTTCGACGGAAAAGTTCACACATTGCGAGTTGAGGTAAAGCGCTCGGGGGTGCGCATCGATCATCGTCCAGCCTATCTTGCTGCAGCTAGTGCGGTTCAGTGATATTCCTTCAGAGCTTCGGCCATTTCCGCCAGGCGGGCGTCGAGGAGCGCGAATGCGGTTCCTGCCGCAAATGTTCCGTCACCGTTGCGATTTCCCGCGGGAACTCCCGTCAACAACTCGATTCCCTGCTCGATTCTGGCGACCGGCCACACATGAAATTTTCTGGCGGCGACAGCTTCAAGAAGATCTTCTCGAAGCATCAGGTCTTCGACATTTGCCGCCGGTATCGCGACTCCTTGCGTTCCCGTTAGTCCCTTGATCCTGCACACATCGTAAAATCCTTCGATTTTTTCGTTCACGCCGCCGATGGCTTGAATATCACCCTGCTGGTTCATGGAACCCGTGACGGCCACATCCTGCCGCAACGGCAATCCTGCCAGCGCTGAGACCAGCGCATAGACTTCCGTCGAACTTGCGCTGTCGCCGTCGACACCGGAATAAGATTGCTCAAAACAAATGCTGGCCGCGAGCGACAGCGGCTTATTCTGTGCAAAATGACTTCGGAGAAAACCCGCAATGATGTGAACGCCTTTGTCGTGAAAGCGGCCACTTAAATTGGATTCGCGTTCAATATTGATCAGGCCTGCTTTGCCGAGCGCGGCGGTTGCCGTGATGCGCACGGGCTTCCCGAAAGCGTAGCCGCCGATTTCGAGGACACTGAGGCCGTTCACCTGGCCGACTCGCTGTCCCGAAACATCCACCAAAAGTGTGCCTTCTTCGATCATTTCGCGAATGCGCGTCTCGATCAGATTATGACGCTCCATTTTCGAGCTGAGAGCCTTACGTACGTGCGCGGCGCGAACCACGGTCTCATTCGCCGCCTTCGCTTCGTAATTCGCTTCGCGCGCAAGATCCGCAATGTCCACAAAACGGGCGGTGACTTTGTTCCTCCGCCCAGCCCTGCGCACGCCGTATTCTAGAATTGCGGCGAACGCGCCACGGTCGAACGGCCACAAGTTTTCTTTTTCAGAAAGCGCGCGAAGTCTGCCCGCGTACTCCGCGATGACCGAATCGTTCATCGCCATTTCTTCGTCAAATTCAACGCGCACCTTGAAAATTTTCCGGAAGTCTTCTTCGTAGTCATACATCAGTTCATACATTTCGCGGTCGCCGATCAAGATCACTTTCACGTTGATTTGAATCGGTTCCGGCTTGAGCGCGCTGCCGCCAAACGGATAGAACATTTCGAGCGGTTGAATCTCGAGCCGGTTGTGATTCAGTGTCCGTTTCAATGCACGCCACACGCCCGGCTCAGAAATCGTTTCGAGCGAATACATGATGAGATACCCGCCGTCAGCTCGGAGCAATGAGCCGCCGCGCAGATCCATAAAATCGCTGGTCCATCCTCCGCGCGCGTCATAGGCACGCTGAATCGTGCCAAAAAGATTTGCATAGGTCGGCGTCGTTTCAAAAATGACAGGCGATTCGCTGTCGCCATCGTGAGCCAAAATGACGTTCACGCCGTAAACGCGAAATGGATCGCGTTCCGGTCCCTGGGGCTTCGGCAGTCCTTCGAGTCCTTCGGGCTGGTCCTCTGAGTCACCTTCGCGCTCTTTGAATGGATCGAGATTGTCCAGAAGGTGGTGCCTTACTTCTTCGAGATATTCCGAAACGCTGGTGCCGGGATATTTTTCCTTCAACTCCTCAATCACACCATCCACCAGAACGGAAGCGGCTTCCTGTTCAAGGTAACTCAGTTCGCTTGCAAGTTCGCGCGAAAGCGTAAGCGTCTTCCGGTAGACAACCGTGAATTCCTGCCGGAATTGTTCGTACTTTCTTTCGATTTCCTCGGCGACTGGGCCATCGAGTTTGCCTTCATGAACCATCTTTGAGATGTCCTCGATCGGCACCATCTGGCCTTCCAGAACCGGGAAAATTTCCGGAAGCGCCACCGCTCCAACTTGCATGTGTCCTAGCGCAAACTGTTCCCTCGCAATTTTGCGCGTGAAGTCGTCCATCAAATCTTTTTCCCGAGCCGTGAAGCGCTCGACAATTCTTCCCTTTTGCCTTTGAAACGGCTCACCTTCGAATACTTGCGGAATGCGCCGGCGCAAGAAATCGATACCGGCTTGCATGTCTTTTTTGAAGGAATTGGCTTGCCCGCGCGGCAGCGTCAGCAATCGCGGCCGGTCAGCAATCTTGAAATTGTTGACGTAGCAACGGTCGGAGGATTCCTTGGTGCCAGGATGCAATTCACCGATCATGCGCGCGATCGTGCCGCCGCGGCTTGTGCCGGCTAGTCCGCAAACGAACACGTTATAGCCAGGCGCAGTCAGCTCCACGCCCATTTTCAGAGCGCGTAACGCGCGTTCTTGTCCTACAAATCCTTCGCGGAGTTCCGCTTGCGCCGTAGTTTCAAACGGCAGGCGCGCTGGCTCGCAACGCCATCGCAATTTGTCCACCGGCAGTGCCGATGGTTTTTCCAATCGTTTCGTTAGTTCGCTCATGTTCGGCGGGTACTCTAGCATACCGAATCGTGGGATGCCCGATTCACTGCTCGATTCACTCTCTCACATTTCGCTTTTCTAAACGCGTGCTGTTTCCAAGTCATCGCGGTGCTGCATGTACACGCGGAATACGCCCATCGCCGCGGCCACAATCGTCGGACCGGCAACCAGTCCGAGCAAACCGAACACTTCGATTCCGCCGAGCACGCTGACAAAGAGCAGCAGTTCGTTTAGATGCGTGCGGTTGCGAAGGAGCAATGGCCGCACGATATTGTCCGCCACTCCAGCAACGATGCCGCAGATCGCCGCGATCAGCAATCCTTTGCCAATATGTCCGGTGAACGCAAGCCACAACGCCGCGGGCACCCAGATCAACGCGGAGCCGACGACAGGCACAAGCGAAAAAAATCCCATCAGCACTCCCCAGAAAATTGCGGTGCCGATTCCCGCGAGAGTGAACGCAAGGCCGCCGAGTGCGCCCTGAATGGCGGCTACAAGCAGCCCCACTGCTACACTGGCAAAAATCAGTTCCTTGGATTCGTGCATCATGTCTTCCTGGATGGATGGGTCAAATGGCAAGAGATGGCGCACGGCGCGCACAACGTCGTCACCATCACGGAACATAAAAAACAGCGCGAAGAGGAGCACGAAGAGATCCAGGAAAAACGCAAAGATATTTTTTACCAAGCCGCCCACTTTGGCGGCGAGGAATCCCGCTACCTTTTCCGCTCCGCGTTTTACGGGATCGGAGAAATCAGCATCCTGCATGGAGTCCGGCAACTGGTTCTTGAGCCAGTCGAGCACCTGCGTGGGCACGGCCTTGTCGGGAGCCTGCAGCACGATCTGTGCTTTCGCACCGGCGTCGATTGCCTGCTTCGTCGTGTAAAAAAGCACCACGAGCGAAGGAACGATCAGCAGAAACGTGACCGCAAGCGTGCTGACCGTGGCGGCTAAATTGGGCTTGAGTTTTTTCTCCACTCTTTCATGAAGCGGATAGAAAAATATCGCGAGCACCGCCGACCAAGCCAGCGGCACCAGAAATGGCGCGGTAATCTCATAGACCAGGTACCCCAGCAGCAACAGCGCCCCGTACGAAAGGACGGTCGTTACCTGGTCACTGGTGGTTGCGTTTCTTTCGCGGACCGTCTTCGCCACCGTTATATAATCACCTTGCTCTCACGACACCAGGTTACGGACAGGATCGCCGCAAACTCCGCATGTCATCGAGCCCCATTCCGCTTTCACGTTACCAATACCGTCTTCTTGCTGTACTTGCTTTAGTCAACTTTGTCAACTTTGGCGACCGTCAGGTATTTATTCCGTTGTTGCCGCTGATCCGCGCGCACCTCGGAGTATCGGATGCGCAGCTTGGGTCGTTGCAGACGTGGCTGCTGATTGTTCTTGCGGTTGCCAGCCTGCTTTTTGGATTACTTGCGGACCGCCTGAGCCGGCGCGCTGTTATTGCGTTTGGCGTCGTCTTCTGGAGTTTGGCGACCTTCGCCAGTGGGCTGGCATCGACATTTACGTTTCTGCTGTTTTCACGTGCTCTGGTGGGCGTTGGTGAAGGTGCTTACGCGCCCGCCGCTCAGTCAATGATCTCAGGCGCGTTTCCGCAAGAGCGCCGCGCCTTCGCCCAGGCAATCTTCGCCACGGGGATGCTTCTCGGCGGAGCTTCGGGCCTCGCTGTCGGTGGCATCTTGGGCGAGCATCATCCCTGGCAGCATGTTTTCTATTTGGCCGCTCTGGCAGGTTTGTTGCCCGGTCTTGCGATTTTGTGGATTGAAGATCCGCCCCGCGGCCCGCGCACTGAAGTCGTGCCTTTTTTTAAGCTGCTGAGCGTGCCGGCGTTCGTCGCGATGCTCGCCGCAGGCACGTGCATCACGTTCTCCAGCGTGTCGCTACTCACATGGGGACTGGACTTCGCCGTGAACTACAAGGATTTCAGCTTGCGGGAAGCTGCCGTATCGCTTGCGGCGATTGCGTTGATTTCCTCGGTACTTGGCGTGCTCACCGGCGGCTACGTGGCCGACCGTCTGCAGCGGCGCTCTCCACACGGAAGGCTGACTGCGATCGGCGGCGCTTTGCTGGTGGCCACGCCCTTTCTTCTGTTTGCAATTCTTTCCGAAGAAAAGTGGGCCGTGCTGACAGGACTTTTTATGGCCGGATTTTTTATGTCCTGGTACCACGGCCCCGTGACGGCCGTGATTCACGACATGATGCCGCGGCGGGCGCATGCCACTTCGGTGGGCATCTACATGTTTGTCACGCAGCTGCTTGGCGGTCTTGGTCCACAAATTATCGGAAAAGTTTCCGACGTTCGCGACCTTCAAGTAGGACTCGAAATTTCGGTAGGCGTTCTTGTTTGTGGCGGGCTGCTGATGCTACTCGTGATTCACTTCATAAGGCGTGACGGGCTTCGGCACCCACAACTGGAAGGTTTTCACGCGGAGCCGCTGCCCGAACAATTGCCCTTGCCGTAGCTAGCGCAACTCCGAAATGAAAACGTCCCGGCAATCATCGCGACGCTTGAAATTCCCTGCCGATTGCGGCTATTTGATTCCAATCTGTTCGATCAGCCGTGTCACATCTTCGGCCGTGACATCGTATAGTGTTCTCTCGTCCTCTTCTTCCAGGCGCTCTTTCAAATATTCCGCTGCGATGAAGCTTGCTTCACGGTCTGTCAGGTCGCGTCCGGTCTTTTCACGGAACTTTACAAAACCGACGTGAGAAAGGCCGACGACCAACGCCTCGCCATCGACAAAAAACTTTGTATCGATCGTGTCGCTGTGGCGCGTCGCGATACCGTTCCACATGTGCGAAAAGCGGCACTGGTAGGCCTTGCCTGTCAGTTTCGACACGACTTCAAATGCACCTACAAACTGGCTCATCGCCCCGTTGTTGGCCAAAACTGGGAATGTCGGCACGCTTGCTCCTTGTTTTTTTGTGGCTTGAATTCCTAAGATTCCCATCGTTGCCTCAAGCTTTCGTCGCAACAGCGGCTTCGTTTCCCGCGTAGCTGCATATGGCGGCGCCCACGCCCGCCCCTGCTTGGACGCGCGCTCCCTGATCGACCAGCACCTTCTCCATGGCTGCAAGCAAGAGCAGCACGTTGGCTTTCTGCGCGCAGTATCCCATCAGGCCCAGCCGCCAGATCTTTGCTTTCAATGGGCCGATGCCACCGGCAATCTCGATGTTGAATTCATCAAGCAGCTGGTTGCGGAACTGAACGTCATCGATGCCCGCGGGAATCATCACCGGAGTCACGGTGACCAGCCGCTCCTTCGGATTTTTGACCAACAGCTCAAGTCCCATCGCTTCGACGCCGGCAATCAGCGACTGCTGATTCACGCGATGGCGCTCCCACCGAACTTCCAAGCCTTCTTCCATCGTAAGACGCATCGCTTCGCGCAGCGCATAAATCAGCGAAATCGGCGGCGTGTGGTGATACAAACGGTCTTTGCCCCAGTAGTTCATCGCAGTGGTCAAATCAAAATACCAACTCTGCACTTTTTTCTTGCGGTTCCGCAAAACCTCTTCGGCACGCGGACTCACTGTGATGGGAGACATCCCCGGAGGTGCGCTGAGCGCCTTCTGCGAGCCACTGAATACGATATCCAGTCTCTGCTTGTCGACGTTCAAGGGCTCGGCAGCCAGAGAAGCCACTGAGTCCACAATCAGCAACGCGCCCAGTTCATCAGCGACCTTCCGAAATGGGTCCAGCGCTGTGACCACGCCGGAAGATGTTTCGCCGTGCGCCAAGCCGACAATTTTGATTTTTTTTCCTGTGCCTGCTTTGCGAACATCTTCCGGGTCAACCGCCTTGCCGTAAGGAACTTCCAGTTTGGTGATTTTCGCGGGAGAACGAAGTGCTATTTCGTACATGCGTTCAGAAAACCAGCCGTTCACACAAACGATGGCTTCGTCGCCTTCTTCAAGCGTGTTTAGCACCGCCGCTTCGATGCCACCCGAACCAGACGCAGACAGCGGCATGGTCACGCGATTTTCGGTTTGAAAAACCTGCCTCATGAGGGTTTGCGTCTCATCCATGCAGGTCTTGAACCACGGATCGAGGTGCCCCACAACCGGAGCAGCAAGCGCCCGGTAAACGCGCGGATCAATCGAAGACGGCCCCGGCGTCATCATCAGCCGCATCGGGGGAGCCAGTTCACCGATCGATGTCTTAAAGGGTTCTACGCTCATGTCTCGGAACCTCGGTTGCCAATCACGAACTTGGCGGAGAACGATTTTCCCGCAATCGCCTGCACCCCGCAACCGACATATTGGCTGGACAGTTTGACCTTTGGCTCAGATTCTTAGGCCGCAAGCTCCTGTTGTTCGGAGAGCATATGCGCGGGAACTTTGCGCAGGTCCCAGACAAGACCCACCCAGCTGAGGAGTTTCAGTGTGTAGTACGTGATGTCGATTTCCCACCAAAAGAATCCCTGTCGGGCTGACGCCATGAAATGGTGATGATTGTTGTGCCAGCCCTCACCGAGCGTCAGGATCGCTAGCAGCCAATTGTTTTTGCTGGTGTCGGTCGTCTCATACCGTCGCGTGCCGAACAGGTGCGAGAGGGAATTAATCGTAAATGTATCGTGCCACAGCAGGGTGGTGCTCATGCAAAAACCCCAGACAAACAGCGGCCATCCGCCGATCAGCCAGATCACCACACCGACCGTCGCTGGCGGCAGGACATGATATTTGTTGAGCCACCGCAGCTCCGGGTACTTCGCAAAATCCGCGATGTAGCTGAGGCGTGTGTCTTCGTATTTGTCTGAAATGATCCAGCCCACGTGCGACCATAGGAATCCGAACAGCGTCGGCGAATGTAAATCATCTTCCTGGTCCGAATACCGGTGATGGTGCCGGTGATGAGCGGCCCACCAAAGAACGCCCTTTTGCGAGGACGTCATAGCCAGGAAAGCGATCACAAATTGAAAAGCACGACTGGTCTTATATGACCGGTGAGAAAAATAGCGATGATAGCCAGCGGTTACGAAAAACATCCGCACCGCAACCAGCGCAACACAGGTGATCAGGTATGCCCAGCGAAACTTCACAAAGAAGACACCCAGCGCAAGCAGATGAATCAATACAAATGGCAAAGCCAGAAGCAGGGAAATTCGCGAGCCGTTGGGTAGGGGTAAAGATAGCGCGCGCAATGAAGATGCCATCCGGCTTTTTCCTCCGTCATTCGTCGGGTTCGGGTTCGGGTTGCTCAGGGCGCAAGCGCAAATCCCAGCCGGATCTTCGCGCCACGCAAAGACTTCTCCAGTGTACGGGCGCGTGGAAAGTGGGTCAAGCGTACATTGGTACAGTTGCTTCCAGCGGTTCTTCAGACTCGTCTCCGGCTGTGCACAAAAATCTGCGTGCAAAAACTTCGCGCGCAAATTTTGAACTTTTCACCCTTAACTGTAAACTCTCCCCATGGCTGACCGCTCCGTTTTCGTCGGGGTCTTCCCTGAAACCATCGTGCTCGATCCCGGCGACCAGGTTTCCTGGCTCTGCGATGCTGGCAATCTTCGCATCGAATTCGACGTGAACCGCTGCCCGTTCAGCTCGAACGTTTTCCAGGCGCCTCCCGGAATGCGCCTGCAGACTGGTCCCGCGCGCCCCGGTTCCAAAGCCGCCGGCTACAAATACCGCGTCTGGATCAACGACCAACTCGTCGGTCGCGGCGAAGTCCTCCTCCGCGACTAGCAACCACGCTTTCGCCACCTGCACTCACAGCCTCAGCGGTGGACATTGAGGCTGATGGTAGTGGTGTGGGTCAAGCTGCCGGAGATGCCATTGATCCGGATCGGGAATGTTCCCGTTGCCGCGTTGTTTTTGGCGGACAGGGTCAGCGTGCTTGCGCTGGTAATGCTGCCAGGATTGAAGGATGCCGTTACGCCACGCGGCAAGCCAGAAGCTGACAGGCTAACGCTGCCCGTGAAACCGTTCTGCGATGTGACCGTGATTGTGGACGTGATTTTGCCTCCCCGCACGAGACTCAACGAATTCGGCGAGGCAGAGAGAGCAAAGTTCGGCGGAGACACCACAGTGAGGGAGACCGTTGTGCTGCGCGACAACGCGCCAGACGCACCGGTGACCGTTATGGTGAACGTTCCGAGCGCCGCCGTGCTGCTGGCCGTCAGCGTGAACGTACTCGCGCTGGTTGTACTACTGGGGTTGAATGACGCGGTCACACCGCTGGGCAAGCCAGAAGCGGAAAGGCTTACGCTGCCGCTGAACCCATTCAGCGGGTTGACGCTGATGGCGCTCGTACCTTTCGCTCCCTGAGCAACGCTGAAGCTGCTCGGAGAAGCGAAAAGCGTGTAGTCGCCTGCAGGGTTCACCGTGAGCGTGATTGTGGCTTTGCTGCTCAGGGTCCCTGAAAAGCCCGTGACGGTCACAATGAAGGTGCCAGTCGCTGCAGTGCCGCTCGCAGATAGAGTCAGCAGGCTGGTGGTGCTCGCAGGATTCGTGCCGAAAAGAGCGCTGACGCCGCTAGGTAAACCGGACGCGGTCAAATTCACATTGCCGTTGAATCCGTTCACGGGATTGATCGTGATGGTGGTCAAACCAGACGCGCCTTGAAGGAATGTCACGCTGCTGGGCGATGCCGATAGTGTGAAGCCAGGCTGGGGCGCAGACGACGGCCAGTTGTTCACCAAATTGGCGGCATTGACAGTTCCAATGCCAGTGGCGAAGTCCCAGCCAACATGCGTGCCGTAGGCGGGCGCAAAAGCGCTGTTCGAAGTCGAAAGGACGCCCACCGAGCCATCGGCGAGATAACAATTGGGGCCAGCGCAATCCACATCCATGTCACCTGAAGTCACGTCGTAGAAAATGCAGTTGCTGGCCACGGTATTGCCATTGTCTGAATTGCAAGAGCTGCTGCCGCTTGAACCATATTCCCCGGCGGCAAGCTGGTAGTAGACGGGGGCGGGATTACCCTGCGGTCCACCAGCCTTCTGATTGATAAGCGCTTGGATGCCAGCCATGATTGGCGACGAGAACGACGTTCCGCCGGCGCCAGACCAAGCGCTTGGATCAGGTCCACAGGCGGCTCCGCCATGCGCGGTATCCGTCCAGCAAAACACATAGTAGTGACTCCACAAGCCGTCCGCAGCGAACAGGGAAACGTCCGGAGTGTCTCGCTGGCCATCAGTTGGATTGCCTAGAACATTTTGCCACGAAGGCTTTGCCCATCCGGCGCAGGATCCGCCTACAACGCCAGGGGTAGACGCTGTTCCGGTGGCACATTGACTCGGACCGCCGCCGCCGGCCACCGTGGACGCAAAGAATGATCCGAAGAGCGGATCGTTGCAAAGACTTGTCGAGCCATAGGTCGGGCTGAAGCCCAGGTACGTGGAAACCAATTCTCCAGCGCACGAATCATTCCAAGGGATTTCGGGGATATAGGAAATGGCCGAACCGAACGCGGAAGTGTTCGAGGAATTCCAATAGTTGGCGTTGGTGCCCGAGTAGGTATCGCTGAAATCGGTGCCACCGACGGCTACGTTATTGGGTGTCGAGGCGAAGGCGTTGACTCCGATGCCGTGAGTTGCCTCAGTCGCACTGTTGTCGCAGCCCGCAGCACCGCTGTCCCCGGCGGCCACGAAAACGGAGACGCCTTCGGCAACAGCCTGCTGATAGGCAGAGTTGTACGCCGCGTTGGCGGCAGCGCCGTTGACGGTTTCGCATTGGCCATAACTAATGCTCATGATCGAAGGAGGCGGAGCGCTGGAGTTGATCAGATTCTGGATTGCAATCAAGCCGCCGAAAGTCGTGCTGGTATCCGCGCAGGCGGCCATCTCGATCGCGGCGCTCGGAGCAGAGGCGCTAGCCCATTCGGCGTCAAGAATCGCTTCCGCGTCATTGGGAACGAGGATGCCAGGAGCGCCGCAGTTATTGCCGGGCTGCGCGGGTGGCGCGGGCGGGTGGACCTGCGTGAAAGAACCTGAACTATAGTTGGAGAGACCGAAAGTCTGACGGAACGTATTCCAGTCTGAAGCCCTGAACACGTCGGTGTCTTCTATGAGCGCAATCGTTTGGCCCTGCCCAGAAATGCCCGCGCTGAAGAGAACATTCAAGTTGTAAATCTGCGCCAGGTCCGCGGGGACGACTGCGTAGTTGCTGTCACCGAAAACACCGGGAAAAGTAAATTCCTTATCGACCTTGCGCAGATGGTGCATCGTATGCGGGCGAAAATCGTGTAGAGAGACGACACCCGCTACGACAGGAGCGAGCGCGGAGGGAATTTGTGGATCGCTGACGTTGCCCACATGCTTCTCACCTTTGACTTCGAGGTGATGAATCTCCGTCAGGAAGGCTTTGCGCACCTGCGCGGCGGTGCCGGAAAAATCAATCAGCATCCCGCTGGGATAGACCACGTTTACCTGGAAACCATGGGATTCTAGCCAGGCGATCACAACATCGAGGTCCGGCTTCGCCAGCCCGAAACGTTCGCCGAATTCCTGCGCGCTCAGCCAGTGATGGAAGTTTGGCGAACCTTTGCTTTGAAGTTCGTCGAGAAATTGCTGGAGCGCCAGTTCTTGCTCGGGGGAGCGTTTTAGTTGGAGCAACATGTGGTCCATGGCGAAGCCATTTGCCACCGGGCCGCGGTCGTTCGCAGGCCGCGCCTCGGGATGCGTATTGCCCGTAAGCGCGACGCGATTCATTTCATCGATTCCTTGCGTGATTCGGGCGCGAGCATGGAGACCTGATTCGGCCTGTGCAATGACCGAGGGCGCAGCAATGAGAATAACCAGGACCACTGCGGAGAAGAATCCCAATATGCGAGTCATGGGTCTCCTTTCTTTCTCAAACGAAAGTTTTTCCCAAGTACGACTCGGAGAGAAGAAAGCCAGCCGGCCAGGCGCCGCACCGCTAACGGAGCATGTTCGATGGCCGGGCCTCATCGCAGGGGCCTCCTGATGGAACGAGGCTGATCCCAAGTCACAAAACGAAAGAGCAATGGTCCTGCTGACGGTTGGATACTTAATAGGAAAATTTGGCGTTGAGCGCAACGGACCCAACGGACAGTTTTCGGCCAGTTGCCCGCCCCGGCTCACTCGACGTGCATGAGAAGCATGGCAGCTCGCTCTAAGCGGATTTCAGCGGAAACTGAATCTCGAGCATCTGATCAAGGTAAATCTCGCGCTTCGGCCCCGCGAGTTCATAGCCCCGAACATTCATCCATTTTCGAATGGCGTTATAGCCTTGTTCAGAGCTGTCGTCGTCCAGCCCGGAGTAGGCGCAGGCGACTGTTGCAGCAGGAAGTTGCTTCACGTCGTAAAAACTCCGAAATGGCACTTTGTGCTTTAGCGAGACAAAGGGCTCGCCTTCCAGCGAACCTGAGTCCGCGCAACGATGCCAGAGAACTCCACGCAGGGCGCCGATCGAACGGGCCGGCAGATCATTCAGCAATTCCTTTTCAAATCGCAAAATGTCGGTGTAATTTTTCACTTTCACGCGAACAGACGCGATAGCGGTATCTGGACGGTTCTTCACGACCACCGAAATGGGGCGCCTTGAAACATCAAGCTCCTCCAGAGCTACATCGACGTATTGCAACGATCGCGAAGCCGTATCGATCGATTGCTCAATGGTTCGTTTGAGTTCGCACAACAGGTCCCGCCGATCCTTTTGAGATCCTGCTCTGCTGAGCTGATTACGAACTGCGGCTAGCGATAGCCCTAGATTCTTCAGCGCGACGATCGACGCCAGTTCTTCCAGTTGTTGTGGTCGATACTGGCGGTACCCCGTTCGGGCATCCACACTCGCGGGCCGCAATAGCCCAATCTCGTCATAGAAGCGAAGGGTCTTCGCGGAAACCCCGCCTAAGTACGCGAACTCACCGATTCGGTATTGCGCCGCCATCAAAAACTCTTCACCTCATAGGACCGCTCTGAAAATACGCTATCACCGTCTCAGTCTGCATTGCTGATTTTTGCCTTGAACCTTCCACCGCACTGGAATGTTTTACTGTTAGCGGAGGCAGGCCATGCATTCTCTATCATTGATTGGAGCGCTTCTGCTTTGCGTATTTCTGTTCGGTCTCGTACGGCCTTCACTGGCGCAAACGCCGCCTAAGCCGCGAACGGATGATGATCCGCGAACGGTCATCGAGCTCTATTTCCAGGCGCACGCGTTGGGAAAAGCTGAATTCATTGAGCAGGCATTCACGCCTGACGCTAAAATCAAATTCGTCGATGCCGGTGAATTAAAAGAGTGGACGCGTGACGAGTTCGCGAAACGATTCCAGCAACCCGCGCCGGACGAATACCGCAGGGTGCGCCGCGTCGACCGGCTAGACGTTACCGGTACAGCTGCCAGCGCCGTACTCACCTTGAACTACCCACAGGTTCAGTTCACTGATCACATGTCAATCTTGAAGATTGGCGGCCACTGGAAAATTGTCGGCAAAATTTTCTCCGCCGAGCACAGAGACGCCGGGCAGGAGGCACTTAAGACGACGCAGGAGCGATCGCTTCCCTTCGAACCACGGAAAATTATCGGGAACGTCTATTATGTCGGCGCAAACCTAATCAGCTCATTCCTGATTGTCACCCCTGGCGGCAACATCCTTCTGGACACCGGACCTCGCCAAATGCTGCCGCAAGTCGCGGCAAACATCGAGAAGCTCGGCTTCAAGCTGCAGGACGTAAAAATCTTGCTGAATAGTCACGCGCATGACGACCATTGCGGCGGGTTTGCCGAAGTGAAACGCCGAACCGGCGCAATGGTAATCGCTAGCAAGCTCGATGGCGAGCTTATGATGCGCGGAGGCAACGGAGACTTCTATTGGGGCGACGACGCAACGTACGAGCCAGTGAGTCCAGATCGGAGCGTTTCAGACGGCGAACGTGTAGAGATTGACGGTGTGAGTTTGACGGCTCATCTAACGCCCGGTCACACCAAAGGCTGTACAAGCTGGTCGATGCGCGTTAATGAAGACGGCAAGAATTACGATGTGCTCTTCCTGTGCGGCCTCACCGTATCGCCCTACAAGCTAACCAATAACGAGAAATATCCAAACATTATTGAGGACGAGCGCAACACGCTACAACGGCTGGGCGGCATGCATGCCGACGTTTTGCTTGCGCCTCACGGCTTCTATTTCGATCTGGAGGGCAAGGCAACGCGGCAGAAGGCGGGCGCTCCCAATCCCTTTGTGGATCCAGACGAGCTTGGCCGGCACGTCTCGGAGATGAAAAAAGACTTTGAGGAAGCTTTGCAAGCCCAGGAAAAGCAGCGGTAGCCATGGGTTCCTGAATTAGCGAATCGAAAGGGAGAACGAAGCGCGTTGCTCAATAGCATTAAGCTCGATGCGCTACTGCGCTTTTGCGATCTCAACGCGCATTCCGTTTTGCCCGAGAAACGATTCGATCTCCGCAACTGCCCTGCGCATTTCGGCGCTCTCCGGAGGGATCGATTGCAACTGGAAATTGGTTTGCGCCGGAAACTGGGACAATTTCCGCTTCAGTAGTTCGAGGCTTTCATAGTTGTATTGCGCGACGATGAATTGATTGTTGGGCGGGAGGGTATTGATGATGGTAATCGCGATAGGCCTGTTCTTCGTAGCTTCGATGAATTGATTCACTTGCTGTTTCTGATTATCCGTAAGCGCGCTCGCCAGCAGCTGCTGCTGGTCTTTTTCCGTAAGAAGCCATCCTGTCCCGGTGGCTATAGTGCGAATCAACTCGTCGCCCAAGTACCGATCGTCCCTGATCGGACCCGAGTCAAGTGTCCAGAAGAACTCGCGCTCCCGGCCTGTCCACTTCCCCTGCCACGCAGCCAGACGTTCAAGCAAAGCTGCCTTGGCGTGCTCGTCTCCAACCTGCCCAAGCGCCTGTGCCGCGCTTTGCACTACTTCATAATCTTGGTCGGACAGGGCCTCGATCGCAATCTGCTGGATGCGCGGACTGCTCGTGCGCTGCGCCACTTCATGCAGCATGTACTTGTACATGCTGGTTCCCTCCCTCGCCGCCAACGCCGCTCGCAATTTTTGTTCGCCGGCATCTGGCAGAATTCGAAACAGATACGCAATCAGGTTCTGCTCGATTTCTCCACCCAATTTGCCCGGCTCATGTTCGTCAAGGTACGACAGCACAGCCCCGACGATTCCGCCCGTCGCATACCTCTGGATCAATCCAGCAGCCGTATCGACGTTTCCGCCTTCCGTGACTAGATGCTCCCGCAGCACTCCATCCAGATCCGGTAATTCCTTGTCGGGCAACATCGCCAGTACCTGGCTTGAAAAGCGCGGATTGTTCTTCTGTATATCGGCAAGGACTACCTCTCGGGCGTCCGTGGGAGACAGCTCATTCAATCGCGTAAGCAACAAATCGCCCTGCACAAGACCACAGCTCGTGGAATTATCCGCCTCAGCGCAACGCCGCAAAACGGGCACCATCGCTGGACTTGCGACTTCCGTCCACCTCGCCGACAGCAGCGTACTCTGCGCTTGTTGGCTTAACTGTTCGAATACCTCAGCCGCGAGCCGCAGTACTTGCGCTTCATGTGCGGAATTCTCGCTTCCCGTGGCCTGAAGACTCGCGTTGACCAATGTGCTGACCGCCGCGATTCGCGCCGCACCTTTCTTTTCGTCCAGCAAATCAAAGAGTTCATCGCTGACGTGTTTCCGGGCATCGGATTGCCTCTGAAGGAAATCTGCGTTTCCGTCCTCTTCAAGCGCCGTTAACGTCGCCAAGGTCTCCAGGAAAACTCGACTTATTCTCGCCTGTGGACTTTCCAAATCCTGTTGCATCCAGCTCAGAACCAATTTCCGGTCCTTTGCTCCAAGCAGGAAGGAGGAAAAGTTACAGCCCTGCGTTTCATCCTCCAGGGACTCCGCCATCGCAACTTCAGCGGCTGGTGTCCCCAGTGCCGCCACCGCTCGGCACGCTTCCATGTTGACTCCTGGGCCTTTTCGAAGCGCCTCCAACGCCGAATTCAGTTGCTGTCGTTCCCAAACTGGGTCTGAGGTGAGAATCGTCAGGGGGAGCGGTTTAGAAACTAGCTCGATTGCTTCAGGAGCTTCCTGAGACGACCTGTCGACGGAGTGCGCTCGCCGGTCTCTGACCGTCAATTCATAGCGGCCAGGCTTCGTGAAACGCAGGTATTGGTTCAATTCCAGATCGACCACGACCGGTTCGCCTCCCAGGCGTCCAAATCCGCGCAGCCCACCATCGGCACAGCAAGAGAATCGGTTGGTAGAGAGAGCCCGCCGATAGTCTTCCATCGGATCATCCGCCCCATCTTTGGGCTCAACGAGAAATTCATCCTGCGGCTTTTGAAAATCGGGGAAACGGAAGGAACTATCCACGATGACTTGCTTGCTGCTCGAAACGAAAACCAACTGAAGCGCGATCGACTCTCCGACCCGGTATTCGGCTCTTCCCTCTTTCGTGCGAACCTCAAGCGACACTTCCTGCGCCCCAGCCTCCACCACCGAGGACAATCCACCGAGTACTGCGCCAACCAGCAGCCCACAAACCGCTGTTCGAATCCCCATCGAACACCACCTTCGCCGCTGCATCCGAAATGCGCGTACGGATTGCTTGCGGGCAACACTTATCAGTCCTTGATGTTGCCTGCAGCCCGTTAGTTGTCCGTTTTTTCGTTGACTTCTATTACCTTTGTGGTCTGCTATCAATAGAATACAATCTTGTTCGGGCGACCACCACCGAGGGTTAAAGGCCTAAACTCTTTCTTTTGACACTCTTGCGCCTTCTTAAGTTCTTTTTTCAGCACTTTGCGGACAGACAGGTGGGGAGGGCCTTCCGTTTTTCCGCGCGGGAGGAATCTTCCAAAAAACAAAGTTCATTGGCCCCGCAACCGATGCTGGGGAGAGATGCTACCCCAGCCCTGCTGCTGCCCAATTCCGCCTTATTTCTGTTTCGCAATCACCAGCCCGACAATCTTCTTGTACGTTGCCGCGGGAATGATCTTCTTGTTCACCAGATCCGTCTTCTTCGCGTAGGGGCGCCCATCGATAATTTTTTGGGCATACTTATCCCCAATGCCAGGCAGCGCCTTCAATTCGTCGAGCGACGCGGAATTAATGTCCACCAGGTCTTTCTTGGCGGCCGTTGCACCCGCCGTAGCTGACTTTCCGGCGGCTTGCGGCGTCGGCTGGGAAACGGCCACGGAAATTCCAAGCATGGCTACCAGGACCGCCAGCAGCGTGGTTCTCATGATCTTGTTCATCTGCATTTCTCCTCTCTGTTCCGCGAATTGTGTTCTTTGACTTTAATTGCTATCAACCGTTACATTTCTGCTGCTTTATATCCAGCTTTCGCGGCGTCCCCTTCCATCACAGCAACATCGCCGCGACCAGCGCGAAAACCACTCCCTTGCTCGATCTCATCGTGCTCCCTCCGCTTCGGTTTGCCTCGCGGGCCGGGCACACTCGTGCCTAAAGTGTGCAGGGGAATGCGCGCATCATCCGGGAGAAATAGGGCGAAGTCAAGGTGAAAGGAAACGGTGAAATGGGCAAAAGGCGGAGTCTACGGGCAAGGTTCAAGATGTTAATGCGAAAAGAACATACTCCAATATTTTGGGAAAACGATAGATGAAGCAAGTCGGGGAGACCCGATTTAATCCCCGGCAGCCATTGCGCGTGGCTCTTCGATCAACTCGGCAAGCCCGCGGCGCATGGGCCCGATCGAAAATGCGGGAACGTCGCGCTCAGGTGCCACGGAGAGGCTTGCAGCCTTGTGCGGAAATTCCTGCCGGCGGTCCAGCTTTAGCCCAGCTTCCTTGAGGAACTCGGCAGAGAAGCCCAGGTCTTCCGCTCGGTCCACGCCCCAGAACCAGAGCTTTTCTTCGTTTCTCTGCAGGAAGTCCAGACCTTCCTCAAGCTTCTTCATCGCTCGGTCAAAGGAACTGGCCAGGAAGTACACCCCAAGATTCCAAGCGTGTCGCGGGTAGTGCACCTGAATCCTGATGCAGTATTTGCCGCCCTGATTGCGTTCGATGCTGCAGCGATAGTCGTTCTTTACAATTCTGACAGCCTGAGTTCGCGTAGCCATTGGAGTCACCAATTGAAGTCGAGTCGTTTTGCAATTATTGCAGGCCCGGAAGGCGGCAGCAGGAGCCGGGACTCTGTTCCCATGGATTACAGGTTCCTAAAGTTCGCCGCAGGTTGGGCCTTGCGGATATCAAAAATGGACACCAATAGCGTAGCGGGCGGATTCCCAGAGCGCAAGTGCCGCCTATGTAAACTGTAAGTCTTCTATTTTCAATGGGTTGTACTAGCCTAGATCGCCGAAGCCCTTCAATTTTTCAGGCATCAGCTTCAACTTTCCTTCTTGCTTCAGACGCTCTTCCAGACTGGATCGGAACGCCTCATAAGCCAGTCCGCGCTTTTCATTGAGCACTTGTTCCGTCAAATCCTTCTTCTGCTTCTCAAAATCCGCCAGATTCGCTTCCGTTTTTGCTTCAACACGGTAGACGAGCCAGTTCAATCCAAGATTCTGTGGAGCGGAACCGTCACCAACCTTCATCCCAAACGCTGCGCTGACCTGTTTACCGCTGCCGATGCCCGGAATCGAGCCTGCGCGAGAGAATTCATCGCTGGTTTTGGGGTCAAGCCCAAGCGCTTTTGCCGCAGCGTCAAACTTTTCGCCGGCTTTCGCGCGCTTGCTCAGTTCTTCGGCCTTCGAGCGCGCAGCCTGTTGCGCTTTTTCTTGCTTCAGCGAAGCAACAATTTTATCTCGAACCTCTTCCAGGCTGCCCTGATGACTCGGAAGCACTTGCTTCAAGGTCAGCACAACATATCCGCGATCGGTACGAATGGGCGCGCTTACTTCCCCTTCGCGCAGCCGGAAAATGGTGTCCTTTACCTCTGGAGAATTGCCGAGTTCGAGCAGCGGCTCAGTTGCTGCAACTGCCCTTGTCTGAGCAACTTGTAGATGATATTCCTTTGCCAATTCGGCCAGAGGAGTGCGATTTGATTTGCGAATCGCCGTGGCAAGTTGGTCCGCCACGCTGCTCGCTTCGTTGTCAGCCTTCGCAAGCATCAGCGGCGCACGAATTGAATCTTTCACTTCGTCGAACGGCTTGGTGTGCGCAGTTTCCTTCTCCAGCACCTTGATGATGTGGAAGCCGTACTGCGTTTTGACCAAATCCGAAATGCTTCCGGGCTGCTGGGAAAAAGCCGCCTTCTCAAATTCCGGCACCGTCTGGCCCTGCACGATCCAGCCCAGATCGCCGCCCTTCTCCTTTGTTCCGGGATCCTCGGAATATTTCTTGGCCAGTTCATCGAACTTTGCGCCCTTTTTTGCCTGTTTGAGGACGTCCTCGGCCTTCTTCTTGATTTCGTCGACTTCGGCGTCCGGCTTGCCGACGGTCATAAACAGAATGTGCTGCGCGTGCACACGATTGGGCACCTGATACTGCGCGATGTCCTGCTGATACTTTACTTTCAGTTCGTCGTCGGAGATTTGCACGCTCTGGCGAAGTTTCGTCAAATCGACCAGTCCGTATTCAACCGCCCTTTTCTCGGGAATTTGATACTGGCTCTTGCTCTTCTCGTAGGCTTCCTTGATTTCTGCATCTGACGGGGTAATTTTCGCCTCGAGGTCTTCCGGCTTGATCAGCGCGTAGTTGAGTTTCACCTTTTCGTTCTGATAGCGGAATTGCTCCAGCAGCTCGTTGGGGCCAGCGCTGACGCCATCGGTCACCAGGCGGCGAAACTTCTCTTCCAGGAGTCCCTGTTTGATCAGGTCTTCGAACACCGGCACGGTCATTCCAAAACGTTGCTGCACCTGCTGCGTGTACTGATCCATCCCCACCGGACTGTCGCCATTGAAAGCTGTCGGCAGGAATTGCTTTACGCGGTCTGCGATCTCTTCGTTCGTAACTTTAATTCCGAGGCGGTTCGCTTCGTATTGAACTTCTTTCGTGTATACCAGTTGCGTCAGGATTTGCCTGGCGTAGAGTCCTTCGAGCGGCTTGGGCACCTGGTTGCGCCGTTCAATTTCACTGAGTTGCTGGCGCACCTCGGCCAGAGAGACGGTTTGGTCCCCAATCTTTGCCACCGTGTCGTTGGATTCTGAATCCGCAGTCGGTCCTGTCGGCAACAGGTAGCTCAGCATGCCGATTCCGAGCACGCCGATTACAGCCCCGAGAATAATTCGGACTCCAAGTTTTCGTTGATCAAATGCTCCAGCCATCCGTGGCGTCTCCCTCGACTGTGGTCAAACTAAACATTATAGACGAGCGCGCTGTTTCGCCCCAAATCAATTCGCGGATTCCCTTCGCGTAATCACGCGGCAAATAACGGTCTCCAGTTACTCCGGCCTGTTCTGCGCTGCGGGCGCATTCGTTGCGCGACGGCCTAATTTACAAATTATCTACAAGCTGGAGGCGTCGAACGGTTTGGGAAAAAGGTCTCTCATCGGAACGATTTCGATCTTACCCTTCAGATTCGCAAGAAATCCGTATCCGCCACCACAGCGATGGCATCGAAGCCGCGTTCACCTTCGCTGATGGCTTTGACGATGGCGACACGCTCTGCGCAGATCGTCAGCCCGTAGGTAGCGTTCTCCACGTTGCATCCGCCGAAGATTCTGCCCGAAGTGGCGCGCAGGCCCGCGCCGACGCGGAAATTTGAGTACGCCGCGTGCGCGTTTTCTCTCGCCGATTTCGCCGCGGCAATCAATGATTCGTATTCACTCGCCCTTAATGCCTCGTTTTCGCTCACGCAATGGCCCTCGCGATTCTTGGAATGACGGCTTTCAGAAGGGCGATAAACTGATCCTTTACGCGAGCGCCGGTCTCGAAAACCTCTTCCGCAGTAAGAGTGGCACCCGTGATACCGGCGGCCATGTTGGTGACGCAGGAGATGCCAAGAACGCGAATGCCGGAGTGCCGTGCGGCCAGGACCTCCGGCACGGTGGACATGCCGACAAGGTCCGCGCCGAGAGCGCGGAACGAATGGATCTCCGCCGGCGTTTCGTAGTTAGGACCCGCAAGCGCGAGATAGACGCCTTCGTGAAGGCTGAGGGCGAGTTTCTTTCCTTCTTCCGCAACGAAGCGGCGGAATTCCGGATCGTATGAGCGGGTCATATCAGGAAAGCGAGGACCCAAGCGATCTTCATTCGGTCCAATAAGGGGATTCGCGCCCTGCAGGTTGATGTGGTCGCGAATGGCGACCAAGGCGCCCTCAGAATAGTTGAGATTGATGCCTCCAGCGGCGTTGGTGACAATGAGCGCCTTGACGCCCATCCGCGCGAACACACGAATCGGAAACGCGACTTGTTTCGCCGAGTAGCCTTCGTACAAATGAACACGGCCCTGCATTCCCGCGACAGCGACGCGATCCACTGTTCCGAGTACGAGCTGTCCTGCGTGCCCGATTGCCGTCGATCGCGGGAAGTAAGGGATTTTTGCGTACGGAATCTTCGCGGCGTTTTCAAATTCATCTGCGAACGCGCCCAATCCTGAGCCGAGCACCAGCACAATCTTTGGCCGCAGCTTCGTTTTGGAAAGAATGAACTTTGCGGCTTTTTCTGCTTGCGCGAACTCTGCGGTTGCTTTTTCCTTTGTTTTTCGATTCGGCATGAAACTTTTTCTTTCCAAACTCACTACGTAAGCAGTCCAACGATGGACGCCGACATCAGATTCGCCATCGTTCCTGCTAGCATCGCGCGAATGCCCAGACGCGCAAGGTCTCCGCGGCGCTCTGGAGCAAGCGCGCCAATTCCGCCAATCTGAATTCCAATGGAACTGAAATTTGCGAAGCCGCATAGCGCAAACGTCGCGATGGTGAACGATCTAGGATCTATCTGCCCCTTGTATCCGCCCAATTGCTGAAACGCCACCACTTCGTTTACCACCATTCGTGTTCCCAAAAGATTTCCAATTAGCGGACAGTCGTGCCAGGGAATTCCGATTACAAATGCCACCGGGGCGAATACCCAGCCAAAAATCTGTTGCAAGCTTTCTGGAAACCGCGGCAGCCCATGCGCCGCGAGCCAGTTGTGCGTTCCGCCCATGATCGCATTCACCAGTGCCAACAGCGCGATGAAGGTGATCAGCATCGCGCCGACATTTAGAGCCAGGTGCAAACCTTCAACGGTCCCTCGGGAAATCGCGCCGAGAAAATTCGATTCTTTTTCCATTGGCGGCATTTCGACGCGTCCGGCCGTCAGGGGCTCTTCAGTTTCCGGCACCAGCATTTTAGCCATCAGCAGAGTCCCAGGCGCGGTCATGATCACGGCTGTCAGCAAATGTTTTGCCTCGACACCGTAGCTGATATAAAGCGCCATGATTGCGCCGGAGACGTGCGCCATGCCGCTGGTCATGACGGTCATCAATTCCGATTTGGTCATTTTTGGCAGGAACGGCCGGATGGTCAGTGGAGCTTCCGTCTGCCCCATGAAAATGCTGGCCGCCACGTTCAGAGACTCAGCCCCGCTCGCGCCCATGATCCGCTGCATCAGCCAAGCCGCCGCGCGAATGACAATTTGCATCACGCCAAGGTAATAAAGCAGAGCGAACAGCGCCGCGATAAATATAATCGTCGGCAAAATCTGAAACGCGAACACTGCGCCAAACGAAGAGTTCTTCTTGCCCAGTTCGCCAAAAATAAATTCCGAGCCCACATAGGAAAAATTTAAAAGCTGCGTCACTTTTGCGCCTAGCCACGCAAAAATCGCTCGCCCTACTTCAAACTTCAGAACCAGAAAAGCGAATGTCAGTTGCAGTCCAACGCCCCATAAGACTGTTTTCAGCTTTATCGCCCGCCGATCCGTCGAAAAAGCAAACGCCAAGCCGACCATGCTGAGCAATCCCAGGATGCCGGTGAATCGTCCCATGCACGCTCCGCTCTATCTCAGGTCTGTAAGTACAAACCCTGAAACCCTTGAAGACGTTAAACTCTATGCTCCGACCAGCCGCCGCACAAGTTTTTTGGGTGCCGGCTGCTGCTCAGCGAAAACAAAACTTCTCTCGATACGCTCGCTGGCTTCCGACAGCTTGGCGTCTGAGTTGTAGTGAATTGTTACAAGGGTTTCGCCGGAAGCGATGCGATCGCCAATTCTTTTGTGAAATTCGAGACCGACGGCGGGATCGATCGCGTCTTCTTTCTTTTCGCGACCGCCGCCCAGCATCGCCAGCGCCACACCGAATTCCATGCAATTCGTGGCGGCCAGATAGCCGTTTGCCGGGCTCGCAACTTCTTTGCGAGTTCGCGCCTGTGGGAGACGTTGATAGTCGTCGATGACCCGCGCATCGCCGCCTTGTAACGCAATGCCCTGCCTGAATTTTTCGAGAGCTTCGCCCGATGCGACAAGTTTCTCTGCGAGTACACGGCCTTCATCCACTGATTTTGTTCGGTCGCCTAAATAAAACATCCAGGCGGAAAGCTCGACGCTTAGCTCGCGCAAATCTTTGCCTCCGCGTCCACACAAAACTTCAATCGACTCGATGACTTCATGCGAGTGACCTGCGAATCGCCCGAGCGGCTGATCCATGTCGGTGATCAGTGCCACCGCTTTCTTGCCCATCCGCCGAGCGGTTTCCACCATCAACTCAGCGAGCCGCACAGAGTCTTCTTCCTTTTGCATGAACGCGCCGGAACCTGTTTTTACATCGAGCACCAGCGCGTCGATCCCCTCCGCCAACTTCTTGCTCATGATGGAAGCGCAAATCAAGCCGATATTTTCGACTGTCGAAGTCACGTCGCGCAGGGCGTAAATCTTTTTGTCCGCTGGAGCAATTTCCGCCGTCTGACCAATCAGGCCCATGCCGCACTCGCCGAGGACTTTGCGAAACTCCGCAAGCGTAAGGGCGGTGTTGAATCCTGGAATCGCTTCGAGCTTGTCCAGCGTTCCACCAGTGTGGCCAAGTCCGCGGCCGCTGATCATTGGCACCGTGAGGCCGCCAGCAGCGACAATCGGTGCGAGAATCAGCGAAGTCTTGTCTCCCACTCCGCCCGTGGAGTGTTTATCTACCTTTTTCCCGGGAAGTTCCGGGAACGTGATGACTTCGCCGGAATGCAACATCGCTTCTGTGAGCCTCGCGATTTCCGCTCCGCTCAACCCGCGAATCCACGTTGCCATCAGCCACGATGCCATCTGGTAGTCGGGAATTTCGCCGCGCGTGTAGCCAGAGATCAAAAATTCTATCTCTTCGCGGGAGTGCTCTCCTGAATCGCGTTTCTTGCGGATGAGGTCAACGGCGCGCATGAATGTTTAGCGAACGGGCAGCCTAACACCCGCCACATGCAGCGTCAAACGGTCGTGGATTCCGGTGGTGGCCGAGATTCGGTTTACCCTGTTCTGCTCCGGTCACGCGGGTTCTTGAACCCTTTTTTGGCCATTACGAGAGCGTCGCCGTAGGGAATAAAATTTCTTTATCGCGGCGGAGCGTCGTCGGCTTCGAAGGAGGCGAGCTGTTCCTCCCACGCTAGCGAGGGTGTTTGCAGGAGGCGGACGCAGCGGTTCCAGCGCAGGATGGCGTCGTCATTGCCTGGGGGGCGAATTTTTTCGGCTGCAGCAAAACACTGCAATGCCCGCTCCAGCAAAGGGTAAACCACATGCGGCAACTGGCCGGCGCGAAGCTGCGCCTTGGCGCGCCGCTCGTGCAGAAGTCCTGAATAGTAAAATTGTTCGTAGCGATCGCTCAGGCGCTGAAAAGCTTCCTCGGCTTCGCGGCAGCGGTCGGAAACACCTCCCGTAAATTGATCGGTGATGGAAAGACCGAGCAGGCGCAGGGCAAGTTGCTGTTGCGGATCGACGTCGAGAATATCGCGGCAGATGGATTCAGACTCTTCAGGTTCATTCAGATAGCGATACAACTCAACTTTGGCGAGAGCCTCGGCGATTCCCGCCTTGGAGATGGATTTCAACTGGTAGTTCATCGAAACCTCCCTCGCGGCACGGCGGGTACTCGCCGCTCTGCTAAGGCAGCGCCGCGGTTTACGTTGAGATCCTTCGTGTTCCGGTAAGAACCGGAAGACTCAGAATGACGCTCTAGAAGAAACAAGGGGTAACGACAGTCGTTACCTGCCTTGCAGCACGGCGATCACGCACCGCGAATCTTGCGCACCAGCATAGTGATGGGATCGTAGAACTCGTCCACCACGCGTTCTTTGAGCGGAATGATGGCGTTATCGGTAATGTTAATTTCTTCCGGACACACTTCCGTACAGCATTTTGTGATATTGCACAAGCCGAGGCCGAGCTCGTCCTTTAGCAATTTTGTGCGCGATACGCCATCGAGGGGATGCATTTCGAGGCATGCGGTTCGCACGAAAAAGCGCGGTCCGCCAAAACTTTCATGTTTTGCGTGATCGCGCAACACGTGGCAGACGTCCTGGCAGAGAAAACATTCGATGCACTTGCGGAATTCCTGCACGCGGTCGACGTCGCGCTGGTACATCTTCCACTCGACACCAGCACGCGGCTGAAATGCGGGAATCTTCTTATTGATTTTGTAATTCCAGGAAACGTCCGTGACGAGATCTTTGATTAAAGGAAACGCTTTCAAGGGCGAAACTGTAATCGGCTCGTCGAGCGGCAATGCGTCAAGACGCGTTTTGCAGGTCAGGCGCGGACGGCCGTTGACTTCAGCGGAACAGGATCCGCATTTTCCGGCCTTGCAATTCCAACGAACGGCCAGATCCGGCGATTGATGTCCTTGAATCGAATGCAGCGCATCGAGCACGACCATTCCCGGCGCAACCGGGACGCGGTAATCCACGGGTTTACCGCCTTCCGGGCCGCCTCGGAACACGCGCAAAATCGCTTCCGCCATCGTGCCTCCATCTTCTATCCACTACTTGCGTCCGCTACTTATTCTCCGCCAAAATTTCTTTCAACTCAGCGGGCATGTCGGTTACCGGACGCTGTTCGAGCGCCATCGCATCGCCGCGCTTCACAATGATGTTGTTCTGTTGGCCCCACGTGTCGTCGAGATTCGGATAATCGATTCGACTATGCGCCCCGCGGCTTTCGCGTCGGGCTAGCGCGCTGCGCGTCACCGCTTCGGAGATCAATACCATCGAGTGCAAATCGCGCGTCAGATGCCATCCTGGATTGAACATGCGCGAGCCGTCCGCCCGAACGCGCTCCAGCCGGTGTTTGAACTTTTCGAGTTCGCCGAGCGCTTTCTGCAAGTCTTCTTCGTTGCGAAAAATACCTACAAGGCTCTGCATCGTTTCCTGCAGGTCGCGGTGAATTTCGTAGGGAAATTCTCCGTCGGTGCGTTCGAACGGAGCAAGCATTTCCCCCTCTGCTTGTTCCAGCTGCGCTGTCTCCAGTGCGCCGGATTGCAAGCGGGTTGAATGCTCCGCCGCGGCTTTCCCCGCGCGTTTACCGAATACCACCAGGTCAGACAGCGAGTTTCCACCCAGACGGTTGGCGCCATGCAGGCCGGCGGCAGCCTCGCCTGCCGCAAATAACCCCGGCACAGTTGACTGCCCTGTCTCCGCGTCCACGCGAATTCCACCCATCATGTAGTGGCACGTTGGGCCAACCTCCATCGGTCCGGTCGTAATGTCCACATCCGCAAGCTCTTTGAACTGGTGATACATGCTGGGAAGTTTTTTCTTCACGTAGTCGGCGGGCTTGTGGGAGATATCCAAATACGCGCCGCCGTGCTCCGTGCCGCGCCCTTCCCGCACTTCGGTGTAGATAGCACGAGCGACAACGTCCCTCGTTGAAAGCTCCATGCGCTTGGGATCGTATTTCTCCATGAAGCGCTCGCCCCTGTTGTTCTTGAGCGTGCCGCCTTCGCCGCGCACCGCTTCTGTTACCAGGATTCCTTGCACGCCTGGGGGCCACACCATCCCCGTGGGATGAAATTGCACAAATTCCATGTCCAACAATTCAGCACCCGCTTCGTAGGCTAACGCCATTCCGTCCGCGGTGTATTCCCACGAATTCGACGTAACCTTCCACGCTTTGCCGATGCCGCCCGTCGCAATCACAATGGACTTGGCCTTGAACGCTACGAACCGTCCCTGCTCGCGCCAATAGCCGAACGCGCCCGCGATGCGGTCGCCATCCTTGATCAACCGCGTGATTGTACACTCCATGTAAACGTCGATGCCTTGCTGCACGCCGCGATCCTGCAATGTGCGTATCAATTCGAGCCCTGTGCGGTCGCCAACGTGGCACAAACGTTTAAAGGTGTGGCCGCCAAACGCGCGCTGCAGAATCTGTCCATCTTCCGTGCGATCAAACAGCGCACCCCACTGTTCGAGTTCCCGCACGCGCTCTGGCGCCTCCTGTGCATGGAGTTGCGCCATGCGCCAGTTGCTCAGAAATTTTCCGCCGCGCATGGTATCGCGAAAATGCGTGCGCCAGTCGTCGGCCTTGTCGACATTGCCCATAGCCGCGGCGATTCCACCCTCCGCCATGACGGTGTGCGCTTTGCCAAGCAGCGATTTGCATACGAGGCCAACGCGCGCGCCTTGTGCCAGGGCTTCAATCGCGGCGCGGAGTCCGGCGCCGCCCGCGCCGATGATCAATACATCGTGTTCGTGGGTTTCGTAGGAAGAGGTCACAGGATTCGCACGTCCTTGAAAATTCCGGCGGCCACCATGCGGATGTAGAAATCCGTCAGCCCTACCGAGATTAAGCTAGACCAAGCCAGGAGCATGTGGCGTTCATTGAGAGTGGTGATCCAGGTCCACGCCGTGTGCTGCGGCGGCCCAAACGCCGAGCAGGAAAAACAATCGAGTTTGCCACCGGCCAGATGCCGCAGCGAGTGACACGAAAACGTGTAGAGCGTCAGCAGCGTCACGTTCGCAAGCAGAATCAGCGAACCGATGCCAATTCCGAATTCTTGCAATCCCAATCGTCCGGAAAAGAAAAATCCTTTGTACGCGTCATGCCACAAAAACAACAGAAACAGAATCGCCAGGTACAAAAAGTAGCGATGAATGTTCTGCAGAATAAAAGGAAACGATGTTTCGCCCTTGTAGCTACGCTTGCCGCTTTCGCTTACCGCGCACGCCGGTGGATCAAGGAAGAATGCCCGGTAGTACGCTTTGCGATAGTAGTAGCAAGTCGCGCGAAAGCCCAGCGGCCCCGCGAGGATCAAAAGCGCGGGCGAAAATTTCCACCAACGATGCCCGGGATCAATTAGCGGGGAATAAAATGGAGAAAGATACGGACCCCATTCGTAAAACTTACCCTCGAATGCGCGCAGCGTGGCGTAAACGCCAAATCCGCCTAGCAAAATCACCACAGGCAGAATTTCCACCCACCACGCATCACGTCGTTGTGTCTCGCCAAAAGCCGCCAGCTTCGTTTCCACGGAAGGAGAACCCATTTGTCGCGCAATCTCCTGGCGCTTAGCCTAATCAGTAATTTTATTTTTGCAAGCCAGAAGTTTTACAAGTGCGATTCACGCACCTACGCCATGTGCGCGTGGTGGTATACTTTCGCGGCCTATTGAGGCAGCCCCTTCCGTTTCGCCTGACATGGACAAGTACGACATCATCGTCATCGGTTCCGGACCAGCAGGCCAGCGCGCCGCAATCCAGGCGGCAAAGTTCGGCAAAAAAGCCGCGCTCGTCGAAAAAATGGAAGTGATCGGTGGAGCTGCGATCAACACCGGAACCATTCCCAGCAAGACGATGCGCGAGGCCGTGTTGCATCTCTCCGGCTTTTATTATCAAAGTATTTACGGCGTGAATTACCGCGTGAAGGAACAGATCACCATGGCCGATCTTTCCTTTCGGGCGCAGCACGTAATCAAGACCGAAATTGATGTGACTCGCGCGCAGCTTTCACGCAACGGAATCGAAGTTCTCAACGGCCTTGCCAGTTTCACGAGCCCAAACGGCCTTCGCGTGTCCGGTGTACGGGGGCAGGCCGATTACGAAGCGGAAAAAGTCATTATCGCGACGGGTACGAAACCCGCCAGCTCTCCTCTGGTTCCGTTCAACAATCGCAACATCATCAATAGCGATCAGATTCTCCAGATGCCGCAGATTCCCAAGACCATGATTGTTGTCGGTGGCGGCGTGATCGGAGTGGAATACACCTGCATGTTCGCCACGCTGGGCGTTCGCGTTACGCTCATAGAAAAGCGGCCTCGTTTGCTGGAGTTTGCTGACTCAGAAATGGTGGAAGCGCTCTGCTATCACCTGCGCGACCGCCGCGTGACACTTCGTCTGAATGAAGAGGTTGAAAGCGTCGAGGAGACTCCCGACAACGGCGTGGTCGCGAACCTCAAAAGCAAAAAGAAAATTGCCGGCGAAGCGCTCCTTTACGCAGTCGGCCGCCAGGGCAATGTTGACGAACTTAATCTTGGCGCCGCTGGACTCGATGCGGATTCCCGCGGGCGCATTCCCGTCGATGCCGACTATCGCACCAAGCAACCGCACATTTTCGCCGTTGGCGACGTTATCGGATTTCCCAGCCTGGGTTCTGTCTCCATGGAGCAGGGCCGCATCGCTGCAGCCAGCGCGTTCGGCATGCCGATTCATTCCGACCCCGCGCACTACCCTTACGGCATTTACACGATCCCGGAAATTTCGTTCATCGGCAAAACCGAAGAGCAGCTCACCGATGCTGGCGTCGCCTACGAAGTTGGCATCGCCTACTTCCGCGAAATTGCCCGTGGACAAATCCGCGGCGACACTACTGGCCGGTTGAAGCTGATTTTTAAGCCGGACACGAAAGAGCTGCTCGGCGTCCACATCATTGGCGAAGGTGCCTCGGAATTGCTGCACATCGGGCAGGCCGTTTTTGCACTTAAGGGTACCGTCGAATATTTCGTGGACACCGTCTTCAACTATCCGACACTTGCGGAGTGTTATAAAACCGCGGCGTTCAACGGCTTGAACAAGCTGACCAAGATGTGACGCGGGGGCGGAAGATTATGGGTAGGAATGCAGGAGTCCTGGTTGTAGAGCATATCGCCGCCGCGCTGGTTGAAAACAACCAGGTTGCCGGAGCGGTAAAAGTGTTTCCGGAAGTAGGAGACTCTCGGGACGCGCTTCTCTCCATGCCCGCGGACAATATTGCGGCGAAAATTGCCGAGTTAGTATTGTCTCTCGACCGTGGCAGTTCTCTCTCCGCTGTGGGCGTCGGATTTCCCGGCCTCATACGCGAAGGCGTCGTCGAGGAATCACCGAATCTTCAGCAGATCAAAGGCTTTCATCTTCGCGAAGCCGTCGAAAGCGCTCTCGCATCGAGCGGCGCCCGCATTGCAGTTCGCGTTTACAATGACGCCGATGCCGCAGCTGCAGGAATTGCCGCGACGCGCGGCGTGCTTCACAAGCTCAATCGCGTATGGACTCTCGGAAACGGTGTCGGTTTTGGACGCTATCCCTGGAGTCAGGGGGCTTGGGAGGGCGGCCACTCCGTCGTCACGCTCGACCCCAAGGAAAATTTCTGCGGCTGCGGCGGCCGCGGCCACCTGGAAGGAATACTCGGCTATCGCGCGATGCGACTCCGTTTCCTTGATCTGGAGCCGGAAGAAGTTTTCGAGAACGCAAAACAGGGCGATGCGCGCTGTTTAGATTTCGTCTCGCGCTGCCATCGCGCTCTGGCGGCCGCTACCGCGACCAGCATACACATGGAAGGCCCTGGCCCCTTTTACCTGACCGGTCCAAACGTAAATTGGATTGACGTCGGCGTACTCGATCGTCTCGTTCACGACATGGTGAAGATGAGCCCCTTGCAGGGCAGCCGCTTCGAAGTGATTCCAGCCAACGACGATCTTGGCATCATCGGCGCGGCCGTGAATGCCGGCAGAGCCACTGCCGCCTAATTATTGCAGCTATGAGCGCTCATCTGTCGCCAGTTTGGTTTCCAGCTCAGAAACAATCTTCCACCCGCGCGGCGTATTCACATACACCCTTAAGATTCGAAACTGGTTATAAAACTTTTTCCCGTTCCGGCGTCCCACTTCCGACCGTAGACTCAAGACATACGCGGTGTCACGGAACATTCTCACCTGCGCATCACTGCTCACGACCGAGTCAAATTCCAGCGGCAGCGATTCCAGTTCCTGGATCACCATTGCCTTGTTCACGACTTCTCCGTAACGCGAAACTCCATGGAAATCTTCCGAATATGCAGCCTTAAAGAACGTGGGATTGTGCAGCTTGATTGCCCGCGCGTTCTCCTTTTCCAAATTGATCAATTCTTGCCGCTGCATCTCCGGATTTGGCGGAAGTTCGTCTGCTTCCTGGGCACGCGCGACTCCCGTGCAGAGTAGCCAGACGACCATAGACAGCAAAAACTTTTTCAAGGCAACTCTCCTCAAGCGCAAGATATGGTTGGGGCGATTCGGGGCGGCATTTAGTATAGTGCTTGCCGCATTGTCTGCCGGAAAACTAACGTAACCCTGCGCTCAAATCGGCATCCAAGCGGCGACCACGCGATTTTCACAAATTTATTTGGGAGGATTCATGCTTACTTCCAGCTCGTCCTCAACAGGTTTGTTCAGCAGGCGCGATTTTCTTGGCCACGCGTCCCAATGGAGTGCTCTTCTCGCCGCTTATCAGTTTCTTCCGCTCCCCGCGCTCGCCGAATCCTTCGCGATGGATTCCCGCGTCGCGCAGACGCCGATTGTCGATAAGGGCTTCGCTTCAGTCCGCAAAATCGGTGACGGCCTCTACGCCACAATCTCCGACACATCAAAAGGTCTTCAAACGATGTGCAATGGCGGGTTCCTGTTCGGTAAAGACGCCGCGCTATTAATCGAGGGATTCGTCAGCCCTGCCGGAGCCAGTTTTCAACACGAAACGCTTCGCACGCTGAGCCAAAGCCCCATCATGGGCGCGCTCGATACCCACTACCATTTCGATCACGTCACAGGAAACGCGTTTTACGGAGCTAACGGCATTTCGCTCTGGGCGCACGCGGCAGTTTCAAAGAGAATTTTTGACAGTTACGGTGCAATGCAGGGAGCGGATAAAGCTACCTTTTTACGTCCTCTCGAAGCCCGCGTAAAAAACGCCAGGAGTGAAGTCGCGCGCAAACATGCCGCGGAATTGGTCGTTACCATGGGCAACATTTTTGGCGCTGTCAATTCCACCGTTCTGGGATTCCCCAATCGCCCACTGGATCCGGCGAAGCTTCCTGTGAAACTCGACTTGGGCGGCTTAACAGCGCTCGTCGAAACGTATCCCGGCCACTCCGGCACGGATCTTATCGTTCGCATCCCCGAACAGAACGTCGTTTACGCTGGCGACCTGCTCTTCAATCACATGTATCCCGTTACCTTCGACGAACAAGCCACTGTCTCCGGCTGGCGCTCCACGCTCAAAACATTTTTGTCCTGGGATAAGGACACCATCTTTGTTCCCGGTCACGGACAAATCGCCGGCCGCGATGGAGTGCAATTGTCCGCTGATCTCTTCGATGATATCGCCGCACAAGCGGAAAAAATGTACAAATCCGGCGTGCCAGGTGAAGATGCCGCTGATCAATACCTCGTCCCCGACAAATTCAAGGACGTCGCCATCTTCACCTGGCACCTTTCGATCGGTCCAACGATCCTCAAGCTCTACAAAGAATGGGGCGCGAAGTAACACAACCGAAGAGCCGCAACGGTCAATTCGTGTTCCGAATATTGCAAACCGATTCTGGCCGCACGAAGCGCAAAACTATTATTTCGGAATGGGCTGCAGAGGTGCCCCAAGGGGCGCGTTCGGATCGCGTTGAGAAATGGTGAGCGCGACGCCTCGCATCTCTTCGTGAATTACAGAATTTGTCGCGAGCACTACGGGTCCGCCGAGCTGATACGCATTGCCGTGAAAATCTGAAATCGCGCCGCCTGCTTCGGTTACCAGCAGCATGCCAGCCGCGATGTCCCAGGGTTTCAGGCCAAATTCCCAGAAGCCATCGAAACGGCCGGCCGCCACACTCGCGAGATCGAGCGCGGCGGAGCCGTCGCGGCGCACTCCATGCGAGCGCAGCGTGAAATCGTAATAGTAGTGAATGTTAGGATTCGCGAGCCGTTTGTGCACTGGAAACCCAGTGCAGAGGAGGCTGGTCGAAAGAGTGGAAACCTTCGAGACCGAGATTTTCTCGCCATTGAGCGTGGCACCCTCGCCGCGCGCCGCAGCGAAGAGTTCATCGTAAATGGGATTGTAAACGACGCCGGCAAGGACAGCCCCGTTTTGCGCAAGCGCGATCGAAACGGCGAAGCAGGGATACTTGTGGGCAAAGTTTGTTGTGCCATCGAGGGGATCGACATGCCAACGAAACTCAGTGCTGCGTTCGTGGCCTGTGCCTTCTTCGGCGGCGATGGTGTGCTCGGGGAAAAATCTAGAGAGGCGTGCGACAATCGCCCGCTCGCTGCGACGGTCAGCCTGTGTCACCAGGTCGACGTCACCTTTGTAATGGATGTCAGGAGGAAGGGCATATTCTTCACGAAGAATTTTGCCTGCTTCAAGAGCGGTTTCGATCGCAACGTCGAGATAGTTGGCAGCCATAAAAAGTTGTAACTTCTAAGCTATCAGTTCTCAAAGAAAAGAAAAAATGCGGCATGGTCGCGCGCCGATCCTTTTTCTAGCGAATTTTTGCCGCACTGGAACGAACTCATGTGTATCCATGCGACAAGGCTGCCTGTTTCCGCGCGGAAAAACAGTGGTAGAACGTGCACCAATCGGACAGTCCATCACATAGAAAGACGCGAACATGGCCACTCGCGCACAAGTCGTTGGCCCGCGCAGCCGCTTGTTTTATGTCTTTGCCGCGTGGTGATCGCGGCAATCATCTTTGCAGGTTTTGCCAGAACTTTTTATCTCAACAGCTATTTTGCCAAATCGCATCTCGCTCCAGTCCTGCTGGTTCACGGATTCGTTTTCACATCGTGGATTGTGGTGTTGATCGTGCAAACCAGCTTGGTGGCCGCGGATCGCACGGACATCCATCGGCGGCTTGGCGTGTTCGGTGGCGTCCTGGCCGCGCTGATGATTGTCGTAGGGGTTCTCGCCGCAATCTATTCGGGCAGGCGCGGGTTCACGTCACCCAACGGTCCGCCACCTTTGGTTTTTCTAGTAATTCCAATTTTCGACCTCATCGTGTTTTCGTCAGTGGTGGCCGTGGGTCTGTACTACCGCAACCAGCCGGACACGCACAAAAGATTGATGCTTCTCTCCACGCTGGGAATTTTAGGTCCCGGCGTTGCACGGCTGCCGATTGCGTGGATTTTGCAGCACGGACTTCTTGCTATTTTTGGCATCCAGGACCTGGTTTTGGTTGCGTGCATAACGTATGACACGGTTGTTCACCGGCGCCTGCATCGCGCATTTCTTTGGGGCGGACTGTGGGTGATCTTGTCGCTACCGTTGCGCATGGCTGTGGCAAGCACCAGTGCGTGGGCGTCCTTCGCACATTGGCTGATACGTTAGACGCTAACGCACTCGAAAATCGCTAGCGAAATTACGAAGAAGTGCGAGGGGATTTGGAAGCCACACGCGGATGCCGGGCTCGTTTTCCTTTGCCGTTTGAACGCGCGGGGTGTTTGGGTCTCTTTCGGATTGCCATGCCGCGCTCCACTTCGCATTCCAGAAGCTTCAGCACCGTTGACTCGAGTCCGATGAATTCGAGGCCTATGCCAACGCCTGGAAGGCAGTAACGGACTTCGCCGCGCGCACGAACGGAAGCGCCGGTGAGGGCCAGTCGAAAACGGACGTTCAGATTGGCGCCTTCCGGAAAACTTCGCATGGTGTTGATCGTGGCGACTGTCCCGAAACATCATCTTGAATTTCGCGCTCTGGCACGTCTCGCCGTGTCAACAAATAAGAATTTCCCCTTCCGCTAGTTGTGCCTCCATCCGGTGCTATCCAGCTTCTTCGGGTTAGCTTCGCACCGGCGGAAAGCGGACGATGAAAAAGGAGCGGCTGGGGGAAGTCCTCACAGAACGCGGGAAGATTTCGGCCGCGGATCTCACAAGCGCCCTCCAACAACACAGCCTAGCGAGACGGACGCCGAGAAATCGCTTTGGTGGTGCTTGGCACTTGGTATTGCGGGCGGGCATGCGCCTTCCAGAAAGAGTCGACCGCGCCTGACGCAAGCCATTTGCGATCGATGCGCGGACCGAAGATATGGCTGAAGAGCATGGGACCAAAGAGGAGGGTAACGGCGAGTTCTTCGTCGAGGACAGCAGGGAAAATACCGCGATCGACACCTCGCCGCAGAAGTTTTTTCAAGCCGGCTCGCGCACGCTCCATTACTCTTGCACGCCATGCGTGGCCGAATTCCTGATTTCGCGCGGAATATGCAATCAAATGCGGCATTAGCCGTTTTTGCATATCAGCCTTCCGTGGATTCGGCTCGTGCAGCAAAAAAGACTCGATGTCAGATTTCAAATCGCCGGAATCAAAATCGGGCGGGCCTTCATCGAGTTCATGAATATGGACAAGTACCCCCATGCATAGGTCGTCCTTGTCTGCCCAGTGCTTGTAAATTGTGGCTTTGCTGACGCCCGAAGCAGCGGCAATGGCATCCATGCTCGTTGATTCAATTCCGCGCTCTGCAAAAAGCTGGATCGCGGCTTCAAGGACTTTTTGGTGCGCGCGTTCGCTGAGTCCGCGGGCCATCCCTAAATCTCGATTTTCGAGAAGCGCCACGCGCCGAAAAACAACAAACCCACAGCAATCACACAAAGCACGGCAAAGTCCGTTGTCATTCCGAAATGTGTGACGCCAATCAACGCTGCTCGCAGGCCGTCGACTCCGTAAGAAAGCGGATCAAGGCGCGTGATGAACGACAGCGCCTTCGGTAGATTGTTCAAAGGGAACAACGCGCCGGACAGGAAAAAAATTGGCAGCACCAGAAAGTTCATGATGAGCTGAAATCCCTGCATATCCTGCAGCCCGGAGCCGATGGCCGTACCAAGCGCGGCAAAAACGATGGCGATCAATGCCATGAACAGTACGCCAAAAGGCGCCGTGGCAAGACTGACGGGCCGAAATCCGGCAATCAAACATACAATTAAGATCAGCGTTCCTTGCAACATCGCTACGGTAGCGCCGCCCAGGGTCCGGCCAATCATGATGCGTAGCCGAGGAACCGGCGCGACCAGCGTTTCCTTCAAGAAACCGAACTGGCGATCAAACAGCAACGCAATGCCTGAAAAAATCGAAGTGAAAAGTACCGTCATGCCGATTACCCCGGGCGCAACAAACTGGAGATAGCTCCCATTGCCCGCTTTCTGAAAAACCGGGCCGAGTCCAAACCCGAGAACCAGTAAATACAGGAGCGGCTGCCCTAAAGAAGCGACGATTTGCGCTCGCGAGCGCGTGTATTTCTTAAGCTCGCGCAACCACAGAATGTAAATGGCGTTCATCGGCTATCTCCTCCACATCCGGGCCATTTGGCGCAACTGATCGGCGGAGTTGGCGCTTTCGTCGCGGATGCTCGTGCCAGTCAGGGCGAGAAACGCTTCCTCCAGTGATTCCTTTCCCGTACGTTCCTTCAGTTCCTGCGAAGTGCCCATGGCCACGATGCGGCCATGATCGATCACGGCGATGCGATGAGCGACACGATCAGCCTCTTCCATGTAGTGCGTTGTAAGGAAAACCGTGACCTGCTCGGTTTCATTCAGGTGTTTGACGTGCGTCCACAATTGATTGCGGCTCTGTGGATCGAGACCAAGGGTTGGCTCGTCGAGAAAAAGTATCCGTGGCGTGTGCAAAAAACCGCGCGCAATTTCAAGATTGCTTTACAAGAGTGTCCCTGCGGTCCCACAGCTCGAAAAGCTCAAGCAGCATTTCGGATCGCTCGCGACGGACTTTTTTCGGAACGTGATAGAGGACCCCGTGCAGTTCAAGATTCTCGGCGGCAGTCAAATCCTGATCGAGACTTGGATCCTGGAAGACGATGCCAAATTGCTGGCGCACTTGGTTCTGCTGGCGAGCAGGATCCAATCCGTTCAACTCCAGCGAACCGCTGGTGGGTGGGAGTAGCGTAGTGAGCATTTTAATCGTGGTGGTTTTCCCCGCCCCGTTGGGCCCGAGAAATGCGAAAATTTCACCCTTCGGAACTTCGAAGGAGATATTGTTAACCGCGGTGAAATCGCCAAATCGCCTGACAAGGTTTTGAACGCGAATCAAGGTATCGCTCCCTAACGGCAGGCCAACATACTAAACGGTTCAGTTTAGTACGTCAAGTGATGCGAAAACCTCGCCCTTTGGCGGAGCGGCCAGCATCTGAGGAATTCCCGGGCAAATCCTTGTGAGCTTCGAACGCTCACCACGCGTTCAGGGCAAACCGGTGTAATAGGATTTGCGGTGACGGACAGAATAGACCGGCGGCTGCGTTTGCGCGGCCGCGGAGGACTGGCTGTCGGCGGTATTGACGGCTGGCTGCGAAGCTCCAGGAGCCCGCGGCGTGACGGTCACCTCGATGCGCCGATAAGTGTCTGCGGGCCCGCGAGGATTCGGATAGTAACCGAGACGGTATTGCGTGCGTAGCTCACGATCAATCCGGTCAAAGATCGAATCAAGCTGCGCAGACGAATCGGGATAGAAGACCGCTCCACCGGTAGTGTCGGTAATTGTTTCAAGCGCATGCTCGCCGGCAGTGTTGCGGCCACTTTCGCTTTTCATTGCGCGAATCACAACCGTGTAAAGAAGTGTGTTCGTGCGCACGGCTTCGCGGCGCGCGGAATCGAAATCGGCGTGGCTCGTGGTTTCGCCGCCGTCGGTAATGAGAATGATCACGCGGCGGCGATCGGATCCCTGCCGTGCGAGCGCGCGTGAACCGAGGTAAACGGCGTCATAGATAGAAGTCCCCGCACCTTGCGGCACACGCCGCACCGCTTCCTGGAGGTGTCCCACATTGTCGGAAAACGCCGCCAGTTGCGTGACGTTTTCATCGAAAGCATAAACCGCCAGCCGGTCGCCCGAACGAAGGACCTGCTGGATAAAATGCGCGGCCGCTTCGCGCTGCGAAGGCATTCCCAGCTGCGCGCTCAGACTCGCGTCGATCATCAAAGCCAGATCGAGTGGCTGCTGAGTTTCCTTCTCAAAAACGGCGATGGCCTGGGGATTGTCCTCATCCAGTACGTGAAATGCTTCGATTGGAAGATCCGCCGCAGGACGATTGTGTTCGTCCAGCACGCTGACAAGCACGTTAACCAGATTTACCGACACTTTGATTTTTGCGCGATCCTGCGCCGGGTCGCTGGCCTCGGCTTTCGCCGCAGGCGCGGAAGAGGCATCAGCAGATTTGGATTTTTGCGCCCACGGAGGACGATTAGGGTTTTCCTGCTGCTGCGAGGATTGATGCGCAATTGAGCCGGCGTGGAGTCCGTCGCCGCCTACAAACGCAAAAACCGCAAGCACACCAATGAAAATCCGCATGGCCAGGGTACTTGGGCGGAAGCGAGAAGTGGGCATCGATTTAGTTGGATGCGGGTTCCGCGGCAGGAGTCTCCGCGGCTGCAGGCGCAGGAGGCACTTCGCCATCGGCCCAGACGGCCCCGTCGGCGAAAAACTCCTTCTTCCAGATGGGTATGGTCTTCTTCAAAGTGTCGATCGCGGAGCGGCATGCGTCAAAGGCGGCTGCACGGTGCGGCGAGCTAACCGCAATGAACACGCTCGTCTCTCCGATTTCAAGTCTTCCCAAACGGTGAACCATTGCCACTCTGTCAATGGCATAGTGCTCGTGAAGATGTTCCGCGATCTCCCGCATTTTGGCGAGGGCCATCGATTCGTAAGCTTCGTATTCGAGATACAGCGTGCTCCGGCCATGCGAATGGTTGCGCACGCAGCCGTCGAAAGTCGCGACGGCGCCGTCTTCGTCCGCGCGAACTTCGCGAGCGATCGCGCTGGACGGGATAACCTCGCGGGTAAGCTCGATGCGATCGTGGCAATGAGAAGTCGTCATGGCTGATTAGCCGCCACTGACCGGCGGCAGAAAGCCAACTTCGTCGCCCGCGTGAAGCAGAGTGTCCCACGCAGCGAACTCACGATTACGCGCCGCGACCAGCGAAGCGCGAAACTTGCGCAGTTCCGGACGCGACGACGAACAATACGCAAAGAGGTCTTCGATCCGCGCTCCGTCGCGAACTTCTACGGATTCTTCCGAGGATCCGGAGAGTTCTTTCAACCGCCCGAAATAAAGGACTTTGACGATCATGTGTATCTTCCGGATTATTTTACCTGAATTAGGTGAGCACCGCGTCTCGACTCCATGGCGCAGTCATTTCTTCGGCGTCTCGCGTCTGCTTTTCGCACGAGCCTAGCCGCCGAAGACGTATGATCTATGTCCACGGCGAATTGCAACACGGAAAATGGGGCCGCCATGAAAATTTTAGTAACGGGTGCAACAGGATTGGTGGGCAGCGCGCTGGTGGCGGCCCTGGCGCGAGATGGGCACATGGTCTGCCGGTTGGTGCGTCCACAAACAAAAACAGAGGGCGGAGCGGCCGGCACATTCGATGTAGCGTGGAATCCGGAGACTGGCGAACTGGGCGGAGCGGCAGTCGGCGCTGAAGCAGTCATCAATCTCGGCGGAGCTTCGATTGCCAGCGGCCGATGGACGGATGCACGCAAGAGACTCCTACGAACAAGCCGCGTGGAGGCGACACGCGCGCTCGTAACCGCCCTCGGAAGAATGAACGCGAGGCCGGATGTGATGGTGAGCGCCTCGGCCATTGGATTTTACGGAAACCGCGCAGACGAAGTCCTAACGGAGGAGAGCGCGCCGGGAAATGATTTTTTGGCGGGCATTTCAAAAGATTGGGAAACCGAAGCGTTGCGCACTGAAGAATTTCGCACGCGGGTTGTGATAGCGCGCTTTGGAATTATTTTGGCAAAAAACGGCGGCGCGTTGCCGAAGATGATGCTTCCGTTCGAGTTCGGCGCTGGCGGTAGAGTCGGCAACGGCAAGCAATGGATGTCGTGGGTCGCTCTCGAAGACGTCATTGAGATCATCCGCTTCGCCCTGAACAATCGCGAATTGCGTGGAGCAGTGAACGTCGTGGCACCCGAGCCGGTCACGAATGCGGAGTTCACTAAACAATTAGCGCGCGCGATGCATCGCCCAGCGCTCTTCCCTGCTCCTGCCTTCGCGCTGCGATTGGCGCTGGGAGAAATGGCAGACGCATTGCTTCTTACGAGCCAGCGCGTCGTGCCAGGATTACTCACAAAAGTTGGCTACCGATTCTTGGATCCCAGTTTGGGGCCGGCGCTGAAAAAGCTCAGCGAATCTCAACCCAAGAAATAAAAAGACGCTATTTGGCGACGCTGAGCGTCACATTGACGTGATACACGTGTCCGTTTAATGGATCGGTCGACACAATACTTTCCAGCGATTGGCCGTCCTTCAACACTGGGTTCATGTCAATCCTGAATGTGCGCACAACAGGGTTAGTATTTCCTGAAGCAGCCTCAGGCGAGATTGAGCTCCGCTCCAAGGCCATCTGCAACTTGTAACGTCCGTCCTCCTGAAGGGTTGCCGAACAGTCGATGTTGGTCCCGATATCAATGTATGTGAATTGGTCCTTGCCAGTGGTGATCGGGATTCGAGCTCCACTGCGCAGTTGGGAACCTGGGCGCGCCCGACGCTCGTCAGCGTTCACGCTGAATGAGTACGGCAAATTCGATACCTTCTTTTCGCCATCATATTCAGTAAAGACCACCTGAACCCGAAGAGGCGTCACCGCAGGGGTATGATCGTCTGGTTTTTGACCAGCGGTACTTTTCGAACTATCCTGCGCTGCTGCGGCGACAGACAAGACGACCAGCAAAGCAAAAAACACCACAACATTCTTTTTCATCAGAAGCTTCCTCTCTACGTGGACTTCATCGAGCAACAGCTTAATCGGATTCACTGCCTTCCAAAGGTTGTATGGTCAACTGTCGCAGGCCCAGCTCTGCGATCTCCAGCGGCTTGATCTCAAACGGCGCGTCATCTGTCGCGGCAGCACGATTTGAAGTCTCAAACGATTTCGCCCGCAGGAGATCCGCATAGCGCCGTAGTCCAGCTTCTTCTTCGGACGACACAAGTACTTCCGGTTCGGAACCCTGTGCGGCTCGATCGAGAATAAAGCGTTCTCGTCTTGCCACGAGCCGCCCAGGCGTAGGTGAAACCTGAATCGACGAAGTCTCGACCGACAATCCGGTCGGTTCGCGGCTTACGGCGGATTGAATGGAAGGAGCAGCAGGCTCCTTCGCTGTCGAATGAGAAACGGCCGAGTGCCGAAGGGACGACGAAAGCGCGATCGCTCCGATGACCAGGCCTCCCGTCACGAATGCTAAAACCGGGAGACGCCGATTTACCTTTGTTGAGTCCAACGCGACTTGCATACGAACACGCGGCAAGAGCGAAGCGGGAATCTCAGTATTAGTGGCGGCCTGTAACGCGCCGTCAATTGAGCGGAACAGCGCCTGCTCGTTCGCAAATGCCGCGTGGCAGTATTCGCATCCGGCCAGATGCTCTGCCAGCTCGCGCGGCAACGTTTCGCCAGAGCCGGCGGCTTCCATCAGCACCTTTCGGTAGGATTCACAAAACATTTCAGTTTCTCCGCGAGAGTTTTTCTTGCAAAAAAGAGCCGGGACTTCACGGTGCCCACCGGTACAGCCAGGAGCACGGAAACTTCCTCAAGCGAATGGCCTTCCATCGCTGCGAGCAGCAACACAAGCCGCTGCTTTTCCGGCAATTCGTCGAGCGCGCGATCAAACTGCCGCTGAAACTCTGAATTCTCGCCGCTATGCCGCGAATTGCGCGAATTTTCAAAAACCCACTGCGCTTCCCGTTGCTGCCTGCGTTTTGTGGAACGCAAACGATCCAGTGCGAGCCGAAAACTGATGCGAACAAGCCACGCACGAAAACGCGTCCGTTCGCGCAACCGTTCAAACCGGCGGTACGCGCGAAGCAAAGCCTCCTGCGCGATATCTTCGGCATCGGCATCATTGCGCAAGACCCCGCGCGCAACGCGAAACGCCAAAGGAGCGTTTTCCGCAAGCAACGATTCCCATTCGCGATGTGCCGCGCCGACCGCTTCGGTTCGCGCTTGTCTGCGCACGGCGGCAGCCTCGGGCTCTCCTCCGGGATGCGTCAGGACCCACTCCTGCACGGTCTGGTTCAGGCGAGCGGTAATGGCTCGGCTCTCCTTGTACATAGGCAAGACGCCGCGGATGGAGAAAGAGTTCATCGGGAGCCGAAAGAAGTAATGACGCAACCCCACAGCGAAGTAAAGAGTCGAGAATGAACAGAAGCGTTCTCGAATTGGAGCCCGTGCCCCAGGGGGAATTCCAAAACTGGGAATTCAAAGTAAAATGGTGCAAACAACTGAAATAAGGGTAGATACCGAAACCTCGGGTCGCTCCGTCATGCGCACTCCGACGCATTTTGCGCACTGACGCCTTGCTGGCCATTGGACTGCATTTCAGCCGATATGCGAAAGCTTCCGCAACATCTCCGCCGAATTACAAACCGACCAACTGAATCAATTGAAGAATCATTCAGGCGCAAGCCATCCGCCTCCATAAAGAAGTCCGGGGCCAAGCGAGGCAAGAAAAATCGGAAATCGTGATGGAGTTGGACTTGCACGAAATGCCTCAAGCGCGCTGTGAAGTGCGGCAGCGCATGTCGTTGAACCAAGATTTCCGCGAGTCGCAGCGACCGGAGGAAACCGTTCAAGCAACACTCCTGATTTTTTCGCAAGCAAAGCGACAAGTCGCGGGTTAGGCTGATGCGTCGCGAACGCCGCTACTTCCGTGCGTGGAATGCCGCTGACTCGTTCGAGTTCCGAAATACATTGATCCAGACGTGCCGTTGCCGCCCGGGAAAGTGCGTCGCCATCGAAAATTACCTTTAATCGATCGCCTGGCCCTGCCGAAACCTGAATCGCGGCCTGAAGTTGCGAAGCACACCCAAAAAAGAATTCCCGCAGCGAAAAATTGTCTTGGGCCGAACGAGGCGGTCGGCTCTGCACTAGAAAAGCGGATGCGCCATCACCAAAAAGTCCGCCAAACTCACCCACGACGCGCCCCGGAATGAGCGTGCGAGAGTGCACATCCGCGGTGACGACGAGCACCGCGCGGCATTGCTCTGACTCCACAAATGATTTCGCAACCGCAAGCGCATGTAGAAATCCAAGACACGCGCCACCGACGTCGAGTGCCCCGCACTTCTCGTGCACGCCGATCGCGAGATGCATCTGTGCCGCGAACGATGGAAACGCGTGATGTGTTTCGCTGGCAGCGATGATCCAGTCGATCGCGTTAGGCGAAAGGCCCGAGTTCTCCAGGACTTCTCTCGCGGCTTTCGCGGCCAACGTTACTTCCGATTCGTTGGCGTTCGCATGTGCCAAAGAAACGATTCCGGCACGATGGCGCAGCTTCCCGGTTGGCATGCCAAAGGCCGTGTCAACCTCTTCGGATGGAATTGTTCTCGAGCCGAATGCGACGCCGGAGAATCGCAACAGAGCAGCGCTGTGCCGGGTGGACATGAAGAGTTCGCGCCCTTGTTAGGCCAGGAATTCTTGGCCTTGGAGTTGTCGGGCCCTGGCATTGTGAGCGATCGAAGGAACCGCAGCAAGAGCGCCGTCGCTCAAATTTCGCAAAATTTTCTGTCCTTACACGGTTTTTCGAAACAGCAGCGATCCCAGACCCCGAAGCACAGCGGGCGTGTGGTAGTTTGGGAAGTCCATGGAACACGGCGCGAGAATTCCGAAATGTTCTGCCTGACCTGGCGGCAGTGTCTTGCCGCAATGCTTTCCGCAAGCGCGCTGATGGTCTTGGCAAGCCCCGCGCGGGCGCAGCGCGAACGCGGCGAGTTGCAAATCGAGGTGAAAGATCCTCAAGGCCGCAGCACTGCAGCCACGGGAGAAATCGTCAGTGAATCAAACCAGGTGAAAAAGGAGTTTGCGATTGGCGCGGACGGAAAATATCTTGCGCAGGAGCTGGCGTTTGGCGTCTACCGCTTGACCGTGAGCGCGGAAGGGTTCGCTGCGTGGACTGGTTTGCTCGAAGTTCGCAGCGAAGTGCCGGTGCGTATTGCCGTGGTTCTCGGAATGGCGCCTGTAAACACGAAAGTTGAGGTCACTGATGCAGCGACGCTGCTTGATCCGTCGGAAACCGGAACGATCTATTCGTTAAGCGGGGAGACGCTGCGCGAACACGAAGCCGCGCAACAGGGGCGCGATCTTTCTGACGCGGTGAACGATCAGCCCGGCTGGCTTTATGAAGCAAATGGAGCCCTGCATCCGCGCGGCTCCGAATATCAAGTGCAGTATGTGCTGGACGGAATGCCCCTGACACAAAACCGTTCAACGGCTTTTGCAGCGCCGCTGGATGCCGGCGACGTGGAATCGATGCGCGTGATGACCGCCGGATATGCCGCGGAGTACGGGCGCAAGCTTGGCGGAGTGATCGAGTTGATGACGGAGAAAAATCCGCCAGTGGGATTACATGGACGCTTCGAAACGGGAGGCGGCAGCTTCGATTCGGTCAGCGGCGCCGGCGAGATCGGATATTCCAGCGGCAAAAATCACTTCGAAGCGAGCGGTCAGGGATTTCATAGCGGGCGGTATCTCGATCCTCCGGTTCTGGATAATTTCACGAATGCGGGAAATGGCAACAGCCTTTCCGTTGCGTATGAACGGGATTTTTCAGAACGTGACCGCTTGCGGTTCACGATTTCTCGAAGCGACGCGCACCACACCGTGCCGAATGAGCGCATTCAGCAAACGGCAGGCCAGCGACAGGACGCGGACAATACCGAAGTAAGCGGCCAAATCTACTACCGGCACATCAGCTCGCAGAATCTGTTGTGGAGCTTTTCTGGAAGCACGCGCGACGCAAGCGCGCTTTTGCACTCGAACAATTTCGCAACTCCCATCATCGTGGCACAGGATCGTGGATATCGCGAAGGATATGTGCGTGGCGACGTCGCGGGACACGCGGGCCATCACGACTGGAAGGCAGGAGCCGACTCTTTGTTCACACCAGTGCGCGAATCGCTGTTTTACCAGATCATGGACTCATCGCAGTTTGATCCGGGCACGGCGCTGCAATTTGCGTTTTCAGCGCGCAAGTGGGACGTCGAGCCGGCTTTCTATGTTCAAGATAATTTTCATCGCGGAAGCTGGAATGTAAGCGCCGGCCTGCGCTTCGATCACTATGGATTCGTGGTGAGCGAATCGGCATGGAGCCCGCGCATCGGCGTGTCGCGCTATATCGACCGTTGGAAGATGCTGCTGCACGTTTCTTACGACCGCGTTTTTCAAACTCCGGCAATGGAAAATCTTTTGCTTGCGAGTTCGCCGGAAGTGGATTCGCTGAATCCTGATGTGCTGCGGTTGCCGGTGCGCCCCTCGCGCGGAAATTATTTTGAAGGCGGCGTCACGCAAGCGCTGTTTGGACATCTGCGCCTCGATGCGAATGTGTTTCGTCGCAATTTCCGGAATTTTTCCGACGATGATGCTCTGCTTGATACGGGGATCAGTTTTCCGATCGCATTCGACAAAGCGAGGATTTTTGGAGAAGAAGTCCGGCTCGCGGCAACGGAATGGGGCAGGTTTTCGGGCTTTTTAAGCTACTCGAACCAATCCGCGGTTGCGCAAGGACCAATCACCGGTGGACTTTTGCTTGGAAGCGACAACAGCTCGACGTTGGCGGATAACAGTAAATTCGCGGTGACCCAGGACCAACGGAACACAGTTCGCGCGAGAGTTCGTGCGCAAGCCACAAAACGTGTATGGGCGGCACTCAGCGCGGAGTACGGCAGCGGACTTCCCGTTGAACTCGATGATCCCGCGAACATCGATCTGAATTTTTTGTTGGCGCAATTCGGGCCCGAAATTCTGGCGCACGTGAACCTGGATCGCGGACGTGTGCGGCCGAATTTTTCGTTGGGTGCGGCCGCGGGAGTGCAACTGTACCGAAAAGAAAGCAGAAGTCTCAATATTCAGGTCGAAGCGAACAATCTCCCGGATCGGGTGAATGTCTTGAATTTTGCCGGGCTGTTTTCTGGAACGGCTGTCGCCGCTCCGCGCAGCGCCAGCGCACGCCTGCGTTTCAATTTTTGAAGCTTGCGTTAGCGCCGAATCTTGCCAAGCAGCCGCAGTATTTCCATGTACAGCCAAATCTAAAGTAACCATCAAAGCGAACGCGCCGTTCCACTCCATGTACTTTGGCGATTAGCCGCGGTGGGAACCTCCAGGTAAGACACATCCAGCGCGAAACTCCTCTACCACGCGGAAAAAATTTGGTACCGCTAACGGGAATCGAACCCGTATTTTAGCCTCGAAAGGGCTGATGTACTTCAACATATCTAACTGATACAAAAGTATTTATAAAATGCTCTGCATTGATCGTTGCCGAATTGCATTGTTCTTGAGATACTGCATCATACGGTGCTCAGGGTATCCCATGGAGATAAGCCTATGCCTATGCCAAACGATGCGAAGCTGCAAGAGGTCAACGGCCGGCTGAAGAAGGGTGAAGGTTGGATAGGCTACCGCTACTCGACGAACAGCATAGGCAAAAAGGTCCAGTCGAAATTCCTCTACTTCGCTTTTTACCAAGGCAAGGCGCAGAAGTTCGTCAACACGAAGACCAACGATCCGGAGGACGCCTACCGGCGGCTTCTCGAAGCGCGAGGCCAGGTCGAGCGCGGCGATCGCCTACTTCCCTCAGAGGTTTCCAGGATACGTTACGAAGACCTGAAACGAATTCTGATCGACTACTACCACGAAAAGCATCCCGATTCGCTCTACACCAGGCGCACCAAAGACGGAGGTACCGAGGAAACATTTCTCGGCGCAGATAAGCTCGACGTGTTCTTCAAGCGGATGCCGATCACGGAAATCAGAGCAGATAAGATTCAGGAGTACATCAAATGGCGCCGCAAGGAAGGTGATGCCGATGCAACGACGCGCCGGCAACTCGGCCATCTTCGACTCGCTTTTAATCGGGCTTGGAAACTGGAACGAATCAACCGAAACGATATCCCGCCATTCGAACTCCCGAATGATTCAAAACCACGAAAAGGATTTCTCGATCCCGGAGACTTTGCCACCCTGCGGGAGGCAATGCCCGAACATCTTCAACCGACCGTGACATTCCTCTATTACACGGGATGTCGGACCGGCGCAGCTTCGAAGATCACTTGGGAGATGGTTTCGAGGGACTGCACAGAAATTGAATTGCCTGCGGAGATCATGAAGAACGACGAGCCTCTGATCCTCCCTCTTGTTGGTCCACTAGAAGGGATTTCAGCGTTGTTGAAAGAGATGCGCAAATCATTCCCAAAGCCGACCGATCGCGTCTTCAACTTCCGCAACTTTCGCTTCTCCTGGAACAAGACCTGTGATCGTCTCGGGCTCGGAAAGTTCGATAAGAAGTTGCGGCACTATGACGGGCTGAAACCTCACGACTTCCGTCGATCGGCCTCTCGAAATTTAATTAAGGCGGGTGTTAATCGTCGGATCGCCATGCAAATCACAGGACATAAGACGGAACACATCTTCGAACGTTACAACATCAAGACGACCGACGACGTGAAGGAAGCCCTAATCAAGGTCGGTGAATTCAAGAGTGCGTCGGTCACTACAATTGCGCAAAACTCAAGCAAACGATAGAATTGATATTGCGTCTGACGTTCGAACTGACGTTAGGACTGACAGACTAGCAAGATGGCCCGGTAGTGTAATCGGTTAACACGTTGCCCTTTCAAGGCAAAGACTACGGGTTCGATTCCCGTCCGGGCTACCAATTTGTTCGAACTCGAAGTGACGGCTCCTGCCAAGCCTGCGTCACAAACCTCAGCGCTTGCTTCTAGAGGTAATCGTGCCCACCCGGAAAGCTCTTGAGACCGTCAGAAGTGCAGAAGCGCATATGAAAGCTGCGGAGGAAAAGCTCCGTTCGTTCATCGAACGGCCGAACCGCGAATATTCACCCGACGAGAGTGCAAAGAACAAACGCCTGCTCGATGATCTCCGACTAGCGATGGTGGAATATTCGGAAGCGTTTGAGCGAGCGGTCAGGTCCTAAAGGCTCGTCATGCAGCCACTCCTGTTCCGATCTTCTGCCGCTCAATCCATCGATCCAAATCCACTTTGTCGATTTTGAATCCACGCCCCACAGGCACGTACGGAAGCTCTCGTTTGCGCAGCATTTGTCGGATCGCCCAGACTCTTGCTCCGAGATAAGCTGCGGCATCTTTGATTGAAAGTAGTCGAGGACCCGCAGTTATAGGCAGCGGGGGCACAACTGGTTTCTTAAATCTACGCTGGATCGGCATCGAATAAATCCTTCTCGCGTGCCTTGGTGAATTTTAAAATTTCGAGAACAACACGCGAGGGCTTCCCCAATGGGAAGCACCGGTAGAACGAGGAAATCCATGCGACGAAAGTTGATGACTTTTCGGGTTTTGGGGATCATGAACACACTTCTTCTCGCGGCACTCAGTTGGAATTACGTTACTGCTGTTTGGTCGCCGCGAGCCATCCGGGGAGGATGGCGGTGTGTCTCGTCCAAATGCTACGGCCGAGCAATTCGGATTAATTAAAATATATCAATACGTTAGTTTAAAGTCAACCGCCGGATCGGGCGATCGGGAGTCTTTAAATCATCGGGCATGACGCTGCTTATGGAATTCTCGCATTTTGCCTAATCATGTCCCGATACCTTCTTCCACCAGCATCGAGTTCCGTTGCAATTGCCTGCACGCCCATAACGTTGATTGGGTCCTTTGCTAACTCGGCAACCTGCCTTTTCAACGCCCCAGAGTCTGCCAAAACGCCAACCAACGTAATAACCTGTGGGGAATACTGCTTTTTGTATTGAATCATTACATTCGAATACCAAATATTCGAACGAACAATGAAGTCAACATTGCTCTCTCCACGCTGCTTGGAAGGTTGCTCGCCCTGACTGCGCAGGAAATTCGTAATCTGTTCTGCCAAGCGAATAGCTGTCGCGCCCCAATCCCCGTCAACGGCAACCACCAATCCTGTGGGTGGAAGAGGTGCTGTCGTTTGTGGTAGTCCGGGCGGCGGAGTTGTGTTCCTAATGTACTCCGCGATTCTTTTAGGCTGTTCCCTGGATTCTCTCTCATTTCTAACGGTACCCCAGATGGTTAAACCGAGCAGTACAACTGCAACGACGCCAATTGAAATGCGTGCCCGTCTTCTCTGTTCGTCATTTTGCACCGGCCTGAAAGTTAGCTCAAAGCCGAACCAAGTTAACGCAAGAGTTGCGCCGCATAATCCTATAGCAATGAGAATGGATGGAAGCATTTCGCGTTTAGCCTTTCAACTTCTCGACGACCTGCCACAAATGAATCCGCGCCGTTTCCTCTCCAAATGAAACTTGCAGCCGCTTCCCTTCCGTGGTCTCGATGATCGCTTTGATTTCTGCGTCTACTAGTCTGCCGCCAGACAATTTCACCGTGACGTGCTGGGCGACCTTGAAATCGCTTCATTGTGATCTTCGTGGAAGATTGCGCGGATTCTATCACGCTCCGACCGCGTGCTATTTCCACATATTTAAGTTGAAGGAATATTAAGCGCCAACGTAGACTCCCTTTAAGTCAGAAGGGGAACTATGTCCCGCGAACACCACAGACAGTACGACGCAGCTTTGCAAAGACTACGAGCCGAGGCTGAAGCAATTCAAAAACAGGCGCACAAATTCAAGTGGCAAGACTCTCTCACGCTTGTGAGTGTACTTTTGACGGCCATAGCATTCATATCTGAGGAGACACCGTATGTCATTGGATGTTTCTTGGCGTCGGCACTTCTGATTTGCTTATCAGTTAGAAGTCATAAAGATTGGGGCTGGTGGCGATACGGCATCTCTGTGAGTGTCATTGTTTTGTTTTCATTTTTGTCGATTAGAGCTTACACCAAGGGCGTGCAGCGCGAGTTGGCCTTACCTGAAAGTGATTTATTGCCTGCTGGTGAATCTGATCCACCGAACCGTACTAGATGCGCCATACCCGCCAATGCTTTCCGGATTTATGCAGGTGACTCACTGGCTTATTATACCGGAGAGCCGCCTTATAGATTTCTCTCTACCAATGACGTGCCGCGTTTCTCCGTCGAAAAGCATGGAAATGGCTTGGCGATTTCTACAGATGTATTCGCGGAAGATGGAAGAACTGTTCTAGTCCGTATCGACAAGAATCATTTCATTGCGAGCACAAGCGGAGAAATTTTCAAGCGCGACCATCCGGATAAAAGCACTCTCATCGTCACGGATAAGTACGGGAAAATTGTTTTGAACGTGCACTACATTAACGAATCGGCGGTAAAAATTACTGGCACTTTCGTTTACCCAGGTACAACTATCTCGATCGACGAGCATGAGGGGAGCATTCGTGGTGCCGCTACATATATTTTTCATCAAGATTGTTGGATGGAAATAGGAATAAGTTCAGGGTCAACTGGAATTAAGCTGGGGCATCAGTAGGCCGCATCTTGAATTTTACCGTTAGGTATTTGTATTCGAGACCGTCGATGGCTCCGGTTCGTTGACCTGTCGCGTGCCATCAAACTAAGATTCACGTCGGTGGATCAGCATGTACGTGCACCTTCCCCTATTTTAGTTTTTGGCAGGAGGGCATCATGAATCGAGAACGGGCGCTGAAGGTTGTGATGGTGTTGGTGGGATTGCTCTTCCTGGCTGGCGTCTATCCCTTAACGATGTTTCTATCGCGAGAGCCTGCGTTGGCGATGATGCTCAGCCTTTATGTCACGCTAGGGATTTTCTTGCTGCTGGCAGTGCGTAACCCGTCAGCGAATCGCAGCTTGATCGCCTTCACGGCATGGTCGAGCTTTGCTCACGGTGCTGTTATGACGGTGCAGGCATATCAGAAAATGATCGAACGCAGAGAACTGCTGGGAGTGGCTGCGCTGGTTGTCATCGGTGTGGCCCTGATCGCACTGGCTCCGGCAAAGCAATCAGGAGAGCTGGCCTCCGCAGCCGCTGCGTAGGCTCGCATTTTCTCGAAAGGGCCGACCCCGAACTGCTGCACTGCGGACTGCTTCAACGCGAAGGCCGACGAACTTTCGCCGGGCGGTCTGATTCAAATTACCCGAAGTTTTCTTTCTCTCTTTTCGAACGAATCGACTTCACAGCAGAGGCACGCTCCGAAGAGACCTGCGCTCCGGGTTTAGACGAGATGTGCCTGCCGAGCGTGGCGCCGCTCTGCTTCACTTCCCTCTTGCCGCTCTCACCCTTGGATTCGAACACGCCTTGTGAATGCTGCCGGCGAGTTTGATCCTTTGTGAACTCGGGAACGGCTCCGTGCGCTTCGACTGCGACGAGGCCGACTCGTTCTCGGTTTGTGACCTGTCGAGTGCCTTCAGCGTTTCGGTTTGAACCGAGATTCTTCTGGCTCCCAACTGATGTTTCCCGCTGCTGTTTTCTAGTACTCATTGACTGCTCCTATATAGGAAACTGCTAATTCACGGATCGCGTTAACAACGATCCGTTCTCTCGACGCCGATGTTTATCGGAGGCTAAAACTTCTATTCTTCCAGCTTGCTGATGGTCCAAACGGTCACGTGATAAAGAGCCTTGATGAGCAACCGGACGGCGATATACATAGCAGTGATGCAACCCAGAAGTGAAAAGATCATTTGCGGCAGGGTCATGGCGTTTCTCCTTGACCCTTAGTATCGCGAGTCAAGGCCTCGTATGCCCACCAAATTATGATACATATGTAGTACTCATTCCATTATCCGTTTGCGTTTCCCGTTTCATTTATGCCTGATGCACGTGTCGAATGGTCTGACCTGAGTGAGGACAATGACGACGGAAAAACATATCAACTTACGGACGATTCGTTCGTGATTCTCCTCGACCCAAAGCAGAACACGTCAGAAAGCGAAGCTCGCGACACTCTGAGGCACGAAGCCTGTCACGTAGCGACGTGGGGAGAAGAGCCTCAGCATGGTCCCAAATGGCAAGCCTGCATGTCGCGGAGGATCGATTGAGTCTGTTCCTGATCGGCTTGAAGGGGATGGCACGGGCAACTAAGAATTTAAGGAAGGCAAGGGGACAGTTTTGGCGCTACAAGCTTACTTCGACGAAAGTGAACGTCAAGACGGAACGTTTTGTGTGGCCGGTTATGCGTTCTCGGAGCCTCAGGCTGAGAAGTTTGTTAAGCAGTGGTCTGAGCTTTTTGCGGGAATTAAAGGCGGTTTACATATGGTTGATCTGGTGCACGGCGTGCGTGCGTTCAATGATGTTCCCCCAGAGGAAAGGAACAGCTTAATAGTCGAGGCGGTAAAGATTATCAACTCGCGAATCAGCGTTGGGATAGCCGTGTCTTGTAATTTGGCGGAAGTTAAACAGCACTCACCGAAGTGGATTCGGGGATTCGGACATGCCTACCCTTTATGTTGCCATCTCGCGCTGACCGCTTTAGGAAAGTATCTGGATGTAAAACAAAACCCTGAAAAAGTTGCCTATGTGTTCGAGGCTGGTCATTCGCATGAGGAAGAAGCTCGTACATTCATTGCAAACGCGGTTCGATGTGAACCTCTAAGACAAAGTTATCGGTACTTCGGAGATTCATTCCTACCTAAGTCCGATGCTGTCCCATTGCAGGCCGCTGATTTTCTTGCTTGGGAATGGGCGAAATTCAGGCATGAAACGATGGAGCAATCAAAAAGACGAATCAGGAAATCACTACGGGAAGCCTTTCTGGCTGCGCCGGGGCGCTATAAGATGCATCATGTTACCGGCCCTTCCTTGGTGAAGTTTTTAGGTCGCATTCGTGAATTGGGCCTGTCTCAAATTGAAGAGGAATCGCAATCACGTCACGGATCGAACTGAATTGCGAATCGTCGTGTTAGAATCTTCTTCCCTTTCTCTGCGACTTCCTGTTCGAGAGTTCCCATGTCCGATCCTATTGGTCTCCGTGAATTCAACGAGGCCGCTTACCGCAAATTTATCCGAACGCTTTCAGACGAAGAATTGATAAAGGCAGGAAAGCGGCTTCGTATTCTGTGCGGCGATGTTGTCACCCCGAATCCGAGCACGTTCGATAGACAGCTAAAAATCTGCCGCGAGGTATATCGGAGCAGACATCCGAAATGATTTAGGGTTGAGCTTTTTGGGCAATACTGGTCGTCCGGTCAGTAGACCCCATGCCTCAATTCTTCTAGGTTAGATTGTTGACATTCGGAGGCTGAAGGACGATGAACCTCGGACTCGTAGCGGAAATCACCACCGACAAGTCTCTCGACTCTTTTACTGAGTTCAAAGAAGGCGTCAAACTTCTCAAGAACGACTATCCCCAAAAGGCTTTGGTGAAACTGCAAAGTGCATTCGAATCTGACAAGCACAATCCGTACTACATTTCATTTCTCGGCGTGTCGATTGCGCGTGCCCAGCAGAAGTGGGCACAAGCCTCTGAGCTTTGCGAAATGGCGATCCAGCTAAATCCGAAGGAAATCCAGTTCCATCTCAATCTCGCAGAAGTCTACGCACTGGCAGGTCTGCGTGAGATGTCCCTACATAAATTAGATTACGCCCTGGGGTTATTTGGCGAGGACCCCCGATTAGAACGTGCCCGCAGCAAGGTGGAGAAACGCCGGGCTCCCGTACTGCCCTTCTTTGGGCGCGGGCATTTCTTGAATCGTGAACTCGGCAAGCTGCGGCACCGCATATTTAAACACGCGGAGTAGAGACAGTTTCCAGATCGGAAAGATTTCACAGCGTACGCTAGCGTACTCACACCTTTCGACAGCGGATTCCGCTGGCGTCAAACAGGAAAATGTAAGACTGTTCTTACAACGAAACCGCTGGAGAGTGTTGCCAATCGGGCCGGGTTGGTTGGCCGAGAAGGTACACCGTGCGCGACGCAGCTCTGAAATACCCAATCTGGCAGGAACCCTACCTAGCAGCTGTAACAGAAACAAATCTTAAATTGCTCAATCAGAAAATAGCAGGCGCAGAGCACGCCGCCATATTGCGGCTCAAGCAACTAGAAAACGGCACGGACCACCATGCCGAACTAAGAGCATTAATAGATGCGCTGACAGCATTGAAAATACTCGCAGAAACAACCTGGGCCGAGTGAGATGAAGCCACGACGGAACGCGTCGTCCGAAGCCAGCACGAGCGACCATAAAATTGGCGACCGCGTAAAAATAAAACTAACAGGTGGGAGACTTGTTGACGCGGAGATAAAAGCGGTAGTCGAAGCGACGGAAGGCAAGCGTCTGCAAGTCAGCTTTGGAGAAGAGACCGGCCGGATTTATCTCTGGCAGGTTGTTGAAAAGTTGCGATAGATTCGGCAACCGGAGCGGCACCGTGAACGAAACAGCCATCTATGAATGTTAAAGTTTGTTGCGATACTTAACTTGCAGCATCCGCGACGAATGTCTTTGGCCTTTGAGCTATTCGGCCCAGAGTTGCGACGACGTATGCTAAGACGAGAAAGAATGGCACGACAGACAGTCGGCCAGTGGCGACGACCGCCACGCCAGAGAGCGCGAAATTTCGCAGCACAGTAAACCAGGAAAGCAATTGCATTCTCTTTCCGAAGCATCCGCAGGCAAGTTTGGTTCGGCCTCGAAGCAGATTTGCCGATATCGCCACGATGAATAGGCCGAACAACCCAGCGGCAAAGAAACCAGCCACACCGGAGAGCCTTGGCACGAAAAGCAAGCTGCCGCACACGCATTCGGAGATGGCCAGCGCCAACGCGAATGAGGAGGTCCAGCTTTTCGGAATGAGCTTGTAAGCATCGACGATTTTTCTGAAATCGGTCATGTAATACAGTTTGCCGAGCCCCCCTATCAAAAGCAGCGCTCCTATCGAAAGTCGCGCTACCCAAATCACAACAAAGGTATGGGAATTTAGTGTAGTCATATTGAGCTCGGGCAATTCGTCGCCATCGGTAGATTAGGAGAACCCACTTTTCTAGTTTTTGCAGTCAATTGCGGTGCCTAGGTAAATCACGCCGGACTCATCACTAAAGAATGCGACAGCACAAGCTGGAGAATCCTCCAATGGAGTCAATGCAAGTTTGTAGTGTTTTCCGTCAGAAGAGGTGATGATCGATACCTGATAGTCTCTTATTTTTCCGGACGAACTATTGCTCGAGTTGTCCACGAATTCAGCAAGGCCCGCCGGTTTTTCCCGAAGGCCCTTAACTACCGAATCTAAAGGCGCATAGTTCTTGGTTTTTAGCAAAATATCCAGCTCCGCTGTATTTAACGCTCGAACAATCTCAAGTGCCTGTGATTTGCTTAGAGGCTCTTTTTCTGTGGCCGAATCAAGCGATGACGAGAGGGCCACCGAGAGAACCATCGCTACCGTCGATAGGTGAAGTATTTTCACAAGTCTCCTCCTTAATGATGCGTTACGGTGTACAGCAGGCGCACCCTTTGCCCGTACAAAACACGCACTGCGTGCAGCTCCCAGCACAGCACCAAGTGCAATCTCTGCAACCCGTATTACCGCAGTAGCATTGACCGCTGCTAGTACAATTGCAATTACAGTTGCACGAAGTGTCTGGGTGAACGCCCTGAGCCGCGAAAGCGAGCCTTTGAAATGCCGTCCCCAGAAAACTCCGCTTCGCTATTCTCTCGTCAATTGGCCTGACCCCGGGAACGCTGGTAGCGCCAGGTTGGTGCGCATTCGGATCGTAAGTGCCATCAAAATCTCCGAAATAAATCACGCCGAGCTCATCACTAAGGAGTAGAGCGTCTTGCTTCCGTCCAGTCTTTGCACCCAAGACATCGATCATGCTAAGAAGATAGCCCGATTCATCCCCCGCCTTCCGTAGGGTCATTTTCCATCCGGGTATTATCTGCTCCTCATTCAGCCTCAGCCATGTATAGAAACTCTTAGCTGACGCCGCTTTGGGCGGCGGTTTCTTCGGGTCTGTAAACCATGCTGCGCTTAAAATTTGGAAGAGCTCATCTCGCGTCGCATACTTCCCTTGTTTAAGATTGTGATGTAGCTCCATCGTATTGAACAGGCGCATTACATCTAGGGCAACCTCGAACGGCGCGCTTTCTTCTCGTATTTCGGTGCTCTGCGAGTTCGGCTCCAGGCTCGCTCCAACACCGAACGGTAGGATAGACATGCTCTTGAGGAAGCCCCTGCGTAACAAATTCATGATAATCCTCCATCGCCGGGATCGATCTTCATTACCCTATCGATTAGCAATAAGTCAAGTACCTTTCTGCGCCCTCCTGTAAAAAACATTTTAGGAAGTCCAAATAGCGGGGTCAAAGTCGAATTGGATCGTGAGGATATGCCCGGTCACCTAGGTTTCGAGACCTAAGCACCTCTCTCCGCTCTCAAGCGCGAAACGAACGCTTCCGGATCGAATTGAACACCGTTAAGAGGAATGGTTGCAGCGACTCGATACACGGAGCCGTCCAACTCTGTGCCTTGTTGCCAGTCACCTAGAAGGTCCTGCATAAGCACAAAATTGAGGAGCGAATTGCGGAGGTGCAGAGGGCCGGCATCAGCGGCTGCTTTGACTGTCGTCATTGCTCCAAGGCCAATTGCTGCACCCTTGCCCCGACCGGTGCTTAAGTTTTTCCACTCCTCATGAAAATGCTGTAAGTCGATTGGATCAACTGAAGCAATCGCGTCGCCTTGCTGAACGCCTATAAAAAAGCCCATAAATTTCTCGCCGTCAGACAAGACGCTGAATCCATCCAAGGTCTCTCGTGCAAGCTTGCGGACTCCAGGATCAGCCTCTCCGTTAGCAATGGTCTCCAATGCGGTGCGTGCAATTGCCATCTTCCGTTCTGCAAGGGAGTGCTCATATTGAAGTTGTTGATTCCCAACGCTCATTCCTCGATAGTGATGCAGAAGACGACCGTAGCGAGTTTCTTCGTCGAGCGACGCTAGAGATGGTTTGTTCTGACTGCCATATCCTTCCGGCCGCAGACGTTCAAGGAATGCTTCGGGATTAGAATCCCTATGTTTGAATGGGATCGTCGCGAACAATTGCAGCACAGCTTCAGGTACGTCCGCGCAAGGTTGTAGCGGGGCGAGATAGCCCTCCCAAAGGAGCATTTCGAGGACACCATTTCGACGCGACAAGACGCGGGCATTCGATTCGGGACCACAGGCTTTTTCAACTAAGCTTTGCATGCCATGAGTGGCGATTGATCCCTTCGCCTGATCGCCGTCAGCGGGGCGGATCAACTCTTCGGCTAGGCTTTCTATCAGCTCCCGGAAGCGCTTGAGTTCTACGACTGTGACGGGAGGTATCTGAGCCTCTAGCGCTCCCGCAAACAGGGCGATCGCTTCCGGCGCATCGAGAGTGTTCAGAGCGCCCAGTGCCTCGCGAGCGATTTGCGTTACTTCTGGCCTGCTATCCCCATTGGCAATCGTCTCCAGGGCCGTTCGTGCAATCGGCAGCCTTCTCGTCAGCATCTCCGCTTGATGTTGGAGTTGTTGGCTTTTTTCGGTGACTAGATCGAGTTGCTTAATCAGGGCGTCGTAGTTTGTCATCCGAGAAACACCTCGATACGGAGATTTGCGCGGGAGTCACTCGTACTTCAATAGTACGAACCTTACTTTGTACCTTGAGAACCAAAAACGACAAAGAAATACGAAAGGCAAAAGCCGGATCAGAGGCAGGTTCGGCCTGGGCACACACTTGATTTCAAGTTTCCGATTACGCGACTTGAACCGCACCGCCACAAGTAGATTCCTTTGACGTCAGTCTCAGTGCTCGTTTACGCTCATTTCCATGTCAGACACCGAAGACACCAAATCTTGGCATCGTTACCGCGACGCGGTGACTGAAAGTACCAAGTTAACGCAGCAGAGCCAGAACGAAGAGGCCTTGCGATTACTTGATGACGCGATTGCGATAGCTATAAGCGAGAACGAGAACCGGTGGGTGCTCACACTTAGCCATCACGCTGCTGTAATCTCGAACTTTCTCCGAAGCTTTTCACGAGAAAAACATTATTACGAGAAGTCGTTGGAGTTCAATCCAGAGAATCCCATCGCGCTGTATGGTTTGGCTGAGGTTGCGCTAAAGCAAGGCCAGACTGATTTGGCCAAGCAGTATGCTAAGAGGTCCTATGATGCGACAGTACAGGGCGATGACGAAATGGCGAAACACGGCCTGCTCGACTTGATTGCCATGAAGTGGCCTGACATCAGATCGAAATAACAGGCGACGCCCACGGTTGTGCTTTAGCTCCTGATTAACCCGCTACACGGAAAAGTCCGGCACGAAAGCTCGCGCGGCATCTGTGCGGTAACGACTAATCGGGCACTTACGCCTAGATTTCACGTGAACGATTGTTGCCCGCGTCTATCAGAAGGAAGGGATATCCGACTTAGATGCCTGTAAGCGACGATCAGCTCACAGAACTGCAGCACGCGTATCAAGTCCTCGGTGTTCCAACAAACGCCTCAGCACCTGCGATTAAGCAGACCTACCTTCGGCTGGTAAAGAGA
>WNGK01000185.1_pt1 | contig 106990 bp, 78 predicted proteins | sample 5400601 | NCBI WGS metagenome assembly WNGK01 (sample SAMN13153376, study PRJNA577476) | soil metagenome | isolation source: 60 cm soil or saprolite under Garry oak tree replicate 1 | place: USA:California | collected 2016-06-15 | reverse complement strand
CTACCAATCGCGGAAGCCTTTCGTTCTTGGGAGTCGGGTTTGACACAGCTAGCGTTTTTTTCGTCCGAATTACGTCTGGCAATCGCATCTTGAGAACACCCAACCGGGATGTCGTCGTGATGGATGACTTCATCTACGGCGAACCGCAGGCCTTGCCCTAAGCCCTGCGGACCCATTCCTAACAATCACGTGAACTGGGACGCGCCTTAATGCAGTTCAAAAGCCAAGCCTCAAACAAAAAATGAAAACGAAAAATATGACAACTCTACATTGGTTCGCAGCCATTTTCGGCTGCGGCTTTATGTTAATCACTTCGGCCACCGCCTCTGCGCAAGAGCCCCTCCGCCCCACGCTAATACTTGATGTGGGTGCCCCGCAGGAAGTGAATGCGCAGCCCAACTTCGTCATGGCGCAACCGAGCGCTCCTTTTGCGATTCCATTCCGGTCCACCATGGGCGATAGCGCTTATGCCGCCGCTAAGCAACGCGCGAACAGCGCCTACGCTCCTGGCGTTACCAAGGCGTTTCCGCTGGCACCCACGGTCCTGGGCCCCCCAGTAATCAAAACCAACAACTTTAATGGTCACAGTGAGACCCAGGGTCTTTTCCCGCCCGACACACATGGCGCGATTGGCATCAATCATTTTGTCGAGGTGACCAATAGTCATTTCGATGTTTTCTCGAAGGCTTCGCCTCCTGCTCTGGTGAAAAGCGTGACGCTAGCGACTTTTTTTAACTACACTGCCGAGACGCTATTCGATCCACGCGTGGTCTTTGATCCAACTTGGCAGCGCTGGATCGTAACCGCTGACGCCTTCCCAGAGTCGACAACAGTGCAGCGCTTGTTCATCGGGATCTCGAAAACCAGCGATCCCACAGGCCCATTCTTCATCTATAATATCGATGTAGACTTCTTTAATAATAATGATCTCTACGATTTTCCGCAGCTCGGTATAGATCAGGATGCGGTGCTCTTTACCGCGAATATCTTCTCGGCGGCGGGCGGATTCCGCGGCGCTGACTTCTTCTCGATTGCCAAAGCGCGGCTCTACAACGGTCTGGGCTTTTCAGTTCCAATTTTCACCGGCTTGGCTGGAACGCTGGCGCCGCCCATCGTTGAGGACCAGAATGCTTCGACCTTCCTGATCGCGGCGCCGCCATCTGGGACGACACTCACCAAATTTACCGCGACGAACACAAGCCACCCCTCATCGACCAGGCTCGTCCAGTCCAATGTAACGGTACCTTCCTACGGGGTCCCGCCAGATGCTCATCAACCGGGAACGAGCCAAGTATTGGACACCTCGGACTCGAGATTTGTGAATGCGAGCACTCAGAACGGGACTGACCTCTGGCAGACCCACACAATCGCTCTCGGACCTTACCCCGCACCGAAGTTCTACCGGCTCAATACGTCCACCAACACAGTTAAACAGAGTGGTTTTTACTTCGCAAGCCACACGTCAGATGACTTCAACGCATCCATCACGGCCAACGCCGCGGGTAACTGTTTTGTGACCTGGACGTCGACCGATGCGAGCATAGGAGTCAACGCGCAAGTCCGCTTATCGGGCAAGTTGAGCGCAGATGCGCAAATCACGGCCGGGACGGCTGGTTTCACCAGTCCCACATTCTTGACCGGCAACTTCGACCCGCGTCTTGGCACCCAGCGCTGGGGTGACTACTCGGCGGTGACACTGGATCCCTTGAACGGAGCCAATGCCTGGCTTGTGAACGAAAAAATCAACAACAATTCGATCTGGGGAAGTCGCATTATAACCATCGGTTTCTAAGCAAGAACAATAGCATGGAGGAAAATATGATGAAAAAACATTGGCTCTCGCTGGCGATCGCCAGCTTTGGTTTAACACTCATTTTCAACCCAGTGGCTGCTTCAGCCGATCCGGAGGTGTTCGAAGCGTCCGGTGCCACGCCAGCGGATATCCAGACCGCGGTAGACGCCTTCAGGAATTTTTTGGGGCCCAACAATGGAGTAGGCGGCACATTTCCCGATCGCCGCCGTGAGATCAACTGGGACGGTGTTCCAGACGCTTTCTCCGCAACACGGCTGCAGCGATTGGTTAGGGCGCATTGGATGACAACAGTTCCTGGAATGAAATCACTGGGTCTTTGCCGTTCGCAGCTTGTCCAGAAGGGCGTCGATCGACCATTTACCGGGTCCATTAATCAGCAGGTAAAGAGCGACCATGATCTGCGCATATTCGGAGCGAATTTCGTGTAGAACCGCCCAGAATCCGGTCTGAGGTGGCACCGGCGGTAGTGGAAGCGGTGACGTTCCAAAGTACATCGAGATTTTCGTTGAGAGCATTGCGACAATCATTTCGATTACAAAGGGAATCGCGACTAGCCGCGTAAGCAGTCCCAAGAGTAAAAGTAGTCCGCCCACGATTTCAAGGCAACCGACGAAGTCGGCCGTAAATGCGGGAAAGGGCATCCCGAGTTTGGTGAATCGTCCGACTCCTTGATTTGCATAGACGAATTTAAGGACTCCCTCCCAGAAGAACACGCCGCCGACCATCAGGCGGAGCAAGAGCACCGATCGCGGGCCATCGACAGGCGGTTTTGTAAGCCATAGCATTATACTTTTCATGGAAACCTCTCTTTCTCATTTGAAATGTTTATTGAGGTGATTGTTGTCCTCAACATTTGAGAATTGTGCCAAATTATTCAGGCATTTAGGAAGTAATTTTCGTTTCGCCTTGCGAGTGTCATGGCTTTCACGGGAAAAATCGGTCGATTACCAAGACGGATTTGTCACAACTGAAGCAGCAGACGATCAATGTGCGAGTGCAGACGCCACCAGGAATCGGAAGGGGTGGGATTCGAACCCACGGTGGGTTTCCCCACGCTCGATTTCGAGTCGAGTGCCTTAAACCGGACTCAGCCACCCTTCCTAAAGGGCAGAAGAAAACGCCGAACGCCCAACGTCCAACATCCAACGTCGAATGCAAACCCTGTGTGAAATCGGGTACGTACTGTGGACAATCCTGTCCGCGGAGATGGGCGTCTGCCCCGTTGCCTCTGGCAGGCGGCATGGGCCTCCGTTGGAGTCGAGATTCTCTTTTTGCTTGGCAGACCTGGTTGTCTCCCTCACAGACCCAAAAATGTTACAATTTTAGGCTTGCCATGCCTTCCCCCGGGGCTGCATATTGTATGTCCCAAGGACAGCCAACGCTATTACTTGTTGTTCACTAGGATTCACAAGTTGTTTGCGCCCGCTGTTCACAAGTATTCGCATCTTATTGAAAACTTCAACCCTCCCTCATCGCCATGATTCAACTAAAACCGGGAATTCCGCCTGCTTCACTTAAAGGACCACGTGAACCGGCTGCGCGCCGAAGAAACAAGGCCGACAAAAAGAAAAAGACCGGCCTGCGTCTTGAGCGCGTGTTCAGCGATGCCGCTGTTGCACCATTTGATCAAGTTGAATGGGAACGTCGCATCGCCGAAATCACCGATGACGGCGGCAAAGTCATCTTTAAGCAGGAGGACATCGAAGTCCCGAAAAGCTGGAGCGCGCTCGCGACCAAAATAGCTGTCTCCAAATATTTTTACGGCGACATCGCGAACGGCACCGATCCGTACAAGGGCGGACGAGAAACTTCGGTGCGGCAGCTGATTCACCGCGTCACGCGCACGATTGCCGACTGGGGACTGGCGGACGGCTACTTCGCGGACGCGGAAGCTGCTGAGGTTTTTTACGATGAACTGACCTGGCTGTGCTTAAACCAGTACGGCGCGTTCAACTCGCCGGTCTGGTTCAACGTCGGCTTGTATCATCAATATGGCGTAGGCAAAGGCGCTGGGGCCGGCAATTATTTCTACAACCGGGAGACCGGCAAAGCCGAACGAGCCGCGTCGCAGTACGAGTATCCACAGGGAAGCGCCTGCTTCATTCAGAGTGTGGAGGACACGATGGAAGACATCATGCGGCTGGCGACAAGTGAAGCGATGCTCTTCAAGTATGGCAGTGGTACCGGCACTGATCTTTCTTCGCTCAGGTCAACAAGAGAAAAATTGAGCGGCGGTGGTAAACCCAGCGGGCCGCTCTCGTTCCTGAAAGTTTACGACCAGGTTGCGAACGTGGTGAAGAGCGGCGGCAAAACCCGGCGTGCCGCGAAGATGAATACGCTAAAGGATTGGCACCCGGACATCGAGGAGTTCATCGACGCCAAACAAAAGGAGGAAAAGAAGGCTTGGGCCCTGATCGAGCAGGGCTACGACGGCAGTTACAACGGCGATGCGTACGGCTCGGTCATGTATCAGAACGAAAATGTGAGCGTGCGGGTGAGCGACGAATTCATGGAAGGAGCACTGGAAGGCCGTGAGTGGTGGACGCGGCGCGTAACGGACGGCAAGCCGTGCGAACGCAAGGAGGCGCGCACACTGCTGCGAAAAATCGCTGAAGGAACATACATCTGCGGCGATCCTGGAATGCAGTTCGATTCCACGATCCACAAATGGCACACCTGCAAAGGCACAGGCCGTCAGAATTCAACGAACCCGTGCTCGGAATATCTCTTCCTGGATAATACCGCGTGCAATCTGGCTTCGCTGAATTTGATGAAGTTTAAGACTCTGGAGGGCGACTTTGATGTCGGGCGATTTAAAGCGGCAGTGCGCATTTTCATCACAGCGCAGGAGATCATTGTCGATAACGCGAGTTATCCGGTCAAAGAAATCGCGGAAAACTCGCACATTTTCCGCACACTTGGGCTCGGTTACGCGAACCTCGGGTCGCTCATAATGAGCTATGGTTTTGGTTACCACAGTGTCGAAGGCCGGGCCCTCTGCGGCGCTATCACCGCAATCATGACCGGCGAAGCTTACGAACAGAGCGCACGATTGGCGCGGGCGATCGGGCCGTTTCCCGGTTATCGCGATTCTCGCGCCAGCGGCGTGCCAAAACCGGTCGCCAAGGACAACGTCGCATCGATGCTGGAAGTGATTGAATTGCATCGGGACGCGGTGCGCGAAATCTCAGATGCAAAGGAATTCGCACATTTGAAAGAAGAGGCTGCGAAAGTTTGGGACAGCGCGGCCGAACTTGGAAAGCGCTACGGTTATCGGAACGCGCAAGTCACTGTGCTCGCGCCGACAGGCACAATCAGTTTCCTGATGGATTGCGACACCACGGGAATTGAACCGGACATCGCGCTGGTGAAATACAAACTGCTCGCGGGCGGCGGAATGCTGAAAATTGTTAACCAAACCATCAAACCCGCGCTGGAGAAACTAGGTTACAATGCCGACGAGATCGAACGCATTGTCGCGCACATTGACGCTTTCGATACCATCGAGGACGTCACCGATACGGATGAATCGACAATCTCATCCGGATTAAAGCCGGAGCACTTGCCCGTTTTCGATTGCGCGTTCAAGCCGTTCAAAGGTGAGCGCAGTCTCAATTATATGGCGCACCTGCGAATGATGGCCGCGGCGCAGCCATTCCTCAGTGGCGCAATTTCTAAGACGGTCAATATGCCGGAATCCGCCACAGTGGATGATATCATGAACACCTACGTCGAAGGATGGCGGCTCGGCTTGAAATCGGTGGCGATTTACCGAGAGGGCTCGAAGCGGTCCGCGCCGCTGAACACCCGAAAGACGAAAGACATGGGTACTGTAGCCGGCATCGACGATGCCGGTTCTCTCGACGCGACCGAGACGGACACGTTGCAGAAACGGATTCTCGAGCTGGAACAGGAAGTAGCGTCGTTGCGCGGCTTGGTCGATCAACCGGTGCGCCACCGCATGACCGACACCCGCATGTCGCTCACCCACAAGTTCGAGATCGCCGGTCACGAAGGTTACATCACTGTCGGGCTCTACGCGGACGGTCAGCCCGGCGAGCTCTTCATTACCATGTCCAAAGAAGGCAGCACCATCGGCGGATTAATGGACACAGTCGGCACGCTCACTTCCATCGCTCTCCAGTACGGCGTGCCGCTCGAAGGCCTGGTGAAGAAGTTTGCTTACCAGCGATTTGAGCCCAGCGGTTTCACAAAGAACCCTGATATCCGGCACGCCACCAGCATCGCTGATTACGTGTTTCGCTGGTTGGGTTGCCAGTTCATCAAAGGCTACAAGGAAGCGACTTCGCCCAACCGAGGCCAACCCGATCTGCCGCTGAAGGAAATTGCGGAGATCGAGAAAAAGGCTGTGAATCGGCCAGTCTCAGATTTGGCGCGGACTGCCGAGAAAGAAGTGATCGACGTAATCACAAATCATCCGCCCGGCGATTCCGAATCTGGCCGGCAGAACGGAAACGGCGGTGGTTACGCCTACCGTGTAACAGTGGCGCTTGGCAGCATCTACATGGGGATCACGTGTTCGGTATGCGGCAGCGACAAGGTGATCCGTGCCGGTGCCTGTGGTGTTTGCACTGAATGCGGCACCAGTCAGGGCTGCAGCTGAGAGTGACGCGTCAATCCGTAGCCTCCATAAGTCTAAATTTTCAGATTGCGCCGCTAGTAATCTTGGCTGTTGTCTCGGGGTCGGACCATCAGGATCCGATCGATTTCTGAATTCGATGTGCGCCGCGTGATTGGACACACGCGCGCGCATGGCTACAATGCGTCGCCTGTTTTTCTACACACAAATTGAATGAATAAGCTCGACGCGCAGCGACAGAAAGAAATTCAACAAGCAGAGGAACTGCTTTTTGCAGGTCCGCAGGCGCTTGGTTTTGCCAAAGGCCTTTTCCAGGGACATTTCGTTGCCGATTGGGTGATGCCCTATCCGCGCATTCCGGCAGCGCAACAGGCCGAGCTGGATGGAAGTCTCTCCGAGCTTCGCCAATTTCTGGATGAGCATCTCGATCCTGCGGAAGTCGACCAAAAAGCGGATATACCGCGCAGCGTGATTGATGGACTCGGCCGAGTTGGCGTGCTCGGCATGACTGCGCCTAAGGAATATGGCGGACATGGATTCTCTCAAATGGCCAACTGCAAAATCCTGGAAGAAATTGGCCGCCGTTGTGCATCGACATCGGTTTTTGTGAATGCGCACCACTCTATTGGAATTCGTGCGTTGTTGCTCTTTGGAACGCACGAGCAAAAACAGCGATGGCTTCCAAAATTGTCGACCGGCGAACAACTGGGTGCATTTGCGCTGACCGAAAAGGAAGCAGGATCGGATGCGGCGAACGTGCAAATGCAAGCGCGACCGAGCGAAGACGGCTCGCATTTCGTTCTCAACGGTGAAAAGCGCTACATCACCAACGCGGCTATCGCCGATGTGCTGACCGTGATGGCGCGCACGCCGGTCCCTGGCAAAAATGGGAAGACCTCGATCACGGCCTTCCTGGTCACACCGGACATGCCCGGATTCGAAATGCTAGAAGCGCGGATGCCAAAGATGGGAATCCGCGGCACGGCGACTGGTCGATTCGCATTACGCGACGTCAAAGTTCCCAAGGAAAATATTCTCGGCCCGCCGGGCAAAGGCCTCAAGGTCGCGCTGACCGTCCTCGATTTCGGCCGCACAACATTCGGCGCATGCTGCACCGGTGCGGCCAAGACCTGTTTGCGTTTGGCGATCGAACACGCAAACACGCGCAAACAATTCAACAAAACACTCGGTAATTTTCACCTGGTCCAAAAGAAAATCGCGCGCATCGCGGCAGACGCTTATGCGATGGAAGCAATGACCACGATCACCGCGGCGTTAATCGATCGCGGGCTGGAGGATTACATGCTCGAGACCGCGATGCTAAAAGTGTTTACCACCGAGCGGCTTTGGGAGTGCATCAACGACGTATTTCAGATTTATGGCGGCTCTGCGTATTTTGTCGATCTTCCGCTGGAGAGAATGATGCGCGATGCACGCATTAACCAGATCGGCGAAGGCGCGAATGAAGTGCTGACTTCGTTTGTCGCACTGGTGGGGATGCGTGGACCGGGCATGGAGTTCAAGGAAATCTACGACACGGTGATGAAACCGACGCGGGAGCGGGGCATCGCGAAAGCGTGGGCAGCTGGCAAGCAGCGACTTGGCGCCACCGTGCGGGTCCCCGAGATTCCGGTACACAGCGCCGAGTTGCGATGGTTTGCCAATCAACTTGGCCGCTTGATCTGGCGTTTTAATGTAGCTGTGAACCGCGCACTGATCGCTTACCGCGAGCCGATACTTGATATGCAGCTTGTCCAGGAACGGATCGCAAACGCGGCTATGGACCTTTTTGCCTCAACCTGCGTGCTCAGTCGATACGATACCGAGCTTCAGTTTTCGCAACGAAACGGAAATTCTTCTTCCCCGGACCAGTTCGCTGCGGATCTGTTCTTACGCCAATCATTCCGCCGGATTCGCCATTTTCTCGCTGGACTGACGGATAACGACGATAAGTCCGTGCTTGCGACGGCGAAGTCGGTTTTGGGTAAGCCAGAAAGCTAATTCCGAAGGCATTCGCGAGAAAAAATTTGGCCCGCGCATCTACACCGACAAAGACGCGAAGAATGGTTTGGCGCGCAGAAATATAAATCCACGTCCGTGCTGCCGTGCCCGGCAGCACGCCACTACCGGCGAAACCGTCGGAGTTTAGTTATTGCCCGTTACGGTGGCCTAAAATATCCAGTGCACCATGAGTGGTCGGAATTGCAGCGAGCCGATCGCAAGGTTGCGGAATACGGGAGCCCGCGGCCACAGTGTAGCACATCTTCTTTGAGGTCTTGACGACCTGCTGTGCTTGTGGCCGGAGCACCACGTTCTTGCTCTGTGGATCAGCAGCAGCCGATGCGCAAAACGCGAGCGCAAGCACGACGCTTGCACATCGGACCGACCAACCGCCCAGGCGACTTGGTCTGCCTACTGTTTTCACGGCCTAAGTGTGATTCCGCTTCAAACCCGACGCAAGCCTATTTTGCCGTTATTTTAAGACAACAAACCGAGATTTTCGGCCACCGTGCTCCTTACGGTTAATCCGTCCAAAGGAAGTGCTCCAGGCGAAGATTGGTAAGACGCGCTTTCGCTTCTTCGCTTCGGCTCCCTCCCGCGGCAGCTAGTTTCTCATAGATGGCAGCCGCAGATTCCCACTTCGAATCTTCCTCCAACAGGCGCGCAGCGTTAAACCCAGCCTTGTAATACCAGAAGAGTTCGCGCCGCCGATCCGGACGCGTGTCTTCCTCCAATATTTTGTAAAAAGTGGCAAGCGCACTGGCGCGCTCGCTTTTCTTCTCCAAACACAATCCCTTTTTAAACAGTGCCTGGTTTCGCCAGTGAATCGGCTCGTCCTTGTCGGAGGCGAGTTGATCATAGATTTCGATCGCACGCTGGTAATTGTTTGGATCGGTTGTGCCCATCTCAAAGAAAATGTCGCCCTTGCCGCACAGCGCCTCGCGTTTTTCTGAAGGACCGGCAGCGCTCGTTAGGACCTCATCGTATAAGGCGAGAGCGTCCTTGGGTTTCCCAAGCTTGCGCTCAATCACAGCCTGCTCATTGCGCGCAGCCCATCGCAGCGCGCCGTTCTGCCGCACGACCTGATCAAACAAAACAATTGCCCGATCCAACGAGTGTTCACCCATGCTGGACATCGCTGACTCTGCCGCGAAGAAGACGGCTTTTTCACCAAGCGAATTGTCGGGAGTCTGTTGCGCAATGAGTTCAAACTGCGTCTGCGCGTTCGCAAAGTCCTGGCGTCGATAATAAAGCTCAGCCAACTTCATTCGAACTTCCGGAGCGAAGGGTGAGTTTCCATGTTGTTCGAGGAAGCGCTTTGCAAGCTCAATAACTTTCGCTTCGTTGCCACCACTTGATTCCTCAACCCAGATGTCGAGATAATCTCCGCGTTCCGCGGCCTGCGTCGTTGGCGCTTCACCGGCGCGAGTCAGATACTTGCGCGCTTCATCGAGACGCGGTGGCGACGCATGAAAGGCCAGTTCCGCCAGGCTGACCAAAGCTTCCGACACGCGAGGATTCTTGGGAAAATCATGAATGAACTCTTGCAGCGATTTCGCCGCTTTTTCGTCGCCTTTTGCCGCTTGCACCAGGCCTTCCTCCAATCGCAGGTCGGCACGTGCCCCTTCATCGCCACCCAATTTTTCCAGGTCACCGTAATCAGTCAGAAAGCGTGTATGGTCACCGAGTTGGAGCCAGCCGGTGGACGCGTTGAAAAGCGCAACCTTTGCCCACGGCGAGCCGGAACGCGCGATTTGTTCAAAATCCGCGGAAGCTCTGCCAAATCGCCTCGCAAGGTATTGCGCCTGGGCGGATAAAAAATCGATTTGGGTAAGCAAAGACGGCGCGGGATGAAACGAGCGCGCGTCGTTCAAAATCGCAATCGCCTCATCGAAGTGTTTGTCCTCGACTTCGAATTTTGCAAACTCGAGCAGAGCGGGTGCGATCGCCTGAGATTTTACGCCGGTGTGGCGAAGATCAGTAAATAATTGTCGAGCCCGCTCCCGGCGCCCTGCGCGAATTTCGAACCGGGCGAGATACCATCGCGCAAATGTTCGTCGTGGCTGTTCGGGGCTGCGCACCCATCTCTCCAGCTCGTTGCGGGATGGTTTGTGTTCCTCTCGATACAACTCATCGAGTCTCGCGAAAAGAAGAGGAAGATCCGGATCTGCTGGATGACGATCAATAAACTGCTCAATAACGTCGTCTGCGATTTCCGGCGTTTTGAGTTGCGCTTGCGCTTCCGCGACACCGAAGACTGCTGCGATTAGCGTGGAGTGAGCTGCTCCCTGTGGTCTTTTCAAGAGACCCTGAAAAATGCCGATCGCTCTTTCAGGTCGCCGCTGCATTAATTCCAGGCGTCCCCGCAACACCCGGCGTTCTCTTCGTTCCGCCACCGACGTTGGCTGCATCTCTTCAAGAAGACGACGCGCGCCGGCAGCATCGCCCGTTTCAATGTACAACTCGGCTGCTCGCAGCTGCGTTCGCGTTGCCCATTCCTTGTCATGAATGAGAAGCGTAAATTTCTTCACCGCTTCTTCGCGTCTTCCCAATGCGCGCAGCATTTCCGCCGCCCCAAATATCGCCGGGCTGCGAAAGGGCGACCCCTCATCGTTGGCAAGTTGCTCGTAAAGCGGCAGGGCTTCACCCCATCGATGCAGGGCGGCAAAGGCCTGTGCGCGCCAAAATCTTGCCCAGGGTAGTTCGCGGACCCGGCTATCTGCCAACAAAACCAGAGTATTGTCTGGCTGCCTTGCAGTTATTTGCGCTTCGGCAAGCTTCTCCACGACCGCGCGCCACTCGGCTTCCGGCAAATTATTGTTTAGCAACGCCTGCAACCGCACGAGTGCAACTTCCGGCACTCCTTCGGCAATTGGCGCGCTAGCTTCGGAAATTTCGTTGGAAAAGTCTGCGCGGGCCAATTGCGCGAGCAGGCTCACCAGGCACATCACTCCTATGCGTCTTATGAGGCTCATGTGTTCTTCAACGACGGCCGCAGATATTGCCCGGTATAGCTGCCTGGCAATTCGGCGATCTTCTCTGGTGGGCCTTCTCCCACGATCTTGCCGCCATCCTTTCCCCCCTCGGGCCCCAGATCAATGATCCAATCCGCGCACTTGATCATCTCCAAGTTATGTTCAATTACGATCACCGTGTTACCTGCATTGCGCAGCTTCGTTAACACTTGCAGCAGTTTTTCGATATCGGCGAAATGCAATCCAGTCGTCGGTTCATCAAGGATGTAAAGCGTGCGTCCAGTCGCCTTTTTCGCAAGCTCGGTTGCCAATTTTACGCGCTGGGCTTCTCCGCCGGAAAGAGTAGTTCCGGCCTGACCAAGTCGCAGATAGCCGAGACCCACATCCAGTAATGAGTCTAACTTTTCCGAAATGCTGGGCACATTCCGGAAAAAACGGGCCGCTTCGTCCACGGTCAGGTCAAGGACATCGGCAATGTGTTTGCCTTTGTATGTGATCTCGAGGGTTTCACGGTTATAGCGTTTGCCGTGGCACACCTCGCATTCGACATAAACATCCGGCAGAAAGTGCATCTCGATCTTGATTAGCCCATCACCTTCGCAATTTTCACAACGGCCGCCTTTGACGTTGAAGCTAAAACGCCCCGCGTCATAACCGCGCACTCGCGCTGCGGGCAATTGACTGAACAATTCGCGAATCGGAGTGAACGCGCCCGTGTAGGTCACTGGGTTCGACCGTGGTGTTCGTCCAATCGGGCTTTGATCGATTACAATTGCCTTGTCGATTTGTTCTACCCCGCGAATCGCCCGATGCGCGCCCGGTTTTTCCTTTGCATTATGGAAACGTCGAAAGAGCGCACGTCGCAGAATGTCGTCCACCAAAGTGGACTTGCCGCTGCCGGAAACGCCGGTCACACAAGTGAAACAACCGAGCGGGAAAGAGACGGTAATGTCTTTCAAATTATTTTCCGTCGCCCCGACTAACGTTAGCCAGCCTTCGGATTTATCGGTCGACCGCGGTTTGGCGCGCTGCTTGGGAATGGAAATTCGCGCGCGGCCGGAAAGGTAATCGGCAGTCAGAGAATTCTTCGCGCGCAGGACCTCTTCGAGTTTACCTTGCGCGACAATTTCGCCGCCACGCGGGCCCGCACCGGGACCAAGATCGATGATATGATCAGCGGCACGTATCGTTTCTTCATCATGCTCGACCACAATGACGGAATTGCCGAGATCACGAAGACGCCACAGCGTCCCCAGTAGCCGTGCATTATCGCGCTGATGCAGTCCAATGCTTGGTTCATCGAGAATGTAAAGGACTCCCGCGAGCCCCGAGCCGATTTGGGTCGCCAATCGGATTCGCTGCGCTTCGCCTCCGGAAAGTGTCCCGCTCTGGCGATTGAGTGTGAGATAACCGAGGCCAACTTCGACGAGAAACTGCAGGCGGGACTGAATTTCTCGCACCACGTCGCGGACGATGGCGCGTTGCTGCGCAGTCAGCTCGAGCGCCGCAATAAAGCGCGCCGCTGCCTCGGTCGTCAGCTCGCTCAGCTGATGAATGTTTAACTCGCGCGCGTGCCGACCTTTTATGGTAACCGCGAGGATTTCCGGTTTGAGCCTTGCTGCGTTACATACTTTGCATGGTTCGTACGTCATGAACGACCGAATGCGATTGCGAGTGAATTCGCTTTCAGTCTGCTCGTACAGACGCTGCATCTGCGGCACCAGCCCCTCGAATGGTTTTGCGACTTTTGCCGCACCTGCAGGACCACTGTTGCTGAAATCCATTTCGATCGGAGTTCCATTAGTGCCGAAGTAAAGCGCTTGCTTGAATTGTTCCGGCAGTTCGCTGAACGGCACGTCTTCATCGATGTGAAAGTGCTTCACAAGCGCCTTTTGCAGATGCCGGTAGTATGTCTGCATTCGCTTCGTCCCACGCCGCCACGGCGTAATTGCGCCTTGAGCCAGCGTTTTGCCAGGATCAGAAATCATCAGCTCGGGATCGCAAACCAACTGGGTGCCAAGTCCATGGCAGGCCGGGCATGCTCCCAGGTGGCTGTTGAAGGAAAAGTGTCTCGGCGTCAGCTCGCCGATTCTAAAGCCCGTCTCGGCGTTTCCGTAATCGGTGGAGTAATGCTGTTCCTCCCACTCGGCCGTTGGAGTGTTGGAGTGCTGAAGTGTTGGAGTAGTGATTTTCTCATTACTCCGTTTCTCCATCACTCCGTCACCCGGTCGTTGTCGCAGGACGACGACCCGATTCCGGCCCCATTTCAGCGCAGTTTCGATTGAATCAGTAAGACGGATACGAATGCCATCACGCACGACCAGCCGGTCCACTACCGCCTCAATGGTGTGCCGTTTGTCCTTTTTGAGCCGGATCCGTTCAGAGCGATCCAACTCCACAATTTCGCCGTCAATTCGCGCACGCACGAATCCTTCGCGCCGGATCTTTTCTATTACGTCCCGAAACTCCCCCGTCTGATTCTCGATCAGTGGCGCCACTAGAATGGTTTTCGACTCCGGCTCGTAAGCAAGGATTTGATCGACAATCTGCTGGGGCGTTTGCCGGCTCAGCGGCTGGCCCGTCAGTGGATCATGGGGCTGGCCTACCGCCGAAAAAAGGACCCGTAGATAATCGTAGATCTCGGTCGTGGTCGCGATGGTAGATCGCGGATTAGCTCCGGCGCTGCGTTGCTCGATGGCGATGGCTGGAGAAAGCCCCTGGATGAAATCCACGTTTGGCTTTTCCATTCGATCGAGAAATTGCCGTGCATAAGCTGAGAGACTTTCAACGTAGCGACGTTGTCCTTCGGCATAAAGAGTGTCGAAAGCGAGCGAGGATTTCCCCGAACCGCTCAAACCGGTAATAACAACCAGCTTTTCCCGCGGAATTTCCACGTGAAGGTTCTTGAGATTGTGCTGGCGGGCACCGCTAATTTTGATGACTTGTGCAGGCATTCTGACCACAAACGTCGAACCTTCTAGTCAAGCACAGCCGTCCTTTTTCTCCAGCGAAATTGTGTAATCGAGAGTACGATAGAATGCTTGCCGGCCTGGAATTCCGTGCGTGTTAAAATGAAAGTCTCAATCGTCATCCCATGTTACCATGAAAAGAACACCATCGAAAAGATCGTGGAGGCAGTTCGCAACGCACCACTTGAGCGTAGAGAGATCATTGTAGTAGATGATTGCTCGCAAGACGGAACGCGGACTGTGCTCGAGAAGAGCCTTTCGCACGTGGTCGATCGGATTATTTATCACCCGGTGAATCGTGGGAAGGAAGCCGCGTTACGCAGCGGTTTCGCGGCCGCGACCGGCGATGTCATCCTGGTTCAAGACGCAGACCTCGAACATAATCGCGAAGTTTGTCCGGCACTTCTGGAGCCGCTTATGTCAGGTAAAGCAGACGCCATTTTTCGTTCCTGATTCATGGATGGGCGGCCAGATCGCGTCCTTTTTTTCTGGCACATGGTGGGCAACAAATTTTTGAGACTGCATACCCGCTTATCAAATCAATTCCGCTTGAAGAAGACCGGTTTGACATTGAGCCCGAAATTACCTCCAAACTTGCCCGTGCAGGCTGTAGAATTTATGAACTCGGTATCTCGTACAGCGGGCGGACTCATGCAGAGGGAAAGAAGATCAACTGGAAGGATGGCTTGAGGGCATTTACGCGATCCTTAAGCATCATCTGGAGCGACGCCGCGCTTGAAAGAAGATGCGGCGCAAAAATCAGCGGCGCATTGGGCGAAAGTCAATTCGCGATTGAGTCATAGCAGGAACATGAGTTTACGCGCAGGCAAGATTGCCTGCGTCACTCACGGCAACTTGCCGAGATGCTTTCGCGGAGCTTCCCGCGATAACAGTTCCATGTCCGCATCCACCATGATCTTGACCAGTTCGTAGAAGCGCACTTTTGGTTCCCAACCAAGATTTTTTTTCGCTTTAGAGGAGTCACCTATCAGAATGTCCACTTCGGCGGGCCGCTCATAACGCGGGTCGTGTTTCACGTATTTTTTCCAATCAAGATCGACATGGGCAAAGGCAGCTTCGGCAAACTCACGCACGGTGTGCGCTTCACCAGTCGCGATCACGAAATCATCGCCGCTGTCCTGTTGCAGAATGTGCCACATCGCCTCGACATACTCAGGCGCGTAACCCCAATCGCGTTTCGCCTCCAGATTCCCCAAGAATAGCTCGTGTTGCAGGCCGTGCTTAATTGCCGCGACGGCGCGCGAAATTTTCCGCGTCACAAATGTCTCCCCGCGACGTGGGCTCTCGTGATTGAACAAGATGCCGTTGCTGGCGTTGAGACCGTAGCTCTCGCGATAGTTCACCGTCGCCCAGTAGGAAAAAACCTTCGAGACACCGTACGGGCTGCGCGGCCAGAATGGCGTTTTCTCACTTTGGGGAACTTCCCGCGCCTTACCGTACATCTCGCTGCTCGAAGCCTGATAAAAACGCGAACGAATTCCGGTCTCGCGAATCGCCTCGAGAATTCGGATCGTGCCAACGGCCGTGATGTCCGCGGTGTATTCAGGAATGTCGAAGCTCACGCGCACGTGGCTCTGCGCGGCGAGATGATAAATTTCGTCCGGTTTTAAGCCGTAAAGCAGTTTCACCAGATTGACCGAATCGCTCAGGTCGCCGTAATGCAGAAACAATCCTACGCCGTTGATGTGCGGATCGGCATAAAGATGATCGATCCGCGAAGTGTTGAATGTACTCGCGCGCCGGACGATCCCGTGGACTTGGTAGCCTTTCCCGAGCAGAAGATCGGCGAGATAGCTTCCGTCCTGTCCAGTGATCCCTGTGATGAGCGCTTTCTTCATGAACAGTTTTCGCCCTTAAAGCAAAGGACGTGCGTGAGCAACCTATTTTAGCTTCCCCAGTCGGGAGATCATACTGCACGTTTTATTTGCTTCAATCGTAGCTGCGATGTAAAGAATCCTGAGACGCACGGGGTGTCCCCCGATGATGCAGACATGGCTGATTTGGTTCACGGCAGTTTCAGGGACGGGGCAATGTGAGTCTAAGACCGGCAGAAAATCGTCTCGGATATGCAACGGTTATTCGACAGTTTTCCCAGGCAATCGTAACTAGAACTGGCCCGGCTTTTGAGCCAGCACACGGCGTACCTCCAGCAGAACTTAGCTCCGCAAAAGATGAGCACAAAAATGACTACCGCTGAGGTTGAGCCGCTCCAGCCGATGACGCCTACCATTCGCGTCAGCAGAAAACGATCCGCGATGCGACGCTATTTTTGCAGCGCACTTGCTTCCTACCTGGCCCTGTACGTTCGACCGCAAGATGAGGTTGTGGAGATGGATCCCCAGAGCGCCGGCTTGGGCGAGCAGTTCTTGAATTACAAGGCGGTCTCCAGCATTGAAGAGCTCAAAGCACTCGAGCGCGGGCCAGCATGTTACATCTTGTTAAACGGGACGATTCATTATGAGCGCGACATTCAGGAGATGCTCAATCAATTGCAGGAATCGCTCGAGGGATCAGACCGGATCGTGTTCGTTTATTACAGTATGTTATGGAAGCCGCTGGCGCGTCTGGCCTCGAAGGCTGGCATACGCAGTCGTACGCCGGAACTAAATTGGATCGCCCATGGAGACCTGGAGAATTTTTGTCATCTGGCCGGACTCGAGATGATCCGTCACGATTTAAAATTGCTCTGTCCAATACCCATTCCATTCCTGGCAAACGCTCTAAATCGATATCTTGCGCCACTCCCGTTCTTCCGGCTTTTTACGATGCTCAATATTGTACTCGCACGTCCTGTTAAATCGGCACTTAAAGTGCATCCGTCCGTTTCTGTGATCGTGCCAGCCCGCAATGAATCGGGAAACATCGACAGTCTTCTTGCTCGTTGCCCGATCATGGGAGCAGAAGACGAGATTATCTTCGTCGAAGGGAATTCCACGGATGATACGTGGGAAAAAATCCAACAAGCCGCCAGCGCTTACAGAGGCCCTCAGCGAATACTCATCGCTCAGCAGAAAGGCCGGGGCAAAGGTGACGCGGTCCGGCTAGGCTTCGATCTGGCGACAAAGGACATTCTGATGATCCTCGATGCAGATCTGACAACGCCCCCGGAAGAGCTGCCGAAGTTTTACAACGCGATTGCTGAGAACAAAGCGGAGTTCGCTAACGGCAGCCGGCTGGTTTACCCAATGGAAAAGCAAGCAATGCGATTCTTCAATATTCTGGGAAACAAATTTTTTGCAGCCGCATTTTCCTTCGTACTTGGCCAACGCTTCAAAGACACATTGTGCGGTACTAAAGTGCTCTCGCGCACGCACTACAAACGAATCGCGGCAACGCGCGAATTCTTTGGAGATTTTGATCCTTTTGGAGATTTTGATCTTCTTTTTGGAGCAGCGCGAATGGGTCTAAAGATCGTCGAGATCCCCGTCCATTACCACGAGAGAACATACGGGACAACCAACATTCAGCGATGGCGCCATGGGTTAATCCTGCTCCGCATGCTAATGTTCGCTGCGCGACGCATGAAGTTTTTAGGACATGAGACCTTGCATTCACAATAGGCAGTAGCAGCAATCTCGGTATTCACAGCCCGCCGATACCTCGCGCCGGTTTCGAAGAGTAAGAGGACGAAGAGGAGTAAGAGACAATTGACCGATGCAAGAGCGGATTAGCAGAGAGATCCAGCACGGACGTTTCCTGGCAGAGCATGGTGCGGGAGAGATTTGGAATTGGGAGACTTCGGCTGGAAGAATCCGCTGGGCCCGACGGGTGAAGATGCTCAGCAGTCATCTCAAACCCGGAATGACCGTGCTCGAATTGGGATGTGGCACCGGCTCTTTTACTCGCGAACTGGCACGCTCGGGAGCGGACGTTGTTGCGATTGACGTTTCACCGGAGCTCCTGGAAATGGCCAAGGCTAATTGCTCCGCGCCAAATGTTCAGTATCAAATCCAGAATGCTTATGCGCTCAGTTATTCGGAAGGCGCGTTCGACTCTGTGGTAGGTAGCTCGGTTTTGCATCATCTCGAAGTCGAAAAGGCGCTGCGGGGCGCCTACCGCCTGTTGAAGCCAGGAGGTACAATCTATTTTACGGAGCCAAACATGCTGAACCCTCAGATCGCGATACAAAAGAACGTTCCCTGGATTAAACGAAAGCTTGGCGACTCACCTGATGAGACGGCATTCTTCCGGTGGCCACTCTGGCGGCTGCTGGAACGAACAGGCTATCGCGATGTTCGAATCGATCCGTTCGATTTTCTCCATCCAAAAACGCCGGTTGCCCTGATCGACCACGTGAAAGCGCTCGGACGGTTTCTCGAGAAGGTGCCTGTCATTTCGGAATTTGCGGGCTCGCTTTATATCCGTGCCGTCAAATGAGCAGTACGTCGACCGTCTTGCAGGGCCAGGAGGCGGAAGACCGAGCCGCAACGTTGCGTAACCGCGCGCGTCTCGGCGCCAACAAGAATCTTCTTTTTTGGTATCGCGAACTTTACCGGGATCAATTCCGGGACTTTCCCAATCCGCAGACGCTCTTAATACTCGAGGTAGGAAGTGGCACTTCGCCCCTCAAACAATTTCTTTCGAACGTTATAACAAGCGATGTACTTGATCTCGACTATCTCGACCTTGTGTTTGACTGCCACGAGATCGACAAACTGGATGCAATCAAAGACAGCAGCGTCGATGTCATCACCCTCACGAACGTGTTACATCATCTGAAAAGCCCTATTGGGTTTCTTAATCGTGCGGCGAGCAAATTGAAATCGGGCGGCAAAGTGATCGCGACAGAGCCTTTTTTTTCCGTGTTATCAACGCCGATCTTCAAATACCTGCACCACGAACCAGTGGATTTCGGGATTTCCGAGCCTGAGTTAGGCGAGGTGCGAGCGCCGCTGGCATCGGCTAACATCGCGTTACCGTGGCTAATATTTTTCCGGCGGCGTGAATGGCTGCAACGATTAAGCAAGAGCTTCGATATTGCGACTCTTTCCAGCCGACCTTTCAGTGCGCTATCGTACATGGCTACTGGTGGAATCTCGCGGAGGCTGCCGGTTCCGCGCTTTCTTTATCGCACATTCTTCTCAATGGATCTGACCCTTAGCCGCTGTTTTCCGCGGTTCTGCGCGTCGTTCTTTACCTTAACTTTGACGCGGCGCTGATGTCGGGAGCTTCAGTTCTTCGCGGTGTTGGAAACAAGATTTATCAACACGCCTTTCCCATCTATCGGCCTCTTTATGCCGCTTACAAGGCCTACGCCGATCGCGCAGAGCGACAACTGCTAAAAAGGATTTTGCTTCAAGGCGCTGTGGCCGTAGATGCAGGCGCTAACATCGGAATTTACTCGGAGTTTTTTTCCCGCTGTGTGGGGCCGACTGGGCTGGTTCATTCCTTCGAACCTTCGCCGGATAACTTCAGATTGTTGTCTAGTGCCACACGTCATCTTTCAAACGTCCGGCTCACTCAGGCTGCGGTTGGAGAGCGGAGCTGCGAATGTAAGCTTTACATTTCAGACAAGCTAAACGTCGATCATCGAGCGTACAAGGCCGATGGCGATTCACGCCGTGCCGTTCCAATTCAAATGGTCGCGCTCGACGATTACTTCAAATCCGGCCAACGCGTTGATCTGATTAAAATGGATATTCAAGGATATGAGCTTCATGCGTTACGCGGCGCGCAGCGCGTGCTGCAGGAAAACCCAAACATCAATCTCTTACTCGAGTTTTGGCCTGCCGGATTGGCGCAGGCGGGCGTCAGATGGGAAGAACTTGTCGAGATGCTTCAGCGCCTAAATATGAGTCTGACTCTGGTAAGAACCCATGGTCTGGTTCCCTTCGATACGGGGGATATTCGAAACGATATCTCCTGGTACGTGAACGTTTTCGCCCATCGTACGCGCGGTTAGACGCGGGTTGGCCGGAGCAATGTAGCCATTTACAGAGTGATGTGATCACGAGTTCTAGGCAAAATCGTGTTAGCGATTATCGTGGCGTAGATGCGCACGGTTATTGTCACTGGATCAGCGGGATTGATTGGTTCGGAAACTGTAAAGCGGTTCGCGAAAGAGGGGGCACATGTTGTAGGAATTGACAACGACATTCGTGCACAATTCTTTGGCGCAGAAGCATCGATAAAGAGAACGCATGATGAGCTTATCACAAAGGTCCCTGTTTATGATCATTGTCCTCGACATCCGGGCTGCTTCCGTCGTCGCAAGGGATGTTTTGCTCAATCTGCAATTCCTCACAGGTGGAAGGGTTCCAGCCCGCCCGCCGTCAAATCAAGCAGCGAAAGCGAAAACCAGTGACGAGTAGCTCGCTCCGTGATTACATTTGATCCTCTTCGGCCCCAATGGACTCGACAGTTTATCTAAACGACTTCCAAGCGCAGTGGCGCAGCATTAGATCGGCGGTGCTAGGTGCCGTCGATACGGTCGGCAAAAGCGGGCGTTTGATTCTCGGTGAGAAAGTCAGGGCGTTTGAAGAAGCATTAGCAACACACGCAGGCATAAAACATGTCGTGGGATGCGCGAGTGGGCTGGATGCGATTGAGACTAGCCTGCGGGTGCTTGGTTTGAAGGCTGGCGACCGGGTGCTCACAACTCCGTTAAGCGCTTTCGCGACGACGCTGGCAATCGTGCGCGCTGGCGGTATTCCAGTGTTCGCGGATGTAGATAACACAGGGCTACTTGATCTGGAAGCGGCGGAGGAAATTCTCCTGGATAAAACCAAACCAATCCGTTTTCTGTTACCTGTTCACTTATTCGGCCATGCAATAGAACTGAAACGGCTGGCGGCCTTGAAAAAGCGTTTTGGTTTCTACTTGGTTGAGGATTGTGCACAGGCCTTCGCCGCGACGAGCGATAGGGTTCCGGTCGGTACTGTCGGTGAGATGTCAGCGACGAGCTTTTATCCTACAAAAAACTTGGGGTGCATGGGGGATGGAGGAGCAATTTTTACTGCTGACGAACGGCTTGCTGCCGCAGCCAGAGCATTGCGAGACTACGGACAAATCAGCAAATACGTGCATGCTTACCTCGGGATGAATAGTCGCTTGGATGAAATTCAAGCAGCAATACTGTTGGAAGCTTTCTTACCTCGCCTTGCCGCGTTCACTCAGCGTCGCCGGGAGATCGCAAAGCTTTATCGAGAGAATATTATATCCAACGCGTTAATTCTTCCCCCAGCGCCAACGGGTTCAGCTTCTGTTTACCATTTGTTTCCGGTTTTGGTAAATAATCAGCGCGACCGTTTTCGGGAGCACCTAAAATCGTGTGGCATTGAGAGCGCTGTGCATTATCCATTCATTATTCCCGAACAGCCAGCGCTGCAGGGCGCGAAATTTGAGGTGCCGAATGCGATGACAAACGCCCGCCGCTTTGCCGAGCGCGAGGTATCATTGCCGATTCACCCTTTCCTGACTGATGATGGTGTCGAGCGAGTTATCGATGCGTGCAATCGATGGGAAATCCGCTGAAGGTGCATGTACTCAATCGTCATTCCAGTTTACAAAAATGAAGATTCGATTTGCGATTTGCTTCAGGCGCTCCAGCGCATTAGCCGGCAGTTGGCCGACTCGCTGGAGGTCGTGTTCGTTGTCGACGGAAGCCCAGATCAATCCTTGCAGCGTCTCACGGCAACGCTTCCAAACGTTTCGTTCGCCTCGAAGCTAATAGTACTTTCCCGTAATTTTGGATCATTCGCCGCGATCCGTGTCGGTCTTCAAAAAGCCACTGGTAACTACTTTGCGGTAATGGCCGCCGACCTTCAGGAGCCGCCGGAATTAATGATCGATTTTTTCGACGCTCTGGCGAAAAATGAAGCTGATGTCGTAGTCGGCACGCGTATTGCACGACAGGACCCCGTTCTGGGTCGCATCGCATCGCAGGCCTTTTGGCTCCTTTACCGAAAGTTGATTCAATCAGCGACGCCGAAAGGAGGAATTGACGTCTTCGGCTGTAACGATTTATTTCGTAGGAGTCTGTTAGAGCTTGATGAATCGCACAGTTCGCTTGTGGGGCTCGTATTGTGGCTCGGGTTTAGGCGGAAACTCGTCCCTTACCGGAGACAGAAGCGACTGCACGGAAGGAGTAGCTGGACAATTTCAAAGAGGCTTCGCTATCTGCTCGATTCAGCCTTTTCTTTTTCCCAAACCCCTATTCAGGCTCTGTTTTGGATGGGATTAATCGGCTGCGTAGCTTCGGTAGTCCTCTCGATGATCGTTGTGTGGGCGCGTTTGTCCGGAGGCATCCAGGTTCCAGGGTATTCGCCCGTAATCCTGACGATTACCTTTTTTGGCAGCCTGAATCTGATTTGCATGGCCATACTTGGATCCTATGTATGGCGAGCATTTGAAAATACTAAACAGCGCCCAGGAGCCATCATCATGAAGGAGTTATCCTTTACGCCTCGTACCCAAAGATGAATTACCTCGTCCATCCACAAGGCATTTGTGAAAGCAAGGCGGTTGGTGCAAGGACGAGGATTTGGGCTTTTGCTCATATTCTTCCGGGAGCAGTGATTGGTGAGGATTGCAACATTTGCGACCATGTCTTCATCGAGAACGATGTTGTCCTCGGGAACCGGGTGACGGTAAAATGTGGAGTGCAACTTTGGGACGGCTTGCGCATCGAGGATGATGTGTTCATCGGGCCAAACGCAACCTTTACGAATGATCCGTTCCCCAGGAGCAAGGAGCGACCCGAGCGCTTCGAGCTTACATACCTTCGGCGAGGGTGCTCGATTGGTGCGAATGCAACAGTTTTACCAGGTATAACAATCGGTCAAAACGCCATGGTGGGCGCCGGGGCGGTCGTCACTAAGTCTGTTCCTCCTAACGCTATCGTGCAAGGCAATCCTGCACGAATTGCGAGTTATACGTCACCAATCCAGCCAGCACGGGTAACCAACGCGTCACAGCCGGCGAAGATGATCGACACACGAAGTATGAAAGTCCGCGGTGTAAATCTGCACCAGATCCCGGCATTCACGGACATCCGTGGAGATCTGATCGCAATGGAGATCTCGAGGGATCTCCCATTCGTACCTGCGCGCTTTTTCGTAGTCCATGATGTCCCAAGTGGCGAAGTCCGCGGCGAGCATGCTCATCGGGAGTGCCACCAATTTCTGATATGTATCAAAGGCAGCGTGCACGTTCTGGTTGATGATGGATCGAACAGACAAGAGGTTGTGCTCGATCGGCCGGAGATAGGTCTTTATATCCCTCCCCGAATCTGGGGAACACAATACAAATATTCCGGAGATGCTGCATTGCTGGTTTTTGCATCTCACCATTACGACGCAGACGACTACATCCGCGACTATGATGCCTGGGTTGATCTGGTGGCCGCCTCACAGCGATCAGCATAGCGTTCGATAGGAGCCACGGAGACTGCGATTTAGTTAGCGCCCGCGTGACACGAACATGGAAGATAATAGTGGCTTAAGAGGAATTCTCTCGAGTTCCTATATTTACGAGGCGTTTCAGAGGCTGGTGGGAGTAAAATATGCAAGAAAGTGGCTCGCAAAGAACTACTGGAAGCTTAATGGCGGCGAGAAGGTAGTTGATATAGGCTGCGGATCCGGGGCAACGCTGGATAATCTCCCTCCAGACATCAATTACATTGGCTTTGATAGCAGTGAACACTACATTGCTGCAGGCCGACAAAGGTTTGACAAACGGGCGACATTCATCGTGAGCACCGCGCGGCAACTTCTCGAAAGGCCCGATCCTCGATTGAACGATGCGGATCTAATCCTATGCAATGGAGTATTGCATCATTTGGACGACGAGGAAGTGCTCTATGTGTTTAAACTGGCACAGCAAATTCTGACTGTTACTGGCCGGTTGGTTTGCTTTGAGCCAACCTATCTGGCTCACCAGGGATTTCTTTCGGAATGGCTTATGAGCAAAGACCGGGGCAGGAATGTACGGTTGGAAAGTGACTGGAAGCAGCTCGCAAGCAGCGTTTTCGAGGTGTGTCACACCGGTATCGCAACCAATTTGTACCGGGTGCCATACGTACACATCATTATCGAATGCCAAAAAGCAATTGACTTGGAGAAACAGGCCTGAACGCACCAATTCCTGGCGGTCGTGGTCTTTGATAGCTTCTCTTGATTCGTAATCTCAATCCATCGACGCTCGCGAGCCTAACTCATGACAGAGACAAATAAAAAAGCGGGTTCTCTTCTTATTCAGTGGAGTTCGATCATCGGTTTGGGGATCTTGAATCTTATCATTTTCCGAAGCCACTACTTCGGCAAGGATTGTTTTCCATGGGATTTTTGGAAGACTTATTATGCAATTATTCCGTTCTGGACGACTGCCGTGAGTCAGCATGTGCTTCCAGAATGGGTTCCTTTTTCCGGCATGGGATTCCCATTCTTTATCAATCTTCAGTCGAGTTTTTTCTATCCACCGCTTTGGCTTTTTGTGGTCCCAGGCATCCACTATACGTTGCACGCTGCAGTAATCATGCAGTGCCTACATGTGTTATGGGGGGCGTGGGGTGCGTTTCTTCTGCTTAGGGTGCTGACAGACGACTGGCGGAGCGCGCTGTTTGGAGCGTTGGCTTATCAGTTTTTCGGTGGGTTCTACTGCAACGCCGAGCATATGGACATCGTCCGCGCTTATGCTTGGTTGCCTTGGTTATTTTGGGCTGCAACTATAAAGGGTTCCCTTCAAGTCAGGAATTTTCTTCTGCCGGGTATCTTTTATTGCGTGGCCACAGCAAGTTATCCTGGGAATCTCATCTCACACAGTGTCTTCCTGGGTATCTATATCGTCTATCAATTCTGTCAGCGATCTCCGGACTCGAACCGCAAGAACACGCTGATCGTTGTTGGCTTGCTTACTGTGGGAGTTCTTATGTCTGTCGTAGCCGTTGGTCCGGCGTTTCTTTTGCGCAATCAACTCACTCGCGGAAATGAGATAGTGGCGGCTGCTCCGTGGCCGATCAGCAATTGGCTGTCGTTGATAGCTCCGTGGGCAACTGGCAGGGCCGCGATTCGTGGCTACTTCAGCGATGTGTCAATGATCTCAGCCTTTGTCGGCGTTCCGACGCTTGCACTTATCATTCTAATCCCGAGAGCCGTTGCGAAAGCGTTTGGCGTCTGGTGGGTGCTGCTGATTTTTGCCTTGGCGCTGGCCCAAGGCAGTATATCGATGTTCCGTCAGATGGCAGTGACAATCTTGCCAGTGCTCGGCCTTTCCCGAATGGCCTCGTCTGACTACAGGGGTCTAATCGCATTAGCGTTGATCATTCTCGCTGCGGGATCGTTGAGTGCTTTCCAGGCAGCTACGCAAGACGCCAAGAGGCGACTGGTCCGGCAAAGATTAAAGTACCTCTGCCTAATGCCAGCTATCGTTATGTCTGGTATCTTTGTTGTCTTTTTGCCCGCCCAGGAGTTTCTTTGGTTACTAATCATTTGGGCAGCGACCGTTCTTGCCCTGTACATCCAACTGCCGAATGTTAGGCATTCCGAGTGGTATTTGTTAGCAGTGTTGTGCCTATTGACTGTTGCGGGTGGGTTGCACGTGGTCTCTGTGTCTGCATTGACGTGGACGGCACAAGGCGCAGATATGGATGCTTTGTACAGACGAAAGATTGGCTTTCGCACATCGAAGTGGCCTTTACCCGTGAGAGAGAAAATTGACGGTGCCACGAGCCGACCACATCGTATCGATCGCAAACGTGCCGACTTCGGTTGGTCTGGCTACTTGGACGGGACGTACCAAATGGCCGACTGGGGCAATACGGTGCTAGAGGCGGGCGCCAAACTGGAAACCGATCAGGCCTTGAGAACATATATGCTCGAGCCGCTGATGCCGTTGGTCTTCCCAAACGTGGAGAACGTGTCCCTTGACATGGTTCGGAGACGATTAGAGCAAGGCGCGAGCGGAGTATTCGAACAACAGAACGCGGTAACTCCGGTTAAATATGGGCCAAATGGCATTGTTTACCACGTGACTTTGACTACGCACGCAGTGTTAGTCGAGAATGAGATTTGGTTCCCCGGTTGGGAAGGCAAGCTTGAGAGAGACGCAAAAACAGCTGAGAAGATCCTGGCGACTAGTGTCGGCAATAGCCTGAGGGCATGGCGGCTGCCTGCAGGCCGATATACGTTGGTCACGCAGTTTAGAACCCCCTACCTCCGTGCGTGTGCTATGGTTTCGCTGGCAGGCCTGTTGCTTTATTTGGGTCTGTTAGCGATTTTCTATCGAAACTGGAGGATGAAAAGGCGAATGCTGGACAGCTGAAACATGTCCACATGCGACTCACGCCAACCCCCAGGATTGTGGCTGGTCGGTGGAAAGTTCATTTTTCAGGCAGTGTGCGTTCACGCAGGACAGAACAGCATTGAAATTTAGTAGCGCACACTCTGTGTTTCCCATCGTCCTGCTCAGCGGGACAACGCCGCAGCGGTGTTTGCAACGCCGGGATGGAAGAAGCTGTAAGCCGCCCTAAGTTGCGTAATCGGTCGGTCTATTGGTTGTAGCTCAGCGGAGATCGGCGGCAAATCTTCTTGAGCCTTACGCAGAAAGATGAGAGCGCAGGAACAACTCCATGATGTGCTGTGCACCGGCGCCCCTGACATGTCTCAGATCGCGTTCCCATACTGCGGCACGATCGGAGTTTTGCACGATCTCGTAACTTGGAAAGTAATCCACATTGTTGTGAACCTGAGCCCATTCCTGGGCGACTGCTCTTAAAAGCGACTTGGCCCAGGTGTTGGCTACGACGATGTCCATGGATGAAAAGGTGTTCATCAAAGGAACGGGAGAAACTGTGATGATAACATGAACGTCGGGGTGTCCGTATTGAGCCAACAAGGCGTAGATGGCTTCCAGATTGGCCCAGTTTTCGGCGAAGCTGCTAAGATGGAATTCATATCGGCCGGGTTGAGTCTTGAACAGAGATGGAAGCGGCGTCCGATTCACAAACACGTCGGCCTGAGCATCGCGCCAAACTTCTGCGAGTCCAAGGGTGACAATCACGGCGCGACAGTTCGCTATGCGCTTCGTAACTGCTTGCATTAGCGCACGGCGGTCCAAAGTCTCTTCCAAGCCGACAAGGCTTAACGTGGGGTTTGTGTGCGGATCGTACCAGGTTGCCTTTGTCACCTGAACAATAGATTCCAAAGGGAATACCGCCTCGGGATCAAGTGCCCAACGCAGTTCGTTTAATATCGAATAGGTGTTGTACTTGTTGGTGAATCCGAGCCCGGATACCTCTTTGTTAACAGGTTGAAACTTCGCAAACTCCGGCGCTGCGCTTTCAACGGCGATCTTGTGTTTTATCAGGGAGAGTTCGATACCGCGCGCAAAACATGACCCGATAGCATAGAATTTATCCTCCCGACTAAATTTGAACTTGGGATTAACTCTGGGCGAAAACCAGCTCTGCCTCAGTCGTTGAAACGCGTACCTGCAAGCGGGATCATTCGGGTCAGCCCCATCCTTGTACCAAATGCCAGCCTCATTTTCTTTATAGTTCTTCATCGCCTCGGCCGCAGTCGCGACATAAGGTGATCTGCTCAGGGGTTGGAGGCCGCTTGGGGCAGTGAAATCGGCTCTTTTGCTAGGGCATGCTCCGGACATCGCTCAAAAGGATTTTAAAACCGAGAGCACGCGGCAATTGCTCTGAAGTCCATTAGTGATCTTTATCAGACTACGCAAGATTTTCTCAGGAGAAACCAGGCGAGTTTGACTTAAGCACAAGGGCACCCTTTCTCCAGTAGAAAATCCGAGGAACGATAATAGCCGTCTGTCTTCAAGGCAGTCCAGTTTGTTTACAAAACTTAGCTGGCGAACTAAAACAATTTCGGCGATAAAAGCGAACTGCCATGGAACCCGCGTCTGGGAACACAGTGCTGATTATCGAGGATGAACGCGATGTAGTCGATCTTCTCGCGCTCAATTTGCGCAAGGCCGGTTTCGGCACCTCGACTGCGTCCGATGGCGCTGCCGGGCTCGAGAAGGCGCGCAACGAAAAGCCTGCTTTGATTATTCTTGATCTCATGCTGCCAAAGATGCCCGGGCTGGAAGTTTGCAAAATTCTGAAAAGCGACCCGGGGACTCGCCGAGTCCCGATCATGATGCTCACGGCGAAAGCCGAGGAAATCGACCGGATAGTCGGTTTGGAATTTGGCGCGGACGATTACGTGACAAAGCCGTTCAGTCCGCGGGAAGTCGTCCTGCGCATTCGCGCGATTATGCGCCGCGGCGAGGCGAAACCGGACGATGAACGTTTGACAGCCGGTCCCATTACCATCGATCCGGCGCGCTATGAAGTTTATGTTAACGGCAAGCGGATCAACCTTACCAGCCTTGAATTTAAACTTTTGCGCACGCTGATACAGCGACGAGGTCGTGTGCAAGCACGTGACCGCTTGCTTAACGATGTATGGGGTTACGAAAGTGTCATTGACACGCGAACAGTGGACACGCACGTCCGACGGTTGCGCAAGAAACTTGGCAAGGCCGCCAATGTGATTGAAAGCGTACGTGGGTTCGGCTATCGGTTGAAGGAAAAGTAAGGCCAGATGTATTGGCTAATCCTCGGCGTGCTCTGCGCTCTATTCGCAGTGACAGCGGTGTTTCTCTGGCAAAAATGGGCCGCGCCGTGGGCGCAAATTGAGCAGCTCGTTTCGCAAATAGCCCGCGGAGAACGTCCATCAACGTTTCTGATAAACGGTGGAAAAGACCCGCACCGCGTTGGCCTTGCGCTGGAGAATATTTTTGCGCGGCAGGAGGAACTCGAGCGCCAGATTGCCGGGCGCGAATCCGGCACGCAAACAATTCTCGGCGCGATGGAGGATGGCGTGCTCGTAGTTGATGCACGCAGCCACATTACGCTGATGAATCCGACTTTTGAGAAAATGTTCGAGCTGCGCGATCCGGCAGCAGGCGTTCCTTTGGTTGAAGCCGTCCGTCACGCCACGCTCGATCAACTGATTGCGGAAACGCTGCTCACCGGGGAAGCGATGCGAGGTGAGTTGAGTCTGGCCGATTTGCGAACCCGCATCGAGCGGCATATCGACGTCAGCGCCGTTCCAATCAAGAACGGTGAAAATGAAGTGACCGGTGCAGTCGTTCTTTTCCACGATATCACTGAGTTGAAGCAGCTGGATCAAATTCGGAGAGACTTTGTCGCAAATGTTTCGCACGAGCTCCGAACGCCGTTGTCGATTTTACGCGGCTACATCGAGGTATTGTTTGATGAGCCGGAGACCTCACGGGAGGAACTCACACGCATCCTTTCGATCATGGACCGGCACTCCAAACGACTCCAACGGCTGGTTGATGATCTGCTAAGCCTTGCACAACTGGAGTCATCCCAGGCGACACTGGAGCTTAGTGCCGTGCGGGTGGATGAGTTGTTTAATAACCTCATCCGTGATTGGAAGGAAAAACTCGCCGGAAAGAATTTGAAAGTGATTGTCGATTTGCCTTCGGAGACGTTGACGCTTCGCGCCGATGAAACGCGCCTGGAGGAAGTACTCCATAATCTGCTCGACAACGCGGTGAAATTTTCACCCGACAACGGACAGGTTCGCCTCCGAGGGGCACGTTGTGGTTCTAACGTGGTACTAAGCGTCGCCGATGGTGGAATCGGGGTCAGCAAGGAACATTTGCCGCGAATTTTCGAGCGCTTTTATCGCGCGGACAAAGCGCGCAGCCGTGAACTGGGAGGCACTGGTCTAGGGCTGGCGATTGTAAAACATATCGCACAGTTACATGGTGGACGCGTCGAGGCTGAGAGCGAGCTGGGACGTGGAACCACAATTCGAGTAGTGCTGCCAGAGACGCCCCGCAGTTAGTTCCTTGAAGCGTTGAACCCAATTCAGCGTTCGCGGTTTCAACGACTTACGACTCAACCGGCGGGGACTGTCACACAAAAGTAACATTAAAAATTTTGACGCTTCGGCGGACGCTGCGGCAGGCTCACTCCTCTATGAAATCTCGCAATTTTACCCACAAACTCCTAGCAACAGTACTATTGACCGGTGTTAGCGCGACCGCCTCGGCGCAGATAATGATTAACGGTGCAGGCGCGACTTTCCCGTATCCGATTTACTCAAAATGGTTCGATGAGTACGCGAAAGTCGATCCGTCGGTCCGGTTTAATTATCAATCGATCGGATCAGGCGGAGGCCAAAAACAAATACTCGCTCAAACAGTCGATTTCGGTGCATCGGATGGTCCGATGAGCGACGAGAATCTCGGCAAAGCGCCAGGGAAGATTCTTCACATTCCCACGGTCGCGGGCGCAGTGGTGTTAACCTATAATTTGCCGGAAAATCCTGCGCTGAAACTCGACGCAGACACGATTGCCGGAATTTTTCTCGGCCAAGTCAAGAAATGGAATGATCCTAAGCTGACAGCATTAAATCCAGGCACAAAATTGCCCGATCAAGAGATCGTGGTCGTACACCGATCAGATGGCAGTGGAACCACGTTTATCTTCACCGATTACCTCAGCAAAGTGAGCAGCGAATGGAAGCAGAAAGTCGGCAACAATACCTCTGTCAATTGGCCGGCTGGCATCGGCGGCAAGGGAAACGAAGGCGTGTCGGGGCAGGTAAAGCAAACGCCGGGGGCGATCGGCTATGTGGAACTGATTTACGCGACACAGAACAAGATGCCGTATGCGGAGGTGAAAAATTCCGCAGGCCAATTCGTGAAACCGACGATTGATTCGGTGACCGCTGCGATGGCAACGGCCAATATTCCGGATGATTTTCGGTTCTCAATGACGAATGCCCCCGGGAAGGATGCTTATCCAATCTGCGGCGCCACGTGGCTGCTGGTGTACGAGCAGCAAAAAGACGCTGCCAAAGGAAAGAAGCTGGTGGAATTTCTGAAATGGGCCGCAAAAGACGGCGAGAAAATGGCCACGGATCTGCAGTATGCGCCATTGCCGAACAGCCTTCAGCAGCGTGTCCTGAAACGGATCGACGAGATCAAAATGTAATCGAGGGGTGTACTGCAGCGGCCTGCCGCTGCTAATCAAAGTATTGAGTTTTTATGGCTGTGGCCGCATCGATAGCGGTGGAAGAGCGCTCCGTCCAGGCACGCATGGCGTCTCCATCCCGCTTTGGGGATAAGGCATTCGAGTGGCTTACGCTCGCGATGGCTCTGGCCGTGGTGGTGCTAATTATCCTGATTGGTTGGCAGCTCTGGATTGGGTCTTCGGTCGCTATCAAGAAATTCGGTTTTCATTTTCTTGTTACATCCACATGGGATCCTGTCGCCGACCAATTTGGCGCCCTTCCCTTTATTTACGGAACGCTGGTTTCTTCGCTCATCGCACTACTTATCGCGGTCCCATTGAGCATCGCAACGGCAGCGTATCTGACGGAGCTCGCGCCGCTTTGGATTCGGCAACCGCTCGTGTCTTTGATCGAAATGCTAGCGGCAATTCCAAGTGTGATCCTCGGGCTGTGGGGCATTTTCGTAATGGTTCCGTGGTTGCGGGATTATCCTTTCCCATGGCTCAAACGAGTGTTCGGTTGGACGCCGTTCTTCAGCGGCCCGATCTACGGGACAAGCATGCTCGCAGGCGGAATTATTATCGCAGTGATGATTGTGCCGATCATCACTTCGGTCTCGCGTGAGATTTTGCGGAGTGTGCCGGACCTGCAACGGGAGGCCGCTTACGGTCTCGGCGCGACCCGCTGGGAGGTGACCCGCATCGCGGTCCTAAGTTATGCCAAGAAAGGGTTGTTCGGCGCAGTGATTCTCGGCTTGGGACGCGCTCTGGGCGAAACAATGGCGGTCACGATGGTCATCGGTAACACACCCCAGATTGCCGCATCGCTCTTTAAGCCCGGCTACACCCTGGCCAGCGTGCTTGCCAATGAATTCACTGAAGCGACGACCGACATCTATCTTCAGGCGTTATTCGAAATCGGGCTGGTTCTTTTTGGAATAACGATCCTGGTAAACCTTCTCGCGCAACTGCTTCTGCGGACCATCGCTACCACATCGGCTACACGCGCAGTGCAATAACCATGCATTTGGAACGAAGAGACCATCACACCTGGCGCAAAATCAAAAGCGCCATGGCATCCGGAATCGCCCTTGTTTCTGGAGTCCTTGTGATCGCGCCATTGGGCCTGGTGTTTTTTTATCTCCTTGTCAATGGCGCCGGTTCGGTGAACTGGGACTTTTTCACAAAATTACCGACACCGGTTGGAGCTGTTGGCGGGGGAATGGTGAATGCCATCGCCGGCTCGCTCGAATTGCTCGCCATTGCGGCTGTGATCGGAATACCGATTGGCGTTTTGGGTGGAGTCTACCTCGCGGAATACGGCTCGGCTCGGATTAACTCGGTGTTACGGTTTCTAGCAGATGTTCTCAATGGCGTTCCATCGATCACGTGGGGCGTCGTGGTTTACGGCTTAGTGGTTTTGCGCTTCAAAGGCTTCTCAGCCTACGCTGGCGGTCTCGCGTTGGGCCTCATCATGATTCCTCTGATCCTGCGCACAACGGAGGAAGTTATTCTTCTTGTGCCAAACGGATACCGCGAAGCCGCGCTCGCGCTTGGCGTCAGCCGGTGGAAAACCATTGTCCACATTGTGATGAAAACTGCATCAAAGGGCATCATCACTGGGATTCTTCTCGCTGTCGCTCGAGTGGGCGGCGAAACAGCACCGCTCCTTTTCACTGCTTTCGGCAATCGATTTTGGAACCACAGCCTCAGTCAGCCCATTGCGGCGCTTCCCTTGCAGATTTTTACTTATGCAATTTCTCCCTATGACGATTGGCATCGCCAGGCCTGGGCCGGTGCGCTGGTGCTCGTCACAGGGGTTTTTTGCGTTAATGTGTTGGTGAGAATCCTAACTCGCGGGCGGGGAGCGTCCGTTGTTTAGAAACGTTCACGAATGGATAGTTTAGTTATGGAAACACCCGAACAAACCGTTATGGAGCGTCTCGAACAGGGGACGGTACCGCCGCCCGACGCAGAGATTCCGCCAGCCCGCACGTTTGAGGCGAAGAACGTCTCGATCTGGTACGGCGAGAAACGTGCTATTGATGATGTGACGCTGGACGTCGCCTCGAATGCCGTGACCGCCATCATTGGCCCGAGCGGTTGCGGCAAATCAACGTTTCTCCGAGCTCTCAATCGGATGCACGAGCTAACGCCAAAGACGCGCATGGAAGGAACCGTCCTGCTTCACGGCGAAAACCTCTATTCTAGCACAGTCGATCCCGCCATTGTTCGGCGCCGGGTTGGAATGATCTTTCAAAAATCGAATCCGTTTCCCACGATGACAATTGGCGAAAATGTCGTCGTTGGCTTGCGACTAAATGGAGTGCGTAACCAAAAATTCCTCAACGAACGCTTGGAAAAATCACTTCGAATGGCGGCTCTCTGGGACGAAGTTAAGGATGATTTGCACAAACCGGGCACGAGCCTTTCCGGCGGACAGCAGCAGAGGCTCTGTATCGCACGCGCGCTCGCCGTGGAGCCGGAGGTGATTTTGATGGATGAGCCATGTTCGGCGCTGGATCCGATCGCCACGGCGAAGATCGAGGAACTGATCTACGAACTCAAAGCTAAGTACACAATCGTAACGGTGACGCACAACATGCAGCAGGCTGGCCGCATATCGGATTACACCGCTTTCTTTTACCTTGGACGCCTGATCGAGTTTGGTCCGACAACCAAAATTTTCACAAATCCGGCCGAAAAACAGACGGAGGATTATATCACGGGTCGATTTGGATAAGTCCAGGGCAACGCGCGACGCAGGGTCCGTCGCGAGTAGGAGCAAGAGCAAGATAGCAACAAGATACGATTAAGGATTGATAGGCAATGATTGCGGCTAAACACATTCTAGGAACATTCGATGAATCGCTGGCGGCGCTGCGTAATAACGTGCTGATGATGGCTAGCCTGACTCAGCGCAGTCTGGAGCGCGCGATGAAGGGCCTAGTCGATCGCGACGATTATCTTTGCGCAAACACAATCGCTGATGACGAAGAGATCGACCAGCTGGAGAAACAGATCGACAAGGACGGCGTCGATATTCTGTTGCGCTTTCAGCCCGTTGCCTCAGACCTGCGCCGGGTCGTCTCCGCAATGAAGCTGTCCACTAACTTGGAACGCATGGGCGATCAGGCGACCACAATTGCGCGGCGCGCCCGAAAGTTAAATCAGCATCCGCCGCTGGCCGAAGTCGAACTGATAAAGCCGATGTACGAGCAGGCCATGTCGATGTTCAAAGACAGCATAGATGCCTTCGTACGCGAGGATGTCGATCTTGGTTGCGCAGTCGTTACGCGCGACGAAAAATTGGACGAGTTAAACCATGATGCGAGTCGCAAATTGATCGAGCGCATGGCGCAGGACCCGGACCAATTGCGGGGCTATTTGAACCTTATTTTTGTTGGCCGTTGCCTCGAACGCGTGGGCGACCACGCTACCAATATTGCCGAAGACGCAGTTTACGCCGCGGCTGCCCAGGATATTCGGCATCCATCCCTCACTGCCACGACGTGAGGCATCAATGGCAGACGCAGCTGGTCTTGCCTAATTTTCCAAGCAGTGGTTGCTTGAGTTATACGGGCAACCAAGAGTGGGGTCGGGCCTTTGGCCCGCTGCGGGCGCTGAGACGCATGCGCTACTTTTTGGTCACCCATTCAACAACGACCTAAGATGCCTACAGCGGCCGCCAAAACCAGTGTTGTCCAGGAGCCTCCTGGCAAGGTCGAGCCGCTCCAGAAGGAGGGTCCCCAGGAAGCGCGTTTTTTAGATCCTGAAAATTTTATCAACCGCGAACTAAGCTGGCTTGAGTTTAATCGGCGGGTTCTCGAGGAAGCTCAGGACCCCACGCAGCCGCTTATCGAGCGAGTTAAGTTCCTTACCATTTTCAGCTCAAACCTGGATGAGTTCTTCGAGATCCGGGTCGCTGGGATCAAGCAGCAGATCAAAAGTGAAACCAGCGACATCGGACCGGACGGTCTAAGTCCGACCGATACATTCGATCGTATCCAGAAGACCGTGCGCCGGCTCGTGGCAACTCAATGCGCGCTATGGAAAAATGAACTGCTGCCCGAGTTGGCAAAGAACGGGATTTACGTGCGCGAAATGGCAGAACTGTCGCCAAAACGCGCCGCATGGGAGCATCGTTATTTTCAGCAGGAAGTTCTTCCAATGCTCACTCCGCTCGCGGTGGATGCCAGCCATCCATTTCCCCATCTTTTAAACCGAAGCCATAATCTACTTGTGCGAGCGAAATTGCAGCGAGGTGGCGAACCGCTGCACGCCATTGTGCAGGTGCCGAGGGCGGTATCGCGCCTGATCGCCCTGCCACGTGGCAAGAGCGCGGACGAGCCGTGGGAGTACATTTACCTCGCCTCCCTCATCAAACAGCACATCGGCGAATTGTTTCCCGGTTTGATCCTGGAAGAGGTGCATGCGTTTCGGGTCACACGTAATAGCGATCTGTATATCGACGAGGAAGAAGCGGAAAATCTGCTGCGCAGCATCGAGCAGGAGCTGCGGCGCTCAAGTCGAGGCAAGGCTGTTCGGCTCGAAGTGGAAGCGGATTGCCCAAAAGACGTTTTGGAATTGCTGCTGAGGTTCTTCGACCTGACGGAGGCTGACGCCTACAAACTCGACGGCCCACTTACGATGACGCATCTGATGCCGCTCGTGACCAATGATGCGTTTGCCAAGCTCAAGGACCGGCCATTTCTGCCGGCTCGCGATCCGGCGCTTCCGCCGCACGTCGATTTTTTTGAGGTCTTGCGACGACAGGACGTGCTGCTTCACCATCCTTACGACAGCTTCGATCAAATTGTCGAATTGATAGAGGCCGCTGCGCGGGATCCACAGGTACTGGCGATCAAAATTACTCTATACAGAACAAGCGGTGATTCGCCCATTGTCGAAGCGCTGATCGAAGCCGCGAATGCCGGGAAACAAGTCACGGCCATCGTCGAGCTGCGCGCGCGGTTTGATGAGGCGAGCAATATTCAGTGGGCCCGGCGTCTGGAGGAAGCCGGGGCGCATGTCATTTATGGCGTGGTTGGCCTCAAGACGCATTGCAAGGCGCTGCTGATCGTTCGCCGCGATTCAGACCAACTCCGGCGCTACGTACAGCTGGGGACTGGCAACTATCACCCGCGCACTGCGCGCATTTACACCGACTTTAGTTTGCTCACCAGCGAACCCAAGTTGACGGAGGAAGTGGCAATCGTCTTCAACACCCTCACTGGTCTGGCCGGTTATCCAGGACTCAAAAAATTGATGGTCGCCCCGTTTGATATGCACAGCCGCCTGATCAAGCTGATTGAGCGGGAACGCGACCACGCTCGGACTGGCAAACCGGGTCGCATTGTCGCGAAATTGAACGCATTGGTCGATCAGGAGATCATCGAGAAACTGTATGAAGCTTCGTGCGCGGATGTGAGCATCGATTTGATCGTCCGCGGCATCTGTTGTTTGCGGCCAAAAATGCCAGGACTGAGCGACAATATCCGTGTCATCAGCATTGTCGGCCGCTTTTTGGAACACAGCCGAATCTTCTATTTTGAGAACGCCGGCCAGCCCAGAGTGTTCCTTTCCAGCGCGGATTGGATGCCACGAAATTTTTTCCGGCGCATCGAACTGGCCTTCCCTGTCGAAAACCCGGCATTGCGCGATCAGATTATCAACGAAGTGCTACCGAGTTTCTTGCATGACCGCGTTAAGGCGCGGGAACTGCAGCCCGACGGGAGCTATCGTCGATTAAAGCCTGAAGGAACGGAACCGCGCGCCCAGGCGCAATGGCATTTCCGTGAAGTCTCTCGCGAGCGTGCGAAAAAAATGACCGGCTCCAAGAAAAAATTGCGCGCAGACAAATTAATTCCGATCACGGTTGCCACCGATCCGCTCATTACCACGAATCCGGAAACTGACAGTGGTGAGAAGTCGGCGCCATCAGTTAAGACAACGCCAGCATCGCCGGCGCCCGCTACAACCCGAAAGCAATCTTGAAGAATAAAATCCTCGTTATCGACGTCGGCGGCTCAAATGTGAAGCTGATGATCTCGCGCGCTGCGAGGAGGAAATTCAAGTCGGGACGGAAATTGACGCCGCGCGCGATTGTGAACCAAATCAAACCGCTGGTAGCCGATTGGGATTTCGACGCCGTTTCACTCGGGTTTCCTTCCCCCGTCCGCAACGGCAAAATTGTGAGCGAGCCGAAACATCTGGGCAAAGGCTGGGTCGGATTCGACTTCAAGAAAGCGCTGGGCAAACCAGTGCGCATCATTAATGACGCATCCATGCAGGCGCTCGGTAGCTACCACGGTGGCCGAATGCTCTTTCTTGGACTTGGGACAGGACTTGGGTCCGCCCTGGTTTGGAATAGTTATGTCCTCCCCCTCGAACTAGGCGACTTACCCTATCGCAACGGCAGCATTATTGAGGATTACCTTGGCAAAGCCGGCCAGGCACGGCTCGGCGAGAAAGCCTGGCAGCGCGATGTTCAACACGCCCTTGTGCAATTGAAGAAATCACTCATTGCCGATTATGTCGTGCTCGGCGGTGGAAATGCCAAGGAATTGAACGAGATCCCCAAAGGAATTGAACTTGGACATAACCGGAACGCGTTCCTGGGCGGAGTTCGACTCTGGCAAATTGACTCGCGCACACGGCGCCCGAAGTGGCAGATTCTATAAGACAGTTAAATGTCAAAAGAGTTACAAAGTTAAATGGGCCACCAGCAAATGCTTTCTTCCTCTTAACTTAGTACCGCTCTAACCTTTTAACTCCGTTAACATGAAACTTTATTTTCTAAGACATGGTGAGGCCGATTGGCCGAACTGGAAGAAACCCGATGACGAACGCCCGTTAACCAAGCGCGGAAAAAGAGAAATGCGCGACGTAGCGAAATTTCTGGACCGCCTGAAAGTGCGGCCCGACTTAATCGTGACCAGCCCATTGCCCCGCGCGGCGCAGACCGCCGAAATCGCGGCCGACTACCTCAAAGCCAAAGTGCGCAAGGATGAATCGCTCGCACCGGGATTTGGCAGAAGTAAATTGCGAATAGTGGTGAAGCGGCATCGAGCAAACGTTCTGATGCTTGTCGGCCACGAACCGGACTTCACCAATGTTATTTCAGGATTAACCGGGGCCTCGCTCAAACTCTCCAAGGCTGGCGTCGCGCTGGTCGATGTGGATCCCGAATCCGAAGAAGGAAAACTTCTTTGGCTTCTCCCGCCAAAGATTGGAAAGAAGTAGGGCGGACTCGCTAATGGGTCACTGTGCGAGCAGATAAATTGTGACCAGCGTCAGTAAGAAGTAAGGAACAAGCACGGCTGCCCCGGCGTATTCCTTTGCCATTCGTTGTCCGAAGAACAGCGCAATGAGGGCAACGGCTGAAATGACAGAGCCATAGAAGGCGACGGTCGATTCCCGTGAAACGATGAGGATGATACATCCAATTGCGCTTAGCGCTCCGGCTGTAACTTCGAGAACCGTGATCGCCGCCAATAGAATCGGCACAACTCCGCCCAGAGGGCTTTTGGCAAAATGTCCCTTTAGCCATTCGAGATTACTGCGGTAAGCAATGACTTTATCAATCCCGGATTGAAGGAAGAGAATTGCAAGGAAAGCGGAGCCGAAAATCTGCAGCAGATAATTTGCTCTCGTGAGTGTGTGCAAAGGTGGCATGGCTCACGAATCTTAGCTGGAACGATCCAGCTTTGTCGATTCTTCATGATGCGGACGCTGGAAATGTTTGACAGGACTGCTAGGAAAAAAACAGGGACGCGATTTTATCCGCGTCCCTGTTTTGTAGAAGCGATTTCGCGATTCGACTATTAGGGAGTTACGGACCGACCTGAGCGTAGTACCCGAAATGCAAGTCGTCGGAGCCGGAATTTAGGTCAATCCAACCCTGGACTAGGGTGCCGTGTGGCAGGCCTGCATTGACTGTGACGGTCAGTGTTGCCGAACCGTTAGCCGGTACGTTCACGCTGGCTGGCACAGTGAGCCGGGTATCACCCGAGCTTAACACTCCAGCATCGAAGACGCTGGGAACCGTCCCCCCGAATGTGCTCGGAGTGAACTTCGTCACCGTGACGGCGTACGTCTGATCGCTGGCGGTCGGGTTGGTCAGTGTAATGTTCAGCGACACCGGACGGCCTGCTGTAATCTTACCGAAACTGGCTGAAACGGGATCCATCCACGTCGTTCCGTCTGCGGCAACGCCAAGGTTCTCGCGCCCTGCGCCCTGCGCTGTTGGTCCCACATCGTGTGTGCCAGTAACAGCATCCTTAATCACGAGGTCGGCGCGATTGACCAGCGCTGATTTAATCTCTGCCGGAGACCAGATCGAATGAAGATCCTTAAGCACCGCAGCCGACCCTGCAATGTGCGGAGTCGACATGGACGTTCCCTGGAAGAAGGCCCAACCGCTGCCATCGCCTGGGCAGCCCGGTCCCTTGCCGACGCAGGTGATCGAGCTGAGCACATTAACACCGACAGAGGTTACGTCGGGTTTGATAGCCACATCAACGTTTGTCGGTCCTTGGCTGCTGAAGCCGGCAAGAATGTCCTTGTTAGGCGTGACGAACTCCTGGAAGATCGCGGTTGTTGATGCATCTGGCGGGTTCGCAGTCCGCAGCGCAGCCCCTTCGTTCTTGCCAATCATCACGGCTGGCAAGTCATCGTCGAAACCAGGCGTCCGTGCCATTGAAATCGGGTCTCCAGCGACGTTGTTGATGATGACAACGCCGATGGCACCTGCTGCCTTGGCGTTAGCGACCTTCTGGCTAAACGTGCAAGCCCCACGGTCAATAATTGCTACGTTGCCGGAGGCACCCGGATCGACGCTGGCGCAACCGTTGGCATGCGTGTCAAAGAGATTAAAAGACCCCGCAGCCAACGGCGCAAAGTCGCCTACTGCTGCGCCGACTGTTGTGCCACCGCCTGACGGATAAGTAAACGGCTCGCCGACGAAATGCTGGTTTGTACTCGCGGCGACGGTAATGACTTTGCGTGCGCGTCCGGGCGACTCAACCGTATTCGGTCCGGGGCCGCTGTTGCCAGCAGCCACAGCTACGGACAGACCTGCATCGACGGCGTTGTCGAGTCCGATGGCCAGCAGGTCGTTGTTACCATGGTAACTGCCGCCGAGTGATAGATTGAGAACATCCATTCCGTCTTCGACTGCCGCGTCGATCGCGTTTAGAATGTCCTCGCTGCGAGCGTTGGTTACGTCGCCGGGAAAAACGTTGTAATTGCCGAGGAATGCCCCCGGCGCCATGCCGGACATACTATTGATCAGAACACCGTTTACCACTGCGTTCAGAGAGGGATTAAAAATTCCGGCTGCGATCCCGGCAGTATGCGTTCCGTGGTCCTGAATGGCCTGCGCATCGAAGTTCGTCTGGTTGTTCTTATTATAGAAAACCTTGGCGACAATAACTTTCGGGGAGACGTAATTGCAGTCTTGGTCCGGGTGATGCGAATTGCTGTCTGCCGCATCGCACTTCGGAAAGCCGGGAGGATAGCTGAAACCAGTCGGATCGAAGAACGGATGCGTGTTGTCGATACCGGTATCAATGTCGCCGATCTTGATGCCGGCTCCGGCAGCGGCTCTTCCACCAGCAGCGGCCCACGCTGGGTCGGCATTCACGATGAAATGACTCTGGCTCAGGTTCGGATGATAAAGAGCATTGTACTCGGCGCTCTGGACCATCGGTGCGGCGGCGATTGTCGCTAAGGGTGTTCCGTTAAGTTGTACCGCCACTGCGTTAAGTGAGACGTCGTATTCACTCGTAACCCTTGCCCTGGGCGCATTGACTCGCAGCCATCTTTTGAACTCGTTGCGTCCGGCGGCGAGCTGGGCGCGTACCGATCTGACCGTGTTACTACTGAAATCGATTTTCCTACCCGCAACGGGTTTGGTAGCGGAGTAAACGCTTATAGGATCGCCCTTGAGTTGGACAATCGCACTCGATCTGTCCACGTCTGGGCCCTGGTTGAAGGCGTCGGCATTGGCGTTGGGTCGGGTTGTCGCCGAGCCGCCGACGCCAAGTGCTATGACGCTCAAAGCAATGGAAGAGAAGACTAGGAATGCTGCGATGATTTTTTTCATAGATTTTGATGGATGAAGGTTCAGGACCCTCAAAGATGCTCGCTAGAAGTCAAACTGGATTTTGCGGAAAAATTCCAGTCCGTAGCGCCGCAAAATGGTAACGAAATTGTTACCGCATTACGCAGCGGAGTAGGGCGCTGGGAATTTTAACTTAGGAATACGACTCAATCGCCCTGAGCAAGCGCATCGGCGAAAGCGACGTCACCAGCTTTCAGGTCCAGCTCGGCTTCAGCTGGCGTTCCAAAAACGCGCGCGCGGCTCTCATCGAATTCCTTTTCCCACCGCGCGACGACCACCGTTGCCAGGCAATTGCCGATCACATTCACGCAGGTGCGCCCCATATCCATCAATTCATCCACGCCGAAAATAATCGCCACCCCAATGGGTCCCAGTCCTGACGGCACAAACGAATTCAATGCCGCGAGCAAAATGACAAGTGACGCTCGCGGCACGCCGGCTACACCCTTCGAAGTCAACATCAATGTTAACATCATCGTGATCTGTTGGCCTAACGACATGTGCCATCCCATTGTCGTCTCGGCTGCTTGCGCTACAAACACCGAGGCCATCGCCAGGTATAACGTCGATCCGGTGAGGTTAAATGAGTAGCCGGTAGGCATCACAAACCCAACAATGTGCGGCGGCACGCCGAAACGCCCCATCGATTCCATCGCTTTCGGCAAGGCCGATTCGCTGCTCGTGGTCGCGAATGCGAGCGCCGCAGGCTCCCGCACGGCTCTGACGAATTGCCGCACTGGAATCCGCGCGATCCAAATCACGAGGCCGAAGACTAACAAGATGAAAATCACCAGAGCCAGGTAAAGTGAGCCAATCAATTTGCCGAGATTCACCAGCACTCCCGGACCCTGCGTGCCAATCGTGTGCGCCATCGCCGCGCCAACGCCGATTGGCGCGAACAGCATGACGTAATTCGTAAACTTGAACATGATTTGCGCGAGGCTTTCCATCGCCCGGACGATCGGTTTCCCTTTTTCGCCAACCGCCGATACCGCAAGCGCAAAGAGCACGCTGAACATGACGATTTGCAGAACGTCACCGCGCACCATTGCTTCGATCACGCTCGAGGGAAACGCATGGACGATCGTTTCGATCAAAGTCTTTGGATGACTTTGCTCGACTACCTTAATTACGTCGGTGTTGGTGGCGGCGAGAGTTACACCTGCGCCAGGCTTTGTGAAATTGACTACAGCCAGGCCAATGAACAACGCTGCTGTAGTGACCACCTCGAAATAGATGAGCGCTTTCGCGCCCATCCGTCCCACCTTTCGCAACGCTCCTGCGCCTGCGACTCCGACCACGATGGTCGAGAACACCAGTGGCGCGATGATGGATTTGATCAGGTTAATGAAAATGTCGCGCAAAAAATAAACCGCATTTCCCCAATCTGGTCTCAGCCACCCGATCACACCCCCAACAACCAACCCAATCATGATCTGGATCGTCAAAGAGGGCCGATACCACGGCCGGTGCATCTGTTGAGATTCCCCGGTAGTCACCGCCATGGTCATTAACACAAAGACGAATTCAGAACAGCACGCGTTTCATTTCCTGAGATCCGCACACCGGACCGATTAGGCCCGCTGTACGGAGTGCGGACAAGATGTCCGCAATACGCTTAATCGATCAGGCGTCGATTGATTTCGCCGTACGCATCGACGCGGCGATCCCGCAAAAATGGCCAATGCGTGCGCTGCTCATTGACGCGGCCCCAATCGACGTCGGCCATCACAATCTCTTCCCGGTCGACGGAACCTTTTGCGAGAATTTCGCCGTCTGGTCCGCAAACAAAACTTTGTCCCCAAAATTCAATGCCATCGCCGCCCGCAGGCGCTTCATGACCGACGCGGTTTGGCACGGCGACATAGCAACCATTCGCGATTGCGTGACTGCGCTGAATCGTTTCCCAGGCGGAATGTTGTGCTGCGCCGAACTGCTTTTTTTCCGAAGGGTGCCAACCGATTGCTGTAGGATAAAAAATAATCTCCGCGCCATTTAACGCGGTCAGGCGCGCCGCTTCCGGATACCATTGGTCCCAGCAAACGCAGACGCCGATCTTGCCCTGCGCTGTCGGCCACGCCTGAAACCCAAGGTCGCCGGGTGCGAAGTAAAACTTCTCGTGATACAGCGGATCGTCCGGGATATGCATCTTTCGGTATTTGCCGAGCAATTTTCCGTTCGCGTCAATGATTGCCGCGGTGTTGTGATAAACGCCGGCGCTGCGTCTCTCGAAAAGTGAAGCAATAATTACGGCGCCGGTTTCTCGCGCCACTTCTCCCAGCGCCGATGTTGATTTGCCCGGGATTTCCTCGGCCAGATCGAAATTCTGGTGGTCTTCTGTCTGACAAAAGTATTGCGACCGAAAAAGCTCCGGTAAACAAACAATCTGGGCGCCTTTTTGTGCCGCCTCGCGAATGAATTCAATCGCTCGCGAGAAATTCTTGTCCGGCTCTGGGCCGCAACGCATCTGGATAAGCGCAATTTTCGTCATTCCGAGCGAAGTCGAGGAATCTCGTTGCGACATCCGTGAGGTTTCTCCACTGGATGTCTCGACTTCGCCCGACATGACAGTGAGCTAATTACTTAACCGATTCCGCCGGGACGATCTTCACGCTTTCGATCACCACGCGTTTTGTCGGCTTGCTCACTTCGCCCTGTGCATTTCGCTCGACCGGCGTGTTGCCGATTTTGTCGAGCACATTATCGCCTTTGATCAATTTGCCGAACGTCGTGTATTGCCCATCGAGTCGCCGAACGGGTGCGAGACAGATGAAGAATTGCGAGCCGGCCGAATCTGGATCAGGCCCTCGCGCCATCGAGATGACACCGCGATCATGGGAATGGTTGTTAAATTCAGCCTTGATTTCATATCCAGGCCCGCCTTGTCCGTAAGAGCTCTCTTTCGCCGGGTCCTTTGAATTGGGGTCGCCCCCCTGAATCATGAACCCTTTGACGATGCGGTGGAAGATGGTGCCGTCATAAAAGCCTTGACCCGCCAGCTTCTTAAAATTCTGGATTGTATCTGGCGCGGCGTCGGTCCAAAACTGCACCACCATTTCGCCTTCGTTGGTTTTAATAACGGCAACTTCGTTTGATGTGTTCATGGAAGTCTTCTCGTCTTTCTTTTCCTCTGTGGCAAAAACAGCCGGGCTGAGTAGTGCAAGAGCAAGGACGATCGATAATTTCATGCTGACAGATGGCATCAATGCGATTTCATGTCGAGCGAAGTCGAGACATCTCTTAATGATCAATTAGAGATTCCTCGACTTCGCTCGGAATGACAGAATTAAACGTTGGGCATTTGTTATTTCGATAATTCAAATTTGTTTCGTCATTCATTTATGGTATTCCTGTAAGCTGCGCACCTGAACTTTCCGTTTTTGCAGTGACCGGATTCCGTTTGCGCTCGCCAACGCGGCGCGCACGGTCGTCATGATGGGAATCTTCGCGGCCAGCGCCGCATTGCGAATGACCACCTCGTGCTCGCGCGGAATTTTCCCGCTTGGCGTGTTAATAATGAAGTTGATGTCACCGTTCTTGATGCGATCCAGGACATTTGGGCGTCCTTCGTGAATTTTGAAGACCTTGGTGACCTTGATTTTCGCTTTTGTAAGGGCATCCGCAGTGCCGCTTGTGGAAATGATTTCGAAGCCGAGTTTCACAAACTCCCGTGCCACCGGAATTACCGCTTCCTTGTCTGCGTCCTTAACACTGATGAACACTTTTCCCTTTTTCGGCAGCGGTGGCGGCGCAGCCATCTGCGATTTTGCATAAGCGAGGCCGAGATCGATATCCATGCCCATTACTTCGCCGGTCGATTTCATCTCCGGACCAAGCGAAATATCCAGGCCTTCGTAGCGCAGAAAAGGGAACACCGCTTCTTTCACGGAGAAATGTTTCGGCACGATTTCCTCTGTGAAACCGAGCTCGCGCAGTGATTTTCCGGTCATCACTTTGGCAGCGAGTTTTGCGAGCGGGACACCGATTGCCTTGCTGACGAATGGAACTGTGCGCGATGCGCGCGGGTTGACTTCCAGAACGTAAACGTCATCGCCTTTCACCGCGAATTGCACATTCATGAGACCACGCACGTTTAACTCCCGTGCCATCGCCTGCGTTGCCGCGGAAATTTCATTAACCACTTTCTGCGATAATGAGAACGTCGGAATCACGCATGCGCTGTCGCCGCTGTGAATGCCTGCTTCCTCGATGTGTTCCATGATTGCGCCGATCACGGTCGTTTCGCCGTCTGAGATGCAATCGACGTCGACCTCGATGGCGTCTTCGAGAAAACGATCGATCAGTACCGGACGATCCGGCGTTACTTCGATTGCGCTCGCCATGTAACGCCGAAGATCTTCTTCATTATAGACAAGTTCCATCGCGCGCCCGCCGAGGACGAAGCTTGGCCTAACGAGTACCGGATAGCCGATTTTCCTGGCGATCGCGACGGCCTCATGCGTGTTCGTCGCCGAACCGTTCGGAGTTTGGCGAAGACCAAGTTTGTCGAGCATGTCCGCGAATAAGCGTCGATCTTCAGCCGTCTCGATGCTTTCGGGTTGTGTGCCAAGAATCGGAACGCCTGCCGCCCTCAATCCGCTCGCCAGATTCAGCGGGGTTTGACCGCCAAACTGGACGACCACGCCCTCCGGCTTCTCTTGATCATAAATATTGAGCACGTCTTCGAGGGTGAGCGGTTCAAAATAAAGTTTGTCGCTCGTATCGTAATCCGTGGAGACGGTTTCCGGATTCGAGTTAACCATGATCGTTTCGAATCCGAGTTCGCGCAGGGCGAATGCAGCGTGCACGCAGCAATAGTCGAATTCGATGCCCTGACCGATCCGGTTCGGTCCGCCACCCAGGATCATGATCTTTCGCTTACCACTTTCACGTCGCTCGTTCTCGTCTCCATACGTCGAGTAGTAATATGGCGTGTAAGCTTCAAACTCGGCGGCGCACGTATCGACGAGACGGTAAGTGGGAATTACGCTTGACGACTGCCGCTTCGCACGGATTTCAGTTGCGCTGACTCCGTTCGCCACAGCCAGTTGGCGATCCGAAAAACCGAGTTTCTTCGCGCGGAGCAAATCTTTAGCCTTCAGGCATTGCGCTCCGGTCACGATCTCCGCCAGATTCCGCAAAAACCACCTGTCGATCTTCGTTAGTTCGAAAACATCGTCGATTGGCATTCCGTCTTGGAACGCCTGGGCTAGATAAAAAATCCGTTCCGCGTTCGGGATCGCCAGCCTTAGGCGCAGCGTCTCAGCATCGACATCTTTATTTGCGCCATCGCCGCAAAGGCCGAAACGTTTGATCTCCAGGCTGCGCAGCGCCTTTTGTAATGCTTCCTTAAACGTGCGGCCGATCGCCATCGCTTCGCCAACGCTTTTCATTCGCGTCGTAAGCGTTGCTTCCGCCTGTGGAAACTTTTCGAACGTAAACCGCGGTACTTTTACCACGCAATAATCGATGGTTGGCTCGAAGCATGCCGGGGTTTCGCGTGTGATATCGTTTTTGATTTCATCGAGTGTGTAACCGACTGCCAGTTTTGCCGCAATTTTCGCAATCGGAAAACCCGTTGCCTTCGATGCTAGTGCACTGGAACGCGAGACGCGCGGATTCATTTCGATCACCACCATCCGGCCGTTGTCCGGGTGCACCGCAAACTGAATGTTCGACCCGCCGGTCTCCACGCCGATCTCGCGAATGACCGCGAACGAGGCGTCGCGCATCATCTGGTATTCCTTGTCCGTGAGGGTCTGCGCCGGCGCAACAGTGATGGAATCGCCGGTATGCACGCCCATCGGGTCAAAATTCTCTATGGAACAGACAACCACGCAATTGTCCATTCGGTCGCGCATCACTTCCATCTCGAATTCCTTCCAGCCAACCAGCGATTCTTCGATTAGCACTTCGTGGACCGGCGAGAGATCGAGACCGCGCGCAGTGATCGCGTCGAGCTCCTCGCGATTATAAGCGATGCCCCCACCGGCCCCGCCCAGAGTGAATGCCGGCCGAATGATGAGCGGGAAGGTTCCGATCTCACCAACAATGCGATCGATATCCGCGAGCGAACGCGCCACGCCAGAGCGCGGCACGTCCAACCCGATGCGCAGCATCGCTTCCTTGAACAATTGCCGATCTTCGCCTTTCGCGATCGCTTGAGCGTTCGCGCCAATCAACTTCACCGCGTGTCGCGCTAACGCGCCGTTGCGATTTAATTCCATCGCAGCGTTTAATGCCGTTTGTCCGCCCAGGGTAGGCAAAATAGCGTCCGGTTTTTCGCGCTCCATGATTGCCTCAATCACTTCGGGCGTGATCGGTTCGATATACGTGCGATCCGCGAATTCCGGATCGGTCATGATGGTAGCCGGGTTGGAATTCACCAGCACGACCTCGTAGCCTTCCTCTCGGAGTGCCTTGCACGCCTGCACGCCCGAATAATCAAATTCGCAGCCCTGCCCAATCACGATTGGACCGGAGCCGATCAGCAGAATTTTTTTGAGCTCGTTATTTCGCGGCATCTGCGCAGCGCGGACAGTAAACGAAATCGCGATAAGTTCACGCGAGAACTCCCATACCGTCATCCCGAACTAAGCGAGGGACCTCGCAGAGGCCCAAAAATTCACGCATCGAACGTGGTTCGAGTAAATCTTCGAACGCGAGCAATGACGAGACGTGGCTACGCCACCTGTGCCATGCGCTGCCGATCCAGCCACACCTTGCAGATGCTTTTGATGCGCGTGAGCACGTAATAGACAGTCTGGCTGCGGATGCGCACCAGTTCCGTACCGACGATGCGGGTTATGAAATCGCTCGGAAGATCGAGAATTTCCTGCGGTGTCGAGCCTTCGAGTCCTTTGCAAAGGATCGCCGCCATGGAGCGGGTGAGTGTTTGCACTTCCGGACCGAGCGTCATGCGAATGTGTGCCCTGCCGTTTTCATCCACATGCAGATAAACGCCCACTGTGTCCGTGCATTCCTCGTCTTTTCGCACATCGACAAGGTCAAAGTTCTCGCCTTCGCGCGGCTCCTGCTTCTTTGAGCTGTCTGCGTAGGAAACAAGTGTCTCGCGCCGCTCATCTTCGGGAAGCGACTCGAAGAGGTTGATGATCTTATTTAGCTTGGTCGGATACATGGACAGTCCGCAATCTATCATGGCTTCGTGCTTTGCTCAGCAAGGTGTTTGTGGCTAATTGCGTCATGAAGACTCCGATTAAAGTCGCTGTAACAGGCGCTGCTGGGCAAATTGGTTACGCGCTTCTGTTCCGCATCGCTTCTGGACAGATGTTCGGGCCGGACCAACCGCTCACACTCCATTTGATTGAAATTCCGGATGCGCTTGGCGCGCTGGATGGCGTGGTAATGGAACTGCACGATTGCGCATTCTCTCTGCTCGAGTCAGTCGTCCCCACAGCGGATCTCAATGAAGGCTTCCGCGACGTGAATTGGGCGTTGCTGGTGGGAAGTGTTCCGCGCAAGGCCGGTATGGAACGGAAGGATTTGCTTGGGATCAACGGCAAGATTTTCATCGGACAAGGTCAGGCGATTGAAAAAAATGCTGCCTCCGATGTGCGCGTGCTCGTAGTCGGAAATCCCTGCAACACGAATTGTCTGATCGCGATGAATAACGCCAAAGAAATTCCAAGCGAACGCTGGTTTGCCATGACTCGACTAGACGAAAACCGTGCCCGTGCACAGCTCGCACATAAGGCCGGTGTAGGCATTGGCTCGGTCACAAACATGACCATCTGGGGAAATCACTCATCGACACAGTATCCGGATTTTTACAATGCAAGGATCGACAATCGGCCGGCGAACGAGGTGATCGGGGACGAGAAATGGCTGAAGGAAGAATTCATCGCCATCGTCCAACAACGCGGCGCCGCGGTGATCAAGGCGCGGGGACTTTCGTCGGCCGGTTCCGCGGCAAACGCAGTCGTCGATACCGTCTTTTCGCTCACGAACGACACGCCGGGCAACAACTGGCATAGCGTGGCGGTTTGTTCCGACGGAAGTTACAGCGTCGAGAAGGGATTGATCTCGTCATTCCCAGTTCGTGTGCGCGGCGGAAAATGGGAAATTGTGCAGGGAGTACCGATCAATGAGTTTAGCCGCGCAAAAATCGATGCGTCGGTAGCGGAATTAAAAGAAGAGAAATCGCTGGTTGCGGACTTACTCGGCAAATAATCAGCACGCTTGTCATCCCGACCCAGCTACTTGACTCGATTTCTTTAGCAAAAATTGGGCTCCTCACTGCAAGTAGCTGGGGAGGGACCTCACCTGCGAAGGTAGTGTCACGCTATCGTAATAAGCGTGATCAATAAGCCGTGGTGAGCGGTTCACATCCTGTGCGGATCGTGTAGCGCGCCGGGATGCAAATCGGACAGGTAGCGTACACATTGGAAAAGCTGGTTCCCCGACGCACCAGCCGGTCGAGGTTAGGGGTATAGATGTGCGAGTTACCGAGCGCGGCGATGTATCGAATCGCTGCTGATCCGTCATGATAAACAAGATGTCAGGCCGGGTCGGTGGCATTTTCTTGGAAGTCTCCGCGGTGCAACTAGTCTACAAGGCGCCCTATGAATATCATTCGGATTCCTCAGTCGCGGGAGAAGAATCTCTGATCATTTCTGCAGCAATCTTTTCGCGGGAACAGTCAGGGAGGTTTCGCCAAGCCTCCCCCTAAGCGAAGCCGAAGGGCTCAACATGACCGCACCATTGTACTGGACCGGTCTAGGTAGTTGCGAGGTCGCTACCCGTTAGGCGACGGAACGCTTCGACGTATTTCGCCGACGTCTTCTCAATCACGTCCTTCGGCAGAGACGGGGCAGGGGGAGTTTTGTCCCAATCAAGCGTCTCCAGATAATCGCGTACAAACTGTTTATCGAAGCTGGGCGGGCTCTGTCCGACCGCGTATTCACCTTTTGGCCAGAAGCGCGACGAATCCGGTGTGAGGCATTCGTCGATCAAAAGCAATTCTCCATCGACGGTGCCAAACTCGAATTTCGTGTCTGCAACGATAATTCCTTTTTGCGCGGCGTACTCGCAGCCGCGTGAATAGATTTCGAGACTGAGCGTTTTCACGCGATTGGCGATTTTGTCGCCGAGAATCTGAGCACATTGTTTCATGTCGATATTCTCGTCATGACCCTGCTCCGCCTTTGTTGCTGGCGTGAAGATTGGCTTTGGCAATTGCGAGGCTTGTTTTAGTCCGGCCGGAAGCTCGATTCCACAAACGTTCTGCGATTCCTGATATTCTTTCCAACCGGACCCTGCAAGATAACCGCGCACCACGCATTCCACCGCGAGTGGCTTTGTTTTCTTCACGATCATCGACCGTCCGGCGAGCTGCTCCCGGAACGGTTGCAACTCCTTGGGAAATTCTTCGAAATTCGCCGTTATAAGGTGATTCTTGACGTTGCCGAAATGCTTAAACCAAAACGCCGAAATTTGATTGAGGACGGCGCCCTTGTGAGGAATTGGATCAGGCAGGATCACGTCAAAAGCCGAGATGCGATCGGTTGCTACAAACAGTAGCGTGTTCCCGAGATCAAAGACTTCGCGCACCTTGCCGCTGCGCAGTTTTTTGATTCCCGGTAACTCGATGGAAGTTTGAGGCGGAGTTTGCATGTGCCGTAGTGAGAGGTGAGAAGTTGTCAGTATAACTACTTCTCACTATTCACTTCTCACATCTCACTTCAACTCATGGCCGGAATTGTTGTCAAACCGCGGGCGCGAATTTTGCACGGACACGATTGGGTGTTTTCGAGCGAACTCCTGAAGGTCTTTGGGAAACCGACAGACGGCGATGTCATCTCGCTCAAGGACGGTAAGGATCATTTAATCGGTAGCGCGATTTACAATTCCAGGTCGCAAATTGTGGCGCGCCGTTTCTCGCGCCGGAAACAGGACTTGGACCTGGATTTCTTCAACCGCCGAATCACACAAGCGGCAGAATACCGTGCGCGGCGACATGTCGATCCAAGGCTTTGCCGCGTTGTTTGGAGCGAAAGCGACGGACTTCCCGGGTTAATCATCGACAGATACGGCGACTGTTTTGTGATGCAGACGCTCACCCTTGCGATGGACACGCGAAAAGATTTAATCGCGAATGCAATCGAAGATATTTTTTGTAGGGCAAGCGCTTCACTTGCCGGGGCCGATCGACTGCCAGGCGGAGCGCCTCCCCTACAATCATTTTGTATCATCGAGCGAAATGACGCGCCGGTTCGCAAGGCGGAAGGATTAGAACTGCGCACGAACGTTTTGCGCGGAGACGCGCCAGCGCGAATCGAGATCGAAATCGAAGGCGTAAACTTCGAACTCGATCTCTTGCGCGGACAAAAAACCGGCTTCTATCTGGATCAAAAATGCAACTACGGGATCGTTGCCGGATTCGCTCGCGGCCGGCGTGTGCTGGACTGTTTCACAAATCAGGGAGCATTTGCGTTAACCTGCGCGCGTGCAGGCGCCTCGGACGTGACCGGCGTTGAAGAAAATTCCGAGAATATCGCAGCCGCGAAACGAAATGCGGCGCAGAACGATTTGAAAGTGCGATGGGTCGAGCAGGATGTCTTTCAGTTCCTGCGCGCGGCCGAAAAATCCGGGACGCAGTATGATTTGATCGTTCTCGATCCGCCGTCGTTTACAAAGACCAGAAGCGGATTGCGTGATGCATTGCGCGGTTACCGCGAATTGCACACGCGGGCGTTCAAGCTCTTGTCGAAAGATGGTCTGCTGGCGACCTTTTCTTGCTCGCATCACGTAAGCGATGCCGCATTTTCGCAAACCGTCTCAGATGCACTCGTCGATGCCCGGCGTTCTGCGCGACGCCTGCGCCGGTTCGAGCAAGCGCCTGATCATCCTGTGTTGCCGACGATTCCTGAGACGGAATATTTCAAGGGCGTTTTGCTGGAGATGATGCCGGGACGATAGCAAAGAGCGCTTCAACACAGACGCGGCTACCTCACGCTCCGACGATTTAACGATTAACGGTTTGACGATTTACGGCGGCGAAGGCAATATGCCGCTACAGTGAGCCCGGATCACGAGTCCTGATTTGTCATGGCAGAAAAAATTCGACCGGTTGAACAAATGCTCGAATTGAGCGAGGACGAAGCCAATTCTCCCGAGCATCTGGATTCGCAAGTACAAAAAGCGCAGGAGCAACTGCTCCAGCTTAAGCGCCAGCAGGAGCAGATCGAGAAACAAAAGCGCGAGCTGGAGGAATTAAGTCGTCGCCAGGATGAATTGGAGCACGGTCGCTCTGAGATGGCCGATAAACTGACCCGCTCGCTCGTTGTCCTTGAACGCGAGGCGTACAACGCGCAAAGCCGTCTCGAGCAGATCCGCGCAGCCCGGGAGAGTTTCGGTCAGCATTTGGAATTAATTGAAGCGATCGATCCAAAAAGTTGGAATCCCTCCGATTTGCACAAAGAGCTGAGCCGGGCTTTGAGCACAGTGGATGAGGCGCGCACGGTGTACAACGAGCAACGCAGCCGGTTGCAAGCGGCCGGTGGAAATGAAGGCGATGCATCACTGCCAGACGTGGTGACCGATGCTTACGAGAGCAACGGCGGACGTTCGTTTTCTCAGTGGTTCCAGATTGGCGTCGCACTCACTTTGCCGCTGATTATCTTTGGCGCCATTGCTCTTGCTCTTTTCACTTGGTTGGCGAGCAAGTGATGGCGCTGTTTCGTCGTTCACCCAAGTCCAGCCTGCCGCTTCGCCGCAGGCAGGAAGAAATCGAGCGACAGGAAGAGGAACTGCGTGAGAGACTCGAAAAACTCGAGCGGCTTTTTGCAAAGGTACCGTTGATCAAGAAAGACCGGACGGAACAAGGACCAAAAAATAATCGAAGCGATAAACGATTCCGCGTCTCAGTCGCGGCGCAAGGCGGAGCTTCTGTGCGCGAAAGCAGAAGTGCCCGGCGTCCTCGTTCGTTGCGCAAAGAGCGACGAGAAGGCCAAATCATTTTTCTCCTTCTTGTGGTGGCGCTTGCCGTCGCAGTCATCTGGCTGATCAGCAACCTGCATTCGTAAGCGACAATCATGGCCGGGAATTCGGAGCTCGACGTTGGGTACGTCGCCAGACTGGCGCGAATCAATCTCACTGAAGAGGAAGCCAACGCCTTTCAGAAGCAACTGGATGATGTGCTGAAGTACGTTGAAAAACTTCGCCAGGCGGATGTAAGTCACGTCGAAGCAGCCGCGCACGCGCTTCCGATTTTTAACGTTTTCCGCGAGGACGCGGCGAGCGAATGGTTTACGGCGGAACAAGCGCTGAGCAATGCGCCCCGAAAGGCGAATGATCTTTTTATCGTCCCTAAAGTCGTAGAATGACGGAGAAGGATCTGCCGGCGCTGAGCATCGCCGATCTGCAATCGTTGTTGCGTAGTCGGGAAGTTTCCGCGCGCGAAGTCGTCGATGCGCTGCGAACCCGCATTGAAGCAGTGGATGGCGAGATCGGCGCTTATCTCTCTCTCGACATGGACGCTGCCGCCAAAGAGGCAGAGAAGGCGAATGTCGATCTTCCGCTGGGCGGCGTCCCGCTTGCGATCAAAGACATCATCAACGTGATGGGGCAGCCGTGTACCTGCGGGTCCAAGATTTTGCATGGTCATCGGGCGACCTACGATGCAACGGTCATTCAAAAATTGCGCGCCGCTGGCGCAATTCCATTCGGTAAAACCAACTTGGATGAGTTTGCCATGGGTTCGTCGACGGAGAATTCCGCCATGAAATTGACGCGTAATCCGTGGGACTTATCGCGCGTTCCGGGCGGATCCAGTGGCGGTTCGGCGGCAGCGGTCGCTGCGGACGTAGCCTTTGGTGCATTAGGCAGCGATACGGGCGGCTCCATTCGGCAGCCGGCTGCACTTTCGGGCGTTGTAGGTTTCAAACCGACCTATGGCCGGGTCTCCCGCTTCGGTCTAGTCGCGTTTGCGTCGTCACTCGATCAAATTGGACCCTTGACGAAAACCGTCCACGACGCCGCGCTTATCATGAACGCGATCGCGGGTCATGATCCGCAAGACTCCACCTCTCTCAACAAGCCCGTGCCTGACTACGCTGCCAGGCTCGGAAACGATTTGAGCGGGGTACGTTTGGGCGTGCCGAAGGAATACATGATTGAAGGCACCGATCCGCAGGTGAAAGCCGCGATTACCGATGCAGTGAAACAGATGAATTCGTTAGGCGCGGAGATTGTCGATGTTTCATTGCCGCATACCGATTACGCAGTGGCGGTCTATTACATTCTGGCCACCGCGGAAGCCTCGGCCAACCTCGCTCGCTTTGATGGGGTTCGTTACGGATACCGAGCGGAAAATCCCAGGGACGTGCTCGATCTTTATGGTCGCACTCGTCAGGAAGGTTTCGGCCCGGAAGTAAAACGGCGAGTTATTCTCGGCACCTACGTGTTGAGCTCCGGCTACTACGACGCCTATTATTTGCGCGCGCAAAAAGTGCGGGAGTTGATTCGTCGGGATTTCGCGAAGGCATTTGCGAAAGTCGATGCCTTGATTTCACCAACTTCGCCGGTGCCGGCATTCAAGTTAGGCGAACGCACTGCAGACCCGTTGCAAATGTATCTTGCAGACATCTTCACCATCGCAGCGAACCTGGCTGGGATCTGTGGGATCAGTTTGCCGTGCGGTTTCGCCGAAGTCGACGGTCATCGCCTGCCGGTCGGCTTACAGTTGTTAGGTAAACCGCTCGATGAGGCGCGCATTTTGCAAATCGCGCACGCCTATGAGCAGAGCACAGACTGGCACAAGGCACGTCCGCCGATCGCGTCGCCCAAATGATTCGCCAGACACTCGGCCAAGCGAGAGCAGAACCAGGAGCGCCTTACCTGTCATTCTGAGCGAAGCGAAGAATCTCGGTGCTTGTTGAGGTCGAACCACCCGAAATAATCAGAGATGTTTCGCTTCGCTCAACATGACAGAGTTGACGGCTCATCAGCGATGGCATTGTGGTCAACTTTCAAGCGTCGATTCAATAACTCGCTCGGATTTCGCGTGTCACTTTGGGCGTTTGTGGCAGCGGCCACAGTCTTTTCCGTGCTTCCCCTCCTGCGGTACCTGCGCGGCCACACCATCTTCGATTACGAACTCTGGTATGCCACCGGCAAACATGTGCTGGCTGGTGACGAAATCTATTTCTTTCGCGCTGGGAAATACGATTTCATGTATCCGCCGCCATGCGCGCTTTTTCTGGCCGGCGCGAGCCTGCTTGGCCAGGGCGGATCGATGCTTCTTCTGGGTGCGATCAACTCGGCGGCCTGGTTTTGCAGCGCAAAACTAAGCGCCATTCTCGCTACGGGCCAGCGCGACAAAATAAATCCGTGGCTATATCTCATTCCAAGTCAGCTGGTGATTGTTTTCATCTGGTCGAGCTACCACCTTGGCCAGCCCAACCTTGTTTTGCTCGCGCTGATGGTTGGCGCTTTCGTTGCGCTGCGTGCGAACCGGGAAGTGGTCGCTGGCGGCTTGATTGCAGTTGCCGCCGCGATCAAGGCGTTTCCGGTACTTGCGATCGTTTATCTCGTTTGTCGGCGTTACTGGAAGGCGGCAGCTAGTCTTGTCGCGACGCTATTGTTTTTGCTTCTGATTTTACCAGCGCCGTTTCGAAGATTTGAACGAACGTGGCACGACCTTGAGAAATGGAGCGCGGGAATGTTGAAGTACAGCGAAGTCACCGTCGGGCAGCGTCCGATGCGCAGTTACACGTGGAAGAATCAATCTCTGATCGGGGTGAGCAATCGCTTGCTTCGCCCCGTCGATGCCGACGCTGCTTCGGCTCCGCACACCCAAGTTTATGTAAATCTCGCGGATCTTACCTTTCGAGCCGTCAACGCGATCATCATCGGCGTAGGTCTGGCGCTCGGGATCGTGTTTATCGCAGCGATGCCGCAACGTGCGATGCGAACCGCAGAAAGTGACGCAATCGAATTTGCTATGCTCCTTTTGCTGATGCTGATGCTTACCCCACTTTCGTTCGGCTATTTCTATTCCTGGCTTATGCTTCCATTCGCGGTAATTACGCAGCGAGTTCTCGTCGGAAAAGGCTCAGTTCTTTTGTGGTGGAGCTTGCCAGCGCTTGCGCTACTCGCTCTCGGTTTAGCGTTTCCACGGGGCTCACAGCTCTATGGGAATACATTTTTTGCCACGCTGCTGCTTTTTATCGGGCTGTCGGTCGAGCTTTGGCGTTTCAAGCGACAAAGAGGCCACAGGCAAGCGCTCGAGCATCTCTGGACGCAAGGAGAACAAGGTTAGCCACCGCTGGCTGAAGCGACCTTGTTTAGACTGAACGTGTTTTAATCATCAGGAAGTGGGCTGTGCGTCGGTCAGCGGTTGGCTGCATCGTCTGGGTAGGCTATTCCTTGGGCCGCTCCGAGACGTTAAAGAAATTCCATTCCCACGTCTTGCCGTTATCTGGGGAAAAGGCCTGACCCCAGATAGGGCGTTCTTTGTTCCGCGCATCCCAGCGGAAGACGACGAGGATCGGTTTGCCATTGAGCGTGTCTTTGCCAAAAAAATGGCCCACGCCGTTTTGGTCGAACGAACCGACGACGGGAGGATCGATCTTTCCCGTGTTGCTCGCGATCCAGTAGAGACTCCAAAGTCGTGTCTTCGGGTCGAATAATCGCAAGGTGAGACCTTCGAAAAGTTTGCCTCCCATTCCGGGAAACTGCATGGTCGAGAATGTATCCATGTCGGCCGCACCGTTTAGAATCTTCGTATTAACGTCCGAGGAATCGAACTCCGTCCAGTCGCGGCAATTGGCCAGCCGCTTATCCAGATGCCGGTTGTGCATTTTCCATTTCCCGACCAGGAAATCGAAGTCGTTAGGCGAGGAATTGGGCGAAGCGGTCATCTTGAGCTCGCCCTGAGCGTCGAATTCCACTTTGGGAATCGGGATACTTTCGTCCGCCGTCAGCTCTTTGTTTTGCGCCGGAGCAAAATGGGAAAGCGCCAAGACCAGACTGATTATCAGGCAATTTCTAGGAACGAAAGTGTGTCGCATCGCTCACCTTAAGAGTAAACCGGGCGGTAGCAAATCGCCGCCGTTGCTGAATGTCAGGAGGGCAGCGACTTTCGATGCAACAGTGTCTAGAGGCGGGACTTTCATGTTGGTGCCTGAAGACCTAACGAGATACAAGATCAGCGACCGCGCGAGTTAGAAATGACTTTCGCATGCTTCCAAAGCTAGGCATAAGGACGGTCCGCGGTCCGGCTCATCGCTTGGTTAAGCCTTTTTTTCATTCGAAGGGTAATAGGAGCATGCTCGTGATAACTCCGCCTGCACGCGTTCCTTCATGTCGGTGTATGCAGTATCGATTAGCTTTGTTAGAGCGGTAGCATTGAAGTCGCGGTCGGGCCGGAGCTTCACGTGACGCATAAACTTGCCTGTGCCTTCCAACAGACCCTCCGGATCGGCAATTTCGGCACCTCGAAAAAACCCAACGTTTACGTGAGCTTTGAAGGCGTTGACGTACCCGAATGCCGCATCAGCGATACACGCCGTCGGATGGCCATCATGCAACAGTTCTCGCACGTCGTCTCCGCACTTACGCATAACCTCAAACCAATGCTGCGCGATTACACCCAAGGCCCCTGTATGTGCCTTCATCCAGGTCTCGATGGCTGGATCACGCTTAACCGAACCGGAGAACCGCAGGAGCTGATTCATGACCAGTACACAAGAAGCAAAGTGTGGGGCGTAATTTGAGGTCTTGGGCCTAACGAGACAGAGATAGGCCACGGCAGGCTGTCGTGGCAAACACACTGAACTCATTTCGGAATGGGGCCGTTGGCTTCATCGATTGGTTAGGTGAATTAGTATGATCTTCATCAGAGAATTACAACGTTTGACATGAGCGATGGAAGGGTTAGGTCTCGGGTTCGTGGCAAACCACTTCGATGTTGTGTCCGTCCGGACCAATGACGAAAGCTGCATAGTAGTTCGTGTGGTAGTGCGGGCACAGACCAGGCGCACCATTGTCTTTGCCACCCGCCTCCAGAGCCGCGCGATAGAAAGCTTCGACTTGCTGGCGATTCTCGCCTCCGAGACAACAGCTACGCCGAGCGGTTCGAGTGCCTTGAGGAAGAACGCTTTGCTCGCTGCATAGTCGCTGACTCCGAATTTGACGTGGTCAAACATGAGTTCTCCTGAAGTGTGTGGGCCTGCGCGAGGCCTAACGAGAATTATGTGAACGTTCGTATTTAAAGGCGAACTCTTTTTCGCCTAATCACATCAGCTGGACGATCTCCGCAAAATGGATTTATCGACTTTTATGGGTGGTAGTTTTCGATTTGTGCGGCGGACCATTAATTTTAATCCGGACCAGATTTCATCGATCGCGCATACTTTTACATCGACGAATCCGAGAGGAAGCGCGACATCGCGAACCACGTCTTCCGTCACGTCAGTATGCACGCCGGACGATCTTTTTGGCCAGGAGACCCAAACGGTTCCAGTGTCCGCGATTATTGTACCGAGCAATCGACGATAGTTTCTCGGAGCGTTGATTGTTACCACGTTGAGGCCCGGTTTGATTCCGAGCTTTTGTGGTAGCGGTGTTCCTGAGTAACCGGTCATCGTTAGTGCGTTACCGATTTAGCATGGTTTGGATCTTGGCCCGGTTGACAACGTCTGCAATTCCGAGCGGAGTCGAGGAATCTCTGATCCTCTCTAGCCAAAGGGGCATAAGACGTAAGAGATGTCTCGACTCCGCTCGACATGACATGAAGGGTAGCCTTTCAACGGAGCCAAAGATTTCCAGTTTACACCGGACTGGGCAAAGAGTGATACATCAAAATACCGGCGATCGATTGTGGAAACTAAATATACTGGATTAGTTTCCGTATTGTGATAAGACTTTGGTGGACATGAAACCGGCACACAAACCTCGGTCTCGGAGCCGAAAGCGCGATCCGAACCGGCAGCGAATCGTTGATGCTGCGCGGGTCCACTTTTTCAGTCACGGGTTTCGCAGTGTGACCATGGACGATCTGGCGGAGGAGCTGGGCATTAGCAAGAAAACGCTTTACGCGCATTTTCCGGGCAAGTTCGATCTACTCGAGGCTGTGCTGGCCGATAAACTCGCAGGCGTCGAAGCGAAGTTGAAGGAAGTTACGCGCGCGCACCCGCACGATTTCTCAGTGACTTTGCAAGAGTTGTTAGCCGGTACGCAACGCGAACTGGATGAGATTAAGCCGCCGTTCGTGCGCGATATGCGCCAGAAAGCGCCGGACGTCTTTAAACTCGTCGAACGCCGTCGAGCCGCGATAATACAGCGCTACTTCGGAAAATTTTTCATCGAAGGGCAGCGGGCGGGAATGGTGCGCAAGGATGTTCCGGCCAAACTGATCATCGAAATTTTGCTGGCGATGGTTCAATCGATCATGAATCCGCCGAAGATGGAGGAGCTTGGGATGATGCCGAAAGAAGGGTTCGCCGGGATTCTTAAGATCGTCCTTGAAGGCGCGCTGACACCGAAGGGGCGAAAAGCGTGAATGCGACATTCACTAAGGCGGATCGATCCGCTGCAGGACGGACTCGTTATGGCGAACAACCGCGAAAGAATCGGGGATTTTCGCAACTGATGCGCGTAGCGGGAGCTTTCGCCTTACTTCTGTTACTCGCCGGTTGCGGCGACCGTAGCAAGGCGGTTTCGGGAACCATTGAAGTGGACGAAGCGCATGTGGGCCCGCGCGCGGGAGGACGCGTAGAGAAAATTCTCCACTGGGAAGGGGATCATTTGCACGAGGGACAACTGATCCTCCAGCTGGATGCTTCAGAACTGCGAGCGCGTCGCGACCTCGCCAACGCGCAAATTAACACGGCACTCCACGACGCGGACGCGCAACAGGCGCAATTGGTGTTTCTAAATGATGAAGCGCGCCGCCAGAAGGATTTACTTACGCGAAAAGTCGTTTCTTCCAGTGACGCTGAGCGGGCCGACAGCTCGGCTAAAACGCAGGAGAAAAACGTCGCGGCAGCCCAAATGCGTGTCGCGCAGGCACGCGCGCAACTCGCCGATATCGACGCCCAGTTGGCGGAAATGCAAGTCGTTGCGCCAGCAGATTCCATTCTCGAGGTGCTCAGTGTGAAAGTGGGCGATGTGCTGCCGGCAAATCGCGAAGCGGCCACGCTGATATTAACGGGACATCTTTGGGTGCGCGTTTACGTTCCGGAATCGTGGCTGGGTTTGATCAAACTTGGCGAGCAGGTTCGGGTCCGTGTCGATTCGTTTCCTGGAAAAGATTTCGATGGCGTCGTGGAGCAGATAAATCGACAGGCAGAGTTTACCCCGCGCAACGTGCAAACCGTCGCCGACCGGATCAAACAGGTGTTCGGGGTGAAGATTCGTTTACCCAGCGACGAAGATCGTTTGCGCGCCGGAATGGCCGCGGATGTTTATTTTCCGAACGTGAAATAAACGACCTGAACAACCACGAAATGAGCACGGAGGACACAAAGAGCAAGTCAGAGGAGAAGGTGGCCGAGCCGATGATTGAAGTTAAAGGCCTGACGAAGCGCTTCGGCACATTCACGGCCGTGGATCATGTTTCATTCTCGGTGGGTAAAGGTTCGATCTTTGGGTTTCTCGGCCCGAACGGCTCCGGAAAAACAACCGTGATCCGGATGTTGTGCGGAATTCTCGAGCCGACCGAGGGCGCGGCTCGCATCGGGGGCCACGACGTCGTGCGAGACATCGAACCGATCAAAGAGATGATCGGCTATATGTCGCAGAAATTTTCGCTCTACGACGAGCTCACCGTAAACGAGAACCTCATCTTTGCAGGAAAACTTTACGGCCTGAGCGGTCACGAATTGGATCAGCGGCGCGACGAGATGATCGCCACGACGCATCTTGAGCCGTACATCAACAGGCGTGCTTCAAATCTTTCCGGCGGCTGGCGGCAACGACTCGCCATGGCCTGCTCGCTCATGCACAGGCCGACCGTGCTTTTTCTCGATGAGCCGACCGCTGGCATCGATCCGGTCGCCCGGCGTGAGCTCTGGGATCTACTCTTTGAGTTCGCCGGTAAAGGCATGACGCTCTTTGTGACGACGCATTACATGGACGAAGCGGAGCGCTGCGATCACGTGGGCTACATTTACATGTCGAAGTTGATCGTGTGCGGTGAGCCGGACGACCTAAAAAAACTGCCTGACGTAAATCCGCCTGGAACGCGCCGACTTGACGTGACTTGCGATCACGTTACCACAGCGCTGCGTGCAATGCACGAGATGCAAGGAGTGCGCAGTGCGACTGTCTTCGGTCAATCCATGCATTTGTTGGTCGATGAGAGCGTCAAGCGCGCCCAGATTGATGAGCAATTGCGCAAAGTTGGCGTCAGTCACTCCGAGATTCACGAGATGGGTCCTTCCCTCGAAGACGTATTTGTGGAGCTTTCGGCCAAGCACGCCGCTGAACGACAAAAGGCCGCGTGATGAAACACAAACTTTTTCGCGGGCTTGGCGCAATCCTCTTCAAAGAGTTCATCGTCGTCGCGCGCGATCCGCTGACGCTTTTCTTCTTTTTCTTTCCGCCGCTGATCGAGATGGTCGCGTTCGGTTACGCGCTGGATAACGACATTAAACACATGGCTATGCTTGTCCTGAACGAAGATCGCAGCGTTGAGAGCCGGCTCTTGATCGATCGCTTCGTGAACACAGAGACTTTTCGCGTAGTGGGCGAAGTGCAAAGCCTCGATCAACTCAAGAGCGAGATGCGGAAAGGCCGCGCCTACGCCGCGTTGGATATTCCGCCGAATTTTACCCGTGACCTTAATGCGGGTCACTCCGCCCAGGTGCAATTGCTCGTTGATGGTTCCAATTCCACGACGGCGCTGCAAGCTCTCAACACAGGGCTCGGCGTGGCGTTGACCCAGTCAGTGGAATCGCTTCTGCGCGAAACCGGCCGGCAAGGAGTGCCGATCGATATTCGACCACAGATGCTTTACAACCCGGCAATGCGCGCCCCGAATTTTTATGTGCCCGGCGTGATCGGGGTGGTATTGCAGATCGGAACGACAGTTGCCGCCGCGATGGCACTCGTACGCGAGCGAGAGCGCGGCACGCTCGAGCAATTACTCGTTAGTCCATTGAGCCGCAGTGGTCTCATGCTCGGCAAGCTCGTTCCGTACTTGTGCATCGGAATGGCAATGGCTGTGATCCTCTTTCTTATCATGCGCTTTGTGTTCTTCGTTCCCATCGAGGGCAGCGTAGTGGCGATGATGTTTTCCACTTTAGTTTACGTCTTCGCCTTGCTCAGCCTTGGCCTGGTGGTCGGAACCAAGGCCGAAAACCAAATGCAAGCGCTACAAATGTCGATGGTGTTCCTGCTGCCGAGTGTTTTCTTTTCTGGTTTCATTTTTCCACGCGAAACCATGCCCTGGATTTTTTATGCGCTCGGTGCGCTTTTCCCCACGACATATTTCATCGCGCTTATGCGCGCGATCATTTTGCGCGGGGCAAATTTCTTCGAGTACTGGCCGAACCTTGCCATTCTGATTGTGATGTCGGCCTTGCTCTTCGCTTTCTGCGCATCGCGGTTTCGAACCAAGATCGCGTGAGCGTCAAACGCATTCTTTTCAGCGCGCTGTGCGTTCTTATCGCCGTCGCAGCGGTTTTGGCGCTACTCTGGTGGTTTGGAATGAGGATGCCGGGCAAAAATACTTCGAAGGCGGCGCCGCTGTCGCCCGATGAAATTGCGCTCCGCGACGAGCTTCATGCCGATGTGCAGAAACTCGCGGGAGAAATAGGCGAGCGAAACATGTGGCATTATTCGCAGCTCAATGCCGCTGCTGATTTCATCGAGAACTCCTTTTCGCGCGCCGGTCTCCATCCGCGACGAGACAGTTATGAATTGCGCGGCCAAGCCTGCCACAATATCGAAGCGGAAATTTCCGGCACGCGTCGTGAGATCGTTCTGATCGGCGCGCATTACGATTCGGTGTTTAGCTCGCCGGGCGCAAACGACAACGGCAGCGGCGTGGCTGCAATGCTAGCTCTCGCGCGGCGCTTCGCCGGTAGAAAAACAGAACACACGTTCCGATTTGTTGCGTTTGTGAACGAGGAGCCGCCTTATTTCTTATCGGGCGAAATGGGAAGCCTTGTTTACGCCAGACGCTGCAAAGAGCATCGCGACAAAATCTCTGCGATGATCAGTCTCGAAACGATCGGCTATTTTTCCGACGCACCGAATTCTCAAGTCTATCCGTCCCGGGCACTGGGCGCTTTCTATCCCAAGGTCGGCACCTTCATCGCATTCGTCAGCAACGTTCACTCACGGACACTCCTTCGTCGTGTTATCGCGCTCTTCCGCAAGCATGCAAAGATTCCATCCGAAGGCGCAGCGCTGCCGTGGTTCGTTCCCGGCGTGAGTTGGTCGGACCAGTGGTCATTCTGGCGAAACGGTTATCCCGGCATCATGGTCACTGATACTGCACCATTTCGTTATCCGTACTATCATTCAGCGAACGACACGCCTGACAAACTCGATTACGATCGGTTTACCCTCGTGGTCAGCGGGATGCAGAAAGTGATCGAAGGCCTGGATAAACTGTAGCCGGCACCTTCGGCCCTGACAGAGCTTTCTTTATTTCAGTCGACGCTTGCTCTCGGTGGGCGTCCCTTGTCTTGCTCTCGTTAGACCATTGCACTTGCAATACGCTCCAGCGCGTAGCCGATCAGCCCGCTTGCGGGCAAAGTAAAAAGCCAGGACCAGATGATTCGCTCAACAACGGTCCAGCGCATTCCGCTAAAACGTTTCACTACGCCTACACCCATGATCGACGTCGTGATTACGTGCGTGGTTGAGAGTGGAATGCCGTAGTAACTGGCGCCCTGGATAATTAATGCGGCGGTGGTTTCCGCAGCGAAGCCGTTCACTGGTTGCAATTTGACCATACGATGGCCGAGCGTGCGAATGATGCGCCAGCCACCGGCGGCTGTTCCCACGGCCATCGTTAGAGCACACAGAGCGACGACCCAGACGGGCAGGATGAAGGTTGGAGTTCGGAGAAAAGCCAGGAAACCGGGCAACTGATCGAAGCTGCCTGCTTTGGTCCCGGTAAAGAGTGCGAGCGCAATGATACCCATCGTTTTTTGCGCGTCGTTTGAACCATGGCTATGCGCCATCCACGCCGCGCTAAAGATTTGTAGCTTGCCGAACAGCGTGTTGACGAAGTGCGGCGTGAATCGATGAAGCGTTAAGAAAAGCAAGAACATCAGTAGCCCGCCGAAAATAAATCCGGCGAGCGGCGACGTGATCATGGGCACAACGACCTTCGGCCATATTCCAACGTTCCACTTTATGACCGACCAATCGCCGCGCGCCGTCGCCAGTGCGGCTCCGCAAAGTCCACCGATGAGCGCGTGGCTCGAGCTCGAAGGCAAGCCGAACCACCACGTGGTGATGTTCCAGGCGAACGCTGCAATGACGGCGGCAAGCACGGTGGGCATCGTGACCACATTGGTGTCCACAAGACCTTTGCCGATTGTCGATGCCACCGCACCGCCAAGGAGCGCGCCTGTGAGATTAAAAAACGCCGCCATCGCGATGGCCTGGCGCGGCGTGAGAACTTTGGTCGAGACAACAGTCGCAATCGCGTTGGCGGCGTCATGAAAACCATTGCTGTATTCGAAAATGATCGCTGCGACTACGACGGTGAGGAAGGTGAGCATCGCCGTAGCGAGCAGCCGGCTACGAATACTTCAGCGCGACCTGGAGGACGATGTTGCCCGCGTCCCGGCAGCGATCGATCACTTTTTCAATCAATGCGAACAGGTCGCGCAGAAAAATCACCTGCTTGGTTTTATAATCGCCCTGGTAAAGATCGCGCAACAGATCGAGCTCAAGCTTGTCGGCCTCGCCCTCGATCGACTGGAGTTTTGCATTCATCTCGCGCGCGGTCGCCGCGTCCGTGCCCTTGCGTAATTGTTTCACCATAGCCACCACTGTTTCCGCCGCTTGATCCAGGAGCTCGACCTGTTTGCGGAAATCGCGCCCGTGCAAATCTTCCGGACAGATCAAAACGCGCTCGCCGATTTTCTCCACTGTCTTCGGTATTTTATACAATGCGCCGGTCAGCGCCTGAATGTCTTCGCGCTCGAAAGGTGTGATGAAGACTTTGCAAAGCTGTTCGGTAAGTTCTTGGGTGATTTCCTTGTCCTTACGGCGGCTCAGGATGAATTGTTCCAGGCTCTGTGGCGACTCGTGTTGCTCGAGCCGTTCCAGCAACGCGATCAGATGATGCACGCTTGCATCGGCTTCTTCCGCGCTCTTCTCCAGCAGATCGTAAAACTTTTCGTCGCGCCCAAAGATTTTCTGGATCGAGAGCATAGCTCGTTTCTTTTGTAGCCGATGGCGTCGACTTCGGCAATCCGGGAGCTTGCCATGGCCTAGCAACCGCGGCTACAGCAGCGTGCCGTGCAGGATAAGGAGCGCCACGTTGAAATAAATTACCAGTCCCGTCACATCGACTAATGTCGCGACGAATGGCGCGGATGACGCTGCTGGATCGAGCCCAAAACGGCGCAGCAAGAATGGAAGCATGGCTCCGCTCAAAGTTCCCCACAGCACCACTCCCACAAGCGCCGCACCGACGGTGAGGGCGACCAGCCAATGATACTGACCGTAGTCAAAAATGTGCAAATATTGCCACAGCGTGATGCGGAAGAAACCGATGGTTCCCAGAATCAGCCCGAGAGAAACTCCCGAGAGTAATTCCTTTCGCACGACGCCAAACCAGTCCCTCAAGCGCAATTCGCCGAGAGCCATAGCGCGGATCACGAGTGTAGTGGCTTGCGACCCTGAGTTGCCGCCGCTGGAAATGATCAACGGCAAAAACATTGCCAGGATCGCTGCTCTTTCGATTTCACTGTTGTAACCCTGCATTGCGGTGGCAGTGAGCATTTCGCCGAGAAAAAGAAGAATCAGCCAGGTCGCACGCTTCTTAATCATCCGTAAAAACGGGATGGTCGTGTACGGTTCGTCGAGTGCCTCCATGCCGCCGAGTTTTTGGATGTCCTCGGTGGCTTCCTGTTCTGCCACGTCCAGCATGTCGTCGCTCGTTACAATCCCGACGAGGACGCCGCTTGAATCGAGGACCGGCAGCGCGGCGCGGTCGTATTTGCGAAACACGTTGAGCGCGTCCTCCTGTGAATCGGTCGCATTTAGCGCCACGAAGGTTTGATCTCGAATCTCGCTCACTTTCGCGGTCAGCGGTCGCAGCAGAAACTCACGCATGCGCACGTCATCGATCAGTTTCCCGCGGTCATCGACGACGTAAACAAAGTTTAGCGTCTCGGTGTCGCGGCCGTACTGGCGGACGTAATCGAGCACGTGTTGCACCGTCCAATCCTCCTTCACCGCGATAAAATCCGGCGTCATCAAACGGCCCACGCTGTTTTCGGGATAACCGAGCAGTGCCGTGGCCACGTGGCGTTCTTCCGGCGTAAGCAAGCGAATCAACTGACGCGCCGCTGCACTCGGCAATTCTTCCAGCAGCGCCGTGCGGTCGTCCGGCGACATTTCGTTCAGAATGGCTACCACCTGCTCGTGCGCCATTGCGCGTAACAATTTCTGCTGTTCCTCGATCCCGATGTATTCAAAGACGTCCGCCGCCAGCGCTGCGGGCAATACGCGGAAGATGATCACCTGTTCGTCCTCCGGCATGTCCAGGATTACCTCCGCAACATCGGCGGGTGGCCATTCGCGAAACACTTCACGCAGCGCCCCGAAATTGCGGGCATCAATCAGGCTTTGGATTTCCGGCTCTAGGAGTTTGCCTACCACGTCGGCGTTTTTAACACTCGCGCGAGCCCAAAGCAACGGAGCAGCGATGGAATAATGGAGTGATGGAGTAACGGAGAAATGTTGTCCGTCCGGTCCGGCCCATCGGCTCCCATTACTCCCTTACTCCACTACTCCAGCACTTCTGTGCTGTTCCGCTTGGCATTTGCGGGAAACGTTCCAAAATGAGGAGTAATGCCTGCAGTTGCTACAGGTCCAATGGTCCGGCGTGAGATCGGCGACGATCACGTTTGCTTGCTTGTCTTTGATCGCCCTGAGTCCGGCGCGAACATCTTCGATGCCGCTACGCTCGACGAGTTGAATGAACATCTCGAATCGGTTGAGAATGATAATTCGTTGCGCGGCTTGATCATTGCGTCAGCGAAAAAATCAATTTTCGTCGCCGGCGCCGATTTAAAAACTCTGTTGCAGCAAGCGCAAAGCGGCGACATGCGGGCATTCATTGCTCACGGCCAACGGGTTTTGAACCGGTTGGCGGAACTGAAAATTCCGACTGTCGCCGCAATTCACGGTGCATCCGCTGGTGGCGGCTACGAAGTAACACTGGCGTGCGATTACCGGATCGCTTCGGATGATCCGGCGACGCGGATCGGACTTCCCGAGACGACGCTGGGCCTTATTCCCGCCTGGGGCGGTTGTACCAGTCTGCCGCGGTTGATTGGGGTCGAGAAAGCCGCTCAAGTGATTGCGAAAGGGAAACTTTACTCAGCGCAGGAAGCCAAGGAGCTGGGCTTGGTCGATGGGGTGGCTCCACGCGATAAACTTCTCGAACTGGCGCGGAAAAAGTTGAGCGACGGAAAACGCAAATTGGAGGGGCGATCCCCCGCGAGCCCGGCATCGCAGGAACTCCGCCCTCCAAAACAACGCGGAAACGCCGCACCGGAACGCGCTTGGGAAATCATCAACACGACTCTGTCAATTTCGCCAGACCAATCGCTGCGGATGGAGCTGGATGCGATTGTCGATCTTGGCAAATCGGAATCGAGCCAAAACTTGATTCGCAACTTCTTCCTGGCCGAAAAGTACAAGAAAGGAACTTCCAAAGTGGCGCCAGGAAAGGTGGCGCACGCCGCGGTGATCGGCGCAGGCGTAATGGGTTCAGGAATCGCGCAATGGCTTAGTTCGCGCGGCGTGACGGTTATTCTGCGGGATATCGCGCGTGAGCAGGTCGATCACGGCCTCGCGAACATTGAGAAAACCTACGCAGATGCCGTCAAGCGCGGTTTGATGACTGAGGAAAAAGCAAAAGCAGGCCGCGCGCGGATTGTCGCCTCTACTGCCCCGATGGAATTGCGCGACGTGCAATTCATCATCGAGGCTGCCTCCGAAAAGTTTGAGGTAAAGAAAGAAATCTTTCGTGAGCTGGGGATGCAGGCCGGTCCAAAGACGATCATTGCTACAAATACCTCCGCGCTTCCGGTCGGCAGACTGGCTGACGCTACCGTTTCACCCGAACATGTGATCGGTCTTCATTTCTTCAATCCGGTTAGCCGAATGAAACTGGTGGAAGTGGTGATTGCGAAACAGACCTCAGACGAGACGCGCGAACGAAGCCTGGCCTTTGTCCGCCAAATTGGAAAACTGCCGGTGATTGTGCACGACAGCCCGGGTTTCCTGGTCAACCGCGTTTTGTTTCCATATTTGCTCGATGCTGCGGAGTTGTTCGAAAGCGGCTTGGATGCGGCAAGGATAGACGATGCGCTTGTACAATGGGGCATGCCCATGGGGCCACTGCGATTGATCGATGAAATCGGCGTCGATATTACCATCGACATTGGCAACACATTGGAAAAGGCGTACGGGCGGCGCGATCACGTATCCTCGGTTTTGCTTTGGCTGCGCGACGGCAAGATGCTCGGCCGCAAGACAGGCGCTGGTTTTTACAAATATGAAGGTAAATCGCAGACGCCTAACGAATCGCTCATCCAGTGGCGTACAAGCCGTCATTCCGAGCCCCGAAAGCTTTCGGGGTCGAGGAACCCCGTGGCAAACCCTAAAGGTGACTCTGCGGAATCCCTCGACTCCGCTCGGGATGACTTGGCGCACCGGTTGATCTTCCTGATGGTCAACGAAGCCGCGCGCTGCGTGGAGGAAAACGTTGTCGATTCACCAGAGGACGCAGACTACGGAATGATTTTGGGAACCGGTTTTGCGCCGTTCCGGGGCGGACCGTTGCGGTTCGCAGAACATTTTGGACTAAAGAAAGTCGTCGATGAACTGGAACGGCTGGCGCAAAGTGAGGAGAAATTTTTGCCCTGCGAGATATTGAAGAAGCACGCCCGCGATGGAACCAAATTTTATGCAGACTAATTTTTCGTCATTCCGAGCGAAGTCGAGGAATCCCGTGGAATTATCCTGGGTTACGCAACGGGATGTCTCGACTTCGCTCGACATGACAGCTTGATATGAAAAGCCCGCTCGAAGCGCCCGAAAAACAAGTCGCCGCGGAAACCAGCGCAAAGCCGGAAAAGCCGGCAGCCGCCGTTATCGACACGTCGAAGATGGCGAAAGGCCAGCGGGAAGCGCTCGAACTGGCAGAAGCGGCACGCGACCCGCTGGAGGACCGCGGCAGCTTTGCCAGCAACCTTTTTGTCGGCCGCTACGATTTCGACCGAATTTACCCGTATCCTGCGCAGAGCGTTGAAGATCGCGCAGCAGGCGAAGAATTTTTACAAAAGCTGGAAACTTATCTGCGCGAACATGTCGATCCGGATGAGATCGATCGCACCGGCGAAATTCCACCGGAAAATTTCAAAGGACTGGCAGAAATGGGTGCCTTCGGAATCAAGGTGCCAAAGAAATACGGCGGACTCGGTCTGTCGCAGTCCAATTACGGACGGGCCGCAGTGTTGCTTGGGAGTTGGGATGGAAACGTGGCCGCGCTTGTTTCCGCCCACCAGTCGATCGGCGTAGCGCAACCGCTGCTGTTGTTCGGAACGGAAGAGCAGAAACAAAAGTATCTGCCACGGGTCGCGGGCGGAGAAATCTCTGCGTTCGCATTGACGGAAACACACGCTGGCTCAGACCCGGCGACGATGAGCCTGCGCGCCGAGCCCAGCCCTGATGGCAGTGCATTCGTTCTAAATGGCGAAAAGCTTTGGTGCACCAACGGTGTGAAAGCCGGCGTGCTGGTAGTGATGGCACGCACGCCGTCGAAGATTGTAGGCGGTAAGGAGCGGAAGCAGATCACGGCATTCGTAGTGGATGTCGATACACCCGGGCTGGAGATCATTTATCGCTGTCGGTTCATGGGACTGCGCGCGCTTTACAACGCCGTCGTGAAGTTCACCAACGTGCGAGTACCGCGCGAAAACATCATTTCCAAGGAAGGCGCTGGATTAAAGGTTGCGCTCACGACGTTGAACACGGGGCGACTCACATTGCCCGCGGCGTGCGTAGGCCTTTCCAAGCGGCTTCTCGAAATCTCACGCAAATGGGCGGGCGAACGCATCCAATGGGGCGTGCCAATCGGCAAACATGCCGCGATCGCAGGAAAGATCGCCGAGATGGCCGGCAACGTTTTCGCCATGGAAGCGATGACCTTCCTTACTTCGTCGCTGCTCGATCGTAAGGCTGGCGATCTGCGAATCGAAACCGCCATGTGCAAAATGTGGGCAACCGAAACGACCTGGAGAATAGCCGATGACGCGATGCAGGTGCGTGGTGGTCGCGGCTACGAAACTGCGCAATCGCTGGCCGGACGAGGCGAGCCGCCGATCGCGGTGGAACGGTTTCTTCGCGATTGCCGCGTCAATACGATTTTCGAGGGTTCGAGCGAAATCATGCGGTTGTTCATCGCGCGCGAAGCGCTTGATCCGCATTTAAAAGTCGGCGGCGCGATTTTCAACACGCAACTGCCGATGTCCGAGCGCGCGAAGGCTGTTTTCAGTTCCGGAAAATTTTACGCCGGCTGGTATCCGCGTCAGTGGATGCTGAATGGCGCAGGTAAGATCGACAATTTGCACGTGACATTACAAGGGCATGTCGATTACGCCGCGCGGACCAGCAAGCGACTCGCACGCGGTCTGTTTCACGCCATGGCACGGTTCGGACCGAAACTCGACCGGGAGCAACTGCTCCTTTCCAGATTTGTCGGGATCGCTACGGAATTATTTGCTATCAGCGCGACCTGCTCTTCTGCCCAATGGTTGCTCCGCCAGGGCAAGCCCGCGGATGAGATTCTTTCCGTCGCAGATTATTTCTCCCGCTCTGCGAGGACGCGAATCGATCATCATTTCGCCGGCACAATGCGCAACGTGGACAGACGCGGTTACGCTCTGGTGCAAGATTTGCTCGCCGGAAAACACGAGCTCCTGCGCGACGGGATCGTGTAGTCGAGCGCGTCTCGCAATGCTATAAGCCAAATTCGTCGCGTTTTGCGAAGATTTGCTGACAAACGAATGATCCGCCAAACACGCTAAATGACGCCAAACGAAATAACGTAGCGCGAGCCTCCGGCCCGCCGCGGCGGGCGGGACGCATGCTCTACTTCTGGATCCTCTGAATCCTTGGCGTTCTTTGGCGTATTTGGCGGACGAATCTTCCGTTGCGGCCGAGCCGCGGTGGGCAATATGTGATTAAGAAGCGCAGGCGTCTCGCGCGTCAGTTCCGCTAATTGCTTTAATGCAATCTCTCCAACAACTGTGCGACACTCCCCGGATGCGGACGTGTTCGCAAATAACTGTTTCCCTGAGATGCAGTCTTGCTTGTTAGGTCTGTTTTTGTTTCGATCGAAACGTGCCCGTTGACGAGGATCACGCCTCGGAAGATCGAACTGCCCCAAGCGCGCAGAAAGCGTCAATCGCGTTCACCACGACTCATTGGAGTGTTGTGCTGGAGGCGCAAGGTCAATCACCTGCGGCGCAGGAAGCATTGGAAAAACTCTGCCGCACTTATTGGCGGCCGGTGTACGGTTTCATCAGGCGGCAAGGCACTAGAACCCAGGAGGCGGAAGATCTTACGCAAGGGTTCTTTTCCCTGCTGCTAGAGCGGCGCGATTTCGATGCTGTCCGCAAGGAGAAAGGACGCCTGCGTTCTTATTTGTTAACGTCGCTGAAACATTTCCTCGCCAGCGAGCAGCGCCGTGCGATGACGCTGAAGCGAGGCAAAGGACAACGGTTAATTCCGCTGGAAGAATTGAGGGCAAACGAGCGAGGCGAGTTGGAACCAACAGATCCTCTCACGGCTGATCGCCTTTATGAACGTCGCTGGGCATTGACGCTTATGGAGCAGGTCCTGCGCCGATTGAAGGATGAATACTGCGCAGCGGGTAATGTCGCGTTATTTGATTCGCTGAAACAACTGCTGCCCGACGAGCTGGGAGCACCGTCACGAGCGGAGATTGCATTGCAGTTGGGTATGACCGACAATGCACTTCGACAAGCCTTCCATCGGTTTCGCCAGCGTTATCAATTTTTGTTGCGCGAAGAAATCGGTCACACTGTCGCCGTTGCCAGCGATGTCGAAGATGAGCTACGCCATTTGATCAGTGTGTTGCGAACGTAACGTATGACGGAATCCCGCGCAGTACATGATGGGGAGCGCGCACGCGACTCTCCCGTTATGAGCAGGGCACCCAAGGTTTGTCGAAAGTGCGGAGCTGAAATTTTTGCCGACGCACCGGAAGGCCTTTGTACGGTTTGCTTGTTTGAGACGGGGCTTGATCTGTTCACGAATGCATCTGTAGCCGCTGGCGATGACGGCGGTTCTGAATATATCAAAGTAAGTGATTCGATTGTTGCGCGCCGCAGTAAAAAAGCATCGGTGCGGCCAAAGACATTCGCCGACTTTGGCGACTACGAATTACTCGAGGTAATCGGTCGTGGTGGGCAGGGGGTAGTTTATCGTGCGCGGCAGAAAAGTCTCAATCGCACAGTCGCTCTCAAAGTGATCGGGTTGGGTCATTGGGCTAGCGAAGCCCATCTGAAGCGCTTTCGTCGGGAAGCGGAAGCAGCGGCGAGTCTGGATCATCCTGGTATCGTTCCCGTCTATGAGGTCGGCGAGCGCGATGGGTCTTGCTACTTCAGCATGAAGCTAGTCGAAGGCGGCCAGCTTGACGCAGTAGTCAAGCGTGAGCCAATGCCGATCCGTCGCGCCGTAGAATTAATTTCGAAAGTAGCGCGCACCGTTCATTACGCACACGAACATGGCATCCTGCATCGTGACATCAAACCGGGAAACATTCTGCTCGATCAAAAAAATGAACCGCATCTGACTGACTTCGGGCTCGCACGACTGATCGAGACTGAGAGCACGGTCACGCGCACGATGGAAGTACTGGGCACACCCAGTTACATGGCGCCGGAGCAAGCAGTAGGAAACAACGATGCCGTCAGCAGTGTGACAGATGTTTATGGACTTGGCGCCGTACTTTACCAATTGGTGACCAGCCATCCGCCCTTTGCCGGAGGAACAACCTACGAGACCATCAAATTATTGTTGGATACCGAGCCGCGGCAACCGCGCGCATTGAACCGAAAGATAGATCGCGATCTTTCCACAATCTGCCTGAAATGCCTCGAGAAGGATCCAGGGCGCCGCTACTCTTCCGCACTTGCGCTTGCCGAAGACCTCGAACGCTGGCTAAAGCATGAGCCGATTCTGGCGCGGCATACTGGAATCCTCACGCGCAGCAAAAAATGGGTGCGAAGAAATCCATCCAGCGCCCTCTTAGCGGCGTCGCTCGTCGCTCTCGCCGCAGCGGCGGGTTGGATCATTTCGAAAAGTGAATTGATCCGGCATCCCCTCACAACCGGCATTGCCGTGCTGCCATTTGAAAATCTTAGCGATGAGAAAGAGCACGAGTTTTTTGCCGACGGCGTTCAGGACGACATTTTGATTAAGCTTGGGAAAATCGCTGACCTCAAAGTGATCAGCCGCAGCAGCGTCATGCAGTATCGCGGCAAGCAGGATGTCCGGCAGATCGGCAAAGTATTGCGCGTGTCGCACGTGCTGGAAGGGACGGTGCGACGTTCTGGCGGCAAGCTGCACATAAACGCGCAATTGGTCGACACTGGAACTGATACCGGAATTTGGGCGGAGGAATACGACCGGGATTTGAATGAAGTGTTTGCAATTGAAACGGATGTGGCCCAATCAATCGCCAATCGACTTAGAGCCAGGATTTCAGCTCGCGAAAAGGCTGCCCTGCAAGAGTGGCCGACGAAAGACCTTGTCGCCTATGATCTGTACGTTCGCGCCAAGCCTGTGATTGAGTGGGCTGGCGTTAAAATGAAAGAAAAGGACCTCTTGCAAGCTGTGGACTTGCTCAATCAGGCGATCGCGCGTGATCCTGAATTTCTTCGCGCCTATTGCTGGCTGGCCAGGGCGCACGACACCCTGTATTTCGAGGACATCGATCACACGTCCGGTCGCTTGGACCTCGCGAAGTCCGCGATCAATGCAGCTTTCCGCATAAAACCGGACTCGGGAGAGGCGCACCTTGCTCTGGCTGTGCACCGCTATTGGAGCTACTTCGATTACGGTGGCGCCCTCGCCGAACTTGCTACTGCCCGGCGCACCTTGCCCAATGATCCGGAGATTTTTTATTTTTCTGCATTGATTGACCGTCGGCAAGGACGCTGGTCCGATGGGGTGCACAATCTGGAGCGCGCAAGTGAGCTGGATCCCCGCAACGCTTTCACCCTGAACGCTCTCGCAGCCATTTATTGGTTCGTCCGCGCTTATCAACAATGTGGCGACGCGAAGGATCGCGTAATCGCCCTTCAACCTAACGATGCGAAAATTAGATTAGAGCGCACTATGCTCGAAATAAGCTGGCGAGCCGATACCCGACCGTTGCATGCCGCAATTGAAAAGATTTCGGCGGATGATCGTACTCACACAAAAAATGAGGAGTTAAACGGCGCGCGCTTCTTTCTCGCTTTGTACGAACGCGACGCCATTACCGCGGGCCAGACCGTAGCGGCGCTTCCCGAGAAAGATTTGAACGATGACATTGGATTCGGACGCGCCTTTTGGACGGGTTTAATTGCTCGTATGAAAGGAGACGCGGCGGCGGCGCACGCCGCCTTTGATGTCGCGCGCACTGTGCAGGAGCAACTGGCCCGCGCACGGCCCGATGCCGCAGGGCGCCTTGTTGGCTTGGGACTCATCGACGCTGGACTGGGCCGAAAAGAAGACGCAATCCGTGAAGGCCGGCAGGCGGTCGCACTGACGCCGATTGCAAAGGACTCGCTGGAGGGTCCGGAGGTTGTAACTAACCTGGCAGCGATCTACGCGTGGGTCGGCGAATACGACCTGGCTATTGAGCAACTCGAAATATCGGCCAAAATCCCGAACGGAGTGCATTACGGCGACCTGCGTTTGGATCCGACGTGGGATCCATTACGCGGCGATCCGCGCTTCGACAAAATCGTCGCATCTCTCGCGCCGAAAGAGAGACACTAATTCCACGAATTGTCACGAATCACAGGACTTTGAGTTTAATTCGTGTGGGTTAGTGAAATTCGTGTCTAAAAGTGCTTAGAATCTTTTCTTTAGCTGAATGTACCAGAATCGGCCTTTAATGGTCGCCAGCGATTCATCGTAGTTATTCTCGAATGCTCCAGCCACAAAAGGCGGATCAGAATCGAAAACGTTTTGCATTCCAAGCGTGAAGGTCGTGCCGTTCAACCAGGCACGCCATCCACAAGGATTGTACTCAGCTGTGGAAACTGGCACGACGTTTTTGCTGTTGTCATCAATCTTCGCATTCTTGCCGCCATCTTTTGCTAAACCCGGTACCTCACGCGCTGTTGGTTGCGGCAAGCTGAATGTGTACGATGCGATCAGATCGAGCGTAATCCACTCGCGTACCTTGCGCGCGCGGGGAGACTCCAGGCCAGCGCTGGGATTCGGTATATCGGTGCCCGGAATAAATTTCGGTTCTGTTCGCGGAGTTTGCGGCTTGCTGCCCACCAAGTCGATATTATCATCCTCATATTGGCCGGTGTAATGCACCGTTGCGCCGACATCCAAGCCGCCGAGCCACGTGTCAGCCGGGCCGCCGTAGAATGCGCTGAAAAAAGCGCGAGTGTGCGGCAGCGAGCCGGTAAACGAGATGCCGTTCACAAACTCACCCGAGAGCCCAATTCGTTTGCTGACCGGGGTCGGTTGAAAATCGAACCGTGACAAATAGGTTCCGTTAAGCGTAAACGTCAGCCTGCCAAAGTCGCCGTGGCCAAACATCGCGCTATCCAGGATGTAGATGGTTTCGTAATCAATACCTTCAACGATGGCGCGAGTAAGATTTAAACTTGGATTGATGACCTCGGTGATTGCGCCAGTCGTCGGATTACGGGTCACCAATCCGGGAAAACTGTTCTCGAAATCGATGATGAACTGCGGACTGACGAAGGACGCAATCGATCGCAGGTCTATATGCCAAAAATCAGCGCTCAGCGTAAGACCTTTGATCCATTTTGGGCCGTAAACGACCCCGTAAGTCCATTCATAAGCGACTTCCGGCTTCAGATTGGGGTTTCCACTTATGATGACCGGAACGCCAGTTCCGGGAGGAGTCAATCCTTTCGGATCGCGAAGATCGTCCGGGAACGCGGCGAAAAATTCGGTCCCTGCTGGTGTAAGATCGGGAAGCGTGGCTGCGTGAAATGCTTCGGTGTAACTCGCGCGCAGCGTCAGTGCGCCAACGCATTTGGGGTCGAGCGGCTGCCAGCGCACAGAAAATTTTGGCTTCTGTGCGTCATATTGCGAGTGCTGCGCCTTCAGAATGGTGGTTGCAGAAGTGTTTTGGCTGTACCACTCCTCGCGCTCTGCAATATCGAACTCAAGGCTGTACGCCCCTGGAAAGTTCCATGTAGGGCCGGTCACAGGGATGCGCACTTCCTGATAAATTGACCAAACATCCCGGTTTACCTTTGAGGCTTCGAAATCGGTGGCACCGATCGTGTCAAAGGTGGTATTTTCGGAATCAGGATCGTTTCTCCAGCGCTCTCCACGGTAGTCGACCCCGAGTGCAAACGAGACCGGGCCGGCGGGAAGATCAAAGAGATCGCCGTTGATAGTGAAATAACCCAAGGGCAACTCAAACTCACCGCTTTGATGTAAGGTCACATAAACTCTGCTGATCGCAGCGTTGCTATTGCGACCGAAGAATCCCAGAAAAGGATTAAACGCAGTAGCTGGATTTGTATCCAGCAAGGCTTCGCGCAAACCCGATCTGCTCACCACACCTCCCGTGAGTCCTTGCTCGTAATTGCGGGAGTAACGAAAGCCCAGTTCCCAATTCCAATTCTTGAAGTAATCGCCAAATTCGCCTAGCTCACCGCGAACTCCCACATCAAATAGTGTGTCTTGGAATGTTGTCTTGGCCGTTCTGACGACTTCGTCGTTGATGGCGCGAAAGCGCACGCCAGTGGTCATCGGGACAGGGACACCGCTGATGAGCAAGGTAGTATCCGCCACCATAAATGGATTGAACGGATTCTGGATCGGCACACTGATTCCATTGGGACTGAGCTCAATCCCGTTTGGTTGCTTGAACGCATCAGGCGCGAACGGCGTAGCCGCCTGGGCTGAATCAAAAAATGAGCGCGTGTATTTGAAGTCGGCAAACAACACCAGATATTTGTCGCAAATATCCCGCGTAAAAGAGCCATAAAAGCTCTGGCGATCCGCGGATGGAATAGACGGTGTGAGAGCCGCGAAGTTGTAGGCCCAATAATCTCCGTCGGGATAAGGAACAACTAGACCAGGCGGGATATAGTATGGGGAAGTGGCGACGTTGGGCGCGGAGTGCGGCGGTGGAGAATTTGCGCTGAAAAACAATCGCGGGATTAAGCGAAAACCTCCAAAATCTCCGATGTGCCCAGGCTCATTCGTGCTGCGATTGTCAAATCCTCCAAACGCAAGCGCGTTCGCGTTGCTGGTGAGGAAACGGTCGCGGGAATAGATCGCGGCACGATCGTAAAAATCGGCAATGACCACGATATCCGTTCTATCGTCTCCTACACCAGCTTTGATCCAGCTCTCCAACTCACGCGCGTCATTGGACGCGCCCAGATTAGTGTTCCCATAACTCCCTCCAAGCTCCAGACCACGAAACTTGTGTATCAAAAAAATATTGATCACACCGGCCACCGCATCGCTACCATAAACGGCTGAGGCGCCATCCTTCAGGATGTCGATATGATCGATCATCGGGAATGGAATCAGGTTGATGTCCACGCCAGCAGCAGCGCCGGCGCCGCTAGCGAAAACACCTCCACTCCCGACTATGGCAGCCCGTTTGCCGTCGATGAGCACCAGCGTTTCTTTGGGCAGCAAACCGCGCAGGTTGGGTATGACGCTGCCATCCCCGCCATTGGCGATGTTCTGATTGATGCTCGATCCCATCTCCTGGGGTAACTGGGTCATCAGGTCGGTGGCATTGCGGATGCCTAATTTCTCCATGTCGCTTGGGCGATAAGTGTCCACAGGATTCGGACCTGTCTCTTCCGCCGTGGGGATATTCGATCCGGTGACTATCACTCGCTCCACTTCTGTAACACCCGATGATGATGTTTCCTGCGCAAATGCATTCTCCTCGAAAACCAGAAAGCATCCTGCTGCCGCGATAAGAGCGGCCCACCAGGATTTTGCGTTAAGCAAGGCGTTCATTTCAGACCCAAACGGGTCCGACGGACGCGATTACATGAATTTCTGACGGAACTTGCAACCCAATCCCTTGCTGAAACCCCAGAAGTTCTGCCGCTCAACGCCGGCAGGGTAGGGCGTGCGTATGCGCTAAATCCCGCCTGCTATCCAGAAAAACTCGGAGGATCCGTGAAATCCGCGTAATCCGTGGTTGTCTCCTCAACTTTCCGCGTAACGCTCAGCCAATGCTCGCGCAGTACACCAGTGAAGAAACCCTTAAATTATGACTAACAAAGCTTCAATCTTTGCAGGGGCGGTAGGCGGGGTCGCTCCGAATTTTGTGCGGCTCATCGTTAACTATAGTTCGTCCTCCCCGCAACGTATGATACCCGATCAGCGAATCGGATATTGCCTGGCGGTCATGGGCCTTGCTGTTTTGGGGGCTATCGTAGTTTGGATATTCCAAGAGACGGACTTAAAGCGCGCCTTCTACGTGGGGATCGGGCTTCCATCATTACTCCAAGTTACCACGCTGCAATTGGCACAATCTCCAATGTCGCATGATGTCGCACCTCCACCCGCTGGCGCGCGAGCTTCAATTTCGTTGATTTCTTCCGCATATGCCCAGGAAATCCCTCCGGCACAGCTTTCGCTTTCCAGCCGCAAGCTGATCCTAACCGGCGACACGAACACTGCGCAGTGCGCGGTTTCCTTCTACGCCACGGACGACAAGCTGATATCGACGAAGCCTGCGACACAGGAAGTAGAAGTGCCCGAAAAAGCAGCCAAGTTCGCTATTCAAGTGGGGCGCTCTATCAGCCCATCGTACGCAATTCCGGCCACACGCGATTCACTGATAAACGCGAAGGTTACGATTACAGAAAAAGCGGGTAGCGGATTTCTTCAGGGCATCGGTTTGGCAAAGGCGTACGACGTCACTGTCCAGGTGGCTCCAACCACACGCTGAGTCGCCAAACTAGGTGATTCACGTCACTGAGGCTAATTCTCAACCCGGTTGACATTCGGGTAATCCACTATCGCTCCCTTAAAAACTTCCACCGGAGCACTGCGCTGGGCCGGGCCACAGGAGCATTTGCGAAAGATGGCCCGGCCAAGTCCGCCTCCCGCTTCAACTGTTTGATGCTTCAACCATTTATCGCGGCGAAGCCACTTTCCTCGTAACAGGCCGCGACGTTTCGCGCAGTACAGCAGTGAACGGCCAGAACTGATTTCTCCTTCCCACGCCGTAGCCCGTGAGTGCGGGACGAAGGCGGCACGTTGAGAAGCCAAAGAAGGCCAAGACAACAAACAAAGGAAAATCAAAAATGAAAAAATTAAACATTACATTCACAACAATGCTGCTGGTGCTTGGCTGCTTTTCGCTGTCGTCGGCGGTGAAAGCAGACCCACGCCCAGCCGGCCCACCCATCGTGGGTTTATGGCAGGTCGAATATACTAGTGTGGCTTGCGACCAGCCGGTCCTGCCTCCGGACTTCTTCACTTACCAGCAATTCCACACCGACGGGCAGGAGATTGAAAGCCCCATGTTCACCCCGGGGCAATGCCAGGGGGTTTGGACACCGGCGCCAGCCAATATGGTGAGTCTCTACCACGTAGGGTGGACCCCCGGTGGTCTCCCCGGTTTTCCACAGATCGTACGCTTCGTGTTCACGGAAACAATTAGCGTCGGCGCTGACGGTAACAGTTTCGACGGGAATGTTGATCAAACGTTTTACGACGCGCCTGTAGGCGGAAACGTCATCGCGGAATGCACGGCTATGACTCATGGTACGCGCCTTCCTGCGGAGCAGTAAACCGTGATTTCGATTAAATGATCTACTGAGGGAGCCTCTTCGTTCACCGTGAAAACGCAACGAAGAGGCTCCGGCTCTTCAATGAGTCGGCGGGCCAACACAGAAAAGTTTCCAATCAGAAATGCAAACAACGAAAGCAACTTCGTTTCTACAGATGAAAACGTTTAAGTTTCTTTGTTGGTACGCTTCAACGGCACTTCTCACCGGCTCCTTGGCTCACGCAGATGTGGTCACGGAATGGAACAACGCGGCACTCGACGCGATCCGCGCCGGCCACACAGGCGCCACCGATCGCATCCCGCAGTCTTGCTATTCTTCACGTCTCAATCTACGACGCGGTGAACGGCATTGACCGCACGCACGAACCTTACCTGGTGGAAAGCGAAGTGTCGGCCAGCGCATCACGTGAAGCGGCTGCCGGCGCTGCGGCGCACGCGGCACTCGTCAATTTGTTCCCAGCTGCTGCATCGAGTTTCGATACGCTTTATGCGGCGATTCTAGCTACCATCCCGGATGGGCCACACAAGGCGGCAGGCATCGTGTGGGGCGAATTCGTTGCGAGCCAGATCCTTGATGCGCGCGCAAACGATGGTTGGAACGCCACTATGCTGCCGCCTGTCGGCAGTGGTCCTGGCGCGTGGGTGCCAACTCCTCCGGCATTTCTTCCCTATTTGCTGCCGCAATGGGGGTTCGTCATGCCGTTTGCAATGAGGAACCGTTCGCAGTTCCGTCCGCCCGGCCCGCCGTCGCTCGACAGCGAGCAGTACGCGGCGGATTACAACGAGGTCAAGGAGCTCGGCGCCGCTGTCGGCTCAACGCGCACCGAAGACCAAACCGAGATCGCCTTGTTCTGGGCCGATGGCGCCGGCACCGAGACGCCTCCTGGACATTGGAATAGCATTGCGCAAACCATCGCCGCCACGCGTGGTAACGCACTGGAAGAAAACGCAAGGTTGTTTGCTCTCTTGAACATCGCCGTGGCCGACGCCGCTATTTGCGCTTGGGATGCCAAGTACACGTTCGACTTCTGGCGCCCCGTGACGGCGATTGCTTTCGCGGAACCGGAGTTGAACTGGATGTCTTTTATCGTGACGCCGCCTTTCCCTGATCATGTCTCTGGTCACAGCACTTTCAGCGGTGCCGCTGCGACGGTGCTCGCATTGTTTTACAGCACAGACGACTTGTCCTTCACGACCGGCTCAGACTTTCTACCGCGCGTGTACCGGAGCTTTCCAACCTGCCTTGCTGCAGCGGAGGAAGCCGCAGTGAGCCGCCTGTATGGTGGCATTCACTTCCGATCGGCAAACGAGGATGGACTGCAAGCCGGGATCAGCATCGGCGAATGGACAGTTACCCGCTATTTGCAGCTCAAGAGTAATCGCTCGCGTTAAGGAAATGTCGCCCGAAGGATCGTGCTGATTGCGCGACCGAATTGTAACAATTGTAGTCGCAGCCGTGTCGGCTGCGCTGGGAAGTTGTCGCAGGCAACACGCCTACCAGTACAATCTCTTGCGACTGTTTCTGCGGCTGGTTCACCACACTCACCGCACAGCGCTGCTTAAGACAAGCTCGATTCCCCAATAACAGGCTTGCTTGTCGCGCGGGTTTTTATTTGAATTGCGGCGTGTCTGCTAATGGTAACGGGGCTTCACTGAGCAGCATTGACGGAAATCTCGCAAACGGCGCTGTCTCATCCGCCACAGGACGGACTCGCTGCGGCGAGTTTAATACGACTCATTGGAGCATCGTGCTAACAGCGCAGGGCGAATCCCCGGCAGCAGAACAGGCGCTCGAAAAACTGTGCCGCATATATTGGCGACCACTCTACGGGTTTGTGAGACGGCAAGGGCTCGGGCCAGAAGACGCACAAGACGTGATTCAGGATTTTTTCGCGGGTCTGCTCAGACGACAAAACATCAAAACTATCCGACGCGAGAAAGGACGCTTGCGTTCTTATTTGCTTGTATCGCTCAAACGGTTTCTGGCCAGCGAGCGACACCGTGCAAGCACTGTCAAGCGATATGAGACTGGTCCGTCGATTCCTTTGGACGAACTGCTCGCGTCGGAACGTTGCGATTTTGATCTGGCCGAAACGTTGAGCCCGGATGCGCTATACGAGCGTCGGTGGGTTTTGACGGTGCTCGATCAAGTGCTCGCCCGTTTGGAGGATGAGTATCGAGCCGCCGGCAAGGGAGCCCTGTTTGATCGATTAAAGGACTCGCTTGTTGGCGATTCGCATGGGCAACTGCAGGCAGAAATCGCGGCTGAGTTAGGGATGACCGAAAATGCGGTGAAACAAGCGTTTCATCGCTTTCGCCAGCGGTATCGGGTTTTGCTGCGCGAGGAGCTCGCACTGACTGTGGCCCAACCAGGTGAGGCAGAGGATGAATTGCGGCATTTTGTCTCTGTGTTGCGCGCCTAAAAACCTAGCCACGAATAGGACACGAATAAACACGAAGGGTTTCGCGGCGAAGCTGCTTTGGAGTGCGGCGGTTTGACGCCGCCTTCGGGAGCGAAGGCTCCCTCTTGTGAAGTTTTGCGTTGTTAGGCGTTACTTAGCGAATAAATGAAGATCGCAACGAGAATCTGTGAGAACTGCGGAAACAAAATCTTCGACGATGCGCCGAAGGGCCTTTGCCCGGCATGTCTGGTGGATACCGCGATTAGTCTGCTCCCGGACGAATCTGTAGCCGCGGGCGATGACTGCTCTGCTACGCGCCGTACCGAGACCCTAGGAGATGTAGGAGACTATGAATTATTGGAGGAAATCGGTCGAGGTGCTCAGGGCGTGGTGTATCGGGCACGCCAGAAAAGTCTAAACCGCATTGTTGCACTGAAAATCATCGGCTTGGGCCATTGGGCCACAAGAGCACACGTGAGGCGTTTTCGGCTCGAAGCCGAGGCTGCCGCGAAGCTCGACCATCCATTCATAGTTCCAATTCATGAGATCGGGGAAAACAACGGTTCCTGCTATTTCAGCATGCAACTGGTCGAAGGGGGACAACTCGATGAAGTTCTTAAACGCCAATCTTGGTCCTTCGGGATCCGACAAGCAGCGGAACTCATCGCCAAACTAGCGCTGACCGTGCACCATGCGCATGAACGCGGAATCCTGCATCGAGACATCAAGCCCGGGAACATTTTGCTTGATGCGAAAGGTGATCCGCATCTCACCGATTTCGGCCTGGCGAGGCTGGTCGAAACAGAAAGCACCGTTACTCGCACCACTGAGGCGTTGGGCACGCCCAGTTACATGGCGCCAGAGCAAGCCCGAGGCGATAACGAGCAGCTCACAAATGCGACCGACGTGTACGGACTTGGCGGGGTATTCTATCAATTGCTTACCGGTCATCCGCCGTTCGCTGGAGGAACCACCTACGACACGATTCGATTGCTGTTGGAAACCGAGCCAAAGCAACCGCGTTTATTCAATTCTAAAATAGATCGCGATCTCTCAACGATCTGTTTGAAGTGCCTGGAGAAGGATCCGCGGCGCCGATATTCCTCCGCACTAGGGTTGGCGGAAGACCTTGAACGCTGGCTAAAGCACGAGCCGATTCAAGCTCGATACACAGGAATTTTGATCCGGGCAAACAAATGGATGCGGCGAAAACCGCTGGCTGCGGGCTTGGTTGCTTCGTTGGTCGCCCTGGCAGCGGCAGTGGGCGTCATCCTTTGGAAGAGCGAACTCGTTCACCGTCCGACAACAACTGGAATCGCAGTGCTGCCGTTTGAGAACCTGAGCAATGACAGAGAGGATGCCTCCTTTGCCGATGGCGTCCAGGACGACCTTTTAACCAAGCTCGCGAAAATTGCCGATCTAAAGGTCATCAGTCGCACCAGCGTCATGCAATACCGGGGTAAACGTGACACCCGCGGGATCGGAAACGCGCTTCGCGTATCTCACGTACTGGAGGGTAGTGTGCGGAAAACCGGCGCCTGGCTACATATCAACGCGCAGTTGATCGACGCGAGCACTGATTCGCATCTCTGGGCTGAGCAATATGACCGCGATTTGAAAGACGTCTTCGCCATCGAGAGTGAGATTGCTCAAAAAGTCGCGGAGCGTCTTCATGTCAAAGTCTCTAACGCGGAAAAAGCAGCGATTGAGCGGCCCGCCACTGCAGATCTCACGGCATTCGATCTCTACACGCGCGCCAAAAATCTTCTCCTGGTGACGAGCTTTGGCAGTAGCGCAAGGACGAACTTGATACAAGCAGCCAGCCTACTCAGCCGAGCAGTGGCCCATGATCCGTCATTTTTCCAGGCGTATTGCCAACTGGCTCACGCTCACAGCGAGCTTTACTTCCACGGGCACGATCATACTCCTGCGCGCCTTGCCCTTGCCGAAGCGGCCATCCAGACCGCGTCTCATCTTCGCCCGGATGCAGCCGAATTGCACCTTGCACACGCAGAATATCTTTATCGAGGTCACCTGGATTACCACAGTGCTCTTGCTGAACTCGAAATCGCTGCCCGGAACCTACCCAACGATCCTCAGGTTTTCGAGCTAAAGGGTTATATCGAACGCCGGCAAGGCAAACATGAAGAGGCACTGCATAGTCTCGAGCGCGCAGCAGATCTCGATCCCCGTAATGTTTTCACGCTACAGCAAATTGCTATCAGCAACGGATTTCTTCGCCGTTATGCTGAAGAGAAATCGATGTTGGATCGCGTGTTAACCATTGAGCCTAACGATGTCGACACAAGAGTAGTGCGCGCACTCGCCGAGTTTGATTCGACAGGAGATGCCCGACCATTGCATCAAACAATCGATTCAATTCGCGCTACCAACCCTGCAGCATTGCCCAGTGTCGCCAACGCCTGGCTCGCCTGCGCGCTGGCTGAGCGTGACCCTGTCGCGGCAAAAACTGCTCTAACCGTCGCTGGCGAGACAGCGTGGAGTGACGACATCGTGCAATTAAATCGTCCGTTCATCGAAGGCATCATCGCGCTTATCATGAAGGAAGATAAGAAGGCGCGATCGGCTTTCACAGTTGCGCGGACCGAACAGGAGAAAGCAGTCCAGGCTCAACCGAACTACGCTGCCCCACTGTGTGTGCTTGGTTTGATGGACGCCGCTCTTGGGCGCAAAGTGGAAGCGCTGCGAGAAGCCCGGCGCGCGGTCGAGTTGCTTCCGGTGGAAAAGGATGCAATTAACGGTCCAGTTGTGATCGCGTATTCTGCGATGGTCGCTGCATGGGCAGGGGATAAGAATCTGGCCTGCCAACAGCTTGAGACCGCAATTCGTTACCCTAGCTTCCTTAGCTATGGTCAGTTGAAACTGCTCCCATTTTGGGACCCCCTGCGTGGCGATCCGCGCTTTGAGAAAATTGTCGTCTCCCTCGCGCCGAAGGAGAATTAACCACCCGCCTTCGCCAGGCTACGGCGCGGCAGGCGAATGGACACTAATTATGGATTTGCCCACTAAACACACGAAAAGACACGAAAATGTATGGGAACCAAGAAGACCTATTTCGTTTCTTTAGAGTGTTTCGTGGGCCCGTCTGATTCTCCGTTCGCGTCTATTCGCGTGATTCGCGGGCTGATGTTTTTCTGGTCTGCCCTTATCCGTGATATCCGAGTAACCTGTCACGCCGGAAGCCTTGGCGTAGGTGGATCCGTGGTTTCTTAAAAAAATTCAAACTTTCCGCGTAACCTCGCGCCGGGTTTTCTCTAGTACACGGGTGAGGGATCGCTTCTCGCGGTTGGAATGTGCAGCGAGTTCCGCCTATGAAAATAAAGAAATCCATTTCTCAGTCCGCCTCCTTAAATTTGCGCGTATTAGTTGCTCTAGTTGTTACCTTGGCCGGCGCTAGTCTCGCGTTCTTCGCAGCGGCGAGTCCGCCAACTAGCAGCGGACTTCGCCACAGCGAGTTGCCAAACACATTCGCAGCGGCTCCCCTTGGCGGTCCTCCCGTGGTCGTGAGCATCACACCTATCAGGGGACCAGAGAGGGCATTTCAGCCCAGTGCGACCATCGCCGACCTCGACCATGGCTTTGCGGCCGGCGCCACGCGTTACTTGCACGACGACGGTCTGATCTATAACGACACGCGCGTCTGTTTTTTGTGGTCGCAGGACGGGACAACCACCCTCTTCCAAGCGCCACACGACCTCGACAGACTGCGCAGCGCCTACTTCCCGCATCAGATCACCCCCGACGCGAGCAAGGTCGCTGGCAGCGTGCTATTCCTGGACGCGCGAATACCCGGAGCTTGGGTCGGGGAGCGCGACGCCGGACTCAAATACCTGCAGTTACCACCGGATTCGGGAGGCGGCAGTGCAATCGCTATATCGAACGACGGACGACTCGTGGCGGGCACCCTGGGCGGGGGGTTCCGTGCTCCGCCGGGTCGCGCGGCCGTGTGGCTGGACGGGGTGTTGCAGACACTGCCAACCAGCCAGACTTGGTCGGAAGTTGGAAGCGTATTTGAATCAAACGGGCCGCCCAACCCGCACCCGATGAGCAGCGACGGTTCGATCATTGTCGGTGCCGCTGGCCCGTCTACTACCCAGTTGCAAGCGACAAAATGGGTAAATGGTATCGAGCAGTCCTTGTCCACCGGTGACCTTCAGCCTCAGTCCAGCGTAGCAACATTCGTTACCGACGACGGAATCGTTTTTGGGACTGCAACACGAACGGATGGACGCGTGGTAATGATTCGATGGGATAGCGATGGTAACCCACAGATCCTCGAGGCACCAAACGGTCTTAGTGTCGTCACCCTGATGGCGATCGATCGGTCGGGCAATGCAGCCGGCGGGTCGCTTGCCATGTCCACCTCCTGCTTCTCGTGTCCCGATCCGGCCTGCGACCGGTCACCATTCCTGTGGACTGCCAGCGGTGGGTTCACGATCCTACCAGGAAATGGTCGCCCGGGCTATGATCGGAGCACGGTCAACGATGTCTCTGACGACGGACGGGTAGCCGTCGGAGCGCTTACGGCATGCTCCCGAACTGAGGGCGATCCACCGGACCTTGGCTTTGTATGGTCGGCAGACACTGGCGAGGTTTTTATCGACGACATCATAACCGACCAGGAGAACCCAGACTACTGGAGCGCCGATCAGGTCAGCAGCGACGGAAATCGCATTATGGTTACCGGCAACGCCCGTAGCCGCCCAGGGAGTGACGACCAAGACACGTTGGAATTGATTCTTGACCTGGCGTGGCCTAACGCGACTCCAACGCCCACTCCAACCGCAAGCCCCACACCGACTCCAACGCCAACGGCGACACCTTGCCCGCCTCCCTGGCAGTTCGTTGCATCCATGCCAGTGGATGTCTATGGAGCGGCGAGCACATCGGATGGCACCTATGCCTATGAGGCTGGTGGCTATTCTTTTGGCTCCGGCGCCAACTTAGACGCCTTTAACCGTTACGATCCGGTAGCCAATGCTTGGACCACACTGGCTAGCATGCCCACCGCGGCATTTATGGCTTCTGCTGTTTATTATCCGCCAACCAACAAGATCTACGTCTTCGGCGGCGAAGACGCCATCAGCGGCACGAATTACAACATCAGCAGGATTTACGACCTCGCAACCAGCACATGGTCCACTGGCGCCAATATGCCGGACGTGCGAAGCTTTATGGCCTCAGGCTACAACAACGCGAATGGCAAGATCTATTTGGTCAGCGGCTACAACACTGGTGATGTTAGCAGTGCCCAGCCAAATACATGGGAGTATGATCCTGTCGCTGACACCTTCACCGAGCGCGCGCCGATTCCCCACGCAACAGGTGGCGCAGCTTCCGGCATCATCAACGGTCACCTCTATGTAGCCGGTGGGCGCGATGGGACTAATACAGTAGTTAATCTCGTCTGGGACTACGACATTGCTGCAAACACCTGGACGCAGAAAGCCGTGATGCCAGCAGTGCCGAACAATGGGACCGGGAGCGCTGTCGCTCTCAACAGACTTTGGGTTTTCGGAGGTGGCAACCCCTTTGGCCCCGCTCGTCAAAGTTCCAGCAAGGCTGCGTTTGTAGGGAGCCAGAGCCAGGGCTCGTTTTCGGGCCCGAAGACGAACACGTCAGGGAGCAGCGATAACAGCCAGGCTCCTGATATCAGCACCACAGCATTCGTCTACGACCCTGGGACGGATAGCTGGTCGGATGCCCCAAGTCTGAACCAGCTCCGTTCGTTTGCATCAGGCACATCGATTGGCGCGAGAGTGTTCGCTGCCGGTGGGTTGGGCGGCGTGGGCGTTGCCACTCTCTCCAGTGTAGAAGCGCTGGATACGTGCGTTTCAGAACCGCGGTGCCCCGACCCGACTACAGTGTTCAGTGAAGATTTCGATGGCGTGACGCCCCCTGCCTTGCCTCCTGGTTGGACGGCTACGAATGCGATCGATCCGGATGGCATCTTGTGGGTCACCTCCAATTCCGGAGATCCATCTCCGTCGGCCGATTCGTCGCCCAATGCCGCATTTGTGAATGATCCCGAGGCGCTCAGCGACAAGCGGCTCGATTCGCCCAGCATTGCTATTCAGAGTGCCTCCACTCAGTTGACGTTCCGGCAGAACCTGGACCTTGAAAGCGGCTTTGACGGCGGCGTGCTGGAGATTAGCATCGGCGGCGGATCCTTCCAAGATATCCTTGATGCGGGCGGTAGCTTTGCGGTTGGCGGTTATACAAACACGATTAGCAACAGCTTCCAAAGCCCGATCGCTGGCCGCCGTGCTTGGAGTGGCTACTCCGCTGGATTCATTACGACAACGGTGAACCTGCCTGCCGCTGCGGCTGGTCAAAACATCGTGCTCCGGTGGCGTATGGGCAGCGACAATAGTGTCTCGTACGCAGGCTGGCGCATCGATTCGGTCAAGATTACTGAATGCCCGTCAACGCCAACGCCCACTCCTACCCCGACGCCAACACTTACTCCAACGCCCACGCCAACACCGACCCCGACGCCCACGCCAACACCGACTGCAACTCCGACGCCGACACCTACACCTACGCCGGGGCAGATCACGCTGCACGCGCGTGGTTACAAAGTGCACGGCCTGCAAACGGTGGACCTCTTCTGGAGTGGGCCGACCTCGGGTTACATCGACATCTATCGCAACGGCGTGTTAATTGTCACCGTGCCGAACGACGGTGGTGCCTACACCGATCACATCAACCGCACTGGGAGGGGAACTTATACGTATAGGGTGTGCATAGCGGGCACTGGGAACTGCTCTAACCAGGTCATGGTAAGGTTTGGCGGCCCGTCCCCGTAGGAGCGCAGCACGCGAGCAACCATAGGGAAAAAGATATCTTATGGAAAATCTACTACTCAGTCCGTCCTCGTTGATTTCCGTGTTTTAATCGATCTGTTTGTTTTCCTGACCGGCGTTTTTCTGGCGCTGTTCGCCACGGCGAATGCGTCTCGACTTTTGCGCTCAAACTGTAACCCTGTAGGATAGCAGTGAAAAAATATGAAAAAATTACTAACAACATTCTTCTCCATCGCGCTGAGTACGGCTGTTCTCGGCGCGGGCAACGACGGTGATAATGCCGGCGCGGAGTTCGCCGGCGGCGGCGTTAACATAATCAGCTCCGGTAAGACCAACACGTTCATTGAAACTTACGATGACGGGACCGATGTCGGTATATGGAACTGCAGTCTGAGTGTGCCTCGAATTATCGAGACCAGTGGCGGAAACCCGGGAGCCTACGTCCAGCAGGGCGGCTTCAGCACCCACGTACCGACATGGTTCAGCGTCTCGACGCGGTATCAACCAGGATTTAACGACATGTACAAGAACGATAGTATCTACACGGGCGACTGGACCAGCCTGGGCGTCACCAGTTTAACTGCCGACCTGAACATTATTCAGGCTGGCGGGTGGGGCCCCGATCGCGCGGTCACTCTGGAACTGCTGCAGATGGATGACACTGGCTTTAACGTCAATTACGAAGCGACATATACGCTACATGACCTCCCTAACCCACCCGTTGGCTGGCACAGATATTCGTTCCGAGTCAATGCCAATTCACCGAGAATTCCACATGGATGGGTCTTCACGCGCGGCGACGGATCGCCCGGCACGGACGCTGAATGGTCCCCGTTTCTTCATCGTATTGATTTGACCAGTATCGGCTATTATAAACCTGGGTTTGCTTATGTGGGTTTCGGCGCATGGATACTCGGGATCGACAATATTGAAATCGCCTTTCAGGCAGGACCAACGCCAACCCCAACGCCGTCACCGACTGCCACACCATGACCTACGCCGCCGCCGCACCCGACACCGAGGGCGACTCCGCCGCCCAGGCCCTGAATCTGGAGTGATTGGTGATCAGGGGAGTGCACGCGTCCAGCGTGCTGTTTGCCACAGCCTGCGGCAAACGTTTGGGTCCGGCGCGGGAGCGGATGATTTGTGGTCAGCAGGATGCCGAACACAGCACGCAAGATGCGTGCGCTCCCCGTTGACCGCGTTCGCACCACAGATTACGATCAACAATGAGTATGCCACCCGTGCTCACGGAGGCAGCTTCACCTCGAAGCCGCACCACAAAGAGCGAAAAACAAAGAGCAATACCACCGTCGAAAGTCCTCGAAACGATCGAGCAACACGTCTTGCTCGATGGCTTCAAGGTCGTCGTCGATCTCGACAAAAGTCGAGGCTCCTACTTACACAACGCCGTCACTAACAAACGGCTCATCGATCTCTACGGATTCTTTGGCTCGATGCCGATCGGGTTCAATCATCCGTACTTTGATGATCCCGCGGTGCAGCGCGATCTGTTTCGTGCGGCGAAAGTCAAAATCGCCAACTCCGACGTGTACTCGGAGGACTACGCGGAATTTGTCGAGACCTTTGAGCGCGTTGTCGGGTTGCCGCCACTCGAGCGTTATCTTTTCATCGAGGGCGGCGCGCTGGCGGTCGAGAATTGTTTGAAGGCGGCGATGGACTGGAAGGTTCGCAAGAACATGGCGGCGGGCCACGGCGAGTGCGGCACGCAGGTCTTGCATTTCCGCAGGGCTTTTCACGGGCGCAGCGGCTACACGATGAGCCTCACGAATACCGATCCGCGCAAAACGGATTTGTTCGCGAAATTCGATTGGCCGCGAGTGTCGTGTCCGCACATCGATTTTTCGCTGCCGGAATCAGAGCGTGAGGCCGATGTGATTGCGCGCGAACAGAATTCGGAGCGCGAAATCCGTGACTTCGTCGATCAACGCAAAATCGACATTTGCGCCATCATCATCGAGCCGATCCAGGGAGAGGGTGGTGACAATCATTTTCGGGCCGAATGGCTGCAGAAATTGCGAACGATTTGCGACGAAAACGACATCCTGCTCATCTTCGACGAGGTGCAGTGCGGAATGGGTGCAACGGCCCGCAACTGGTGCTGCGAACATTTCAATGTGGTGCCCGATCTACTGGCCTTTGGGAAAAAGGCGCAAGTCTGTGGGGTGATGGCTGGGCCACGTCTCGATGAAGTGAAGGACAACGCATTTCGCCTCTCCAGTCGACTGAACTCAACCTGGGGCGGAAATTTCACCGATATGGTGCGCTCGACTCATTTTCTTCGCATCATCGAAAAGGAACACCTGGTGGAAAACGCTGGTAAGGTTGGGGCATATTTTTTAGATCAACTGCGCGATCTGCAACGAGAAGAGGCGCTCATTTCCGCCGCGCGCGGTCGGGGAGTATTTCTGGCTTTCGATCTTCCAGATGCAAAAACGCGCGAAGAGTTTTGGAAAGGCTTTTTCGATCGTGGCGTTCTGACGCTTCGCTCGGGCGAGAATTCAATTCGGTTTCGCCCGCCGCTCGACATCACGGCAGAGGTGATCGATGAAGCGATGGAATCGATGCGCAAGTACTGCCGGCAGCGAACAAAGTGAAGTGTTGAAGCGTTGAACCGCGCGCGTCCTGTCATGTTGAGCGAAGCGAAACATCTCTGATTATTTCGACGAGGTGGGCAACCACGACTATTGGGTATACATTCTCACCAATAAACACTGCACTACCTTGTACATCGGGATCACGAACAGTCTCACCCGGCGAGTGAGCCAGCACAGAATGGGAGAGAGGGAGGCTTTTACAAGCCGCTATCGTCTGAACCGGCTTGTTTGGTTTGAGCACTTTCGCAATGTGAATGACGCAATTGCGTGCGAGAAAAAACTAAAAGGCTGGCGGCGCGGCAGGAAAATAGCACCGATCGAGCGGACGAACCCCCGATGGCTCGATCTGAGTGACGATTTAGAACAGCGGCCAAAGGTTTATGATCGCCCCTGGGATGCGGAGAAAATGTTATGAGATGATCTGAGATTCTTCGCTTCGCTCAGAATGACAATGCTGTATTGGTTATGCAACCTGTATTAGAAAAGCTCGGCCTTACTGACGTTAACGAAGGCGTCTTCGATGGCGAATGGCGCGCTGGCGGTGCGAAGATCGACAAGATTTCGCCGATTGACGGGCGGCGTGTCGCAAGTGTGCGTACCGCATCGGATGACGATTACAACAAGGCGATTGCGCGTGCGCATGAAGCATTCTTGAAATGGCGTACGACTCCGGGTCCCGTGCGTGGTGACACCGTTCGTCGTCTAGGCAACGCATTGCGCGAACTGAAGCACGAGCTCGGCCAGCTCGTCACGCTCGAGACCGGAAAAATTATCGCCGAAGGCGAAGGCGAAGTGCAGGAGATGATTGATATCTGCGATTTCGCAGTCGGCCAATCGCGCATGCTATATGGCCTGACGATCCAATCGGAACGACCGAGTCACCGGCTGATGGAGCAGTGGCATCCGCTGGGCGTCATCGCAGTGATCAGCGCTTTTAATTTCCCGGTCGCGGTTTGGTCATGGAACGCTGCTTTGGCCGCAGTCTGTGGCGACGCAACGGTCTGGAAACCTTCGGAAAAAACGCCGCTCACCGCCATTGCTGTGACAAAAATTTGCGAGCGCGTTTGTCGTGAGACCGGAGCCGATCCTGCGATCTTCTCGTTGCTGATTGGGGATCGCAAAACAGTCGGCCAAAAATTAGCCGACGATCCGCGGATTCCGTTGGTTTCAGCTACCGGCTCCGTGAATATGGGTTTACATGTTGCGCAAACTGTCCATGGGCGCCTTGGGAAAACAATCATGGAACTCGGCGGCAACAACGCGCTGATTGTCGCGCCCAGCGCAGACATCGATATGGCTACACAATCGATCTTTTTCGGCGCCGTGGGCACGGCGGGACAACGTTGCACTTCCACAAGGCGCGTGATCATGCACGAATCGGTCGCATCGAAAGTTCGCAATAGACTGCTTGCCGCTTACAAGAGTCTGCCAATTGGAAATCCCCTCGATCGTAAGACCGTGATGGGCCCGCTCATCGACAAAAGCGCAGTCGATCTTGTTCAGCATTCGATCCAGCGACTGAAAGATGAAGGCGGCCAGGTCCTTTACGGCGGAGAACGACTCACTGTTCCCGGCGATTGTTACATGAAACCGTGTCTGGCAGCCGCCAAACCGGATTTCGACATCGTGAAGCACGAGACCTTTGGCCCGCTGCTTTACCTGCTGACATATCGCGATTTCGACGAAGCAATCGCGATCCAGAACGGTGTGCCGCAGGGATTGACCTCGTCGATTTTCACCAATGACGTACGCGAAGCGGAGAAATTCGTAAGCGCAGTCGGAAGCGATTGCGGCATCGCGAATGTGAACACCGGAACCAGCGGCGCGGAAATCGGCGGCGCGTTTGGTGGGGAAAAGAATACCGGCGGTGGACGCGAAAGCGGCAGCGATTGCTGGAAGAGCTACATGCGGCGCCAGACGAACACGATCAATTTTTCGAGCGAGCTGCCTCTGGCGCAGGGAATTCAATTTGCCGCCGGCGAGGGAAGTTCGACAGCGTAGTCTGGGGAGCGCAGGCTGCCAGCCTGCAGGTCTCGGCAGCTTGCCGAGACCGGGGAATCGGCGTCGCTCGAACTGCGGCGTGCAAAGATGTTGCCGGCAGGGCTGCCGGCAACTACAGGCTGGCAGCCTGTGCTCCCCAAGCCGAAGAATTCAGCGTGCGATCGTCAGCTCCAGAAGTTCATCAAGCTTGTCGGCGCCGTCGATGTTCATGATGCACTTCCGCAGTTTCTCGCATTGGTCCTTGCCAATGACGTCACCGCCGAGCGCGGTGAATTTCACCGCGATCTCTTCCTCGGTCATCGGATCGCGCGGATCGCCCTTGGGAACATCGACCCGCGTCGAAAACTCTTTGCCGTCATTGGTCGTGATGGTCACGCGGCTCGGTTGAAACTTGGGAAAGAGCGCTTCGAATTCTTCATTCGCGACAACTTTTATTTTGTCCATGATCGGAATCAGCGACTGATCGCGCACCCGTTCTTCGCGGAATTGCAAGGGTGTGACCATTCCGTCCACCAGCCCGACTGCCATGCAGTAAGGTAGCGAATGATCGGCAGTTTCTTTTGAGTCCGGTCGATACTTGTGTGGATCGCCAAGAATATCCGCAGCGCGTGCGATGACTTCGACTTTAATTTTCTTCACCTCGTCAGCCTTGATGTTGTTTTCCTTAACCGTTTTCATCATGGCCGTGAGCGGCGCGTGACTGAGCGCTTCGATAGGGAAACTCTTCATCCCGCAATCGAGAATTCGATAGTGCGATTTCGATGACGTTGGCAAGTCCTTAACCAGCTCTTCACCATCGAAACTTGCCGGTTGTCCCTTGTATTGCACGTGACTGAACACGGCGAACAGACCTTCCTTTCCATCAATGATGTGCTCGGGGCCGGAGAATCCCTCTCGAGCAAGGAGCGCGCTCTCGGCGCCCATGCGCCCAGCCCACGGATCAACCGTGTTCTTCATGTTGGTCAATTTGCCGGCGGTGACCGCCCCAGGGCAAAATGTTCGGGCCGCGCTGATGCCGATCGCCGACACCATCTGTTCCGGCGTGAGGTTCAATGCGCGGCCCGCCGCGACTGGCGCAGTAAAGGCGCTCAAGGTGGCGTGATGCCAGCCGTATTCGCGCACACCGGGACGCCCGATTTCACAAAGGCGCATTTCAATCTCGTAGGCGATGATCGTGGCAAGAATTAAATCTTTTCCGCTTAGACCTTCGCTCTCACAGAGGGCCAGAGGTGCCGCTATGAGATCGCTGGGATGACATGGGTCGGCTTTCCAGTAAATGTCGTTGTAATCCATTGCGCGGATCATGTGCCCATTCAAAAACGCGGTATCCACAGGATTCGTCTTGAAGCCCGACACAAACGCGGTGGCTTTGCCATCGCCATCAGACATCCCGCGGTAATGCTTCAGCAAAATCTTTGCGTCATCCTGCTGACTGCCTCCGAGCGCGCAGCCGATGGAGTCGAACCAAAATAATTTTGCTGCTTGAATGGCGGTGGGTGAGAGATGCTCGTATTTCAGCGCGCAAGCCCATTCGGCGATGGTGTGTGAGAGGAGATGTTTCGATTCGGTTGTTGGTCGTGACATTCTGGTTTCCTCGATTAAGATGTGCCCACCAAACACACGAATTACGCTAAAACAAATCAAAGCTGACGAGTCTGACGGAAAGGCTCGTGTCCTCCTCGCCATTCAGCGGTCTTCTCCTTGCTCATAGATTTGAAACCTATGGCAAAACCAGAACTATGAATCCAAAAGGATTCTTCGGAGAGCTAAAGCGACGCAATGTTTATAAGGTTGCGGTGGCGTACGCCGTTGTCTCCTGGTTGCTGATTCAGGTCGCGACGCAGGTCTTTCCCTTCTTCGAAATTCCGAACTGGGCTGTGCGTCTCGTCGTTCTGCTGCTCATTCTCGGATTTCCCGTCGCACTCATTCTCTCGTGGGGATTTGAGATCACACCGGAAGGAATCAAGCGCGAATCGGAAGTCGCGCACGAGCAGTCCACGGCGCGCCACACCGGACGAAGGATTGTTGGCCTGACGATTGTTGTGGCCGTAATCGCTGCCGGGCTATTGGTGTTTGAGCTGGTGCGTTCAAAGTCCGCAGTCACGCCTCGACAGAGCGAGGCGTTTACAGGATCCGCTGGTCCGGCCGCGGAAATTGCGGCCAAAAGCATTGCTGTCCTTCCGTTCGATAATCTAAGCGACGATAAATCGAATGCTTATTTTGCCGAAGGAATTCAGGACGAAATTCTGACACGCCTCTCCAAGATCGCAGCGCTCAAAGTTATTTCGCGTAGTTCGACGCAAAAATACAAGAGTTCGCCCGACAATTTGCGTGAAGTCGGGAATCAACTTGGGGTCGCCCACCTGCTCGAAGGTAGCGTGCAGAAAATTGCCAACGCCGTGCACATCAACGTGCAGTTGATCCGCGCCGCTACTGACGAACATGTCTGGGCCGAAAGTTACAATCGCAAACTGGACGACGTCTTCGGTGTCGAAGGCGAAGTGGCCAGTGCCATCGCCGACCAGCTCAACGCCAAACTCTCCGGCACCGAGCAGAAAGCCGTGACCGATAAGCCGACGCAGAATACCGCGGCTTACGACGCTTACCTGCGCGGACTGGCGATCGAGCACACACAATACAGTTACGAAGCCTATCAGCAGGCCGCGCGTGATTACGTTGAAGCGGTCCAGCTTGATCCAAATTTTGCTTTCGCCTGGGCGCGACTCGCCGTCCTTCGAAGCTTTCTTTTCTTCAACGCGGTTGATCCAAACACGAACACTGCCGGGGCGGTGAAGGAAGCGGCTGATCGCGCCATTGCCCTCGCACCTGAAGCTGGGGAATCGTGGATTGCGCAGGGTGCCTATCGCTACCGGGTTCTACGCGACTTCGCAGGCGCAGTTACCGCTTACAAGCAGGCGCAAATACGATTGCCGAATAATTCCTACCTCTTACAAAATCTGGCATTCGTTCAACGCCGCCTTGGTCTTTGGCAGGAAGCCGAGGCGACGTTTAAGAAAGCGCTCGAACTGGATCCGCGAGACTTCCAATTGCTAGGCAGTCTCGGCGGCGAATTTTACGCTTATTTGCGGCGCTTTGATGATGCGCGCGCCGCCATGGATCGAGCCCTTGAGATCTCACCGGATTCAGCCTCGGTGCGCGCAAGCAAAGCGGTGACTTTTCAAAACGAAGGCCGGTTGGATAAAGCCGCCGAGGAACTCGCGCGAATTCCGGCAGACGCGACGGACGATTTTGTCGTCGCCCCTCGCATCGGCCAGGCGATGTACGAACGGAACTTCGATAGCGCGATTAGCATGATCGAGCGAAAGCTAAGCTCAGTTCCAGCGGGACAGCCGCTCGACTCTGTTACTGAGCTCGCTCTGGTCCAGCTTGGCTTTTGTCAACAGTGGACGGGCCGCGATGAGGATGCGCGGCGAAGTTTTTCTCGCGCGATCGAAGCGATCAAACCGAAACCTGATTCGCCGGTTCCGGCGGACGCGAATGGAACACCTAACACTCTTGCCCTCGCCTACGCCGGGCTTGGGGAAAAGGAAAAGGCGCTCGAGCAAGCGAAGCGGGCGGTCAAAGACTACGACAACGATGCGGTGAACAAGCCGTGGTCTGAGACTACACTCGCGCAGATTCAAGCGCGCTTTGGCGATCACGACGCGGCCATCGCAGCATTGCCCCACCTCCTCGAAGTCCCCGCCGGCCTAACGATTACAAACCTCAAGCTCGACCCATTTTGGGATCCGCTCCGGAAAGATCCGCGCTTCGTCAAGTTGCTCGCCGAACCTCCGCCTAAGTGAAGATCGACAACTTCTTTTCCGAGCTGAAGCGGCGCAATGTTTACAAAGTTGCGGTCGCTTACGCAATTGTCGGTTGGCTGCTGATTCAAATTGCGACGCAGGTTTTCCCAATCTTTGAAATTCCGAATTGGGCCCTCAGATTAATCGTGCTCGCGATCATCATTGGATTTCCGATCGCGCTCGTCTTCGCGTGGGCATTTGAGCTGACGCCGGAAGGAATCAAGCACACCGAAGATGTCGATCTTGCCGACAAACGCGTTTCAAAAAATCGCACCTGGATTTATGTCACGCTGATTGGCGCTGCTTTGTCCGTTGCATTGTTTTTCGTGGGACGGCTTAGCGCTCCGAGCAGCGGCGCTTCTGTGGCTGGTCTGCGGGAGAAATCCATCGCAGTGCTACCTTTCGAAAATCAGAACCGCGATCCTGATACCGACTACCTGTGTGATGGTATCCCCGAAAGCATCATCAACAGTCTTTCCGACCTGCCGAAGCTCAAGGTGATGTCGCGTAACTCAGTCTTTCATTACAAGGGGAAAGAGATGGATGCGCAGACGGTGGGAAGAGAGTTGAAGGTGCAGACATTGCTTACCGGTCGAGTCAGGCAACGCGGCGATGGCCTAACGATCGGTGTAGAGCTGATCAACGCGCAGGATAACAGCCAACTGTGGGGCCAGCAGTATAACCGCAAGCTAGCTGATGTCTTTGCGGTGCAGGAAGAGATCGCGAAAGAGGTCTCGGAGAAACTACGCCTGAAGCTGTCCGGTGCAGAGAAGGAGCAGTTAGCGAAACGTCCTACCGAGAACCTCAACGCCTTTCAATATTACATGCAAGGACGAACGGCGGTGCAGCGGCGGACCAGCGCAGACTTGCAGGCTGCCGTTGCCTATTACGAAAAAGCGCTCCAGGAAGACAGTAGGTATGCCCTCGCTTATGCGGGGTTGGCGGATGCCTACGCCAATCTCGGATACTATGGCTCCATCGCACCCATTGAAGGTCGGCGCAAAGCGGAAGAGGCAGCGCGCAAGGCCCTCGAGCTCGATGAAAACCTGGCTGAAGCGCATGCCGCACTTGGTCAAGCCTACATTGCATTCGCCCCTTCGAATTTCCCAGCTGGCGACAGAGAACTTCGGCATGCTATCGAACTCAGCCCGAACCTGGCCGTCGCGCATTATAATATGGGACTCTCCTTCATCCGACAGGGGCGGCTCGATGAAGCGAGCGCGGAACTTCTGAAAGCTCGCGAACTTGATCCTTTGTCGTCGGTTATCGCGCGGGCCGTAGCTATTCCTCACTACTTTAAGAGAGATTACGCGCGAGCTTTCGAACTACTACGGCAGGCTAATGAACTCGGCCCTCCACTTAGCGCTACCTGGGAAATAGGGCTCTACATTCGAAATGGCTCACTTAATGAGGCCTTCGCGGAACTCGAGAAAGCGAAAGGCACGCGGAAGAATGATACACTCGTTATCTACAGCGCTGGGATGGCTTACGCGGCGTCGGGTAAACAGGCGGAGGCGCGCGAAAGCATCAAAGAATTAGAAGCGATAGCTGGTGCAAACCTGAGCACGGCTCATTGGATTGCGAAGATTTACGCGACTTTGAACGACAAGGAAATGGCGCTTTCATGGCTGGAACGCGGCCTGGCGACCGGCGCGCTCGGTGTCTTCTACAAAGACGAGCCGGTGTGGGACCCGATCCGAGGCGACCCGCGATTTGAGGAATTGGTCGGCAAATTGGTCGTCCCTGAAACAGCGCCAACACAGTGAAGGCCGACAACTTCTTCTCCGAGCTGAAACGGCGCAACGTTTACAAGGTGGCGGTCGCGTACGCGATTGTCGGCTGGTTGCTTGTTCAAGTTGCGACTCAAGTCTTTCCATTCTTGGAGATTCCGAATTGGGTGGTTCGCCTTGTGATTGCACTAGTCGTAATCGGATTTCCGGTCGCGCTCGTGATCGCGTGGGCGTTTGAAGCGACACCGGAAGGCATCAAACGGACCGAAGTTGCCGACGCGATGCCCATGGTGACTTCAGGCCACAAAAAACACGCGTGGATCTATGTCGTCGTAGTCGGCGCAGTGTTTTCGATCGGATTGTTTTTTATCGGTCGCTACACTGGTCGGAACGTCGCCAGTGCGGCTCGCTCCGAGGCGGCTACAGATTCAGCTATTCCCCACAAATCAATCGCGGTGTTGCCGTTTGAAAATCTGAGCGACGACAAGGGTGCCGCTTATTTCGCCGACGGTATTCAGGATGAAATCCTCACCAAGCTCGCAAGCATCGCAGACTTGAAAGTGATTTCGCGCACTTCCACCGCGAAGTACAAGAGCAAGCCGGAAGATCTAAAGACGGTTTCGCAGCAACTCGGAGTCGCGACGGTTCTCGAAGGCAGTGTCCAGAAAGCCGCCGACAAAGTGCGCGTCAACGTGCAGCTCATCGATGCGCGCGCCGATGCCCATCTCTGGGCGAAAACGTACGACCGCGATATCAAAGATGTCTTTACCGTTGAAAGCGAAGTGGCGCAGGAAATCGCCGATTCGTTGCAGGCGAAGCTTTCGCCGGCCGAAGCCAACACGCTCGCGACCGCGCCGACAAAAGATGCCGAGGCCTACGATCTCTTCTTGAAAGGCGAACACGAGGAACATCTCGCCGAGAATTCGCTTAGGCCGGAATCTTACGAACAAGCCGCCGCCTGGTACCAGCAGGCTATTGCGCGCGATCCGAATTTCGCGCTCGCCATGGCTCGTCTAGTCAGGAACCGAATGGACCTTCATTGGTTCATTGAGCAAATGAGTGACTCGGAGCTGGCGCAAGTCCGAAGCCTGGCGGAGCGCGCAGTCGCGCTGGCGCCCAATCTGGCCGAGGCACACGTCGCCCTCGGCAACTTTTTTTACCATGGTTACCGGCAGTACGAACAGGCGCTGGCGGAATTCGGACGTGCGTTAGAATTGCAACCGAACGCCCCCACTGCGCTGGAGTATTCCGGTTACGTCCATCGCCGGCAGCGGCAATGGGCGCGTTGTTTGGTCGAGTTCAAAGGAGCTCTCGAACAGGATCCGCGCAATGCGTTGCTCGCCGGAAATTTTGCCGCCACTTACGTCACATTGCGGATGTGGAAGGAAGCGGAGCGCGCCGCCAGGCATACGCTCGAACTTGACCCTCACTCAGCCGAAGCCATGCGTGCGTTGCTCGACAGCATTCTCCGTGGAAGCGGTGACGTGGATGAAGCGCAACGGGTGCTGGCAACATTTCCGGCAGAAAACAAAATCCTTGTCCCCTCCGACTTCGGCGATGTCTCAAATGTGTTGGGTGGTCGAGCTTATGTTTTTGTTCTCGCGCGGGATTTCAACGCAGCGCTGAAAGTCTGGGAAGCCGCTGGAAACACTGCCGCCGATGAACGGCGCCGGCTATCCGCCAGAGTCGCGATCCGAGTCCTGGCCGGCGATCTCAACGGCGCGCAGACTGAAGCCGAGAAAGCCAGACAACTACTGGAGGAGAGATTGCGCGAGCGGCCTAACGACCTTTCTTCGATGACGCAATTGACCTGGGTTTACCTTGCGCGCAAACGTGATGGCGATGCGATCAAACTCGCGCGGCAAGCTGCCGACCTCTTACCGCCGGAAAAAGACGCGCTCGTTGGTAACATCCTTCTGACCGGTCTGGCCGAGATCGAAGCTCGCACCGGTGCGACGGCCGACGCCGTGGCCATTCTTCGCCGGCAACTCTCGGTTCCTGCTGGCGGAATCGTTTCCATCGCGCGCCTAAAAATCGATCCAGTCTGGGACCCGATCCGCAACGATCCCGGCTTCCAACAACTGCTCACCACGCAGGAGCACGTGGGTCCATGAACTCCGCGCTGCGCTCGGCGTGATCATCAACTGGCTCGGGCTTTGGGAGCTTGAGCATATCAAGCATTGGTCGCTTGGTGAGGTGCTGCTTCAGCTCGGCTGGGTGATCCCAAATTACTTTAGCTGTTCACTGGTCGCCATGCCTGTTAGCGAAAGCGGATTACTCGATATGTCAGCCTTCTTTGACCGACAGCGACGGGTTATTTTCTCTGCCACGCTTGCGTTGGCCGCGATGGGAGGGCTGGCGACCTACCTCGACCGCAACAACTTTCAGGGATGGAAGCCTAACGACTGGATCGGTGCCGAGCTGCTCGGATTGTTGCTCGCCGTTTGTGCGGTGCTGGCTGGTTGGGCAAAGCCGCGCTGGCTGCAATGGGTCGGTGTCGGTGGCATGTTCGTTCAAAACATGTGGTTTTTTGTTTTCTACACCCTCGGTTCCTAAGCGGCATCCTATGAGCAACCGAAATTTCTTCTCCGAGCTGAAATGGCGCAACATTTACAAAGCAGCAGTCGTTTGCCCATGAGCGAATTCCTACAACGCCTGAAGCAGCGCAAGCTGGTGCAATGGACGGTGGCCTATGTGGCCGCGGCGTTCGCGCTGCTCCAAGGCATCGACATTGTCGCGCAGCGATTCGGCTGGCCCGAACAAACGATGCGTTTGGTCATCGTCGCGCTTAGCGTCGGTCTCTTCGTCACGTTGGTCCTGGCCTGGTATCACGGAGAACGCGGTGCGCAGCGGGTGACTGGTACTGAATTGGTGATTCTTGCGCTCTTGCTGGCAATTGGCGGCGGACTTCTGTGGCGGTTTGCCAGTATTGCGCGAGGGCCGACGGAGCAGTCTGGTGCGGCGCGGGTCTCGGCGGAATCCAAATCAGAGATCAGCGCCAAGTCCGTTGCCGTGCTGGCGTTCGCCAATCTCAGCGACGACAAAGGCAGCGAATATTTTTCGGACGGCATTAGTGAAGAACTGCTGACAGTTCTGCAAAAAATTCCCGGGCTTCACGTTGCCGCGCGGACTTCGGCCTTTTCATTTAAAGGCAAGAACGCGACCGCGCAGGAGATCGGGCAGAAACTCGGTGTGGCACATCTGGTTGAGGGAAGTGTGCGCAAGGCCGGCGACGTGGTGCGCATTGCGGCCCGACTCACTCAGGCCAACACGGGTGAAGAACAATGGTCGGAAAATTACACACGTAATTTGAAGGATGTCTTCGCCGTCCAAACCGAGATTGCCCAAACTATCGTCGAACAGTTGCGCGGTCAGCTGACGGGCGGCGCGGCCAATCCGACAACTAAGGCGGAGATTCAAGCCGAAGTGCGCGCCGCGGAGAAAGGCGGAACGAAAAACGTCGAGGCGCATGAATCGTATTTGCAAGGCCGCTTTTTTGCGAATCGCCACTCAGAAAAAGAGACGGACCAAGCGCGGGCCGCTTACGAGCGCGCGGTGGAGTTAGATCCCAGATTCGCGCTCGCGTGGGCGGGACTGGCCCAGACTCACGTCTGGGATTGCAACTATGCCACCGAGGGGGGGCAGAAAGGCTTCAACGCTCATCTGGCCGCCGCGCGCGAGGCGGTGGAACGAGCCCTCGCCCTCGAACCAGACTTACCGGAGGCGTTGTTCGCGCGCGCAGTGATCCAAACAAATTTTGATTATGATTGGAAAGATGCGGCCGAAACGCTGCGCAAGGCTCTCGCCCTCGCTCCACAGGATCCGGCGCTGCTGCTGGAGGCGGGAAATCTTGCGCAAGCTCGCGGCGAAAACACGCAGGGTCTCGATCTTTTTCGGCGGGCAGTCGCATTGGACCCGGTGAATGCGCAAGCCCGGGCGTTTCTCGCCGGCAGTCTATCGGTCTCGGGGAAGCAGGAGGAAGCGAGGGCGGAATACGCGCGCGAGATTGAGTTGAATCCGTCGGCACCAAATTCCCAAGCCGGTGTCGGCTTGACTTATCTTTTAGAGGGTAAGTTTGAAGAAGCAGCAACAGCTGCGCAACGGGATGCGGCCGATTGGGCGCGGCTGCTCATCGTAAGCTGCGCTCGCTGGGCTCAAAAGCGAATCCCCGAATCTGATGCTGCGCTTGCGGAGTTGATCGCAAACACCAGCGAAACCGGCGCGTATCAGATTGCCGAGGTTTATGGATATCGGAATGACAAGGATCATGCATTCGAATGGTTGGAACGCGCACGCCGACAACGCGACGCAGGTCTGCCCGGTTTGCGCGCAGATACGCTGCTACCGAATCTTCACGACGACCCGCGCTGGGATGCGTTTTTGCGCACGATGGGGCTGGCCGACGACCAATTGAAGTGAGCGACCGAAATTTCTTCGCCGAGCTGAAACGGCGCAATGTTTACAAGGTTGCCGTCGCGTACGCGGTGGTCGCGTGGCTGTTGATTCAGGCCGCGTCGATTTTCTTTCCGGCTTTCGACGCGCCGCCATGGGTGATGAAGATATTTATCATGGTCATCATTTTCGGTTTTCCGGTTGCGCTGATTTTTTCATGGGCGTTTGAGATTACGCCCGAAGGAATCAAACTCGAATCCGAGATCGAGCCCAGCAGATCGATTAAAGGACGCACCGGTCGAAAGATTGTTGCGATGACGATCGCGCTGGCTGTCGTCGCGGCCGGTCTGTTCGTGTATCAGTTTGTCCGTTCGAGATCGTTTACCCCAACGCCACTAATCACAAACAAATCGATTGCCGTTCTGCCGTTCGACAATCTGAGTCGCGATCCGGACAACGCCTTTTTTGTTGAGGGCGTGCAGGATGAAATTCTCACGCGGTTGGCGAAGGTCGGTGAGCTGAAAGTAATTGCGCGCACGTCAACCCAACGTTTCAAGAGCGCACCCGACGATTTGCGCGAGATCGCGAAGCAACTCGGCGTGATGAATATCCTCGAAGGCAGCGTCCAGAAAGTGAACGATCAGGTGCGAGTGAACGTGCAGTTGATCAACGCGCTAACGAATGCGCATCTGTGGGCAGAAATTTATGATCGCAAGCTAACTGACATTTTTGCGGTCGAAAGCGACATCGCAAAAACAATTGCCGACACGTTGCAGGCAAAGCTGACTGGCTCTGAGAAGATCGCGATCACGACAAAGCCAACCGAAAATCCCGAGGCTCATGAGCTTTACTTAAAAGGCCGCTACTTTTGGAACAGGCGCACCGCGGAAAATCTGGCGAAGGCGGCAGATTATTTTCAGCAGGCAATCGGCAAGGATCCTAAATATGGCTTGGCATATTCGGGGCTGGCAGACTGCCATGTGCTGTTGCCGGCTTATCCGGGCCTCGGCAACACTCCACGTGACGAATTGCCGAAGGCGTTGGAAGCAGCGCGCAAAGCCGTCGAGCTCGATGACACTCTGGCTGAGGCGCACACTTCTCTGGCCCGGGCGCTGGCCTCAAATCTTCAGCTTGCTGCCGCAACGTCGGAGTTCAATCGCGCCATTGAATTCAATCCCAACTACGCAACGGCGCATCAGTGGTTCGGAGAGTGTCTGCAAAGTCAGGGACAGCTTGAAGAGGCACTGGCCGAGCTTAAACGAGCGCAAGAGCTCGATCCGCTATCGCTCGTAATCAGTTCGCTCTACGGATTTGCGCTCGATACCGTCGGCAAAAGCAATGAGGCAATCGCGCAACTGCGCAAAACGATCGAGATCGATCCGAACTTCGGTAACGCCCATGGATTACTGGGCATTGTGCTGGAGCATAACGGTCAGCTGAAGGAAGCGATCGCAGAGTACGAAAAAAATAATTCGCTACACGAGGACGCGATTAGTCTTGCTCAGCTTGCGGGCGCTTACTTTCTCGTCGGTAGAATAACAGAGGCGCAACACCTTTGGGACAAGCTAAAAGCTTTGTCGGATCAACAATATGTTCCGGCTTACTCGATGGCTGTGGCTCAATCATCGTTCGGCAACAAAGACGAATCCATCCGCTTACTCGAGAAAAGCTATGAAGATCACGCGCCGTTCGACTCGCAAGATTTGGGTTGGATTCTCGTGGATCACCGCCTCGATCCGCTTCGCAGCAATCCACGATTCAAGAAACTCATCGCGCGCATCTTTTCCGGCGAACCGCGATGAAGATCGACAACTTCTTCGCCGAGCTAAAGCGGCGCAACGTTTACAAGGTTGCCGTCGCTTATGCCGTCGTAGCGTGGTTGCTGATCCAGGTCGCGACGCAAGTCTTTCCATTCTTTGAGTTACCGAATTGGGCAGTCCAAATGGTCGTCCTCGCCATGGTCATCGGTTTTCCGATCGCCTTGGTTTGTTCGTGGGCGTTCGAGATGACGCTGGAGGGAATTAAGCTCGAAAGGGACATCGATCGCAGAGTCACCCGCAAGACCGGGCGCAAACTCACGGCGCTGATTACTGTCGTCGCGGCTCTGGCGGCAGGAGTGACGACCTTTCGATTTTTGCATTCGGAGCGAGGCAACGCAGAAAGGCAAGCTACTCTTGCAGCAGAAATCGACAGCAAGTCGATCGCTGTGCTCCCCTTTGAAAATTTGAGTGAAGAAAAAGCGAATGCATACTTTGCCGACGGTATCCAGGACGAGATTCTGACCCGCTTATCCAAGATTGCCGATCTGAAGGTCATCTCGCGCACATCGACTCAGCGTTATAAGAGCGCGCCGGAAAATCTGCCCGAGATCGCCCGGCAACTTGGCGTCGCCCATATCCTGGAAGGAAGCGTGCAGAAGCAAGGTGATGCCGTGCACGTGACCGTGCAGCTGATCAAAGCGGCCACTGATTC